>Ga0182030_10001072_pt1 | contig 55060 bp, 48 predicted proteins | sample 812S3MmetaG_FD_121299 | JGI IMG/M metagenome (GOLD analysis project Ga0182030, IMG submission 121299) | Permafrost microbial communities from Stordalen Mire, Sweden - 812S3M metaG (Illumina Assembly) | ecosystem: Environmental > Terrestrial > Soil > Wetlands > Permafrost | place: Sweden...
CCGACAGCATCAAAAGATGCGGCGACTGGATCGCTCCGGCCGAGAGGATGACGCCGCGTCTGGCCTTGATTGTGCGGATGCCATCGGGCGTCTGGCAGACGACGCCGACCGCGCGGCGGCCGTCGAACAGCACGCGCAGCACCTGCGTATCGGTGAACACGCGCACGTTTTTGCGCTTCTCGGCCGGACGCAGATAAGCCACCGCCGACGACATGCGCCAGCCGTTCTTGGTGGTGAGTTGGAAATAGCCGGCGCCTTCCTGCGAGCGGCCGTTGAAGTCGGCGGCGCGCGGCACGCCATTGGCTTCTCCGGCGGCAATGAAGGCTTCGATCAGTTCGTGCCGGCGGTCGATGCTCGAGACCGGCAACGGCCCGTTGCCGCCATGGATCTGGTCGTTTGCGAACTCGGCATTGGATTCCAGCTTGACAAAATAAGGCAGCACCTCATTCCAGGACCAGCCCGGACTGCCCTGCCCTGCCCAGCGATCGTAGTCCTGCGACTGGCCGCGAATGACGATCAATCCGTTGATCGAACTGGAGCCGCCGAGCACGCGGCCGCGCGGCCAGTAGACCTGCCGACCGCCCATTTGCGGCTCCGGTTCGGTTTGGAATTTCCAGTTGACCTTCGGATCCCACATCGTGCGGCCGTAGCCGATCGGCAAATGGATCCAGAAGCTGGAGTCGCGCGGGCCGGCTTCCAGCACGGTGACGCTGGCCGTGCCACCGGCGCTCAAGCGGTTGGCGAGCACGCAGCCCGACGAGCCCGCGCCCACAATTACGAAGTCGTATTCCCAGGCCATTCCGCACCCCTTGGGCAAAATGGTGCGGGCGGGCCCTGTTCTAGTCAATAAAGTCTGGTACGTTTCATCCCATAATACGGGACGAATGTCTCAGGTTCGCTGGGATGGACGCTGTTTCTAAGGGGGGAGCGATCATGACCGCAATGCACACCGCGCCGGTGGCGGCGGACGCCGCAATCGCAGTATCGGAGGATGAGAAAACGACCGGCAGCGCGGTTGTGCTGCGGGCGCTGCAATTGATCGAGACGATCGCGGCATCCAACCGGCCGCTGACGCTGCCCGAACTGTGCGCGCTTTTGAATCTGCCGAAAGCGACGACGCACCGGCTGTGTCAGCAGCTTGAGCGCAGCGGATTTATCGTGCGCGAACCGGGCGGACGGCGCTTCACACCAGGCGCGCGCCTTTTGCGGGTCGGCTTTCATGCGCTGCGTTCCGGTCTCACCGCCGAACGGCATCAGATCCTGACGACCTTGGTCGATGCGGTCGGCGAGACCTGCAATTTCACGACCTTGGCCGGCCACGAGGTGCTTTACCTCGACCGCGTCGAAGCACGCTGGCCGCTGCGCCTGCATTTCGACACTGGATCGCGCGTGCCGGTGCATTGCACGGCCAGCGGCAAGATGCTCCTGGCCTCGATGAAACCGCCGGAGCGCAAGCGCATCGTCGATGCGGTCGGACTGCCGGCCTATACGCCGCATACGATCACGGCGCGCGCGGCGTTCGACAGCGAACTCAGCCAGATCGCGCAGCAGGGCTACAGCCTCGACCGCGAGGAATTCCTGCTCGGCATGGCGGCGATCGCGGTGCCGGTGATGGGGCTCGAAGGTACGGTCATGGCCGCCATCGCCTGCCACGCGCCGAGCGTGCGCCTCAATCCCGATCAGTCGCGGAAATTTCTGCCGCAGTTGCAGCAGGCGGCGCGCAAGCTGTCGGAGACATTGGCGCGCTGAGCGCCTTTATTCAGCGGCGACGAGGCGCACCGTGAGCACGGTGGCAATTTCCGCCGGCGTGTCGACTACGACGATGCCGGCCGCTTCCAGCGCGCTGCGCTTGGACTGGTAGCTGCCGGTATTGCCGGTCACAATGGCGCCGGCATGGCCCATTTTCTTGTCGCGCGGCGCCGCGGCGCCTGCGATGAAGGAGACAACCGGCTTCCTCATTTTCTTGGCGTATTCCGCAGCCGCCTCTTCCATGGCGCCGCCGATTTCGCCGACGATGACGATGGCGTCGGTGCCGGCATCCTTATCGAGCGCTTCGAGCGCGTCGCACGTGGTGGTGCCGAGCATCGGATCGCCGCCGATGCCGATGAAGGCCGACTGACCAAGTCCGGTGCGCGTCAGATTGAGGCAGATCAGCGTGCCGAGGCTGCCGCTGCGCGAGATGACGCCGACGCGGCCCGGCTTGAAAACGCTGGGCACAAAGGCCGGCATGATACCGACAAAACATTGCCCGGGCGTCACCAGCCCGGCGGTGTTGGGACCGACAATGCGCGTGCCATGTTTTTTCGCCGACGCGTGCATCGCCATTACGTCCTGCGCCGGAATGTGCTCGGTCAGGACGACCAACAGCTTGACGCCTGCCTCGATCGTGGAGACAGCGGCCTCGCGCGCCATTGGCGGTGGAATAAACATGACCGCGACGTCGGCGCCCACCGCCTTTGCGGCCTCCGCCGTTTTCGCGAAGATCGGCACGCCATCGACGCTTTCGCCGGCGCGCTTCGGATTGATGCCGGCGACGACATTCGTGCCATAGGCGCGCATCTTGTCGGTCCAGAACATGCCCTGCTTGCCGGTCATGCCGAGAACGACGACGCGGTCTTTCCGACGGACGATCATTGCGCTGCCTCGACCGCCGCCTTGATGGTGTCTTCCATGAATTCGTAAGGCTCGATGCCGAGTTGTTCGCGCACCAGCGCGATCGCCTCGTCCTCGCCGGTCCCGTGGATGGAGAAGAACACCGGCACGCGCGGCGCCAGCTTGTGCCAGGCCCGCACCACGCCTTCCGCCATCACGTCGGTGCGCGCATAGGCGCCGCAGAAATTGATGACCAGGCTTTTGACGCCTGGATTGGAAAGCACGAGATCAAGCGCGATTTCTGATTTGGTATAGGCCTCGCCGCCGATTTCGAGGAAATTGGCGGGCTTGCCGCCGAAGTGCTGGATCACGTCCATGGTAGTCATCGTCAACCCGGCGCCGTTCGCGAGCACACCGACGTTGCCGTCGAGCTGAATGAGCTTGAGGCCATGCTCGGCGCCGCGCCGTTCAAGGTCGGTCATGGCATTGGCCGCGCCACCGGCGGCGATCTCCGGCTGGCGATAGGCCGCCGCGTCGTCGAGCACGAACTTGCAATCGAGCGCCACCACCCGGCCGTCGCCGAGCAACGCCAGCGGATTGATCTCCACGAGTTCCGCGTCACGGGCGCGATAGGCGGCGTAAAGCTGCCCGAGAATTTGCGCGATCTGCGCCTCGGCGCCGCCGAGATCGAGGCCTTTGAGCAAGCCGGCGATGTCGGCCGGCGACGGCGCGCCGTCGATATCGACCAGCAGACGGTGGATCGCGTCCGGCTTTTCGGCCGCGACCTCTTCGATATCCATGCCGCCTTCGGTCGAGAACAGGATCAGTGGCTTGCGGACGGCGAAATCGTGCAGCACTGCCGCGTAGAATTCGCGCGCGATCGCCGCCTGCTCTTCGATCAGCAGGCGCTCGACCGTGTAGTCGCCGATGCGCATGCCGAGAATCTGGACGGCCACCTGCTCGGCCTCCGCCGGCGTGGCGGCAAGCTTGATGCCGCCGGCCTTGCCGCGCTTGCCGGTCGGCACCTGCGCCTTGACCACGCAGGGCCCGATCTCCTCGGCGGCCTTTCCCGCCGCGGCCGCGCTGGCCACCAGGATGCCGCGTGGTATCTGAATTCCAGCCGCCGCGAGGACTAGCGACTTCGCCGCGTGTTCTTCGAAATTCATGCGGCTGCCCTTACTTACCGAATTTCGACCAATAGGCGCCGAACAGCTCTTCCTCGTTCGGTCGGTCTTCCGGAATGGTAGTCACGACGTGCGTGATGTTGAGGAAGTTTTTGTAGTTCAGGTTGTCGGTGATGCTGTTGCCGCCCCAAGTGCCGCAGCCCATGCTGAGGGTGAAGTTCAGTCCGCTGTCGAAGCCGCCGCCATTGGCGAAAGTGTGCGCCTGATTGATCAGCACCCGCACCACGTCGGCGCGTTGCGCCAATTCGTGACCGCGGTTCAGGTCTTGGGTATGCAGCCCGACCGAGTGCCCGCGCCCTTGAAAAGCGAGAATGTCGTTTGCTTGATCGACTGCAGCGTCGAAGTCCTCGGCCTTATACACTGTCAGCACCAGCGACAGCTTTTCGCCGGAGAACGGATATTCGCGGCCGACGCCGGTCTCCTCGACCATGAAGAACTTTTTCGTTTCGGCTGCCGACGGCAGGTCGCAGCCGCGCGCGAAAACGTCTGCGTCGCGCGCAATCAACGTGCGGCTCAATTTTCCATCCGGCCACAGCGCCGCCTGTATCTTCGCCTTTTCCGGCGCAGAGGCCATATAACCGCCGGCCCGATCGAGCGCCGCAATCGCTTCTTCGTAGACCGCATCGACGATGATCACGGAATTTTCCGACGAGCAGGACGTCGAATTGTCGAAGATCTTCGAGGCGCATATTTTCGCGGCCGCGCCGTCAAGATCGGCGGTCTCGTCGATGATGACCGCGACATTGCCAGTTCCGACACCGATCGCCGGCGTACCGCTGGAATACGCTCGCCGCACATTATCCTGCGAGCCGGTGGCGACGATCAGGTCGGCGGCCTGCATCAGCGCCTGGGTCATGTCCTTCGATGCCGGCGGCGGCAATATCTGCACCAGGTCCTCCGGCGCGCCGACCTTACGCAATTCGGCACGCATGTAGTCGACCGTCTTCATCGTCGTCTTCAGACCGGCGGGCGAGGACGCGATGATGATGGCGTTGCGGCCCTTGATCGCCATCATCGCCTTGTTCACCGGCGTCGCGCCCGGGTTGGTCGAGGGCGTAATGGCGCAGACCACTCCGACCGGCTTGGCGTATTTGGTCAGGCCCAGTCTCTTGTCTTCCGCGATGATGCCGACTGACTTCACCCGCATGAGATCGCGCAAAGTGCCGAAGGTTTTGCGCTGCTTCTTGATGATCTTGTCGGGGACATTGCCGAGCTTGGTATCGGCGACGGCGAGTTCCGCCAGTTCCTTGGCATGGGCTGGATTGTAAAGCGACCAGGCCAGCGCGGTCACCGCCTCGTCGGTGCGCGCCTGGTCGGCGTCGGCAAACAGCGCCATCGCCGCGCGCGCGCGACGCACCAACTCGTCGACCACCGCTTGGCCGCTGACGTCGGTCGGGGATTTGATTGCAACGGTCACAGCCGAGGCCCCACTAAACGCTGTGCTGCGAGCGCATGTCCTCGCGCTTGATGCCCGCCACCACCACGGGCTTTTTCATGGCGTCGCGGCGGAACGGCTCACCGAGCTCCTGATTGAGGATGACCTCGATGAAGGTCGTCACGCGCTTTTTCTGCGCTTCACAGGATTCACGCAGCGCCTCGGTCAGTTCGGTCTGGGTTCTGACGGTGACGCCCTTGAGCCCGCAGCCTTCGGCAACCTTGGCATAGCTGAGATGCGGGTCGAGTTCGGTGCCGACAAAATTGTCGTTGTACCAGAGGATCGAATTGCGCTTCTCGGCGCCCCATTGATAATTGCGGAAGACGACCATGGTAATGCCCGGCCATTCCTCTCGTCCGATCGAACTCATCTCGTTCATCGAAATGCCGAAGGCACCGTCGCCGGCAAACCCGACGCAAGGTATATCCGGATTGCCAATCTTCGCCCCGATAATCGAGGGGAAACCATAACCGCACGGCCCGAACAGGCCGGGCGCCAGATATTTACGGCCCTTCTCGAAGGTCGGGTAGGCATTGCCGATGGCGCAGTTGTTGCCGATATCGCTTGAGATGATGGCGTCCTTCGGCAACCCGGCCTGGATGGCGCGCCAGGCTTGGCGCGGCGACATGCGGTCGGCATCGCGCTTGCGCGCATCGGCATTCCAGGTAGTTCCCGAATCGTCGTCCTCGTGGTCCATGCTGGAAAGGGTCTGCAGCCATTTCGACATGGTCTGGTGCACCAGCGCCTTGCGGTCCTCGCGTCCGGCGTTACCGGCGGAGGGCGCGAGTTGCGCCAGAATGCCTTGCGCCACCAGTTTGGCATCGCCGCAAATTCCAACTGTAACCGGCTTGGTCAAACCAATGCGGTCGGCATTGATGTCGACTTGAATAAGCTTGGCGCTCTTCGGCCAGTAATCGATGCCATAGCCAGGAAGAGTCGAAAATGGATTGAGCCGCGTCCCGAGCGCCAGCACCACGTCGGCCTTGGCAACGAGTTCCATCGCCGCCTTCGAGCCATTATAACCGAGCGGACCGACGGCCAGCGGATGGCTGCCGGGGAAGCTGTCATTATGCTGATAGTTGTTACAGACGGGCGCATCGAGCCGCTCGGCCAGGGCCGTGCATTCAGCGATAGCGTCGCCGATCACGACGCCGGCCCCCGACAAGATGACCGGGAATTTCGCTTCCGACAGCAGTTTCGCCGCCTCTGCGACTGCCTTGGCGCCGCCGGCCGGCCGCTCGAACTCGACGATCGCCGGCAGGGTGATATCAATGACCTGAGTCCAATAGTCGCGCGGGATGTTGATCTGCGCCGGAGCCGAAAGCCGCTTGGCTTTGAGGATCACCCGGTTGAGTACTTCGGCGGTGCGCGATGGATCGCGCACCTCTTCCTGATAGCAGACCATGTCGCGGAACAATGCCATCTGCTCCACTTCCTGAAAGCCGCCTTGCCCGATGGTCTTGTTGGCCGCTTGCGGCGTGACCAGCAGCATCGGCGTATGGTTCCAGTAGGCCGTCTTGATCGGAGTAACGAAATTCGTGATGCCGGGGCCGTTTTGCGCGATGGCCAGAGCCATTTTTCCAGTGGTGCGCGTATAACCGTCGCAGATCAGAGCGCCGTTGGTCTCGTGCGCGACGTCCCAGAAGGTGATGCCGGCCTGCGGAAAGAGATCAGAGATCGGCATGAAAGCCGAACCAATGATGCCGAATGCGTGCTCGATGCCGTGCATCTGCAAGACCTTCACGAATGCTTCTTCCGTCGTCATCTTCATAGCTATGCAGCTCCTACAGAATAAATTTGAGAGAGTTCAGGGTCGCACCTGAAATATTTCGGCCAGTTCCGTGGCGCCCCGGCGCAGCGCCGGAAGATGACGGCGGGCGGTTTGGACATTCATGCGGGCTTCCGGAGCCTGGATCGCCAGCGCGGCTAGAATTTCGCCATTGCTGCCGATCACCGGCACAGCCATGCAGATCACCCCGACAAGATATTCTTCGCGGTCAAACGACACCCGCTCCTTGCGGATCTGGCGCAACTCGGCATCAAGCCTTACGCTATCGCTGATCGTGTTGTTTGTAAAACGGCGCAGATCGAGGCTTTGCAACAGACGCTTCCGGCGCGCCGACGGCGTGAGCGCTAGGTAAAGCTTGCCGATCGCGCTGCAATGAAGCGGAACGCGTGAGCCGCCGGTATAATGCAGCCGCAATGGCCAGTGATCGGCCTCGACGCGATCGAGATAAACCACCTCGCCGTTGAGGAGCGTACCGATATTGCAGGTTTCGTTCAGCGAATGCACTAGCCGTTGCAACAGCACGTGCGGCGTGTCGTTGCGCATGGCGGACGACAGCGCCCCGAAGGCGAGGTTGCTCAGGCGCGGGCCGACGATCAGGCGCCGCCGCCCCGGTTCGCGTGAGAGATAGTTCTGGCAGACGAACCAATCGACGAGACGATAGGCCGTCGCCTTCGGCAGTTTGAGCGCAGCAATGATATCGAGCACGTCGACCGGCGCATGCGAGCCGGCGACGTATTCCAGTATGGCGAAGGAACGCGCGGTGGCGCCGAGCTTATGCTCGCGCGCATCGGCCGCGCCGGCAGGAGCCGCTGGCGGATTGAGTTTTCCGGATGCCCGCTGCCTCGCGGCAGACGCGTGAGCAGCGGGAGACGTCCTAACCTGAAGACTGAGAGTGCCGGGCATGGATCACCTGTCCTTAAGCTGATGCTTCCGGCCGCGTGCGCAGCCTGCCGGCCAGGGACCAATGCAGGATCGGATAGCATAGTGCCAATATCGATGCGGCCATCAACGGACCGCTGATCGGGCCGGTGAAGAACACAGTCCAGTCATTGTTGCTGCTAATCATGCTGCGGGTGAAAGCGGTCTCGCCGATCGGCCCAAGGATCGCGCCCAGCACCATGGGTGAAATCGGGAACTTGAACTTTTCGAACAAATAGCCGAGCACGCCGAAGATCACGATCATCCATACGTCCGACATGCTGTTGCGGTTGGCGTAGGCGCCGACCAAGCAAAACAACACCACGATCGCGGACAGCACACCCTGCGGAACGGTCAACACCTTGATGACGACGCGAATCCAGAAGAAGCCCAGAATGCACATGCCGATGACACTGGCGAACATCGAGGCCAGGATGGTGTAAACCATCAGGGTTGAGCCCGGCGATTCAAGCAACATCGGCCCGGGCTGCACGCCGTGCAGCAGAAAGGCGGCCAGGATCACGGCAGTCGCGCCGCTGCCGGGCAGACCCAGAATTAGCAGCGGAATCATATGACCCGCGACCGAGGCGGTGGCGCCAACTTGCGGCGCGACAATGCCTTCCGGCACGCCGGTACCCATAAGGTGCCGGCGGCGGCCATACTGCTTTTCAATGCCATAGGAGATGAAGGCGGTGATGGTGGCGCCGGCGCCGGGTACAATGCCGAGCAGTGTGCCGATAATCGTGCTGCGCAGCAATGTTATTCTAACGGCGACAAGCTCGCGCCAGGTCGGGATGTGCGTGGCAACGGTCTTCGCCGGATCCTGGGGCTTCTCGATGTGCAGGCCCTGCCCGATTCGCTTAAGTACTTCGCCAAGCCCGTACATGCCGACCAGAACCTCGACCAACTCGATGCCGTCGCGCAGGATCGGCACGCCGAATGAAAACCGGTCGGCGCCGTAAATGCTGTCGATGCCGATCGTCGCCACCAGCAGACCGACACAGAGGCTTATCAGCGAATTCACCATGGATTTTCCGGCGAGCGCCACCACCGTGGTCAGGCCGAAGAACACCGCGGCAAAATAATCGGGCGAGTCAAATTTGAGCGCGACCTCGCTCATCGGTCCAGCCAGCGCGACCATGACGATCGAGGACACCAGCCCGCCGATCAACGCCGCGACCAGCGCCCAGCCAAGCGCCTTAGCCGGCTCTCCGCGCCGCGCCATGGTGTAGCCATCCCACAGCATCGGCACGTCCATCGGCTCGCCTGGGATTCGATACAAAATCGCGGAGAAGCAGCCGGCGTAGGTGCCGGAGAAGTAGATCGCGGTCAAAAGAATGACAGACGGTTCGAGCGTCATCCGGTAGGTAAATGGCAACGCCAACACGACGCCCATGACCAGGCCGAGGCCCGGCATGATCGATACCGCCATACCGACCAAGAGGCCGACGACCAGCATCGCCATATTGAACGGCTGGAACACCTCAACGAAGCCGTGCATGAGGTTGAAGAATGTCATGACGTCCTCAATGAACGCCCATCAAGGCCATCATCGCGTTCGACACCGCTTCGAACGGCGCGACGCCGAGCGGCAGCGAAACGTAAACCACGCGCATAAATAGGAACATGAATACGAACGCGATCGCTACGCTCAGTCCGGCAACTCGCAACGGCTTGCGGTAATGTCCGAGATACATCAGCACACAGAGATAGACGACCGTAGCAATAAAGAAGCCGACCACCGACAGAAGATAGATATAGATAAGCGTGGCAGCCACACAGATCCAAACCAGCCACGGGTGGATCTCCGGCGGATGAATCAGGGCTTCGTCTTCGGCAATTTCGGATGCCGGTGCCGACGCCGCGCTCCCAGCGGAAAAAAAAATGGCGGCAAGACCCCATAGCGCCGTCACGGCCATGAGCAGCAGGATGATCTTAGGCCAGATGTCGGGGCCGATACGCCTCGGCATCCGCTCGTACTCGAAGCTGTTGGACAGATGATAAAGATATACGGAGACCGTCAGCACCACCACGTATGGCAGCGCCATTCGAAATCGAGCAAACCCTGTGATTTCGGACGCCGAGTTCACTTGGTCCCCATCTCGCTTTCGGCGCGGAATTTCTTCGCCTCTGTCAGCCACGAATCCATGAACACACGCGCTTTTTCCATCGGCACGTAGCTGTCCGGATCGGCATATTGCTGGTCGAGGTAGGCGATGAATTCCGGGCTCTTGGCCACCTTGGCGATCTCATCGGCGAGGATCTTCACCACCTTCGGATCGGTGCCGGCCTTGACCACAATGGCGCGGAACTGCGGCAGTGTAACGTCGATGCCAAGTTCGCCTGAGACCGGAACGTCGGCGAATTTCGGTATTTTAACGCGGTGCGGATAGAAGAAGATCAACGGGCGGATTTTGCCGCCGTCGAAATAGCTGCGCACGTCGCCGGTTTGCTCATAAAGCAGGTCGGCATTGCCGCCGAGAATCGAGGTGTAGCGTATGCTGGGTTTGGCGTAGGGGATTGCGTCGAGCTTGAGACCCTTGGTCTTGAGGTAGTTGACGGTGATGTCGTCGGCGCTGCCGAAGCCAAGCACCGATACCTTGAGGGTGCGTTCCTTGGCGGTCTTGACCAGTTCGTCCCAGGTCTTCCACGGGCTGTTGGTATTGACCCACAGGCCCGAGGGCTGCTGGATCATTATCGCCAGCGGGATTACCTGAGCCGGATCGAACACCTGACGAGGACCGGCGAGCAGCGCGTACGTATCGCCGATCAAGACGGCGAGAGAATAGCCGTCGGCCGGCGAGTCGATCAGCTTGGTCATCCCGGTCATGCCAGTCGCGCCGGGCACGTTGATGACGGGAAACGAAACGCCGAGATCCTGCGACATGATCTTGCCGGCGGTCCGCGCCAGCAAGTCGGCACCACCGCCGGGGCCCCAGGGCACGATGAAATTGATCGGTCGGTCCGGAAACCCGGCAGCGGCCGCCTGTCCGGCGAAAGACGCGGCACCGGCAACACCCGCCAGAAGCAGCGCAACGCATTGCGTCATGAAGCGCATCAGCATTTCCTCCCTGTGATCGCCAGCCGGGTTTGTCCCACCTGTCAGAATCTCATTGCTGAGACTGCTATTCTTATTACGATAACAGAGGCCCCGGCCGCGGCAATGTAAATTTGGGGCGTAAAATCTCGCTGTTTGAGATTCTGACGCCAAAAACGCGCGTGAGAGCGTGTTTTCTCCGCAGACGGGATTTTTTGCCGCCACGGGTCAGATCCGACACGTGTCGGGATACTCTTTCTCTTTTTTCCAAAGACGGCGGCGGGATCGGCGACCTGGCACGGGGCGCGGCTTCAAAGCAGATCGTCATTCCCTGTTACGGGAAACTAAAAAACTGCCTTCGTAACGCGCTGTCGGTCTTCCCTCTTCACGAGGAGGATTGCCTTACGTTCGGCGAACTTTTAAAGGGCGCGTTACCGCTTCTCGATCGGCACATAGACCCGCGACTCGGGCCCGTTATAGAGCGTGAGCGGGCGGATCAGGATATTGTTTTCCAATTGCTCCATCACCTGCACCGCCCAACCAGGTACCCGGCCGATTGCAAAGATCGGCACGAACAGGTCGCGCTTGACGCCGAGCAGGTGATAGACAACGCCGGAATAGAAATCAACGTTCACATTGACGCCGTGGCGCGCATAAGGCGCCATCGCGGCCACCACCGCCTGCAATATCTCGAACCATTTCGGCTCGCCCATCTCCTTCGACAGACGCTCGACGCCGGCGCGCATATGGCGCGCGCGCGGGTCCTCGGCGCGATAGACGCGATGGCCGAAGCCGGTCACCGCCGCGCCGGACTTGCGCTTCTCCTTCACATAGTCGGCGGCGCGCGACGGTTCGCCTATTTCCTCGGCCATTTTCATGACGTCCTCGGCGGCGCCGCCATGCGCCGGCCCCGACAGCGCGGCGATCGCCGCGGTGATCGCCGCATGCAGGTTCGCCTCGGTGCCGATGACCACGCGCGCCGTGAAGGACGACGCATTGGAGCCATGCTCGGCGTGCAGAATGAGATCGCGGTCGATCAATTGCGCGGCATCAGCGCTCGGTTTCTGACCGGTCAGCATCCACAGAATATTGGCGGCATGGCCGAGCGTTTGATCGGCCGGAACCGGTTCGAGGCCGGCGCGGATGCGCGAATGGGCGGCGACGATCATCGGTATCTGCGAGGACAGGCGCATGCCCTTGCGCAAGGTCGCCTCGCGCGAATTATCGGAGGTTTCCGGATCGAAAGCCGCCAACGCGGAAGCCGCCGTGCGCAAGAGATCCATCGGATGCGCGTGCTTAATGGCGCGGATGATATCGAGCACCTCCGGCGGCAATGTGCGCGCTTCCTTTAGCGCCGCATCAAATTCGGCCAATTGGCGCTTGTCAGGCAATTCGCCGTGCAACAACAGCCAAGCCGCCTCCTCGAAACTCGATTGCTCGGCGAGATCGTGGATCGAATAACCACGGTAACGCAGTTCCCCGGCCCTGCCGTCAATGAATGTGCAAGGCGACCGGTCGAAGTAAACGCCTTTGAGCCCGCGATGAATCTTGATCGTTTCAGTTGTTTCGGTCATTGATGCACTCGTTCCTGGCTATCGCGTTTTCTCACACGGTGAGATGCATGGATTTACTCGGTGGACTGCTTGATATCGCACGCCAGCGTTATCGCAAAATTGTTTTGCCGGAAGGCGACGACATGCGTGTTATTTCGGCTGCGGTGCGTTTGAAAAATGAGAAAGTGGCCGATCCGATTCTGCTTGGCGCACGTTACACGGTTCTAAACACCGCCGAAGAACTGAAGGTCTCACTCGACGGGATTGCGATCGTCGATCCGCGCCGCGACGCCCGGCTGCAGAACTATGGCGCGGTCCTTGCGAAGGTGCGCGAGTCGATGACGCCGGCGATCGCAACACGGTTGGTGAGCAAGCCACTTTATTTCGCCGGCATGATGGTGCGGCAAGGCGATGCCGATGCCATGGTAGCTGGCTGCGCAAACCCGACACGGCGCGTAATCGAAGCAGGACTGATGACCGTCGGTCTGGCCGAGGGCATCGCCTTGCCGTCGAGTTATTTCCTTATCATCGTTCCCGATTTCCTCGGCGCGGGGCCACGGCAGTTTGTATTTGCCGATTGCGCGGTCAACGCCGACCCGAACGCCGCGGAACTTGCTGATATTGCCATTGCCTCGGCGAACAGCGCGCAGGCCCTGCTCGGCGAGACGCCGCGTATCGCCATGCTGTCGTTTTCGACCAAAGGTAGCGCGCAGCACCCAAGCGTTGACAAGGTGCGCGAAGCTCTGGCTCTGGTGCGGGAACGCGCGCCGGCGCTCCTGATCGATGGTGAATTTCAGGCCGATGCCGCGTTGGTACCCTCGATCGCGAACAAGAAGGTGAAGGACGCCGGCGCGGTAGCGGGACAGGCCAATGTGCTGGTCTTTCCCGACCTTAATTCCGGTAATATAGGCTACAAGCTCACCCAATGGCTGGGCGGCGCGCATGCAATCGGGCCTTTCCTGCAAGGATTCGCCAAGCCGATCAGCGATCTTTCGCGCGGGGCGAGCGAAGACGACATCGTAACGACCTGCGCGGTGATGGCGGCGACATCCTAAAACGTCCGTCCTTATCGTGCCTTGCCTGGGCTGATGCTTGAGGTGTCAGCGCCCTCAGCAAGCAGGCACCACTTGTGCGGGGCGGGATAATGTAGAATACAGTCGGTACTAGGAATATTGTCTGCGCATGTGCTTCCGGTACCCAGTCATCTCAAAAGATTGCTACGATGAGAAAGGCCGCCACGAGTTGCCGTGGCGGGGTATGGTGCTATGCCTTTGGTATAGGCGGTAAGGCGGCCTTTGTCCGATCAGTTCATACCGGATGCGCCGCATTGGATATGCGTGGGCATCGCGCCAATTATTCGCTATGCGGAATATTTCCTTTGTCGAATCGGCGCTTTCCTCTTCGCAAATTATTTTACCGCGAACCGCTTCGCCTAAGCGGCGAACGTCGCGCTTGGTGTACCGAAATTCGGGAAAATCGGTCACTGGCTCGTTAAAATCGGGGCAAGCTCGCGCAGTACCCAGCCAAGGCCCCTCGCAAAGGCGGGTTGCGGCGGGGATCAGCAATACTCACCCGCCCCTAACCGTACCGCATTGGATACGGTAAATACAATATGCCGAATGTTATCTAGCGAGGCGCTCAGGCGGCACCGGTTTACGCCATGCCGGTCAGGCGAATGAGTCCGTAGCTCATAATCGCCAGGACGATGAGCGAGACGATCACCGCAAGCGTGACGCGCGGGCCGGTGCGGGCGACGGCGCGGACGTCGACGCCCAAACCCAGCGCGGCCATCGCGAGCGTTGTCAAAACCGCCGCCGCGTGCGTGACAACCGGCAAGATAGCCAGCGGGATAAGGCCGAGCGAACGGGCCGCCAGCACCAGCAGAAAGCCGAGGATGAACCACGGCACGAGCTGGAGTAGTTTAGGCCGGCTGTGGGGCCAATCGTGCGCCGGCCGCAGCCGCCTTGAAAATAGCGAGAAGCCGAGCACCACCGGCCCAAGCATCAGCACGCGGACGAGCTTGATGACGGTGCCGACTTGGTTGGCCAGCGCGCCGATCGGCAGCGTCGCCGCCAGCACCTGCGGCACGGCGTAGACGGTCAGACCGGCGAGCACGCCATATTGTGTGAGCGACAAATTTAAGATCGGAACGAGCAAGGGCAGCGTCAGGACGACGACGACGCCTAGTACCGCCGTGAACGAAATCGACGAGGCGATATCGTCGCGGTCGGCGCCGATCACCGGCGCGACGGCCGCGATCGCCGAATTGCCGCAGATCGAGTTGCCGCAGGCGATCAAAATGGCCATGCGCTGCGGCAGCCTGAGCGCGCGGCAGACAAGGTAACTCACGCCGATCGAAACCGCGACGATGCAGGTGATGCCGACGATCAAAAACGGGCCGAGCGCGACGATAGTGCTGGCGCTGACCGACGCCCCCAACATGACGATAGCGATTTCGAGCAGGAACTTGCCGCTGAAGTTGATGCCCGGATGCCAGCGCGGCCCCGGCGTCCACAGGGTGCGGACCGCGACGCCGAGCAGAATCGCTAGCACCAATGCCTCGAGATAAGGCTGGCCGATGAAATGGACCTCGATGACTTGCAGCAGCATGGCTCCAAGCGTGATGGCGACGGTGACGGCGAGGCCTGGCAGCAGGCGTTTGGCTTGCTCGATCAAAATCGCTTCCTTGGAGGCTGCTGGCAGTGAAATATTCTAAGTGTTGCCGTTTAGCTAGCCGGATAATGCTCAGATGTGGCATTCCGGCCCAATCGCTAACCGTCATAAACCGGGATTCACCGGACGGCTCCCAATCCCGCATAGATATCAGCAGTACGGGGCCAATTCTTGAGCGCTTTCAGCAAGACTGGAAATTCCAACCCGCGGACGATGGCGGCTCGATCGTCGAGTACTCAGTCGACTTCAACTTTAGATCGCTTCCATTGCTGATGCCGATAGGACGGTCCCTCGCTGAACGCCATACGCCGCCCCGTTCTTGCCGCGCACCTTGAGCCGGCAGGCGACCCGATAGCGGCCACCTTCGCCTTATCGAAGATGCGCAGTTTAGTAATAGTACCAATTACAATTGCAAGCTGAAAGCGTTAGTTGCACAATTATCCGTTCTGATCCGACCGAGCGATATCGAACACGCCGAAAGGTTCTTTGCGCGCTACGGCGCGGCCGCCGTCCTGATCAATCGCCTTCTTCCAGTCGTGAGAACTTCTATTTCGATTCCGGCCGGGCTAGCGCGGATGCCGATGTTAAAATTCCAGCTCTACACATTTGCGGTCTTCAGCGTCTTCGGCGGGAACGCCTAGTGCCAGAAGTTTCCCAGCGTCCGCACCTCGCGGTGGCCTCGCGTTAGCACTCTGGGAACCTACCATGCCGCGCGAGACAACGAAAATCACGCAGACCACTATCGCGCGGGCACAGCGGATGTTGCAGACGCAGGACGTTGACGATTCCGAAATCGCCGACACGGTGGTACCCGGGCTTTTGATCCGTTTGAGAAAGCGAACGTGCCAACGGGCGCTTCGCTGTCGCGGCAGCGGAACGGGCTAAGGCGATCCTGCGCGAAGGCGGCGATCCTACGCCCCTGTTTGAATCTCTGCTCCAAACACCCACCGTCGCCGCCGCCGAAGTACGCGCGGCGCATTTGGCAGGCGCATTTGGCAGGAGAAGTTTGGGACTGGGACGAGGCGCGCAAGCGTATTCTCGATGCCTGCCGAATTCACAATCGACCAGATACCGTGTCATTGACCAATTTAAAGTGCTTTGCCCGGCTAGCTAGGCGCCGCGAATTCGGTCGATGATCTCGCCGGCGTCGCCGGATAGAGCGTCGCCGCGCCAAGCGACATGACCATCGGGGCGGATCAGGGCCAGCCTACACTCATAAAGGTCACCAGCATCTTCTTCGTCCACCGTCGCAATTTCAAGCGGGACACCGCACGCCGCCGCCGCGGCCGCCAGCCCGGAACCGTCCGGCGGATCGGCGCCGAAACGCAGCAGCGTGAAGCCACGCCCGAACAGGTCGAGGATCGATCGGCCGTCGCGCAGCCAGAGGTGCGGCGCGCGTGCGCCGGGTCGGGCGGAGGGAACGATGTCGTCGGGCCGGTCCGGCGGTGCCGGAGTGCCGTCGGGAACGCAGATCGGCGATTCCTCGTAGCGGTAGCCGAGCTGCAATCCGATGGTCTGGAACATAGCGCCGACCTCTCGCACGAGCTGCTCTCCGAGTTGCGCGCGTAGGCGCAAGCCGTCATCGCCGCCGTCGTCGATCGCGGCAAGCCCTTCAGCATGTCGGCCTTGCGCGAGGAAGAACTGTGTGGTCATAGCGACGTTGCGATGGCCGACCGGCCGCCGCTCGGCATCATAGCTGGCAAGCAGTTCCGGCCCGCCCCAGCCCTTCACCTTCGCGGCGAGCTTCCAGCCGAGATCAACCGCATCGCCGAGCCCGGTGTTCATGCCGAGCGCGCCGGTCGGCGAAAGCTGGTGCACGGCATCGCCCGCGAGCAGCACGCGGCCCTTGCTGTAACGTTCGGCCACCGCGCTGCGCCGTGTCCAGGTGCTGACGCCGGCCCATTCCACCTCGATCGGCCTACCAACTGCCCGGCGCACCAGCGCTTCGCGGTCCACGTTCTCCGCCGTGCGCCCGCCGCTGTCGAACGCCATGATCCGCCATAGCCCGCTGGTCGGGTCGATGATCCTGATGTTCGCCCAGAGCCCGTCACGGTCGATGCCGAGGAAGAACGTGCCCCGCTGCTTGCCGCAGGCGTCGAGCAGGTTCGGGGCGCGGAAGAACAGGTTCAGCGGATGGCCGAGCACCCCCGGTCCGGTAAGGCCGATGCCGAGAGCCTGGCGCACCATGCTGTTCGCGCCATCGCAGGCAACAAGGTAATCCGCGGTCACACGCGTGCGCGCGCCGCTATCGAGATCGGTGAGATCAGCGACAACAACGTCGCCCTTATCTTCGAACGATTCAAGTCTTGTCCGATACCGCAGCCGCACGCTCGGAAATGACCCCGCGAAGGTGCGAAGGATCGGGTCGAACCAAATCTGTGAGCAGGCTTGCAGCCGCTCGGGGCCATAGGTCTGGTTCATTGGGACGTTGCGTGGCGGACGCCGCAGACGGCCGAGCTCGTAGCCGGCAAAGCTGGTGATGAACACGACGTCCAGCGGCCAATCGCCGGGAAACGGGCAATCGTGCACCTGCCCGGCAATGCCCCACCGACGGCAAAATTCCATGCTCCGGGCATTGACCTCGTTCATCTTGGGCGTGGTGATCGACCCGTCGGTCTGCTCAACCAACTCGCAATGGATGCCGCGCCAGCCGAGATCGCCGGCGAGCGCAAGTCCAACCGGTCCACCGCCAACGATCAAGACGGGCAAGTGACGCATTTCCATTACCAGTGACCTCTTCAGTCGATGCTGATACCTGCCGCCTTGCCGACCTCGACCCAGTGCTGGTGCTGCGCGGCGATGAAGGTGGCGAAGTCCGCCGGCGAGCCCGGATCGACCGCGAGGCCGGCCTTGGTCATGCTCGCTTGGATGGCGGGATCCCGCAGGCCTTCATTCAGAAGCGTGTTGAGGCGCGTGATGATTGACGCCGGCGTTCCGGCCGGAGCGACCAGCCCGAAGAACGTATTCGCTTCGGCGCCGGGATAGCCCGCTTCCGCGATGGTCGGCACGTCAGGCGCGATCGGCATTCGAGTCCGGTTCATTACGGCGAGCGCCCGTAGTTTTCCGCTGGATGCCAGACGGCCGACAAGAACGTTGTTCTCGAACGTGGCATCCACGACCTGGCCCAGCACGGCGGCAACGGACTCGCCGCCGCTGCGGTACGGCACGCCCGTGAGCTTTGTTCCGGAGCGCAGCATGAACGCCTCGCCGGCCAGATTCGGAAGAGAACCGCGGCCACTGTGCGAATAGTTGATTTTGCCAGGATTGGCTTTGGCGTAACTGACGAATTCCTTCAGCGTCTTCCACTGCGATGAGGGATTTACAGCGAGAACCAGAAACCCTTCGGCGATCTTGCCGATCGGTACGAAGTCCTTCACCGGATCGTAGCCTGCGCTCCTAGACACCGCAGGAATCGCGGCGAGCGTCGAGGTGTTTCCTGTGAAGAGGGTGTAACCGTCGGGCTTGGTATGAGCTGCCGCGCGGGCGCCGATGGCGCCGCCCGCGCCCGGCTGATACTCGATCACGACCGGCTGGCCGAGCTTGGGAGCAAGGATTTGCGAAGCAAGCCGCGCGGGAAGATCGTTTGGGCCGCCGGCCGCCGCCGCAATGATCAGCCTGATCGGCCTGACCGGCCAGTCCTCGGAGGCGGCGGGCACGGTGAACGCGGCAAGATTTAGACCGCAGATCATCCAGACAATCATAAGCCTTGCGATAACGATACGGCTACGCTCGCATTCGCGCGTCATTGCTTCCTCCCCTTCATGGACCCTCCTTATAGATCGAGGCCGTCGCGCGAGTGAGCCGCGCGCAGGTGGGCCGCACAAGGATTTTTCGCCTTGCGTGCGCCCATTTTCGCGCGGCGAATTTCCAATCGAACGCTCTCGGCACTCCGCTGAACTTTATCCCAGCGCGGCCTTTACCCGCTCATTCGTCATAGGGGTTTCGCGCAGCCTTACTCCGGTCAAGGCCGCGACCGCGTTGGCGATCGCTGGCGCCACCAAAGGCGTTCCCATCTGGCCGACCCCGGTCGGACGATTGTCGGTCGGCACCACCGTAACGTGGATGTCGGGAACGTCGCTCATCCGCATCACTTGGTAGTCGTAGAAGTTCGACTGTTCGACAGCGCCGTCGTGGATCGTGATTCGCTCCGTCAGTGATAGACCGAGACCATAAACGATACTGCTTTCGGTTTGGGCTACCACGTTATCGGGCTGCACTGGCTGGCCACAATCAATGGCGCACCAGAAATTGTGGACCTGAATTTTACCGCTTTGCCGCGCCACCGACACTTCGGCAACGCCGGCAACCAGTGTGTCCGAATAGTCGATAAACGCAAAGCCTAGTGCGCGACCATCGCGCTTGGCACCCCAATTTGCCATGGTGGCAACTGTTTCAACCACCTTGCGGCCACGCGGCGTATTTTTTAGCAGATCGAGCCGAAATGTGACCGGATCTACACCACGTTTGTGCGCCACCTCATCCATAAACGCCTCGGTGACGTATTTGTTCGCGGTAAAGCCGATACCGCGCAGCGGCGAAGTGCGCACACCGCTATCACGATAGAGCTGTTCGCAAAGCTGGTTTGGGATATCGTAGCTTTTCAGCTCGACGCCGCGCATCAGGATGCCATCCTTGCGGCCGCCTTTGGCAAATCGTACCGGATCGACAAATTGCGTCACGCGGTCTGCAGCAACGCGCTGGTGCCAAGCGGTGAGCTTGCCAAAACTGTCCAGGCCAGCCTTGACGTAATGAGCGGAGATCGGACGGAACCGTCCGTTGTGGACATCGTCCTCGCGGGTCCACAGCACCTTGACCGGACGCTTGACCGCCTTTGACATCAACACAGCGTCGGTGACGAATTCAACTTCGCGATGCCCACGACGGCCGAAGCCGCCGCCCATCAGCATGTAGTTGAGTTTTACTTTGTCGCGCGAGACGCCGAGTGCGCGTGCCGCTGTTTCCACCGATGTGGTTTGACTCTGCGTACCAACCCAGATTTCTACGCTGTCGCCGGCCGGGGAAACAGCGGCCGTCGCATTCAAAGGCTCCATTTGGGCATGATAGGCATAATCGCAGCGATAAACCGCATCGATTGTAGTCGCAAGTTTCGCCATTTCGCCGCGCGCATCGCCCTGCTTAAACCAATCGGTCGATTTAATTGCGAAATTCTTGGCATCGGCGGCGAAAGCCTCCATGCCCTTGTCGCTATCGAAACCCCACGCTTTGCCATCCTTGGACCAAGTCACGCCGCGGACCAATTCCTCGCGCGCACGAAACGCAGCCCATGGCGTCTCGGCAAGAACACCGACACCGTAAGGCAACAAGACGACGCTCACGACACCTGCTATCTTTTTGACGTTGGCGTCATCAAATTTTTCAGGCTTGGCACCTTCCACCGGCGTGCGCAGCACCGCAGCATAGAGCATGCCCGGTATTTGCACGTCGATGCTGTATTGCGCTGTTCCATTGACCTTGCGCGGCAACTCGACCCGCATTACGTCTTTGCCGATCAGCCGGAAATGTTCCGGCTTCTTGAGGTCGGTCGGCAATATTTCCGGCGCCTTAGGTGGCAGTTCGGCAAAAGCCGCGATCTCGCCATAGCCGAGCCGCCGGCCGGATTTAGCGTGCACCACGACGCTCGGCTCGGTGGTCAATTCAGACACCGGCACGTTCCATTTCTTCGCTGCGTTATCGAGGAGAACGCGTCGCACCTGCGCGCCAAACTGCCGTAGCGGCTTGTAGTAACTGGTCACGGCATTGCTACCGGCCGTATACATCATCCCGCCATAGCCGGGATTGCCGTAGATCGCTTCAACCGGCGGCGCCGGCACGATGCGTACTTTCGACCAGTCGGCATCCAGTTCCTCGGCGACGACGAGCGGCAGCGACGTGGTCGTGCCCTGCCCCATCTCGGTCGCCGGTGACATGATGTAGACGGCGCCGTCGTTAGCGATCGAGACCCAGGGGTTGAGCACGTTGCCGGATAGCGAGGTCGCTGGGATCGCCGCTTTGGCGTCGCCTAGGGCAAATGCGAAAGATAGACCAGCGGCGCCGATCATGATTTGACGGCGCGACAGCACAGGGTTCAGGCTTTGAGACATGATGTTCATGGCTCAGGCCTCCCCAGCAGCGCGTTCGATAGCGCGAACGATGCGCGGGTAGGTTCCGCAACGGCAGATATTGACGCTCATGTGCTCGATAATCTCGGCGCGGCTCGGCTTCGGCTTGGCTTTGAGAAGCGCGGCTGCACTCATAATCTGTCCGGATTGGCAATACCCACATTGCGGCACGTTCTCGGCCAGCCATGCCTTCTGCAGCGGGTGCGAGGAATCCGCCGAAAGACCTTCGATGGTCGTGACCTTGCGCCTAGCCATCGCCGACACTTGGATCTGACAAGAAAAGGCTCGCTCACCATCGATGTGAACCATGCAGGCCCCGCACAACCCGGCGCCACAGCCGAACTTAGTGCCGGTCAACTTGAGTTCTTCACGGATCACCCACAACAACGGCGTTTCAGCCGGCGCGTCGCTCGATACTGGTTTGCCATTGACGGAGAATTTGATTGTCACGATATCCCCCATTTTAAGCCTACCGGTTTATCGGGAGGCTGCTTCCGCACGCGAATAGTCAACGCGGTTATCGAGTTTTAATCGGGCCGCGCAGACGGCACGCGCCGCTGTCGTACGCCGCACCCGGTAGGAGCCCTTACCGGGCGTAATACGGTATGCTAGTCTTCCGGGTGGCTCAAGTCCAGCTGCGGGTGTGCCGTATTTGGTGCACCGCCATGTTCGTAGCTCCCAGTGAACCAGAACAAACGCGCAGGCGAGGCCGGGGAATAAAACGATGTACATGACACGCCGCAGGTTTGTTGCAATAAGCGCCGGCACGGCGCTGGCGTCTGCGTTGCACGGAAACGCCTTTGCTGCCGGCTATCCCAACCGGCCGGTACGGGTCTATCTACCGGTCGCGGCCGGTACCGGTCTCGATGTCGACGCCCGCGTTACCATGGAGTATTTCGCCGAACAGCTCGGACAAGCGGTCGTGATAGAAAACCGGCCGCAAGCCGGCGGTAACCTGGCAATGATCGAGGCGTCGAAATCCGTACCGGATGGCTACACGCTGATCGCGGCGGGCATCGGACCGGCAGTTGCCAACGCCTATCTCTATAAAAATCCGGGCTATGACGCGCAACGCGACCTGGCTCCGATCAGTCTGATGCAGGTATTGCCGTCGGTGCTGGTGATCCACCCCTCCCTCGGCGTCAATTCGTTGGCCGAACTGATCACGATGGCGAAACAAAAGCCCGGTGACATCACGTATGGCTCGCAGGGCGCCGGATCGTTCGTCCACCTCGCGGTCGAACAGTTTATGATGGCAACTGGCACCAATTTTACGCACGTGCCATACGCCAAACAAAATCCGTTCAGCGATCTTGCCGGCGGCCATGTTAAACTGATGATCAGCGGCGTTGCGCCCGTCATCAGCTTCATCAAGAGCGGTTTAGTCAAAGCGCTCGTCGTCTCCGCCAAGGAGCGCATCGCGATAATGCCCGACGTTCCGACTGCGAGTGAGGCCGGAATCCCCGGTTTCGAAGCTTACGCCTGGAACGGACTATTCGCGCCGCGCGGCACGCCGCAGCCGATCCTGGCCCGGCTCAATACCGATATTGGCAAAGCGGTGGAGTCGCCGCCGGTTAAAGAACGGATGGAGCGATTTGGCGGCTATCCCGCGCCGGGCACGCCGGAAGATTTCACCAAATTTCTGGACACGGAGCGAGCCAAATGGAGCAAAGTGATCGCGCAAGCAAAGGTCCAACTTGATTGATGCATGATCACAACACTGTAGCGGTCGAATGACAGGTGACTAATGCCCATAGCGGCGCAGGCAAACGCAGAATCCAAGCTCGCAACCTATTCCCGCGACATTGCCAAGCTCAACGCCAAGCCGCTGTGGGAGCGGACCACGCGTATGGGGCCCGGCACGCCGGCCGTGCCCGCGATCTGGCGCTATGCCGACATGCGCCCGCAATTGCTTCGCGCCGCTGAACTCATCAGCACCCATCAAGCCGAGCGCCGTGTGTTGATGCTAGAAAATCCCGGCCTGCCGGCCACAGGATACATTACAAGTTCGCTTTATACCGGTATGCAAATCATTCTGCCGGGCGAAGTCGCGTCGGCGCACCGGCATGCCTCAAACGCCATGCGCTTCATCATCGAGGGCTCCGGCGCCTATTCGACCGTCGAAGGCGAACGGGTGCAGATGCATCCCGGCGATTTCGTGCTGACGCCTTATTGGACCTGGCATGACCATGGCCATGCCGGTAGCGAGCCGGTCATCTGGCTCGACGCCCTCGACAATCCGATGGCGCAGATGTTTGGCACCATGTTCCGCGAAAATTATCCGCACGATAGCCAGCCGGTGTCGCTCCCGCCGGGAAATGCGGCTGCGCATTATGGCGAGGGCCTGCTGCCGGTCGAATATCGCTCCAAAAAGATGGCATCGCCGCTGCTTGCCTATCCTTACGATCGAACGCGTGACACACTCGATCGGTTGGCGCGCGGCGGACCCATTCACGCGTCACATGGCGTCAAGATGCGTTACGCCAACCCGATGACCGGCAGCCACGCTTTTCCGACCATGGCGGTATTTATCCAATGGATGCCGAAGGGTTTTTCGGGGCAAAACTACCGCAGCACCGAGAGCGCGATCTTTTGTGCCGTGGAGGGGTCCGGCCGGATCTATGCCGGCGAAACTGAATTTAGCTTCGCGCCGCACGACATTTTCACGGTGCCGAGCTGGATCCCCTACCGCATCGAGACGGACGCCGAATGCGTCCTGTTTTCGTATTCCGATCGCGCGCCCCAGGAGACGCTCGGGCTTTGGCGCGAGGAAGACTTGTCAAACTCGGCAAATAGATAACAGGCAAGTTTGCCCAAAAGCTGGCGATGGCTTCGAAATTATCCGGCAAGCAGACGCATCACTTCCGCTGCGGCCTGGGCGGTCTCTTCGCGCGCCAGTTTTTCGGCCTGCCCCGCATTACCCGCCTTGATCGCGACGAACATCGCGCGCAACGAGCTGACGCTTTCTCGTGAACGCTTCGGCGAGCGCTTCGGGTGACTCAGACCAAGCGCGCGCCAGCGCCAAATTCGGGCGTGCAGAATTGCGATCATCGACGACAAGGATTCACTGCCGGCGCCCGCCACCAACGCGTTATAGAAGCTGTTTTTAGCCTGAAGAATCCTGGCCGGCTCTCCGGCCGCATAGCAGCGGCTTACCTCATCGAGCGCGAGCCGCAATGACTTGATCTGGCCCGCAACTGCATTGAGCACAAAAAGCCGCGCCGCCAAACCAATCAGCACTTCGCGAATAGCATACAGGTCCTTGGCCTCGCCGGCGCTGAGTTCACGCACGACCGGACCTTTGTTGGCGATCGTTGCCACCAACCCTTCGGTCTCAAGCTGGCGCAGAGCCTCCCTGATGACGGTGCGCGAGACATCCATCATTTCGATCAACTCGCGCTCGACCAGCCGCGAGCCCGGTTTCAGCCGCCCCAAAATGATCGATTGGCGCAAAAAGTCCAAAACCTGATGGCGCAGGGGCGCCGCCGATTTAAGGATTTTCGGTGCGGGAGGGGCATCAAGCATAGAGGGTTGCTCCGGGTGCAAGACCGTATTATGGTATTATGATTACTCGTCCGAGGCCAGCGTTTGGCTCTGCCCGACCAGGAGACACGTTCATGAGCGCAGTTCCCGTTAAAGTCGGCATCGTCGGTCTCGGCCGCTGGGCAAAGGTACTCACCAATGCGAGCAAGAACTCAACCAAACTGCAGATCGTGGCAGGCTATAGCCGCTCTGAGGAAAAACGCCAAGGTTTCGCGCAAGAAATGGGCGTTGCGGCGGTACCCAGTCTCGAGGCCATGTTGGCCGACCCCGACATCAAGGGCGTCATCCTGACGGTTCCGAACGAACAGCACCTCCCGGTCGCACGCCAGGTCGCGATGGCTAAAAAGCACGTTTATACCGAAAAGCCGATCGCCGCGACCCTGGAAGATGGACTTGAGATCGAAGCGCTGCAGAACCTTTACGGAGTAACCGTGACCGTCGGCCATAGCGCCAGGTTGATGGCCGGTATTCGCGCCATGGGGGCGGCGATTGCTGCCGGAGAACTTGGCCGGGTCGCCTTCATCGAGGCCAACTTTTCCAATGAGCGGGCGCTCGAACTCACCCCGCAAACCTGGCGCTGGTATAAGAACCGCGCGCCGGGCGGTCCATTGTCGCAACTCGCCATCCATCAATTCGACGTACTGCATTATCTCGGCGGCCAAATAACCGAGGCGAGCTCGATTGCTTCCAAGCTTTCGCCCGTCGGCGCAGAAGTTGACGATCAGTCCATGACGACCCTCAAGTTTGCCGACGGCAAGGTCGGCTATGTCGGTTCTTGCTGGACTTCGCCCGGCATCTTTTCGGTACGGGTATTCGGCGCCAAGGGTCTGATGCATTATGAAATGGATTTTGGCACCTGGGATACGCCCTCCAAGCTGCACGAGAATTCAACGCTTTATATTCAGCGCGGCAAGGACGGCTACGCCAAACGCGAAATCTTGCAGCTTGCCGAAAGCGACATGTTCCGCGCCGAGCTCGAGATGTTCGCAGATAGCTGCCGGACCGGAGCTTCGAATGAGTTGACTGCGCATAACGGCAACGTCGCTGTCGCCGTAGTTAATGCGGCGTTACGTTCAATTGAACAGCGCGGCCAGTTGGTCAGCGTTGCCGACATGATCGCAGAAGCGCAGACGCGCATCGGCGGGAAGGCTCGCCATGTTGCCTAGCCGCTATTTCATCGATCTGACCCAGCCTGAAATCGCGGGCCAACTCAAGAAGAACCCACTGGTGGTGCTGCCGGCCGGCAGCGTCGAGCAACATGGCCCCCATCTGCCGACCGGGACGGACATCTTTACCTCCAACGTCATCGGCCATGCCGTCGCCGAGAAGCTGGATGGCCTCGTGTTGCCGGCGACGCCGTTTGGCGTCACGCCGATGCATATGCCGTTCGAAGGCACCATCAGCTTCACACCCGACACTTATATGCGGGTGGTGACCGAGACCTGCGTATCGACCGCTAGGCATGGGGCTAAATACCTGCTGATCCTGAATTGGCATGAGGGCAATATTCCCTCGCTCGCCATCGCTGCCGAATCGCTTCACCGCGACCACCGCATGACGGTTTTGACGGTTCAGGCATGCTACGTCGCGGAAGAATTGTATGGCCACTCCTGCAACGGCCTCACCCACGGCGGCGAAATCGAGGCGCTGGCCGTGCTGGCTTATCGGCCCGATCTCGTCCATCTCGACCGCATCGACTATTCTTCCGATCACTCGCACGGCCACAAGATGGACAAGCTGCGGCGTACCCGCAGTTATCAGCCGGTGCTCACCGATATTCGCTCGATCGCGGCGACAGGCTGGTTCGGCAGCCCGCAGCACGCAACGGCGGAAAAAGGCGTCCGCATGCTGGCCGATATTTCCGAGGCCATCGCCAAGGAAGCGAAGGAAATCTTCCTTCAACTCGACACCGTGCAAGGCGGCACCGCCGAGATCAAACATCTGCGGCAGGCGGTGTAATGGCGCGTCTGCTCAGACAGGCCGAGGCGAAACGTCTGGGCCTGCCCGGCCGTTCCTCCCTGGAGCCGGTCTCCGGCGAGATCGGGTCAAAAGTGAGCTTTCGCATTGCCACGATCGCGGCGCCGCAACCAGGCGATAAGTCGCGCGGACCGCATCTGCACCGCGATTTCGAAGAATGCATCTATGTCCTGTCGGGACAGGGAACGATGCATGCCGAAAGCGGAGAGTACCCCGTTAGCCTAGGCGACACCCTGCTCATCCCTGCCGGCGAAAAACACATGACCAAAAACACCGGGACCGAACCGCTCGTCTTGTTGTGTTTCTTCCCGGTTGCGGATGTGACCGCCAGAACAACTGAATTCACCACCTTCTAGGGCACTTGCCCCGCGCGGACATCGCCGCGCGGGTGGAATGTCGGGAGAATCCGAATGACAGACGTATTGTGCCTTCGCCCGCAGACGGATTTCGTCGGGGTGGATGCGCCAGCGCCGGAATCACTCTCGGTGAATTATCGTGCACCGGATGACGCCGCACTTCCAGAGCTCATGCGCAAGGCGCAGGCGCTGGTTATTCCGGCGGTCGGTCCCAAACTCGCGCCCGCCTTGTTCGAAGGCACATCGCTTAAACTCGTGCAGGTGACCGGCGCCGGCCTCGACCGACTCGATCAAGCGGCCTTGACCAAGGCTGGCATCCCTGTCGCCAACGTTCCCGGTGGCAGCAACACCGCACTCGCCGAATATACGGTCTCGACCGCCTCGATGTTGCTGCGCCGGCTGACATGGGCGGACGCCGAGCTCAAAGCCGGCAACTACGCCACCTTTCGTTCGCGCCTGGTCGCCGGCAATCTGGCCGGCATCGATGGGTTGCTGGTTGGGGTGGTCGGTCTCGGTGTGATCGGGCTCGCGGTGGCGCAGGCCTTCGCCAAAGCCGGCTGCCGCATCTGTTACTACGATCCTGCGCCATCCGATCCAAAGGCCGCCGAAGCGCTGGGCGCGCAGGCTTTGCCGCTTACAGAACTTCTGCGGGCCGCCGATATCGTGACGCTGCATGTGCCGCTGTTGCCGGCGACCCAGGGCCTGATCGGCGGCGCCGAACTCGCTATCATGAAAAAAGACGCAGTGCTGATTCAGGCTTCGCGCGGCGGCATTGTCGATGAACAGGCGCTGGCCGACAGCTTGCGCGGCGGACATCTGGGCGGCGCCGCAGTCGACGTGTTTTCGACCGAACCGCCGCCGGCGGATAACCCGCTGTTTTCACTTGATGGCGACGCTGCCCAACGCCTGCTGCTGACCCCGCATATCGCCGGTGTCACGCGCCAGTCGGCAGCATTCTTGTTTCGCTCGGCCTGGCAGAATGTCGAGCGCGTCGTCGTGAAAGGCGCGGCGCCGTTGCACCGCGCCTATTGAGCTTGCCGCTCAGTTGATCGTCAACCCGGCGCGCCGGGCAACCGGACCCCAGCGCTCGATATCAGACTTGAGTTCCGCCGCGAACTCTTCCGGCGTGCTTTCGATCAGATCGTAGCCGAGCTTCTTGACCTGCGTCTGCATCTCGGGCGTCGCCAGAATGTCGACGATTTCGTCGTGCAGTTTCTTGACGATTTTCGGATCGAGCCCGGCCGGACCGAGCAGACCAGCCCAGTTCGCCACCGCGAATCCGGGTAACCCGGACTCGTTCATGGTAGGCAGACTCGGCAACAGCGCTGAGCGCTTCTTTTCCGCCATGGCGATAGTACGCAGGCGATTGGGCTTCTGTTTGACGATACTCGGTACGCTGGCAAACAGCACCTGCACCTGCCCGCCCATTAAATCGAGCAACGCCGGACCCATGCCCTTGTTGGGAACGTGAACCATATCAATTCCAGCCATGGTCTGGAGCATTTCGGCGGCCAGATGCGACGCGCTGCCGACGCCGGGCGAACTGTAGTTGAGCTTGCCCGGATTGGCCTTGGCGTAAGCGATGAACTCCTTCAGCGAATGCACCGGCACTGACGGGTTGACGACCAGGGCATAGGGACTGATTGCGACGTTGATAATTGGCGTGAAATCCTTGGTCACGTCATACGGCGGCGTTTTACGGACCACCACCGAGAGCGACAGGCTGCTCGGGGTATACAGCAAAGTATAGCCGTCCGCCGGCGCGGCAATCACGGTCTTGCTGCCGATGACACCGGCAGCCCCCGGACGGTTTTCGACAATGAAGGTTTGGTTCAAGCGTTCGCCGAGCTTCTGGGCCAGCATACGCGCCATCACATCGACGCCGCCGCCGGCCGCGACCGGCACGATAATGTGCACGGGCCTATCCGGGTATACCGCCCGCGCCAAGCCGGCAGAACCGACAGTTGCCGCGATGATCATCGAAACGGCGAGCAGAGCGCGCCATGGATAGGTTTTGCTCATCGGAACCCTCCCTTTCACAGCCTGACCGTCGTTGCGGTTAGACCGTAATACGATAATACATATCAGGGGGCTCGTCACCAGCCAATCCCGGGACGACGATCTAAACTGCCTCGATTTCCGCCAGCAAAGCGTCGCCGATTGACACCCCTCCAGTTTCCGCTGCTTTTCGCATCGCCAACCGCCGGGCCCCCGGCAAACGCGCACCCGGCTGTGCTTCGATTGCCGCGGCCAGGGCTCCGAAATGCTCAATCGTGCCGGCGCCGCCAAACGCCGATGGATCGAATGCGATGAGCAATTGCCCGGTACCGGGCGGCGAACCTTTTGCGTCAAGAAACGACGATGCATCGGCTGCAAAATTAGAGCCGGTTAAGCCCGCTGCGAGAAGCTCGACCATCAATGCCAGAGCGGTGCCCTTGGCATCGCCGAGCGGAAGCATGGTGCCGTCAAGTGCGGCGGCCGGATCCGTTGTCGGCTGGCCCGCGACGTCGAGCGCCCAGCCCTCCGGAATGGCTTCGCCTCTTTGTTGGGCGCTAAGAATATTGCCGCGCGCCACTTTCGACAGCGACAGGTCCACAACAATTGGCGCCCGTCCTGGCAACGGACAGCCAAAAGCAATCGGATTGGTCCCGAACACAGCTTGCTTTCCGCCCCACGGCGCAATCGCCGCCGGCGTGTTGGCGAACATCATGGCGACCAAACCCGCCTCAGCCAACCGTTCGACCGGATGGCCGGCCGCGCCGCAGTGATGCGAGCGCCGGATGGCGGCCGCGGCAATGCCATTTCGTTGCGCCGCCGCCGGCAAAGCGGCGAGCGCCATGTCGATGGCCGGATAGGCAAAGCCGTGACAGGCGTCGACGGCCGCAACTCCCGGCCGCGGCCACGAAATCACTGACTTGGCGAAGCCGTCGACCTTGCCGATTTTCGCCTGCGCGGCATAGCTCGCAACACGCGACAGGCCGTGACCTCTTAATCCATCCGATTCCGCCGCGACGAGCGCCCGCGCGACCGCCTTGGCGTTCGATGCGTCGGTGCGACAGCGCGTCAGGGTGCGTATGATCAGCGCTTCGGCCTCGGCTATCGACAATGTCGGCATCAACGACCTCCGGCAAGACGATCGCGGACCTTTTCCGCTACCATCTGCGATACACGCACATTCGACTCGACGGTCAATCCAGCAATGTGTGGCGTCAACAACAGATGAAGACAATCGGCAAAGACTTGCGCTCGCGCCTTCGACAAGGGCTCCTCCAGGAAAACATCGAGCGCCGCGCCGCCAAGCTGGCGCGCGCGCAAAGCCGCGGCCAGCGCCGCTTCATCAATCACACCACCGCGCGCGGCATTGATCAGAATGGCGTCGGCCTTCATGCGCGCTAAACGCGCGCTGTCAAGCATGTTCCGGGTCGCATCCGTGAGCGGCACGTGCAGGGAAACGACATCGCTCACTTGCAGAAGAGTATCCAGATCGAGCGACGCGACTTTGCCCCAGGGCTGCGACCAGACCGGGTCGCCTACGGCCACATGCGGGTCATAGGCGCACACCGTCATGCCGAGCGCGCTGGCGCAGGCGCCAACCTTGCGGCCGATGGCACCAAAACCGATCAGTCCGAGCTGTTTGCCGCCAGCTTCCCGGCCGAACAGTTGCGTACGTGGCCAGGCGCCGCTCAAGACTGCGTCGGTGGCGGCGTATGCGCCCCGCAGCAGGATCAACATGGCGGCGATGACATATTCGACGACCGCGGCGTCATTGGCGCCGGTCGCCGGATAAACCGGGATGCCGCGCGCCGCGCAGACGGCGACATCAATATTGTCGAGACCGACGCCGAGCCGGCCGACCGCTTCGAGCCTGGGCGCTTGCGCCAATAGCCCGGCATCGACTGTCGTTCGGTTTCGCACGATCAGCGCGCGGGCGTCCGCGAGCGCGGCGATCAGTTCGGCTCGGCGGTCAACCAAACCCGGATCGTACAGCACATCAAATCCGACAAAATTGCTGCCGATCGCGCCTTCGTCTATGAACTCGGAGATCACGATCGTCGGCATCGCTGCCTGGAAGCGGTTACGCGCTGCGATAAAGCTTGGTGAGCACAAACTCCCGATGACCGAGCGCCTCTGCTGCAGTCAGCCGACCGTTCGCTGTGCGCACAATCATCTCGATTAGAGCATCGCCGGCGTCGGGAATTGTCTGGTCGCGCCGCAGGATGCCGGTCACGTCGACGTCGACATGCTCGGACATCGTGCGCACGGTGCGCGGATTACCGGTGATCTTGATGACCGGAATTATCGGATTGCCGATTATGTTGCCCTGCCCGGTCGGGAACGTATGCACCACATAACCGGCTGCGGCCATCAGCGTCACGCATTCAGCCGCCGCCGACGAGGTGTCCATGTAATAGAGGCCGGGACCCTTGGTTGGCGCCTCGGCCGGCTCCAGCACGTCGATATATTTGCAGGTGCGGCCGATCTTTTCCAGATTGCCGAGCGCCTTTTCCTCGATCGTGGTCAAGCCGCCGGCGAGGTTGCCTTTGGTCGGCTGCGAGTCGGAGAGATCGTTGGTCTTGTGAGCCTGGATAACCTCGTTCTCGTAGGCCTGCCAGGTTTTCATCCACTTTTCGCCGATCTCAGGCGAGATGGCGCGCGCCTTGGCCAGATGCTCGCCGCCGGTGATTTCGGAGGTTTCTCCGAACACGCCGTAGATGCCCTTTGGAATCAGCTTATCGTACATGTTGCCGACGGTCGGACAGGAAGCGAGCCCGGTCGTAGTGTCGCTCTCACCGCATTTGGTCGAGACCCACAGATCGGAGATATCGCACTCCTCGCGCTTAAGCTCGGACGCCCATTGCACGTAGTCCTTGGCCGCGCGTGAGGCCCGCGCGATCGTATCGATGTCGCCGTGCAACTCGATGCCGAAGCCCACCACCGGTTTGCCGGTTTTCTTGATGCCCTCGACCACGCGGCTGGTCCAGCCATCCTCGATGCCAATGACGACCACGGCCGCCACGTTGGGGTTCGAGCCGGTGCCGATCAGCGTACGGAAATGCAGCTCCAGGTCTTCGCCGAACTGCAGGCGGCCATAGGCGTGCGGAATCGCCAGCGTGCCCTTGATGTTGTTAGCAACCGCCTCGCATGCCGCGTTGGACAGATCGTCAAGCGGCAGGATGACGACGTGGTTGCGCACGCCGACACGGCCGTTTTCGCGCCGCCAACCTTTGAATTTCATAATGGACTTGCCGTTGCCCTGAGCCATATCCTTGCTCGCCATGACTACCACCGCTTTGTCTTGAGATTATGAACGTGAACGTGCTCGCCCTTGGCAATGTCGGCGACGGTCTTGCCAATGTCTTGGCCGTATTTCCAGACGGTATCGCCCTTCTTGATGTCGGTGAGCGCAACCTTGTGCCCGATCGGCACGTCCATCTTGGCGGTCAGGTTGAACGACGAATTATCCGCCGTCACCACACACAGCATGTCGGTCCCGGCCCTGAGGCCTTCGACCGTCACGACGCCGACCGTGTCTTTCTTGTCATGCACCAGCAACTGGGGAACGCTCATGATCCATCCCTTATCTTTTCGCCTTTATCTTTTCGCCTTGCGCAGGTCTTCTATAAGACATAGAAGAGAAGAGTCAACGTGCTGCCGGCGCCGGACCCGACCAGGGTGATGAACACATGGATGCGACGCGGACCGAACCGAAGGCTGGGCGCACGGGTTCGCGCGATCCGCTCGGATTCCGCCCTCTTTACCAGCAAGTTAAAAACGTCCTGGTGAAGCGCATTGTCGATGGCGCATGGCAGCCGGGCGAAGCCTTGCCGAACGAATTTGAAATCGCTGCCGATCTCGGCGTGTCGCAAGGCACTATCCGAAAGGCGTTGAATGAACTTGAAATCGAAAAATTCCTGGTTCGGCGTCAAGGCAAAGGCACGTATGTCGCAAGCCACGATGAGGCGAGAATATTATTTCAGTTCTTTAAGCTCATTCCCGATTCCAATACGAGCGAATTTCCCGAAAGCCGGATTCTTGGTGTCGAGGTCATCGCCGCCGATGCACAGACGTCAGCGGTACTTGGCTTGCGCATCGGCACCCGCGCCGTCAAAATAGAGCGGTTGCGTTCATTGGCAGGCGCTGTCTGTATGTTCGAGCGCATCCATCTTCCGCGCTCATTATTCCCAGGCATTGAGAAACTAAACTTGCCCAATAATCTATATGAACTCTACCGCCGCGATTTCACCGTCACGGTCGTGCGCGCGTCGGAGAAGTTGAAAGCGGTTGCCGCCAAGCGGCACGCAAGCAGACACCTTGGCGTTGCGGTCGGCGCGCCGCTTCTGGCGGTCAACCGTACGGCATTCGCGAACAATGACCAACCGGTGGAATGGCGCATGTCGCTGTGCCGCACAGACATGATGCATTACTGGTCCGACCTAAGATAATGCCTGATCGCTACATGCGAAGCGCCTCAAGCAGCGTTGCGCGAACGAGACCTGAACGAGACTTGGGAGAAATCGCTAAACGTAAAACCAAGAAACATAAAACTAAAGGGAGGAAGCTATGCGCCGCAATCAATGGCCGATTTGGGGATTGTCCTTACTGGTCGCGTCCGCGGCTTTTATCGTCGCTGCCAACACCGCCAATGCGGAACCGCGGGTCGTTAGGATCGCCAAGCAGTATGGCATCTCCTATCTTCCGTTGACCGTCATGGAAGAAAAAAAGCTTCTCGAGGCGGAAGGCAAGAAGCTCGGTCTCGACCTCTCCACCGAATGGCTGCGTTTCACCGGTGGCCCGCCGATGAACGAAGCGTTGATTTCCGGCAACCTCGATTTTGCGTCCGGTGGCGTTGGGCCGCTCGTCACCGTCTGGTCGCGCACCACGAAGAACCTCAAGGTCAAAGGCGTCGCGGCCCTCAACGCGATGCCGCTCTACCTCAACAGCATCAATCCCAACGTCAAGACCATCAGGGACTTCACCGAGAAGGACCGGATCGCGTTGCCGGCGGTGCGCGTCTCTATCCAGGCGGTCATTCTCCAGATCGCGGCTGAAAAGGAATTCGGCAAGGGTAAGGAGCACGAGCTCGACCCATGGACCGTCTCGCTCAGCCATCCGGACGGGCTGGCGCAAATGATGAGCGGCAAGTCGGAAATCACCGCACACTTCACCTCGGCGCCGTTCATGTACATCGAACTCGCCGACAAGCGCGTGCACCTGGTCCTCAATAGCTACGACGTTTTCGGCGGGCCCCATACGTTCAACGTCGTGTGGGCCACGGCGAAACTTTACGAAGGCGAGCCGAAGGTGGTGCAGGCCTTCCTGGCGGCCCTCAGCGAAGCCATGAAGGAAATCAAGACCGATCCGGCCGCCGCCGCTGCGCTCTGGGTCAAGGCAGACAAATCGAAAATCACGCCGTCTGAAGCAGAGCGCATCATCCGTTTGCCAGAAAACGAATGGACGATGACGCCAAAGAAAACGATGGTGTTTGCCGACTATATGGCGCGCGTCGGCATGGTTCCAGTCAAGGCGACGAGCTGGAAGGACATGTTCATTGACGCCGTTCACAATCTGCCGGGAAGCTAATGGTGGAACGCGGGGATCAAGCCATGCATCCGCTGCTTGAGGTGAACGGGGTCACGCTTCAATACAAAACCCCGCGCCATCTGGTGACGGCGACGTACCAAGTGGATTTCTCCGTTCACCAGGGCGACCGTTACGTCATCCTCGGACCTTCGGGATGTGGCAAGTCCACACTCCTGAAGTCGGTGGGGGGTTTTATGCCGCCGGTGGAAGGCAACATCCGGATAAGGGGCCGCGACATTGTCGCACCCGGTCCGGACCGCATGATGGTGTTCCAGGAATTCGAGCAGCTGATGCCCTGGAAAACGGTCTTTCAAAATGTGCTGTTTCCGATGTCGGTAACGCGCAAGTTCAGCGCTACCGAAGCCAGGGAGCGGGCCAATGCAGCGATCGACAAGGTCAAACTCAGCGAGTTCCACAACATCTATCCGCATATGCTGTCCGGCGGCATGAAGATGCGGGTTGCCATCGCGCGTGCGATGGCCCTGGAACCCGATATCCTGCTGATGGATGAACCGTTCGCCGCTCTCGATGCCCTCACCCGGCGGACCATGCAGCAGGAGTTGCTGGCGCTGTGGGATCAGTTGCGCTTCACGGTTCTGTTCGTGACGCATTCGATCGAGGAAGCCATCATCGTTGGTTCGCGCATCCTGGTGATGTCGCCTCATCCGGGCCGGGTGCGGGCCGAACTCGACACCGGCAATCTCGGCTTCGGCAATATCGACCAGGTCGAGTTCGGCACTATGTCGAAACGTATTCACGGCCTGCTGTTTGGCGACGAACTTCATCGCGCCGGCACACTCGAGGAAGTCACGGCGTGACCGTCAACCTGAAAACCAATCCGGCTTCGGCGGCGCATCGGCCGGAGTTCGAAATCGAACCGACCGATGCCATCACCGTCGGCGATGTCGAACGGCCGCTTGGTTTCATCGAACGCGTCGTTAACAATGAAGGCGCACAACGGCTGGCGATTCTGCTGGTCCTGATCGCGGTCTGGCAGACCTACGCGCTCTGGCTCAACAATTCGCTGCTGTTCCCGAGCTTCACCGAAACTGTGCGGACATTCTGGGGCGACATTCTCAACGGCGAATTGGTCAATCGCACGGTCACCTCGCTGCGCACCCTAGCGCTCGGTTATGTTTTGGGCCTCGCTCTGGCGGCGATACTCACCACTTTCGCGGTCGCCAGCACGATCGGCACCCGTATCCTTTCCACTTTGACCGCGATGTTCAATCCATTGCCTGCGATTGCCCTTCTGCCGCTGGCTTTGATCTGGTTCGGTTTGGGAACCCCGTCGATGGTCTTCGTGATCATTCATTCGGTTCTGTGGGCCGTCTCACTCAATACTTTGAGCGGGTTTCGCAGCGTGCCGGAAACCTTGCGCATGAGCGGCCGCAATGTCGGGCTGAAGGGCGCACGCTATGTCGCACTCATCCTGATCCCGGCGGCGTTCCCGTCGATTCTGTCGGGATTGAAGATCGGCTGGGCTTTTGCCTGGCGCACGCTGGTGGCCGCTGAACTGGTTTTCGGCGTCTCGTCGCGCTCCGGCGGCATCGGTTGGTACATCTTTGAAGCACGCAACGATCTTGACACCGCGACCGTGTTCTCCGGCCTGCTCACCGTTATTCTGATCGGGCTTTTCGTCGAATCGGTAATCTTCCGCGCTATCGAGGCGCGCACCGTCAATCTGTGGGGCATGCAGCGATGACCGCGACGGACACCATGCTGGCAGTCGATGTTTGGCGCGGCGCCGAAAGCGGCAGTTTTCAGCAATTCGCCATTCCGCGCCGCGCCCATCAGACCGTGCTCGACGTCGTAACCGAAATCCAGCGCGAGCATGACGGTACCTTGTCTTATCGCTTCGCCTGCCGCGTCGGCATGTGCGGCTCCTGCGCCATGGTGGTGAATGGGCGTCCGCGCTGGACTTGCCGCACCCGCGTCAGCGATGTGACCGATGCCGGAGGCATGCTTCGGCTCGAGCCACTACGCAATTTTACGATTGTCAAAGACCTCGCCGTCGATATGACGCAGTTTTTCGACAAGTGGAAGGACGCCAAGGGGTATTTCGAAGCCGGCGAGCAGCCGGCGGCCGATTTCGCGGTCGTTGCGCCTGCGACGCCAGAACGCCAGGCTGCAAACGCCGGCATTGAGTGCATCGGCTGCGGCGTCTGTTATTCGGCTTGCGATGTCGTCGCCTGGGACAAGGATTATCTCGGGCCGGCAGCGCTCAATCGGGCATGGACCCTGGTCAACGACGTGCGCGATCAGGCCGGCGATGCGCGCCTGGCGGCGGTGTCCGGCACCTCGGGCTGCCAGGCCTGCCACACGCATATGAGCTGTACGGCATTCTGTCCGAAAGCGATCGCGCCGACTTATTCGATCGCGGGGCTCAAACGCACTGTACTGCGCCGCGGCTTGCGGAGGATCATGTGACAGCAGTTCTGTTTCTGGCGCAGCGGGCAACCGCCTCCGTGCTCGCTTTGGCGGTAGTCGTCCATCTCGCGACTATTCTGTATGCCGTGCGCGGCGGTCTCACTGCCGGCGAGATCCTCGGACGCACCCATGGCAATGTCGGCTTTGCCTTGTTCTACGGCATGTTTGTGGCGGCGGTGGCGATCCATGCGCCAATCGGGCTCCGCAATGTACTGCGCGAATGGACCCCGTGGCGCGGTCGTTCGCTCGATATCGCGCTGGCGTTATATTTCTTGCTGCTGCTGGCGCTGGGCGGCCGCGCGGTTTTCGCCGTGTTTAGTGCATGATCCTGGAACAGCCATGATCCGCGCATCGCATAAACAACGCGGCTTTCTTGCCGCCATCCTGCACCGGCTGTCCGGCATCGCGTTGGCGATTTTCCTGCCACTGCATTTCCTGGCGCTGGCAAGCGCACTCAATGGTGCTGCCTCGCTTGATAGATTCCTCGCGATCACGCGTCAGCCGCTGATCGCCGCTCTCGAATGGGGCATTGTCGTCGCGCTCGCCATCCACATGACGCTGGGACTGCGCGTGCTGCTGATCGAGTTCTTCGATTTTCGTGAAAAGACGCTCGTGCCCATTTCCGTCTGCCTCGCCGCCGCGTTCGCGGTCGGCTTTATCTTCATTCTCAACCTTGGTTGATATGATGATTGCCGGATACCAACTCGACACGATCGCGATTCTCTGGTTCGGCACACTCGTCGGTTCAATTGCGGCCGGCGGCGCCGGCTTTGCGTTTGGCTTGGCTGCGTCGTCGATCTGGCTGCACCGCATCGAACCGCTGCAATCGGCCCTGCTCATCAATTGCTGCGGCACGATGTTGCATCTGACCACGATCTGGCCGCAGCGTAGTCACATCGAATTCGGACGGGTCTGGCCGTTTGTTCTCGGCGGCCTTGTCGGTATTCCCATTGGCGTGAAGGTGCTTCTGATCCTGGACGCCGGCGTGCTAAAAGCGGTGCTCGGCGTGTTCCTGCTCGCCTTCGGCGTCTATGCGCTGTTCGCGCCCCGGCTGCACACCTTCCAGGCCGGAGGCCGCGGCGCCGATGCGGGGATTGGCTTCATTGGCGGGATTCTCGGCGGCGTCGGCGGCTATTCCGGTGTTTTGCCGACGATCTGGACACAACTGCGCGGCTGGTCGAAGCAGAAAGCGCGCGCAGTATATCAGCCCTATATCATTGCCATTCAGCTAGTGACCGTGGCCGGAATCGTGATCGCCACCCATGATTGGAGCGGTCTAGTGTTGGTTGCCGTGGTGCTGCCACCGCTTGCACTTGGAACCTGGATCGGCTGGCAACTTTACGGCAAGCTCGACGACCGGCGATTTCGTCAGGCGCTCGCCGTTCTGTTGATCGCCTCGGGCGCCACTTTGGTTTTTTAACTATTCAGCCGGGAGCAAGCTATGCAGCTCGATATTATAGAAGTCGAAGAGCTCAGCAAGACACTCTACATCCGCGCCCTCAAGCTGTTGCCGAATGACATCAAACAGGGTTTCGAGCGGCTGTTGCGCGAAGAGACCGACCCGACCGGCAAGACTATTCTCGACACGATGGTGGAGAATATCGCGGTCGCCGAGCGCACCAAGAACCTGCTCTGCCAGGACACCGGCATTCCGATCTACAACGTCATCATCGGGCGCAACGTCGAGTTCGATGGCGCCGCCATGAAGGCCGCCCTTCGCCGCGGCTGTGAGCGAGCCACCAGGGAACACCCCCTGCGCTCCTCGGTGGTTCATCCGATCACGCGCCAGAACGAACAGACGTCCTGCGGCATCGGTATCCCGCTGATCAATGTCGATTTCGACGAGCGCGAAGAAACCGTGACGATCGAGATGATCCCGAAAGGCTCCGGCTCAGAAAACGGTTCGTTCCTGCAAATGCTGATTCCCGCCGATGGTGTTGCCGCCGTGAAGCGCTTTGTGATCGACAAAGTGATCGAGTGCGGCGGCCGGGTCTGCCCGCCGACCATTGTCGGCGTCGGCATCGGCGGCACCTCGGATCTGTGCATGCACATCGCCAAGGTCGCGGCTACTCGTCCGCTCGGCACGGCTTGCGCCGACGAAGAAGGCGCCAAGATCGAGGCGCAACTGAGCGAGGCGGTCAACCAGCTCGGCATCGGCCCGCAGGGTCTCGGCGGGCGCGCCACCTCGTTCCGCGTTCATGTCGAAGTGGCCGCGACCCACATCACGATGAACCCGGTCGCCGTCAACATCCAGTGCCATTCCGCCCGCCGGGCCAGCGCCGTGATCACACCCGGCGGCATCGCGTTCGAGTAAAACTCATGACACATTATATTCTCGATATGCCGGCGAGCGAAGAACAGGTGCGCGCCTTGCGCGTCGGCGACACCATCACGCTGGAGACGACGCTGTTCGGCATTCGCGACGCCACTTTGATCGCCATGTTCGACAAAGGCCGCACCACCCGCCTCAATCTCAAGGGCCACGCGGTGGTGCACACCGCACCCAATGTCCGCAAGATCGATCCCAGGCCGGGTAATTCATCCGGTTATGAGCCTCTCTGCATTGGCACCACCACATCGATGCGCATGGAGCGCTTTACCGGTCCGTTAATGGAGCGCGAAGGCGTAAAGCTGATCATAGGCAAGGGCGGCATGGGCCAGGGCACGCTCGACGCCTTTGCCAAATTCGGTGGGGCCTACCTTGCCGTCGTCGGCGGCGCCGCCGCGCTTGAGACCACCTGGATCGAGGCCATCGAGGAAGTCGACATGGACGACCTGCACCCCGAGAGCCTCTGGAAGTTTCGCATCAAGGGCTTCGGCCCGCTATTGGTGACGATGGATTCGCATGGCGGTTCGCTGCATGCGCAAGTGAACGCGGAAGCTGCGGCGCGGCGCGCGGCGGTGCTCGCCAGTATCGGCAGCGCCTGATCGTGCAGACCCTGACCACCGACATACTTGTCCTCGGCGCCGGCGGCGCTGGTCTGTTCGCCGCCTTGCATGCCAAGAAGGCGAATCCCGACCTCGACGTCACCATCGCGGTCAAAGGCCTGCTCGGAAAATGCGGCTGCACCCGCATGGTGCAGGGCGGTTACAATGTCGCGCTGTCGCCCGAAGATTCGGTCGAGCGACATTTCATGGACACGATCGAGGGCGGCGGATGGCTCAACAACCAGGACCTCGCCTGGCTGCTGGTCGAGACTGCACCCAAACGAATTCGCGAACTCGAGAACGAGCTCGGCTGCTTTTTCGACCGCAATCCAGACGGCACGATGCACCAGAAGGCTTTCGCCGGGCAGACTTTCGATCGCACCGTGCACAAAGGCGATCTGACCGGCATCGAAATCATCAATCGGCTGGCTGAACAGGTCTGGCGGCGTGACGTGCGCCGGATCGAGGACCACCGCGCACTCGACCTGATCCTGAGCGCAGACGGTTCTGAACTCGCCGGCGTTCTGATGCTCGACATGCGCTCCGGCGAGCCGCTGCTGGTGCGCGCGGGCGCGACGCTGCTGGCGACCGGCGGCGGACCGACCATGTACCGCTATCATACGCCATCCGGCGACAAATCCTGCGACGGGCTGGCAATGGCACTGCGCGCCGGGCTGCCGTTGCGCGACATCGAGATGGTGCAATTCCACCCGACCGGGCTACTGGCCGGCGAAGGAACTCGTATGACCGGCACGGTGCTGGAAGAAGGCTTGCGCGGTTCGGGCGGTCACCTGACCGATGCCGATGGCAAACGCTTCATGTTCGACTACGATAAGCGGGGCGAACGCGCCACCCGCGACATCGTCAGCCGCTCAATCATGGACCGCATCCGCAAGGGCCACGCTAGCCCGCATGGCGGTGTCTATATCGAAATGGGCCATCTCGGTCCCGAGCGCGTCCGGCGCGAGTTCAAGGGCATGGTCGAACGCTGCGCCGATTGCGGCTTCGACCTTGCCGCCGGCCGCGTCGAGGTGATCCCGACCGCGCATTACATGATGGGCGGCGTGGTGTTTGCGCCCGATTGCACGACGCAACTTGCGGGCCTGTATACGGCCGGTGAGGATACCGGCGGGGTGCACGGCGCCAATCGTTTGGGCGGCAATGGCGTCGCCAACTCCACCGTGTTCGGCGGCATCGCCGGCGATATCATGGGTGCGCGCACCAAGTGTAACGGCGCCCTGCCCGAGCCCGACCCGCACGCCATCGAAGCTGCCTACGAGCGCGCCTTTGCGCCACTCGACCGCACGTCCAAAAGCAAATCCGCTGGTCTGCCAGAGATGCGCGAGCGGCTGTACAACATCATGTGGAACGACGTGGGGATTCTTCGGACGGCCGAAGGGCTGGCGCGCGGCAGCGCGGCGCTCGATCAACTAGCCGGCGACATCGCGGACTGCGGCGTTTCTGGCACAAGTCGCCGTTACAATCTGACCTGGATGGACCTGCTCAATCTGGAAAATCTGACGCTGGTCAGCCGCGCCATCGCCGCCGCCGCCGATTTCCGGCGCGATAGCCGCGGGGCGCATTTCCGAGAAGATTATCCGGAACGGTCAGAACTTAGCCAATCGGCCTTCACTTCGGTAATGCTCGCCGGCAACCGCCCGGTGGTGACCAGCGAACCGGTCGCCTTCACGCGCATACGACCGGGACAGACCTTGCTGACTTGATCTGCGGTGCCGCCGGTTTGCCTTTGTCAAAATTGATCATGGCGAGAAAGGCGCGCACGGCGGTGCTCTGACTTCGGTCGCGGTGCTTAACCAGCACGAAGGGCCGCTCCAAAGGAGCGAATTGAACCGTATGCAGCGTTTTCAATTGCAGCGCGGACTTGACGACTACCCGCGATATCGCAGTAGCCCCCGCGCCCGCGACTACGGCGCCACGGATCGCCTCGTTCGACGGCATTTCGAGCGTAACGTTAAGGCTGCTGGGTGAAATGCCGAGCCTGTCCAGCGCCTGTTCGAAGACAGAGCGCGTGCCGGAGCCCCTTTCACGTAATATCCATTGAGTCTGGGTGATCTGGTTGGTCCTAACGCGACGTAGCTTACTCCACGGATGCGCGGTGCCGACTACGACGATCAACTGATCGACATCGACTTGTTCGGTGACGAGGTTCGGCTGCTCGAATGCCCCTTCGAGAAAACCGATTTCCGCAACACCGGAACTGACCGCAGCCGCGACCTGATCGGTATTACCAATCGATAGCTTGATATCGATATCGGGATGCTCGGCATGAAATCGTGCTATGCGTTCCGGGAGCCAGTAAGCGCCCGTGGTCTGGCTGGCATGAAGATTGATAACGCCACGCTTGAGACCGCGCAGTTCGAGGAGTGACAGCGCGGCGGCATCCGCCGTCCGCAACACTGCGCGGGCTTCTTCCAGAAAGAGCCGCCCATCCTGGCTCAGTTCGATACGCCGCCCGACCCGGTGGAAAAGCGAAATAACGTGGCGCTCTTCAAGCGACTGGATCGCGCCGCTCACTGCCGACTGGGTCAGGCGCAGATATTCCGCCGCCCGCGTGACGTGTTCGCGTTCGGCCACCGCCACGAAAATTCGCAGTTGATCGAGCGTCATGATCGCTCCCGTTCGGCCGCCAGATTAATCGTTTTTTTCGATCGTATCAAATGTTTTTATCGTTTTGACCGTTCTATTGGCCGAGGCTAATTGATTCTGACTCCCACCAAATTCAGGAATTCCCCGTGACAGCAGAGAATGTGCAGATCCCGCAGACTTTTATGGTCAAAGTGGCGGACTTTGCCCCCGGCGTCGCGATGTCGGCGATCGTGGCGGCCGCCGGTTACCTGGCCGCACCCTATGTCGCGCATTTTCTGCCCATACCGAGCATCGTGATCGCGCTGGTAATCGGCATTGCGCTCAATCCGTTGGCGGCGCGGCCGGCGACGCGGCCGGGCATGGCGTTTTGCGTGCGCACGGTGTTGCGCTGGGCGGTGGCGCTGTTGGGCCTGCGGGTCGGGCTCGGCGATATCGCGGCGCTTGGGCCCGGCACCGCTGTTTTGATCGTCGTGGCGATGGCGGCGACTTTGACGTCCGGTTTTGTCTTCGCGCGCTGGAACGGACAGGAAGCGGGCTTCGGCGCGCTAGTTGGGGTCGGAACGGCGGTCTGCGGCGCCTCGGCGACGCTCGCCGTTTCAACCGTCGTGCCGAATTATCCCGGCAAGCAGGCCGATATCGCCTTCGTCGTGGTCGCGGTCAACGCGCTCGCCACGCTGGCCATGCTGCTTTATCCGCCACTTTGCGTTCATCTCGGGTTCGACCAGCAAACCATCGGCGTCATGCTGGGCGGCACCATTCACGACGTCGCTCAGGTGGTAGGCGCCGGCTATGCGGTCTCGGTAACGGCCGGCAACACCGCTGTGATCGTCAAGCTATTCCGTGTATTCCTGCTACTGCCGGTGGTGTTAGGGGTCGGATGGCGTTTCACCCGCTTGGGACAGCAGCATGGCGAGGCGCGCGTGCCGGTGCCGGTTTTCGGCATCGTGTTTCTGGCGCTGTGTGCGCTCAACAGCATCATACCCTATGTGCCGACGATGACGCCGATGTATGTACCGGTCAAAAGCGTGCTGGTCGAAGCCTCGACCTGGGGCCTGCTACTCGCGATCGGCGCCCTCGGCCTTGGCACCTCGGTGAAGAGCATCATCAATCTTGGCTGGCGACACATCACCACCGTCCTCGGCGCCACTGCGGTCATCTTCGTTATCGTCACAGGTGGCTTGATGCTGTTTCAGCTAGGCTGAACGCTTAAGGAGCCCCCACTGCGAACGTCGTGCGCTCGCCGTTTTTCATGGGGGCCCGACCAAACCCACCGACGTTTAGAGCTTGACAAGTTGCGCTCGGCGACCACTCAATTGGAACATTGTCATGGATGAATAGAAATGTTTTTCATCAAAAAACCGAAGAAAGAAGATAACTTTGTACAGCTGATAAATAGTTCAGCATTTGGAATTATAAAATTGACCGACCTTTTGGTCATCATTGGAATTGGATTTAGCGGAGTACTTATTTATTCTGGGTACGGTCAAATCCCAACAAACATCCTTCGCATCAGTGCGGGCACAATTGTCGCGATTTTCTGTATATTTTTCGTACAGGCGAATGCTCCGAACAAGCCCGATGATTGAACTTATCGTCCAATCGAATATAGTCATGCTGAGAACGCCGATAGCAATTTCCCGGCCAAGGCGGTTTTGCGGATCAACGACCAGATGGCGGAGCTTGTAGCCAAACAATCGGGCCGGCTTTATGGACTGGCGACCGTGAACGACTATAGCGGTGAAGCCGGCGCGCGCGAATTGGCCCGGGCGATCCGTGATTTCAAGTTGCGGCGTTTTCGTCGAAGCCGGCAGGCGTACCTGGTACTCGGCGCGCGGAGTCGCAACCGACACTAGTCGCCGCCGTCGGCGTGCCGATATTCGTGCACACGCTGACCGATCCACAATTGCATAAACGGTTCAGTAAAATGGGCCCTCTCGGCGCGCGGCTAGCGCGTTGTACCATCAATGGCAGCAAAGACGTCCTCGAACACGCCGTGCTGGCCGGCGGGACCGGCTCCCGCCTGCTCACTTTTGGTGTTGGACTACGAATCCTAGTTCCTCCAGCCAAAACCCATCAATTCAAACACTGGCTGACAGTTTTTGGGGGGCTACAGCATAACCACGTCGTCAGTACATGCGCCCGTTGTCCGCTGGTGCCCAATAGCGTCCTAGATTTTGCAGCGCAGCGAAACGTCGCTAAGTGCCACAACCGGACTCATGCTGCGCAGCAAAAACCACTTGCCCAACGATTGCTTAGTGCCGAAATTGTCGCGCCGCTTGGGCATATCCGATCAGACGTTCAGGTGGATTTGGGTATCGCGTCGCAACCCGAGCCAGCATCAGACGGACGTCGTCGCCGCGATTTGCCTTGATTGCTGAATCCAGAAAGACCTGTTCCAAAACGTCCTGTTGCGCGTGACTGCCTCCGAGACGGTACATGTCGTCGAGGATTGGCTTCATGAGATCGACGGCACGGCCATATTCACCTCGCCCATGCGCCAACACAGCCTCAGATATGGGCAACGCTATAGTTCCAACGACCTGCGCGACGGCTCCATGGCCAAGACCGAACACGCGCATAGCATCGAGCGTTCTCTGCGCTACGTCGTCGCGCCGGGTTGCAGCCAGCGCCATCATCCAATGCGGTTGAGTGAACGCGGATAGGCAATCGCCGACCCGCTGTTCGGCCTTGTCGGCAATTTCGATCCAGCGATCGCCCACGTCGATGCCTTGTCGCTCAAGGCGAAACAGCATCGATGCGGCATTTTGCACGTCGATATAGAGATCCGGTAGCGCCTGAGTGAGCGGCGAATCGAGGTTGCGGAACCGCCGGTCGTAATGGTCGAGCACCTCGTCAAACTCATGCCGCTCCAGATGGAACATCGAGCGGTGCCACCAAAGGTGATGAACCATGTTGTTGCCGCCGGTCCAGTGTTGCTCTAGCTTTGCGAGTAGGTCGATGCCTTCGCGCTGTCGACCTTGCATTTCCATGACATGAGCGACGGCATGTGCCCCCAGAAGTCGGCGGGATCAATTTCCAGCGCGGCCCAACCGGACGGTTCCGCGGTCGTATAGTCACCACACTCTTCGTAGGCGAAGCAGCGACAGGACAGGACGGTGCCAAAACCCGGCATGTCCCGCCCCCATTTTGGAAAAGCTTGCTTGACCGAGGCAAGCATGACCTCGCGTCGGCCCAGCCAAAAATTGTTGAAGTGGGCGAGCCTGAAGGCAAGCACGTCCGTCGGATATTCGGTGACGATGCTGTCCCAGATGGTCAGCGTGCGGTCAAAGCTGGCAGCTGCTTCCGTGGACGATGTCGACACAGCCAGCCCGTGTTGGTCCTGAAGCATTGCCGTTCCCCTTTTCTACAGGATGGAAGGTTCGGGAGGCCTCATCTTATCGGATCAAACAAGTGCTTTGATAGGAGTTCGATGTGACTTTAGGACGCAACATTGCGCGTCGACCGGTTGAGCTGGCTTCCGAAAGCGGCCAAACGCACATGCGGTTGGAATGGAATGTCCGGTGCCCCTGAATGGGGCTTTTTATCTTAAATAAATCATTACCTATGAAGGTTATTAGTGAGGCTCTCTCAGAATGAGGGAAGTTATGTCTGTTCGAGTTGAGCCCTCAGAAAGAGGGAACCGAGTAGCGACAAGTTCCGCACAGAGTGGCTCGGCAGACGACCGGCGCGGCCAAAAGCGTGGCACTGATCATGAAAAGCCCGCCAACGATGCTGACACTTCGGACCAAGCACTAACAGCGCCTGCTAACGGTCACGTCGATAAGTTGGTATAGTTAGGCAGCGACGCAAACCGTGCCGCTGGCCGGGACAGCATCAGCGAAGGGCCATTGACGGCGGCCCGTTTTGCTTTGAGCGGCACACGCGCGCACACGAAATTCAAAGTGGCGGCGTTACCGCCGGGCGCGCCGGCAATGAATTCCGCCGACGACGTGAGAGAATATTTTTCTGCAGCGGACAAGTTGGCGCCGACGCGTGGCAGCAAGATCGCGTTGGACGTCGGCGGCGGTCCCGGCGGCGCGGTCGTCGACACACGCCGCGCCGACGGAAAAAACAGCGGCGGGAGGTTTTTCATCTCCTCCCCCCGTTACACACCCTGAAATGAAACACTTGTTTGGGGGAAATGAAACTTTTTGCCGAGGAAATGAAACCATTGCCCGAGGAAAAGAAACAAATTGCAGAAGAAAAGTAACACTTGTCCGAGGCTATCGGCAGCATTGGCGTCGCTGCTTCACATCACAAAAAATAGCATAATTTTCTCAGGCGAGATCCTTGAATGGTCCACAAATGTGGTCCACAAGAGCATCAGGCGATCATCGCGGCTTTTAAAAAAGCGCTGCTGGCCGAGTGATTTAGCTCTGCATGTCGAATGTGGCCGCGGCTCCAAGCCCCGGAGCTGCACACTTCGGAAAACCAGATCGTTCGAGAATTCTGATCGGGCCTGGTGTCCGCTTTGCCGATAACAGACATTCCGTCAGCATTAGTAAGCCGGCCGAATGGTTTCTTCATCGTTAAGATTGGCACAACTAATCCATACTAACGTCGAGAGTGCCTGTTTATCAGTCAGATTATTGGGCCTATGGTCATGACGCGAAACGAACTTATCCAGGGAGTTGAAGCCCGATACGGGCTTTATGAAATCGACACCCAGGCTCGCACCGCGATCAAGGCTATATGGCCAACGATTGCGCCGCATCTCGACAAGGCGGTTGACGCCATTCTCGATGCCACGGCGAAAATGCCGCACGTTTCCGCAATTGCTACTCGGCATCGGGAACTGATCAAGAAACTCGAAATATCACACCTCGAAGCGTTGTTGAGTGGAGAACTCGACGACAGCTATTTCGATTCTTGCCGTAAAACTGTCGAACAGGAGGCCGTGATCGGGTTCGACGCCCGCTTTCGCAGTACCGCCGGCAATTTTGTGCTGCGTGCAGCCATCGATGCGCTCGCGCGCAAGCATCGATTTTCGCCGCGTAAGCTTACCGAAAGCGTGAAGCTCGTTTCCAAGATCATTGCATTCGATGTCGCCAATGCGATGACCCTGCATCGCGAAGCGGCGGAAAAGGCAGGGCAGATTAGGCGCAAAGAGATTGACAGCGCAATTGCCGAATTCGCCGGCGCCATTGGCGACGTGCTCAAAGCCATCACCGACGCATCCACCTCACTGACAGCTACGTGCTCGACGATGCACAGGGTCGCCGACGACACGCTCAATCGTATGGTAGTGGCATCATCGGCGGCGGCTGAGACTACTCAGCGGGTAAAAATGACTGGCGATGCCACTGAGGAACTATCAGCATCAATCCAACATATCGGCCAGGAGGCGACCCGCGGCCTACTGATGACGAATGCGGCGGTCGAAGACACTAAGCGCACCCAACAATCTATCCTGGCGCTGAACAGCACCGCTGGGCGTATCGATTCGATCGTCAATATCATTTCCACGATTGCGTCGCAGACTAATCTTTTGGCGCTCAACGCGACCATCGAGGCGGCACGCGCCGGCGATGCCGGTAAGGGTTTCTCGGTGGTAGCCTCCGAAGTGAAGTCTCTCGCCAATCAAACCTCGCGGGCCACTGAGGAAATCTCTCAGCAAGTCGCCGCCATTCAAGACGCCACCCGGAAATCGGTCGATGAAATCTCCTCGATCGCGCGCGCGATCGAGCAATTGACCGAGGCCGCCACCAGCATTGCTTCGGCAGTCGAACAGCAAAGCGCAACGACCCATGAGATCGCCGGCAGCATTCTAACCGCAGCCAAACATACCGCAAGCGCGTGGGCCGAAATCCTGTTGGTCGAGCAAGCCGCTGGCCGAAGCGCCGCCTCCTTCGACGAAATCGCCGATTTGACCGCGCGCGTATCGGCACGCGCGGATGACTTAGAATCGAGGGTAGCCGCGTTCTTCAATCGGGTTCGAGCCGCCTAAATTTTTAGATCGTCTAAGGCTGTCGTCGTCAGCCCGTTGTGGGTCATTCACTACCGATCCGGTCAGCGCCAGTCTCGGCCGATGTTCGCTATACCCCTCAATAACGACCATTTTTTGCGGGCCAACGAAATGACGCTAAGTGCCGATATTGTTGAAAAAGTCATTTTGCATTGGGGATCAAAAATTCCGCAGGCTGCAGGCGCGACTTTCGTGTAAAGATGTGAGCGACCTCATCGCCTTACCTTAAACTCACAGGTGACTTCGGGAATGCGATTGACGCCATACGAATCGGCGAGTGCTTCAAGTTTCGGGTTTTCGTGAAAAATTTGTCGCCCTGCAACTTTCGACTTTTGCAACACAATCTGCCAATAGGCGACCTGCGAGTGCCAGCGATGTCGTGCTTGTCTTAGTCGATACTGAGATGGATAAGCCGCTTCCCGAGATTTTCTCCCCGATAAAGCTCGGCAATGGCGCCAGGGCAATCCTCCAGCCCCTCGTCAATATCTTCGCGATACCGCAATCTGCCATCGCGAACCCAGCTGGCAAGGCGCGCTATCGCTTCTTCAAAGCGTTGTGCGTAGTCGAAAATAAGCAAGCCGCTCATGCGCGCTCGCTTCACAAGCAAATACCGTTCGATGCGAGGGCCCTGCGGTGGTGGGTCCCAGCTTGAAATCGAAGCTGTACCGCAAACGACTATTCGAGCGCCAATGGCTAGCTGCGCGTAAACCGTATCGCTGATATCACCCGCGGTATTATCAAAATAGACATCGACGCCGTGCGGACAGGCAACGGGCAACGCCGTGCTAAGATTGTCAGCTTTGTAGTCTATCGCTTCGTCATAGCCAAATTCATCGCGGCACAACTTCATCTTAGTCGGCCCACCGGGGATACCGATAGTGCGACAACCCATCAGTTTCGCAATCTGGCCAACTGCGGAGCCGACCGAACCTGCCGCGGTAGAAAACAACCACCGTGAAGTAGGGTTTCGCGTGGAAATCTGATCGACTTTTGGAGATGACATAATGAATGAGCTTCAGAAAATTTCCAAACGTATAAGCGTTACTAAGGAAGCCGTCAGAGTTTTGAGAAGTGCTCGTGGCCTGATTCCGGACAAGGAACGACGAGACGCGATCGATAAAAACATTCATACGGCAGAGGACACGTTAAATCGGTGCAGTGCTAGGATCGCTAAGCTTACTGAAAAGAAAAAATGAGCCTCCGAGGGAACTAATACCGCCCAGATCGACTGTCTGCTCCGCAGTCGTGTCTTGCCCTTGAAACGTGCATCGCGCCAAATCGGGTGATCTGGACGTCTCAGTGACGTTTCCACCTTAAAAACCGCGAGCCCAGACGATGGAGTGTCTCACCGGCGCGGAGCGCATGCCGTAAATCCGCATGGGTCAGAAGTTTGGCGCGATACAATCGGCGAGTTAGCCAAAGCACAAAAAAACCAATCCGAAACAAAATGCGCGCGACATAGAGCTGCACGCGCTCGTTGACGTCTATCCATTTCCCTCCATGATGCATGATCGTCAGTACTTGTACGGCATTGCCAATGATCCTGAAATAACGCCCGCGCTTGGGCATTGGAAACTATTGCGCAGCCACTCCCGTCACAACCACTGGCCGAAGCGATAGATGTAGAGCCGTTTTACGATTTGCGTAAGCACGCAGTAGCTGAGCAAGATTCCGGCAAGCCATGGGAAATACGACAGCGGCAGCGGCACCATGCCGAGATGTTCTCCCAACGACGAGAACGGCAAATAGATGCCGAAGGCCATGATGCTCACGGTCAGTAGAATAACTGGCCACGCTGCGCGGCTCTGGACGAACGGAATATGCTGCGTGCGGATCATGTGCACGATCAGCGTCTGCGTCAGCAACCCGACGACGAACCAGCCGGACTGAAATAGCGATTGTTGTTCAACTGTGTTCGCGCCAAACACATGCCACATCAGCCAAAATGTCACGACATCGAAGATCGAACTGATCGGGCCAATGAAGACCATGAAGCGGGCAATGCCGCCGGCGTCCCATTTGCGCGGCACTTTTAGAAAATCCTCATCCACGTCATCCCACGGGATCGAGACCTGCGAAACGTCGTAGAGCAAATTCTGCACCAGCAATTGAATCGGGAGCATCGGCAGGAACGGCAGGAATATGCTGGCGATCAGTACGCTAAAGACGTTCCCGAAATTGGAACTCGCCGTCATCTTGATGTATTTGATGATGTTAGCAAAGGTCTTGCGTCCTTCGACCACCGCCTCTTCCAGCACCAGCAGGCTTTTTTCCAACAGAATGATATCCGCCGATTCCTTGGCGATATCGACCGCGGTATCCACCGAAATTCCGACATCGGCGTCCTTCAACGCCGCTGCGTCATTGATGCCGTCGCCCATGAAACCGACGGTATGACCCTTGCTCTTGAGCGCGCGGATCACGCGCGACTTCTGCACCGGAGACATTTTGGCGAATATTGTGGTGATCTCGGCCGCATCTTGGAGCTCCGCATCCGATAGTTTCTCGACGTCTTTACCCAAGAGCGCGTGCTCGATCGGAAGCCCGACCTCCTTGCATATCTTGCGGGTGACGACTTCATTGTCTCCGGTGATGATCTTGACGGCAACACCATATTCGCGAAGCGCGGCGATCGCCTGACGCGCGGTCTCCTTCGGCGGATCGAGAAACGCCACATAGCCGGCCAGCACGAAATCCTTTTCGTCCTCGACCGTGTAGGTGCGATCTTCCGCGGGCAGCCACTTATAGCCGACGGCCAACGTACGCAGGCCTTCCTGGTTCAGCTTCCGGGTGACCCGGCGCACTTCCTTGCGCATTTCGGTCGTGAGCGGCATTACACCTCCCGCCTCGGCGCCGTTATCGTCGGCGGAGACGCAAAGCGGCAGCATCTCCTCGATGGCGCCTTTGCAAACCATGAGGTTTTTGCCATCGCTGTCGCGCACGACCACCGACATACGGCGGCGCAAGAAGTCGAACGGGATTTCGTCGATTTTCTTGTAGTGCTGCAGCTTTTGGACAATATCGTGCTGCTGCGCGTAATCGAGCACCGCAACGTCCAGCAGGTTCTTCAAGCCAGTCTGGTGGAAACTGTTGATCCAGGCAAATTCCAGGACCTGAAGGTCGTCTTTGCCATGGATATTAAGGTGGCGCTCAAGGATGATCTTGTTCTGCGTCAGTGTGCCGGTCTTGTCGGTGCAGAGGATATCCATGGCGCCGAAGTTCTGGATGGCGTTGAGCCGTTTGACGATGGCTTTATGCCGCGCCATCACGACCGCGCCCTTGGCGAGGTTGGTGGTGACGATCATCGGCAGCATTTCCGGCGTCAATCCGACCGCGACAGAGACGGCAAATAGCAGCGATTGCAGCCAATCACCTTTGGAAAGGCCGTTGATGAGGAACACCAGCGGCGTCATCACCATGAGGAATTGCACCAACATCCAGCTCACTTTGCTGATGCCCTTGTCGAAACTGGTCAGCGGTCTCGCGCCTGCGATGTCTTTTGCTACCGCGCCGAAGAATGTCGCGTCGCCGGTTGCCGCAATCACCGCGGTCGCGGTGCCGCTCACCACGTTGGTGCCCATGAAACACGCGGTCTCGCGTTCGAGCAGCGTGCCCCGCGCGGTTGACGCACTGATGCGTTTGGGCGGCACCACCGGATACTTTTCCAGCGGAATCGATTCGCCGGTCAGCATGGCTTGACTGACGAACAGATCTTTTGCGGTGAGCAGGCGCACGTCGGCGGGCACCATGTCGCCGGCCGAGAGATAAACGATGTCGCCGGGGACAAGCGTGGAAATCGGAATTTCTTGCGGCCGGTCCATGCCGGCACGCAGCACGGCGGCGGTGGAGCTTACCATCGCCTTCAATTCTTCGGCCGCCTTGTTGGAACGGAATTCCTGCCAAAAGCGCAATAGCGTGCTGAGTAGCACCATGGATACCAGGACGATAATGGTCCGGAAGGTGCGGTCTTCAGGTTCGGCAAAAATCACGTCCGAGAAAAGCGACACGATGCTGACAGCAAACAACACGCCGTTGAACGGCGTCAAAAAGGCATGAAAAAGCTGCACGTACCAGGCCGGCGGCTTTTCTTGCGTCACTTCGTTGGGACCGTACTTCTCCAGCCGTTCCTCTACTTGCTCGGAAGTCAGCCCGCTTCGGCTAGAATCGAGCTGTTCTAGCGCTGCGTCCGGCACGCGATCGCACAGATCAAGAAGCGGAGAGCGCTGCTTGGTGTTGCTTGCGTTACCGCCGTTCTGGCGGATTTTGAGTTGTTCGTTCATGGCGAAAATCTCTTATGCCGAGTTGGACCCAAGCCTAGACCATTAAATATGATGGATCACGGAACCTGTGACAGGTTTGTGACCGGACGAATTAAGCGCCATCGCTGTCGCGACGACGGCCGCATTCGGCGCGCGGTCCGCGAATAACCGGCGCATAAATAATCATCGGCGGGGGGCTTCTCGAGCAGCCAGCGGCACTCGATCCGGCCAGACTCCGGAGAGCAATGCCAACGGGCGACAAGGTTGCCGGATGGACGTGAAGTTCTGCGGGGTAAGACCGATTTCGACTGCAGGGAAACGTTTGAGCCGGATTGGCCGCGGCACGGGCCAGCATGGTCGCCGACTTCATTGCGGACAATAAAAAGACCGACGTCATTGCAGACAATAAAAAGATTTGCGCGTGCGAGCTTCATGACTCACCTCCAGGGACCGGTCTCGGTCGGCCTGGAGGGAGTGAACGACAGGCCCTAGGGCCGTGCCTTGCTCTCCCGGCGGGCTCCGCCAAGATCAATCCGGTTGTGCCGGTTGAAAGCACGACGAGCCGTCACGATGACCGCCGCGCTGCGACTAGGGTAGCTGTCCATTTTTCCCACGATGTAATGTTCGAGTTCCTTCGAACATATTTGCGAATACGCCCCTCATTTTGGGCTGTCAATTAAATAAAGTAGGCTGATACTCAGAGTGCGGCTCCTTTCAAAAATGCCGCCGAAGCGTCTGATGCCCTTGAACCGAGCCGCCGAGCAATACGAAGGCCCCGGCCTTGAAGGCGTCCGCTTTCTAATGCGCGATGGGAGCAAAGAGGTGCCGTGCAGAGTGAGCTTGGAGGCACTAACCGACAGAGGCGCTGCGACCGGAGTGAATGAAGCTGGTGTCTTTGAATCCTATCGGGATGAAATCGAGGGAGCTGCAAGCGCTAAATACGACCGAGGTCAAATCGGTCCTGATGGTCGGGTGTATGTAAATAGCGAGGAATTCTCACAGCGCCCACGGGCGTAAAACAGCCAGCTTTCAACTGCGTCGAGATCAACGAAAACTTTGTATTCATTTTCCAACTAAGGCCGTTAACAAAAGCGAGTGCCGCCGCCGCCGATATCTGCATTGGGCCATTCGCTGCCGATCTATTCAGCGTCAGGGCCGGCCAATGGCCGCTATTCCAAAAACAGACATTCAATTGCGCTGCTAAGGAGTTGGGCACGGCCAACCGACACAGTCGGCTTGGGTGGGGCTATTAATGGATTGTCCGGCCCCCACCGGGATTTTCTGGCTGCAGGCGGACTTGGCTTGTTAATTGGAGACGGATAATTCACTTTAGTGAACGCTTACGTTTCTGTTTTAATTGACGCACAGTTTCATCAGGACCGACGCCAAGTTTTTCCACCATCGCAATGAGAATTGTATTCTGATATTCAAGATGCTGCAGGATAACTTCTATTTCCTTCTCCGCTTTTAAGTTCACCTCAAGATCGTAGTCAGCACGACTCTCTGAATGTTGACCTTGGACGTTCTGCCCGACCATTATTAGCGGCATTAGCAGCAGTTGAATCAGATTAGAAATGAACAACCAGAACACAAAGCCCATCGGCGGATCAAATTGAAGATCTTTCGGTGCAAGCAGATTCCATCCCAACCAAACGACTGTCCAGATAAAGATAACGAAGAAAAAGCCCATAGTTCCAACAAGATTAGTGATCCAAGAAGCAAGCCTGTCCAAAGGGCTCAATTTCTCAGATAGCTCTTTGTTGATATTTCTGAGCGGCTTCCGCCCTTTGCAAAATTCAGCGAACGAAAGTGGCTTTTTCCATTTTGTGGCCGAAGTGTCGCTCATAGCAAACTCCTTTCAAGATCGGCAGGCTGCCTCTTGTGGCCGTCCGACGATCGCTAGCTCACGAGTTTTGGGTGGGGCGAACCATGTGTAAGCGTATGCTGACCGCCGGCTCAATCCTTTTCGCGACTTGTTTCGACATGGAAACGGTGTAACACGCGATGAAAAATTGGTGCCAATATAAAACCAGTCGCGATCACGATCACAAGACCTGAGAAGATTGCATATGTTCCTGCGAACAGTTTTCCAGCAGTAGTCTTTAATTCTCCTA
>Ga0182030_10001074_pt1 | contig 54980 bp, 55 predicted proteins | sample 812S3MmetaG_FD_121299 | JGI IMG/M metagenome (GOLD analysis project Ga0182030, IMG submission 121299) | Permafrost microbial communities from Stordalen Mire, Sweden - 812S3M metaG (Illumina Assembly) | ecosystem: Environmental > Terrestrial > Soil > Wetlands > Permafrost | place: Sweden...
TCACCGGATTGCCGTACTGGTCTGTGACAATCACGCCCGGTACTGTTGCCACTGCAGTGCCTACTGTCGCTGACTGTCCATTGCCAGCATTTATAGATATATTTTTCGCTGTTCCTGCTACACTTGCTCCTGACAGAGCAATTGTTGGAGGCGATGAAACACCACCTCCGCTAAAAGTGATATTGCCCGATGATGCTCCGGCAGTAGTTGGTGCAACAAACCTCACAGAAACTGTTGTTGAAGAAAGAGTGCTGCCCGAATAAGAAATTGAATAGGTAGAGCCCCATGTAGTACCATTTCCAACCTGAAAGCCCGAAGGAGCTGTTACAGTAATGGGACCCGCGGAGAGATTGGTACCTGATAATGCAAATGTTTGAGACGCAGAATTGGTTCCGGCAGTAACAGAACCGAAAGATAAAGTTGAAGGGGATGCTGATAGAGAACTATTTGCAGTTGCAGTGCCATTTACCACACAATTTGTTACCCCTAAACTATAAGGTACACCATGAAAAGGATTACTAACATAGTAGAAGACCACTCTGATATATATTGACTGCCCTGCAGTTGCTGATATACCTGTTAAACCAGAATATGTGATTGTATTGCCGTTATTGATATTATTGCTGGAACCTATCGAGGCGCTTGTGCTAAAAGTTGAACTGTTTGACCAATAAACTGCTACATCATCATTATTGTCATTTGTAGCAAATGTAAATTTGAATTGACTAATTGAAAAAGAATAGCCTGAATTTGGCGTTATTTGAAATTGAATATATGTATTTGAGGTAGATCCAGGAGAACTACTATTAGTTGACCATCCCGTACCATATATACCATAATTGGAATTATAATACGCTCCCGCAATTCCCGAACCTAAACTAGAATTGCCTGAAGAAAGCGTTGATGCAGCGATATTCGATCCACTGGAAGGATTTAGTGAAGCAACATCGCCACCTGAGGTTGTAGGTGCCCAAGTAACAGCATCAGTTTGCCCAAAACTTTTTTGGGAAACTGCAACCATCAGCACCAGAACCAGTAAGCTGGTAGCTTTTTTGATAAAGGGTAATAGAGTTTTCATTGTACGCGTTTTATATTAATATTTGTTTGCCTGGTACGGAGGGCTTTACAGGAGATTGATCAGGCGGTTTTATCGGAGGGATTGGGTACGTTTTTTTGAATGCTTATAGCTCGCATTATATGCTTAAAGGCTCAAAGCCTTAAAAACATTGGCATCAACAAAATAATACTGGAGGCTGATTCGGTAGGAAGGGATTTCAGAGTGTACGGTGGTGCAGTGCTGCACGGATAACCATTAAAGCCTTTGGCTTTATGTAAGCATTGGAAAATCTATAAGAGTGGATTTGGGAAAAGACAGATTAAAGAAAGAATCTGAGAGGTAAAACTAATATGCATTATTGGCATTTGCAATAGCACAGACAAAAATATATATTATCCAAGCCTTAAAACAGCGCAATGAAAGCTTTGCACCAATAAGTTATCGTACTATTTTTTTGCATTTTCTACCTCACCACAAAACTTTGTGTTTGCGTTTTTTGAGTCTGTGCATCTGTGGCACGCATGAAGTAAACGCCTTTTGCCAGCCTGTGGACGAAATCAATATGTACAGCACCACCTTTCATAAAATAATTTCTTTGAACCAGGCTGCCATCCGCAGCAAAAATATCTGCCTGCCATCCTCCGGATGAAGGTTCGTTAAAAATAATGTTTACAAAATTGTCAGCCGGATTGGGATATAAGTAGATCCCGGAATAATCAATATCTATAGTCCTGACTTCGGAATATTTTTTGTATCCATCTGCGTTGATCTCTTTAATGCGGAAATATAATATGCCTGATGTGCCGGCATCAATGGCGTAATTATAATTATAGTTGCCCTCACCGTTGCTGTTTGGAAGAGACGGCGTTGAAGCAATATCATTGAAAGACTTTCCGTCATTGCTTTCCTCAATTTCATAAGTGCGGCCAGCTACTTCATTTTCTGTGTTCCAGTTCAGCAATGCCTGCGTATTGGATTCTTTGGTGACGGTAAATGCAGAAATGTCTGAAGCCAGAATATTTGTGGTGCAATAATAATAAGTCATACTGATCTTCATCGTATCGCTGAATGAACTGCTCAGGCTGGGGTTGCTGCCGGAAAGAACAGAAGCATAGGTATATGGATTATCGTTAAAAACAACCCAGCTTGTTCCCAAAAAACCTGCTACAGCAGATGTGACGGAATCATTGATTACATAACCCTTCATCAATGAAAAAAATTGAGGCGACGCCACAGTGCCTGCGCCAACGGTATCCTGCCCTGCCTGCAGGCTGTAAGGGCCATAATCCTTCGGGTAAGCATTAGAAATGGGTGAGCCAAGAGCACTCACGGTAAGGTTCTCATTGCGGCCGGCAAGAACTATATAGGTATCGGCGCTCGCTCCCGCATTTGCCAATTGAAAATTCACATTTACTGAAATCTCGGAATGTATATCAACAGCCACCAGCGTTCCGATAGAGGGATCGAACTGGGGGAACACAAAACCCCATGAATTATTTCCTGTGCCATTCAAAGTAACATTATAAGAAATTTTATTGGGAGAGCTGCATTGCGCATGTAACTGCTGAGATGCTGTTGTTATGATAAAACATAACAAAAAAAACCGGGGTATAGTCAAAAGGATAACGGCCTTGACTGGTTTCATAAAATAGAACCCGTTAATATTGGATTTCTATTTAATAACTGCAAATGATGATTTATTATTGCGGAAATCCGCAAACTTATTTGTAAAACAGCGATTGATACAGGAAAACTTTATAGGCATTTTACATTAGCTGACTAACAAATTTTCAATTGATCTGCTATGTATGAAGAAGCACAAAAGAAGATGATCGCATTTGAAATGAATGGCAATTATGCTTTCAGTACTTCTCTGGCAATAACCATTTTCTGGATTTCAGATGTGCCTTCCCCGATGGTACACAGCTTGCTGTCGCGATAAAATTTCTCCACAGGGAAGTCTTTGGTGTAGCCGTAACCTCCAAAGACCTGCACGGCATCTGTTGACACTTTTACTGCTGTTTCGCTGGCATAATATTTTGCCATAGCAGCTTCTTTGGTCATAGGCATACCTTGATTTTTGAGATCCGCAGCTTGCAGCGTCATTAATTCGGCAGCCATAATTTCGGTAGCCATATCAGCCAGCTTAAAAGAAATGCCCTGAAAATTGGAGATGGGCTGGTCAAACTGATGGCGCTCTTTTGAATAGGCAACCGCTGCTTCATAAGCGCCTTTTGCAATGCCTACGGAAAGCGCAGCAATAGAGATGCGGCCACCATCGAGCACTTTGAGCGATTGTTTAAAGCCTTCGCCCACTTCACCCAAACGGTTACTGTCTGGTATGCGGCAATTATCAAAAATCATCTCCGCCGTTTCACTGGCACGCATACCCAATTTATTCTCTTTCTTCCCGCCCGAAAAACCTTTTGTTCCCCGTTCAACAACAAATGCAGTGGCGTTGTCTTTGCTGCGCGGTTCCCCCGTTCGCGCAATCACCACAGCCACGTCCCCGCTTTTGCCATGCGTTATCCAGCATTTTGTGCCGTTGAGCACCCATTCATTTCCATCCCTCACTGCAGTGCATTTCATATTGCCGGCATCGCTGCCGGTGTTTGGCTCTGTAAGGCCCCATGCCCCGAGATACTCTGCTGTAGCCAGCTTCGGAAGGTATTTTCTTTTCTGCTCATTATTGCCGAAATATAAAATGTGGTTTGTGCAAAGCGAATTGTGAGCAGCCAGGCTTAAGCCAATGGAGCCGCATACTTTTGCAATCTCCTGAATGATGGTAACGTATTCAATATAGCCAAGCCCCGCACCTCCATACTCTTCCGGTACAAGAACGCCCATCATCCCAAGCTTGCCCAGTTCTTTAAAAATATGCATAGGGAATTCCTGCGATTCGTCCCACTCCATCACATGCGGCTTGATGTGCTTCAATGCGAAATCCTTTGCCGTTTGAGCAACCTGCTGTGTTAATTCGTTTATTTGGAAATCCATGGAAACATCTTTTGGGGCTCGTTTAAAAAGAGCCAGGCAACAACCAAATAGGCCATTGCCTGGAAAATTGGCAAACAATCATTAGCAATCTATACTTCCGTTTTATTGCAACGGATAAACAAAGATAAAATTAATTTTGAAACAAACTAACGGTTGTTAGTTTTAAAAGGGGGCAACTATATACCAGTTGGGACAAGGGGTTATTATTGCTCTCTATTATCTTCAAATTGTTTTCTCTCTTCTTCCTGCTTTATAATATCATCTTTATCCACTAAGCTATCTATAATGTCCTTACCACTATCAGATTGCTCATATTCCGATATAAGACTATCAATAATTTTTGTCTTGCTATTTGTTATTAATTCACGTGCTGAAGATTGTTGTATATATCTTTCTGCTGCCTTTTGAGCGTTTTCTTTAGCCCGTTGCTTGGGAGCAACAAAAATTAAAAAATAAGCATAGATGGGAATAAGGCACAATCCAATAATTGGTATTACACGTTCAAGAATAATTTTCTTAATGCTCAATACAATTAGGAGTTTATTTTTTCTTTTCTTCTTTCAATTCGCGCAATGGCTTAACGCATACCTTCATCACATCCTCAAACGTTCCATTGATGGTTAACTTTGTATCGTATTTCTCAGCCCTCTTTTCGAATTTTATTGTTGAACTACTATTGTGCAGTAAGAGAAAAGCCGGCTTTTCTTCACAGCGAATACCACCAAACTTTTTCCTCGAATATTTCTTTGAAACTTTTATGTACTAATTTCTTTTTAGCTAACCCAATCTTAGCCAAAAAAAAATTTTGCTTTTGGTACAGGTTTATGCCGTCTTCTGTAAAAGAAAATATCTTATATACCTGATAATTTTTGTCATCTTTTGGGGGCGTCCATAAGGGGTTCTGACCTGCCGAATACAGTAAAATGGGTGTACCAAATTTTATCCGCCGGATATCGGTCATATCTATGATCTTTTCCCACATGAAGGTTTTGTTTATCAATGCAATATAACAAAAGCGTTATTTTTTTTGTCTATATGATTGTTATTCGCCGGTTAATAAATCAAATTCACCGACAGCCAAAAGAAGCTTCTTAAACTCTTTGAATGGAAAATAATTCATCTTTACAGCAACTTTATTACTGGCTTATTGGCCTTATATCATGAGATAATTAGATATTCTGTCAAAGATCTCAGGGGTAATGATGGCGATTTGCTTTAATTCATCAAGAGACTTGTACTCACCATGCTGCGTGCGGTACTGGACAATGGCATTAGCAATGTTCCATCTTATATAAGGATGGGCTTGCAAAGTTGCAGCATCTGCTGAATTGATATTTATTTTCTTCACAGGCCGGGTGCCTGTCAGTAAAAAAGGTCTTATTTTTTGAAAAGTAGAATCGGGCAAATTGTATATCTCGCTAATCTGGTCAATTGAATAAAACCCTCCAAGCTTTTCACGAAAACTGATAATGCGGCTGGCAAGCTTGCTGCCAATGCCAGGCAGCACCATGAGCGCAGATGTATCCGCTTCGTTCACATCCATTGGTTGCAAAATCTTTTTGCTTAGTGTATGCTCATGGTAGCCTTTGTTATTTTCGGTTTTGGCAATTTGAATAAAGGGGGATGAATTTTCAATCTTCACAAAGGGAAGCAATGGCTGATATTCATTCTCATGCAAGCCATATACTTTTTTAATGTCATCCGGCTTACGGAATCTGCCGCCTTTGGAAATATAATTTTGAATGGTGCGGATTGTTTTATCGCGCAGCCCCAATCTTTTCCAATCCGCTTCCGATGCGGTGTTTGGGTCAAAGTAGAAAAGCTCTCTCTCTCTTTTCGCCTCTTTTTTATGAACCGGCTCGTCATAATTTCTATTGTAGCCTTCATCGTTGTTCCCATTTTTCAGTGAATAACGGTTTGAATCGGTCTGCTGAACTTTTAACTGTGCAATCTCATTCCTGAATTGCTCAAAATCCCGCTGATTGTTTTTGTTTTTTTTAGATGAAAAAAAATAAGGCAGTATAAAGACAATGATAATTAGCGCCACCAGTGTTAATACACCTATTCGCTCTTTTTTTGTGAATGAAAAATATTCATGAAGTTTTTCTCTCAGCATAATAAAAATGGATGCCCAAATTAAGCATCCATTTTTTTATGAACAATACCACTTTATGGTAGCAATTATTACTCAAGCTATCAAAACCTGCATGTCATTTAACATGCTTCATAAACCAATAATTGGTATCAAGATAACGTATATCTCTCAAGGTCAGAACCACTCTGTTTTCTGAAACGGTTAATGATAATAATAAGGATAAGGCGGATAGCGATACCTATACCCTCCTGGTCGCGGTCTTGGGCGTGGCCTCAGTTCCGGCAATACCCTTCCCAAACCAATCACCAGCCCGGCATTCAGGCTGAACTGATAAATATCTGCATAGGCGGGGCTATTGTTACTGCCAACATAATATCCGCCTCCAGATCCGCTGACAGGTGCCAATAACTGAGCTTTGAAGCGAAAGCCAAACCTTGGGGTAACATATACATTCGTCCCTAACTGCAAGCCATAAGTAAATTTAGTATCTGTGCCATAACCGAACTCACCGGGGGTAAAAACTGATGCGCCCAGCATAGCTCCGATAAAAGGCCTGACTGGAGAACCAGGGATATTAAAAGTCTGCACCGGCCCGAACATGAAATAGTCGATTGCGAGATTTCCTTTGCTCAAAGGTGTTGCCTCACCATATTGGTATGCACCCGAAGTGGTACCCGTGTGATTATACAGTAGCTCAAGACCAAAGAGGCGATTCACATTGAACATTAGCGAGCCGCCATAATTCACATTCCCATCTACTTTGCCATAAGCATTGTAGAAATCCTGCCTGTCGGAAAATGTATATCCTGCTGAAGGCATCAGCTCAAAATAAGTCTGGGCAAAAGAAGCACTGGCAACAAGAAGCGCAAAGGCCGAAGTAAGCATCCATTTTTTCATACACTATCATTTTAAGGTAATAACGTTTGCAAAAGGATCGCGGTTGTTTTTTAATTGTTAATGACAATCAGCTATTACCCCGATCAACCTCATTAAGACTTACTGAAAAATTGAAAGTTTAAATGCTTATCTGCATGCCATCATATGCAAGCTGTATCCCTTTAGGAAGCGAATCGTTTATAACAGCATGCAGGCCTAATTGGTGGCTGATATGTGTGAAATAAGCGTGTGGGATTTTCAACTCATTAACCAATTGTATCGCTTCATCGAGATTAAAATGTGAAATGTGCTTCTCTTTTCTCAGCGCATTGAGCACAATAATCTCGCTCCCTTTGATTTTTTCTTTTTCTGACTCATCAACCCGGTTAGCATCGGTGATATAAGTGAATTTCCCGAAACGAAAACCCAGCACGGGCATCTTCATATGCCATACCTGCACGGGCGTGATGGGAATATCTCCGACCACAAAGGACTCTGAAGCAATGGTATTTAGTTTTATTTCAGGCACTCCGGGATAGCGTGTGTCAGCAAATGCATAAGGGAATTCACGGATGATCACCTCCTGTGTCATCTCATTAGCGAACACCTGCATGGGCTTCCCTGAAAAAAAATTAAACGCCTTCACATCGTCAAGACCAGCAACATGATCTTTATGCGGATGCGTAAAAACAACAGCATCTAACTGCTTAACCTGAGCACGGAGCATCTGATAACGAAAATCAGGAGTAGCGTCAATAGTGAGTTTGGTGGTGGCTGATTCAATCAGGATGCTTGATCGCAGGCGGTTATCCTTTTTATCCGCAGAAGTGCAAACTTTGCAATCGCATGCAATCATTGGAACGCCGCTGCTGGTGCCTGTGCCGAGTAATGTAATTTTTAAAGAAGGATAAATCACGCGCAAAAATAGGAAAAGCTAATTAGCTAATAAGCTAATTAGTCAATTCGATAATGTGCTAATTCAGTAATTCGGATACAACAACCAAGGCATTAGCACATTAGCTAATTATCGCATTACCTGCTTCATACTTAGCGATCACTTCATCGTACACTTTTTTTGTTTCGGGAGAAAACAATTCAATATTGATATTTAATTGCGGGATGATATCTATGAGTGTATTGATGCGGCCTTCCATCTGCAGAAATTTATTCAGCACGACCACTTTTCTTTCTTCCAGGATGCAATACCCACTTTGGAAATTGCCTCTTTCATAACGCACAATATATCCTGCTTCGTCTAATATCTTTTCTACTTTATCCAATGTTGCCTGTGTGTATTTCATACCCGAGACCCCGGAAGGAACTTTTTTATTAGCAGCAAAGCTAACTCATAGTTTAAGAAGATTCCTTTAGCCTGCCTCAATTTTTTCCACAACTCTAAAATTCTAACAACACTCCTCTTTAGGTGTTGGGAACTTTGCTTGTCATTTTAATTACCGGCACAATCATTTCTTCCATACTTACTCCGCCATGCTGAAAAGTATTGCGGTAATAGTTTGCATAATAATTGTAATTGTTAGGATAACAAAGAAAACCATCTCCTTTTGCAAATATGAAAGAGGAGTTTACGGTAGGAACAGGCAATCCTGCTTCACGCGGGTCGCGGAATGCCAGCACTTCTTTTGGCTCATAATTCAGGTTGCGCCCGTGTTTGTAGCGAAGGTTAGTGGTCGTTTGTTTGTCTCCGATCACCTTATAAGGTGTTTTGACACGAACACTGCCATGATCCGTTGCCAAAATGATATTGATTTTTTTATCTGCAATTTTTTTAAGCGCCTGGTGCAAGGGCGAATGCTCGAACCAGCTTGTGGTGATGCTGCGGTAACTGATCTCATCGCTTGCCAGTTCTTTCAGCACTTCCATTTCTGTCCGGGCATGCGATAGCATGTCAACAAAATTATACACAATAATATTGATATCGTTTCCCATCAGGTTATGGATATTATTCACAAGATCCTGCCCGGCCTGATGGTTGAGCACTTTGGTATAAGAAAACTTCAGGTTATCTTTCTTTAAGCGTTTCAACTGCCCCCTGAAAAAATCTTCTTCAAATAAATTTTTCCCTCCTTCTTCTTCATCGTTTTTCCATTGCTGGTTAAACTGTTTTTCAATTTCAACAGGCAATAATCCCGCGAATATCGCATTACGGCTGTATTGTGTGGCCGTCGGCAATATGCTGTAAATAGTGTCTTCTTCCAGAATGCGAAAGCTTTCTGCAAAAATGGGCTGTATCGCTTTCCACTGGTCGAAGCGAAGGTTATCAAGCAAAATAAAAAATGTGGGCACTCCTTTTTCAACATTCGGGAAAACTTTCGATTGAAAAAGCGTGTGCGAGAGAACTGGCACATTGGTGTTTTTCGGGTTCAACCATGAAGCATAGTTCCTGGAAACGAATTTGAAAAACTCATTGTTCGCTTCCTGCTTTTGGGATTGTAATATCTCACGCATCTCCGGGCTATCGCTTTTTTCCATCTCCAGTTCCCAATACACTAATTTCTTATAAATATCCATCCATTCCTTATGGTCAGGGCTACTATTCAGCGACATAAATAAATTGCGGAACTGTTGCTGGTAAGCGGTCGTTGTTTTTTCTGCAACCAACCGTTTATTATCAATAATCTTTTTCAGGCTCAGCAATACCTGATTGGGGTTCACGGGCTTGATCAGGTAATCCGTTATCTGGCTGCCGATGGCTTCGTTCATCAGGTTCTCCGTTTCATTTTTGGTGATCAGCACCACCGGCACCTGCTGGTTCATTTCTTTGATCTTAGCCAATGTTTCTAAGCCAGTGATACCGGGCATGGTCTCGTCAAGCAGCACTACGTCCACTACATTGTCTTTAACAAAATCAATGGCATCAAAACCATTTGTCATGGCATTCACTTCGTATCCTTTATTCTCTAAAAACAAAATCTGAGAATGAAGGCTTTCAATTTCATCGTCAACCCAAAGTATTTTTCCTAACGACATAATAGTTCATGATTTAAGATATACCATTCTGCATTTTCAATCACGTTAATCAGCATCTGATAATTCATCAACTGTGTGACCAATCATTCAAATTTAATTTATCTGTGCAGCATTACTAAATTTGCCAATCGTTTTAAAATGTTTTAACAAATATATACCACAAGCATGGCTGATGAAACGCGCAAAATAATCAACGATCCTGTCTATGGTTTCATCACCATAGACCATCCCCTGCTGTTGCAGATCATTGCGCATCCTTACTATCAGCGCTTGCGTCGCATCCATCAAATGGCATTTGCGCATCTTGTTTATCCCGGAGCCGTGCATACAAGACTTCATCATTCGCTTGGCGCTTATCATTTAATGTGCAATGCATTGAGTGAATTGAAAAACAAAGGCATTGACATTACGCCAGAAGAAGAACTGGGCGCAAAGATTGCCATCCTGTTGCACGATATTGGCCATGGCCCTTTTTCGCATGCGCTGGAAAATATTTTGATAAAAGATGTGGGGCATGAAGCGATTTCTATTTTGATAATGAAAATCCTGAATGAAGAATTTAGCGGGAAGCTACAAACGGCAATCAATATCTTCACTAATCATTATCCGAAGAAATTTCTTCATCAACTAATATCTGGTCAGTTGGATGTTGACCGGATGGATTACCTGACTCGGGATAGTTTTTTTACCGGCGTTTCAGAAGGTGTAATTGGCTACGACAGGATCATTAAAATGCTCACTGTTCATGAAGGAGAACTGATGGTGGAAGAAAAAGCCATTTATTCAATAGAAAAATTTTTAGTGTCACGCAGGCTGATGTACTGGCAGGTGTACCTGCACAAAACTGTTTTAAGCGCAGAAAAAATGATTATCAAAATCATTGAACGCGCAAAAGAATTAATTGCAGAAAAAACTGAAGTACTTTCAGGTTCGTCCGCATTGGATTTTTTTCTTCATCATACTTCAAATCTTCATCCAATCAAAAACCACATTGACACTTTTTGCCTGCTGGATGATTTTGACGTGACAAGCGCAATCAAGAACTGGATGAATCATCCTGACAAAATATTGTCGAATCTTTGCCGGTTCATTATTGACAGGCATTTGCTTAAAGTGAAATTGCAGGCCAACCCTTTCAGCAAAAAGCACGTAGAGGAATTGGTAAACAATATTTGTGCTGAGCTAGGCATTGATGAAGAAGAAGCGGAATATTTTGTGTTTACGGGTGAAACGACCAATACAACTTACAACACATCTGATGAGCGCATTAACATTTTGTTTAAAGATGGGAGTGTGAAAGACATCTCAAAAGTGGACAATGCTCTAATTCATCAAACTTTGTCAAGCCCTGTAAAAAAATTTTATATTTGCTATATGAGATGAGTGGCAAGTGACTGTGTCAGAAAAAATCTCAAAGCTCATCGCTTAAATCTAAACTATGCAATTTCCAGCCGCACAGATAGCGCTTTTGATTGATGGAAAAGTTGATGGCGACCCAACTGTTGCTGTAGCCTCCTTCGGGAAAATTGAAGAAGCTACAAAAGGCCAACTGGCTTTTTTAGCTAACCCGAAATATGAAGAGCATCTGTACACTACAGAAGCTTCTATCATTATCGTTAATGAAACTCAGGAACTCAAGCAACCCATCAATGCAACATTGATCCGCGTGCCTGATGCTTACACCGCTTTTGCCTCACTCCTTTCCAAATACCAGGAAATAGTAGCGCAGCAAATGGCAGGCATACAAGAGCCCTCCTTTATTTCAAAAACAGCAATGCTGGGAGAAAAGGTTTTTATCGGTGCATTCGCTTACATCGGCGAAAACGTTTCAATAGGCAATAGTGCAAAAATTTTCCCCAATGTATATCTTGGCGATCATGTGAAAGTTGGAGAAAACTCCGTTTTGCATCCGGGAGTAAAAATATATCACCATTGTGTGATTGGTAAGAATGTAACAATCCATGCAGGCACCGTGATTGGCAGCGATGGCTTTGGTTTCGCGCCGCAGGCCGATGGCAGTTTTAAAAAAGTGCCGCAGATCGGCAATGTGATCATAGAAGATTTTGTTGAGATTGGCGCCAATGCCACTATTGACAGAGCTACAATTGGTTCAACGATCATCAAATCGGGAGCTAAACTGGATAACCTGATACAGATTGCTCATAATGTGGAAGTAGGCAACAACACAGTAATAGCAGCACAGGCCGGCGTGAGCGGAAGCACAAAGATCGGCAACAACGTGATGATTGGCGGCCAGGCCGGCATTGTAGGTCATTTGCAAATTGCTGATGGCAGCAAGATCAATGCACAGAGCGGTGTGAGCAAATCCATCAAAACCCCAAAAACGGCAGTGACTGGTTCACCTGCATTTGATTATACCAGCGCATTGCGCAGCCAGGCTTTAAGCCGTAACCTTCCTGAGTTGGAGAAAAGACTAAAAGAGCTTGAAGAACTGGTGAAGCATTTAATGGCAGAAAAAGTGTGAATAAATATTCTTCAGATGGAAAAAAATTGAAAGCGGCAAATGCATTCATTGGAGTTTCACCATCCCGTTTTTATCGACCATTAATTTGTTCTCAGCCTGCAGGTGATTGATCACTTTCCATGCTTTCTCTTTAGTGATACCATTGAGTTGTGTTAATAATTCTTTTACATCGATAGAAACCGGTTGAACAGTTTGGATAATCCGCTGATGGATATATTCAAACTCCTGACCAGTAAGCTTGATATTTTTCTGGTGCAGGCAATTATCACAAATACCGCATGGTTTTGCATGATCATCCCCAAAATAATTTGCGATGAACTGGCTTCTGCAATGGATATCTTTTTTTACGTACTTCAATAATGTCCGGATGCGTTTCCTGTATTGCTCCTTTCTTTTTTTATAATTTGCCATATCAATCCGCAGGTCTTCAGCTTTGATCCTGTTTTGCATGAAATACAACTGCGGTGAATCTTTTTGGGGAACATACTGGATAATACCAAAACTATGCAGCCTCTTCAAATCATTAATCACTTCATTCAATTCCTGATGCAATAAAAAAGCTATTGTCTTCTCATGAACGGGAACAAGCTGGTCAAATATGCCGGAATAAGTTCTCAGCAATGCTTTGATGACAGGCTCGAGCTTAGGGTTATTTTTTTCAAAATCATTGAGCAGTTCTTTATTGGTAGTAAAAAAAATTTTCGACGGAAGAAAAACCTGCTCGTTGAAAGACAGTAATTCTTCCTGCTCCAACGCTTTCAATGCATAAATTGCCAGTTGGGTATCCAGCTTAAACTTTTTGATGAAATCAGTGATGTCAAAATCATAATAATTTCCTTCTCCATAAGAGGAAGGCACCTGCAGATAATTCATTACCGATTGGTAAACAATGCGGATATCTTCTAAAGAAGGAAAATGCACATCCGGCAAGAGTTGCAGATCAGCCAACTCTTTGTCATTAAATAGCAGTACTGCATACGCTTTCTTTCCGTCTCTCCCTGCTCTGCCTGCTTCCTGATAATAGTTCTCCAGGCAATCAGGCACATCTGCATGGATGACAGTGCGCACATCAGGCTTATCAATGCCCATCCCGAAAGCATTGGTGCAAACAATCACACGCATTTCACTTTTTATCCATGACTCTTGTTTTTTATTTCTTTCATCACTGATTAATCCTGCATGATAATAATCTGCCTGAATGCCATGCATGTTCAGCAAATCAGCAATTTCTTTGGTGTGCCTGCGGCTTTTGCAATACACAATGCTGCTGCCGGGAACATTTTGCAGAATTTCCTTCACCTTATTAATTTTTACATCCACATTAAAAACACTGTAGGAAAGATTCGGCCTTTCGAAAGACTGGCGAAAAATGACAGGTTGTTTGAACTCCAGCTTCCCACAAATATCAGATTGCACTTCCCTGGTAGCAGATGCTGTCAGCGCAAGAACAGGGACGCCTTTCAATTCTTCGCGCAACGCTGCAATGCGCAAATACGGTGGGCGAAAATCATAGCCCCATTGGGAAATGCAATGCGCTTCATCAACAGCGATTAAATTAACATTGAATGAAGGCAGGTATTCTTTAAAAAGGTTTGTTTCCAAACGCTCCGGAGAAACGTATAAAAATTTACAATTGCTTTCCCCGGCAGTTCTCAATGTGTTGATCACCTCTTTTCGGTTCATGCCCGAATAGATTGCGAAGGCTGTGATATTCTTTTTGCGAAGCTGCTCCACCTGATCCTTCATCAGCGCGATGAGGGGGCTGATAACAAGGCAAAGACCATCCATGGCTAATGCGGGCACCTGAAAGCAAACAGATTTCCCCCCACCAGTTGGCAACAATGCCAGCACATCTTTTTTCTGCAATACAGTGTTGATGATGTCTTCCTGCAATGGCCGGAAAGAATCGTGCCTGAAATATTGCTTAAGTATGTCAAATGGGGAAACGTTCATAGCTGTGGCTTAGTCTTTCGGGTAATCATGAAACATCATCGACAAACCAAATTAAACAACCTTTTTCACAAACAGCCTTATTGAATTCGCAGCCAGCACCACATCGCTCAAGCCCATTGCCAGTGCTGCTAATGCAGGAGAAAGAAAACCGAAGGCTGCAACCGGAATGGCAATGACGTTATAAAAAAAAGCCCAGAATAAATTTTGTTTGATAGTAATAAATGTGTGTTTGCCTAAACCCAATGCCAGCGGAAAATTTTTGACGCCATTATTCATCAGCACCACATCGGCAGTTTGCATGGCAATATGCGATGCATCGCTCATTGAAATGCCGATGGTAGCTTTTGCCAATGCTGGCGCATCATTAATCCCATCTCCAATCATTGCAGTCGGAGACTGACTATTCAACGATTCAACTTTATTCAACTTTTGTTCCGGGGTTTGTTCAGCAATCACTTCATCAATTCCTAATTGCATTGCTAACTGATTGCACTTATCTGCTCTGTCGCCACTCAATAAAATAGTCTTGATATTTTTATTTTTAAAATAATCAATAACAAATTTTGCCTCATGCCTGATCTCATCCTGCACATCAATCCATCCGATGAGTTCATTGTTCTTAGTGATGTAAACATTATGCTTATCATCTGAAGCAATATGAGAGACCGCTTTATAAGAGCCTGCGAAATAAATATTCCCTTCTTTATCTTTTGCCTGCATGCCAGATCCTTTTATTTCATCTATCTTTTTCCAGCGAATTTCATTTTTCGTTTTCCACCCTAAAGCAATACATTTTGCGATCGGGTGATTGGAATATCTTTCTAAAGAAAATACGATTCGTTTGAAATCGTCTTCACTCACGCTGCCAACTGTAAACTGAAAACTGGCAACTGTAAACTCTCCCGTAGTTAGCGTACCTGTCTTATCAAAAACAACTTGCCTGATATTTTTAAATAATTCAAGACTCTTTGCATTCCGGAACAGAATCCCATGTTTTGCAGCCCGACCCAAACCGACTGCGATGGCTGCCGGTGTCGCCAATCCCATGGCGCAGGGGCAGGCAATCACCAGCACCGCAATGCTACGCATAAGCGAAGGCGTTAGTTCGTGCAGAAAAATATAGTTTCCAATAAACGTGATTGCTGCAATAACCAAAACAACCGGGACAAATATGGCGCTTATCCTATCCGCCATTTGCTGCACAGGTGGCTTTTCGCCCTGCGCCTGTTTTACAAGGCTGATGATTTTAGAAAGGACAGAATCGCCGGCAGCCGCCGTCACCTGCGCTTTTACCGTACCATCTGCCAGCACACTTCCTCCAACCAGATTATCCTTTGCGTGTTTTTCTACCGGCATGCTTTCGCCGGTAATGATGCTTTCATTTGCGCTGGCATCGCCCCATAAAATCCTGCAATCGGCAGGAACCTGCTCGCCGGATTTAATAAGGATCAAATCACCGCTCTGTAATTGTATATTTTCAATGGGGAAAATTTGTTCCTGATGCTGGTCATCAAATGCAATCATATTTGCCATAACTTTCTGCGATTGGGCTAAACTGTTCAGTGCTTTCTGTGTGGATTGGATCGTGACCTCCTCAATATAATTGCCAAAAAATATCAGTGTGATGATAGCAGCAGCCGTTTCGTAAAACAAATAGCCCGCACCTAAATGTAAAACTGTCCCAATAAAGCTATAAGCAAAAGCTGCAGTGGCTCCAATCGCAATCAGCACATTCATATTTGGCATTCCGTTTCGGATACTTTGAATGGCGCTTCTTCCAAAAAAGTTCATTCCCACAATATAGACAGGGAGGCATAGAACCAGTTGCACCCATGGGTTCATCAGCCAATGAATATGAACCCATTTATCAAGCATGTGAAATAATAAGGGCAAAGTAAAAATCAGGCAGAAGAGAAATCGCTGCAAATGATTTTGTAAAAATGGTTTATGCGTGGCTGTTGCTTTTTCTGCACCTGTCTCAACATGGTAGCCGAGTGACTCTATTCCTTTCACAATATCAGGCACTTGGATACTCCCGTTCATATCAAAGTTCACATCCCCGCTGATCAGGTTTACTTTCACATTTTGCAGGCCTTCCTTTTTTAAATAATTCCCAATGGTCAATGCACAGTTTGAACAGCTCATGCCTTCCACTTTCCAGCTTGCCGTTTCCATTTGCTAATCCGATTTTATAATGAAGAATTTAAAATCTTATGCAAATTTACTTAACCTGGCCTGATAGCAGTTTCTAATTGCGGTAATAGACTGTTGTTCATGGCTATTTCCTGCAATAAAGGAATGACGCAAAGAATAAAATATATAACAAAAAACGGGCTTTCTTCCGGACTTTACTGACATCCCGACTTTCCATCTCTTTGAGCAGTTTATATTTGCATGATGGAATGGATATTTGATTTAGGCCATATTCATGAAGCGGCCAGAAAATGCTGGATAGAGGCCGGAGCTAAAAAAATTTTTGCTTTTCATGGAAATATGGGGGCAGGAAAAACCACTTTCATACATGCATTGTGCGATGAGAAAAATGTGAGCAGCACAGTTGGCAGCCCCACATTTTCTATCATTAATGAATACACATATCCTGAGGGGAAAATTTTTCATATTGATTTATACAGGCTGCGCGATGAAGAAGAAGCTATAAGAGCAGGTGTGGAAGATTGCCTTTATTCAGGAGATGTTTGTTTGGTTGAATGGCCGGAGAGAGCACCGGGGATTTTTCCTGAAGATGCAGTGCATGTTTACATGGATACGTTGAGTCCGGACACCCGCAAGATTATCATTAAATGAACAATATAAAAATCATCCCAATTCAATTTAAAATTGTAATTTAACTGTTCATCACGATTGCAAAAAAGTTATAGATAAGCCCTGAAACATGTCGCAGCAAAAACCAATCATCAGTACTTCTTTCAGCTACGAAACATTAGAGGAAACATTGGACGTAAAGCCAAAAGGTGCGCAACTGCATATTGGCATACCCAAGGAAACTGCCTTTCAGGAAAACCGTATTGCGCTTACGCCTGAGGCAGTTAGCGTGCTGGTGAGCAACGGGCATCATGTGGTGATCGAGCACAATGCCGGCGAGCCAACACACTACAGGGACAAAGACTATAGCGAAGCAGGAGCAAGGATTGTGTATGATAAAGCAGAAGTTTTCAAATCACCGATTTTAGTGAAAAGCGCACCAGTTGTAGAAGAAGATGTGCCGCTTCTTCAAATGAACCAGGTAATCATTTCACCCATCCATCTTTCTGCCATGAAAGCGGAACTGTTAGAAAAGATGATGGAAAAGCGCATCACCGGCATCTCATTTGAGAACTTAAAAGACGACAGCGGCAGTTACCCGATAGTGCGAAGCATGAGCGAAATTGCCGGAAGCGCCGTGATGCTGATTGCGGGCCAGTATCTTGGCTCCTCCAATCACGGCAAAGGCGTTCTATTAGGCGGCATCTCAGGGATTCCACCAACTAAAGTCATCATACTTGGCGCTGGCATTGTGGGCGAGTTTGCCGCACGAGCCGCATTAGCGCTAGGCGCATCGGTGAAAGTGTTTGACAACAGTGTTTATAAATTAAAAAGACTACAGAATAATATCGGCCAGCGGATGTGGACCTCCGTGATGGAGCCGCGCATTCTGGCAAAACAACTTAAAACATGCGAGGTAGCGGTTGGTGCGCTCAGCTCCCAAACAGGGAGAACGCCTGTAGTTGTTTCTGAAGAAATGGTAAGCAATATGCGTTCCGGTAGTGTGATCATTGACGTTAGCATTGATCGCGGAGGCTGCTTTGAGACTTCTGAGATCACAACACATGAGCACCCGATTTTTATGAAATACGGAGTGATACACTATTGCGTGCCGAATATACCATCAGGTTTTGCAAGAACGGCCTCACAGGCTGTCAGCAATGTGCTGATGCCTTTGCTCCTTGAAGCAGGCGATGAAGGTGGTTTTGAAAATTTAGTGTGGCACAAGGTTCATTTGCGCAGCGGCATCTATCTGTTCAAAGGAGCACTGACTAATTTCCATCTCAGCCAGCGGTTTGATCTGAAATATACAGATCTGAATTTGCTGATTGCAAGCCAGCGCTAGTCAAAGCCCGCAACAACTTATTTATTCAATTTGTAAGCCAGGGCAATATTACTTGAAGTAGCCGTCAAAAACCTGCTTGTATAATACAGGACGTTGGGATACCCTGAATATCGGTAATCAATACTCCATTTTTTATACGTCACGCCAATACCTCCGATATAAGCGATGTGATATTTTGCAAACCCGTTATTGGGGTAATAATCACTTTCAGTAATAGTATGTGTGCCGTTGAAAAAATTGTCTGCTGTCACTTTATTTTTCGGAGAAACCAAATAGCCTGCCAGATATCCAACATTGACAAATGGCCTGAACGCATCCCTCTCCCCCAGGATATAGTATCTTACTACAATGCTTAAATTCAGATACTGATCTTTGAGCTGAACTGTATTCCTGGTGTAATCAGTATTGCTTATAAAGTTTGAATAGTTTGACCCGGAAGCAGCGAAAGTATTATAATACAGGTCTCCGACTATAGAAAGGTTGTAATTCAATATTGAGGGTATATAATTAAATCTTACACCAACAACCGGCGAAACACCAGATGAGATTTTCGTAATTGCAGGATATCCAGCAAATCCATATTCTTTATCTGAAAATGTTATCAGGCTAACCCCTGCCAATGCTGAAATTTCAAATTTGGCTTTATACGTTTTTCTATACCGGGCTGTGTTGCTCTTGTGGCATAAGCTGTTGTAATTATCAAATACCTTCTCAATAGCCTGAGTCGTATAGCCAATATAATTTATTCCCGAAACAGCCCCGGGGCAATCTGCCAACATATCACTAAGCTGTGAAACAAATTTTTTGTCTTCACTTTCGTAGATGGTACCATCCCTGTTCAAAAGCAATTTCCTGTAAATCAATTCCGCAATGGTGTCGTTATCTTTTTGAATGAAATAATGACGTCTCTTTTTATCATACAAGCTGTACAATTTGATATTATTGCTATTATATTCTGTTTTCAGGAGCGCAGTATCAATACTTTGCTTGGGAGCAAATTTATTAACTGCAATTTCTTCATTATAAGGTGTCCGGTCAACTGTTACAATAGCGCTTTTATAATAATCATCCGTTCCGATAATAAGCTCTTTGATCTCAGAAGCCCGGTAGGTGCGATATTCCTTTGAAGCTGAATCGAGCGTTTTTACCGATGATGGGTCACGCAACTCTTTGTCTGCTGTGAGCAGATGCAGGGAATCATTTGTTTTTGTAATGACTATTGAGTGAACAGTAAATTTTTGAGAGAGCGCGAAAAAAGGAGCTAAAAATGAAAGAGCTAAAAATGAAAATTTCATATGCAGGTTTGCAGGTTTATGAGGTAATAATTATGAAAACGGTATTTTTATTTGAATGACATAATATTAAGCCTCTCCTCACAAAAACCATACTCCTGCACATCATTGGAACTCACAATAACCACCCGATCCCTGCAGTAGCTTTTTATAAGCTGATGATACAAGTTGATGCCGTCTTCATCCAAATTCGTGCATGGCTCATCCAGCAGCAGAACGGGTGTATCCGAGAAAATGGCCTGCGCCAGTTTCACTCTTTGTTTCATGCCAGACGAATAATAGCGTATATGTTTATGCGCAGATTTTTCAAGACCTATCTCTGAAATTATTCTTTCTCTGGCGATACCTGTACTGAATGGCTTAAATACCTGATGGAACTGAAGAAATTCAGCGAGCGACATTTCCTCGATCAATTCCATGTAAGGAGCAGCAATAGAAATATACTGAAAGAAATTTTCGGGTGAAACTTGCTGATTGCCCGGTGACCCGAAACTGGAAACTGGAAACCCGAAACTAACTTTTCCTTCGCTCTCAGCGATCGCTCCGGCAATAACCTGCAATAATGTCGATTTTCCCGATCCGTTTGAACCAATAATCGCATAGCTATTACCGCTGATAAATTCATAATTGAGATGACGAAAGATCCAATCCCGGTTGAAACGTTTGCCAACGTCAGTCAGCGTAATCTTCATCCACATTGTTTTTGGCGTAGCGTTTAATAATGCCTCTCCCGCTTTCGCGAATGAATGTAACAATCTCATCACGCTCATCAGTGGCAGGGAATTCTTCTTCCAGGTATTCCAATGCCTGAGAAGTGTTCAATCCTTTATTATAGAGAATGCGGTAGATATCAAGTATATGGTTTATTTTCTCAACAGCAAAACCTCGGCGCTTTAGTCCGATGGAATTGACACCAGAATAGCTCAGCGGCTGGCGGCCCGCTTTTATATACGGGGGGACATCTTTGCTGATCAATGAGCCGCCGCTCACGAAAGAATGCTGCCCAATCTGCACAAACTGATGCACAGCGCACATGCCGCCCAAAATGCACCAATCGCCCATCACCACATGACCGGCGACCTGCGTGTTATTGCTCATGATGCAATTGCTTCCGATCAGGCAATCATGCGCCAGGTGGCTGTATGCCATAATCAGGCAATTTTTCCCAACCTTCGTTTTGCCACGATCTTTGGTACCCCGGTTGATGGTCACAAACTCGCGGATGGTGGTGTTATCACCAATCTCAACCAGCGAATCTTCCCCCTCAAATTTCAAATCCTGCGGAATGGCAGCGATCACTGCTCCCGGAAATATGCGGCAGTTTTTTCCAATCCTTGCCCCCTCCATAATCGTTACATTGCTGCCAATCCAGGTGCCGTTTCCAATCTCTACATTTTGATGGATCACTGAGAAAGGATCCACTTTCACGTTAGGAGCTAATTTGGCATTGGGATGAATATATGTATGCGGATGGATCATTGACCTTTTTTTATTTTAATAGTTCTTATAAATGCTTCAGCGCATTCATCTGGAGTTCATAAGTCAGGTTTCAAAAGGAAAGATTAAAAAATATTTTCTGATCGCGCCCTCTCAAGCTTCAATTAGGGAAGTGATAACCTAACAAACAAATATAAACGTATTTATCAACACCCGGTTTACTTTACAAAGCACTACCAGCACACTACATTACATTATCCTCTTTTTACCAATTGAGCCACCAGATCTGCTTCAGTGGCGATTTTATTGCCAACGAACACAGTTCCGCGCATCTCGCAAATGCCACGGCGTGTGGGCGATAATAATTCCATACGCAAAATCATGGTATCACCTGGCACTACTTTCTGCTTGAATTTACAATTATCAATTTTCAGAAAATAAGTATCATACTCCCCTGCCGGCATGGCGTTGATAGCAAGGATGCCGCCTGTTTGTGCCAATGCTTCCACCTGCAGCACGCCGGGCATCACCGGATTTCCGGGAAAATGCCCTACAAAAAAAGGCTCGTTGAATGTCACGTTCTTGATACCCACAATATATTTATCTGTCAGCTCAATAATCTTATCAACTAACAGGAATGGATACCTGTGAGGCAATGTCCTTTCTATTTGCTGGGAATTATATATCGGAGGTTGATTCGGATTGTAGACCGGCACATTCCTGACATGCTTATTCTTCTTGATGTACTGCTTTAATTTTCTTGCAAAATCTACATTCGTCGAATGGCCCGGGCGGTTAGCTATAATATGCGCTTTTATGGGATACCCAATGAGAGCAAGATCTCCAACGACATCCAATAATTTATGACGCGCAGGCTCATTGGGAAAACGCAGTTCCAGGTTATTGAGGTATCCCTCGCTCTTCACTTCGATTTTTTCGCGTTTAAAAGCTTTTGCGAGGCGGGACATCTCTTCTTCCGTTACAGGTTTATCTACGACAACAATGGCATTATTGATATCGCCGCCTTTCACCAGATTGTTGTCCAGCAGCATCTCCAGTTCATGCAAAAAACAAAACGTGCGGCAGGGGGCAATCTCTGTCTTAAAATCGTGCATGGATTTCAAACTGGCATGTTGAGTGCCAAGCACCGGGCTGTTGAAGTCGATCAGCGTGGTCACTTTATAATCCATCGAAGGCATTGCCACCAGTTCAACGCGTTTCTTCTCGTCATAATGAGTGATGTTCGTATCAATACTGTACCATGCTTTGGCCGCGTCTTGTTCCACAATACCTGCATCTTCAATCATCTCAACAAAAGGCTCAGAGCTGCCATCCATGATGGGCGTTTCGGGTCCGTTCATTTCAATCAGGCAGTTATCAACGCCCATGCCTACCAATGCAGCCAGCACATGTTCCACCGTATTTATTTTAACCCCATGTTCTTCTAAAGTCGTTCCGCGGGAAGTATCAGTGACCAGGTCGCAATCTGCTTTGATTATCGGCTGACCCGGCAGGTCAATACGTTGGAACTGGTAGCCAAACCCTGCATTGGCGGGCTTTAGCGACATATCCACCTTGATACCTGTATGAAGACCGGTCCCGGAGATACTGATTGCAGAATCTAATGTATGTTGTTTATCAGGATTGAAATTTGCGTCCATTCAAATTTAATTAAGCCGCCAAAGATACAATTCAGCAGTGATTTAATGGTTAGTGAAATAATTCTATCGGGCATCAAAAAGAATATGCCGTCACAGTTCTTCTTCCCTTTCCAGCATCAGTATCGCACTTTGCGGGACAATGAAATATTTATCTCCTTCATAGATCACTTCAGTAGCTCCACTTAAAAGGAAAATCGCAATATCGCCTTCCTTTGCCTGTAGCGGGATATATTTCACTTTATCATCGTCATTCTTCCATGGCTCATCATCCACAGGTATTGGAATGGCATAACCGGGGCCGGTTTTAATGATGTAGCCCTGCTGCACTTTTTCTTTCTCATGCACACCCGGAGGAAGATACAGGCCCGAATCGGTGCGTTCGCTTGGCTTGGAAAGACGGATCAACACACGGTCGCCTATCACCACCAGCTTCTTGAATTTATTATCAGCCGTTATATGCATATTTACTCCTTTTTGCAGTGAAAATAATTTTAAAAGTAACTAATGATGCACAATAGCAAAGCATTATGTTTCACGCTGAGCCTAATTATTAACAAAATATTACGCGCAGAATCGGTATCGCCGGAAATGAATTAATTTTATTTGTACTTAAATTAAAAAATATGGAAGGCAAAAAACCAAAAATATTATTGTGCGAAGATGATCAGAACCTGGGAATGGTGCTGAAAAATTATCTGGAGCTGAATGATTTTGATGTGACACTGGAACGTGATGGAAGACTTGGCCTCGCTGCATTCCAGCGCGAAAAATACGAATTGTGCCTGCTCGATATCATGATGCCGCACATGGATGGATTTACACTGGCAGAAGAGATCCGTGATGTAGATGCAGACATTCCTTTGTTTTTCCTGAGCGCCAAAACAATGAAAGAAGATATCATCCAGGGCTATAAACTCGGCGCAGATGATTACATCACCAAGCCTTTCGACAGCGAAGTGCTGCTGCTGAAGATCAAAGCGATCCTCAAACGCAATGAGGATTTGAATAAAGAAGCTGAGAACAGAGAGTTTGACCTTGGTTCTTATCACTTCAACCCCAAGCTGCGCGAACTAAGCCACAGCGGTCAGATGCAAACGCTTTCTCCAAAAGAAAATGAATTGCTGAAGATGCTTGCTGAGCATGTAAATGATCTGCTGCCAAGAGACCAGGCATTGAAAAAAATATGGGGCAGCGATACCTACTTTAATGGCCGCAGTATGGATGTATACATTGCCAAATTACGCAAATACCTGAAAGAAGATACCAATATCGAGATTGTAAATATACATGGTAATGGTTTCCGTTTGGTTGCTCCCGTAGCAGTATGAACACAGATATTGAGTGATTTATAAAATTGATGGGATCAAATAATTTGATCCCATTTTTTTTGCAAGCATATTTTTTAATACAACGGCAAGAAGATGATCCGCCAATCTTTTAAATCACTCAAAAATCCACGTTTGGACAATCAGAAAAGCAACTGCTCTCCGCTTTGTCCGGGGGCGACTCTCTTCAAATGCTGATATGCTTTTTCAGTTGCTTCCCTTCCTCGTGGTGTGCGCTTCAAAAAACCTTCCTGAATCAGAAAAGGCTCATACACTTCTTCTATGGTACCTGATTCCTCCCCAACTGCCGTGGCAATCGTGGTAATGCCAACCGGGCCGCCTTTGAACTTATCAATAATAGTGAGGAGTATTTTATTGTCCATTTCATCCAGCCCATGCTCATCCACATTCAGTGCCTTGAGGCCATACTCCGTAATGGCAAGGTCAATCACACCATTGCTCAGCACTTGAGCAAAATCCCGCACTCTCCTCAGCAAGCCATTTGCAATCCTTGGAGTGCCCCGGCTTCTGCGCGAAATTTCGTGCGCTGCATCGGAGGTGATTTTTGTGTCCAGGATTTTTGCAGAGCGCAATATAATTTTATAAAGAACTTCAGCAGTGTAATATTCCAATCTGGATTTAATAGCAAAACGCGATAACAAAGGCGCGGTCAATAAACCGCTGCGTGTTGTAGCCCCTACCAATGTAAAAGGGTTCAGATTGATCTGGATACTTCTTGCATTGGGGCCACTGTCAATCATGATATCAATGCGATAGTCTTCCATAGCAGCGTATAAATATTCTTCTACAACCGTGCTGAGGCGATGTATCTCATCAATAAACAATACATCATGTGGTTCCAGATTGGTTAATAAGCCGGCAAGATCACCTGGCTTTTCAATGACTGGGCCAGATGTTTCTTTGATGTTCACACCCAACTCATTGGCAACGATCCTGCTTAATGTTGTTTTGCCCAATCCCGGAGGGCCATGAAATAAAATATGGTCAAGCGCTTCATCGCGCATCTTCGCAGCTTTGATAAATATTTTGAGGTTCTCGATAATCTGAGGCTGCCCGGCAAAATCTTCTATTTCTTTGGGACGGATATTGTTCTCAAACTCTTTATCCGCAGCACTCAAAGAGTCCTTCTCGTTATTTAAATTGGGATTGGGCATATTTCTCAAAGGTAAAAGCTATCAAACAAAGGGCAAAAGCGATTTTTGGAGCGCAAAAAGATATTTGCACATTATATTTGTATATACAAACAAAAGCTTTTTCTTTGCAGGGTGAAAAAAATATCGGACAGCCATTATTGCAAGTGTATGTATTTTGTCTCCAATGCGCTGGCCAGGAAAATTGAAAAAATTGCGGTTGACTCATGGGAGAAGGTGAACCTGTCGCCGAGCCATGCTTATTTACTAATGCTGGCCATTGAAGAACCCGGTATCCAGCCAATGTCACTGAGCGAGGAATTGCACCTGAAACCATCTACCATTACCCGTTTGATTGAAAAACTGGAAGAAAAGAAACTACTGGTGAGAACCTATGAGGGTAAGCTGACCAATGTGTATCCAACCCCAAAAGCAAAAGAACTTTTGCCCAAATTAAAGCAATGCGTATCCGATTTCTATGAAAGCTATTCTTCGGTTCTCGGAAAAGAGGAAAGTGCCAGACTCGTCCAGAGCATGAACCGCATAGCTGATAAACTAACAGATTAAAAAATTTGTCTTTTCATTTGTATATACAAATACATTTATCATTATAAAAACAAAAAACATGAAGTACGTAATCACGGGTGGCGCAGGTCACATATCAAAACCGCTGGCAGAAAAATTATTGGCAGCAGGCCATGAAGTAACGGTCGTCAGCAGGAACGCAAAAAATGTTGAACCGCTCGTTGCCAAGGGAGCTGAAGCGGCCATTGGCTCAGTGGAAGATGTACCATTTTTAACTAATTCATTTGCAGGCGCGGATGCTGTCTATACCATGGTGCCTCCCACTATGACAGCGACAGACTGGAAAGGGTGGATTGGCCAGATTGGAAAAAACTATGCACAGGCAATCAAAGCAAACGGCATAAAGCATGTGGTAAATCTAAGCAGCTTCGGCGCACATCTGGAAGATGGCTGCGGACCGGTAAGCGGCTTATACAGAGCAGAACATGCATTGAATGAATTGGGCGATACCTATATCAGGCACCTGCGCCCCGGATATTTTTATCCGAACCTCTTTGCCAATATTTCATTGATCAAAAATCTCGGCATCATCGGCAGCAATTTTGGAGGCAATGAGCATAAACTGGTGATGGTGGATCCTGCTGATATTGCTGAGGTAGCAGCAGAAGAATTGCTCCACCTGAATTTCAAAGGGCATTCTGTCCGTTATATTGCGAGTGACGAAAAATTTGCTGATGAGATAGCTGCCATTTTAGGCGCAGCCATTGGGAAACCAGCACTGCCCTGGGTTGTATTCACTGATGAACAGGCACTGAACGGCGCATTACAGGCAGGGATACCCGAAGAAATTGCAAAAAACTATATAGAAATGGGTGAATCCATACATTCAGGCAAAATGCAGGAAGACTATGCAAAACATCGCCCGGCCACATTAGGCAAAACAAAGCTTGAAGATTTTGCAAAAGTATTTGCATCAGTTTACAACAGCCCTGAGGCAGTTGCAGTGCATTAATCCCAATCCAATTATTTCAATCAAAAAAAAATATTATGAAAGTGGGTATCATCGGTTCTGGCATTGTTGGCCAGGTGCTGGCCAAAGCATTTCATAGTGAAGGCCATGAAGTAACGCTGGGCACGCGCAATATTGTAAAAGAAGAAGTGGTCAAATTCAAGAATGAAAACCCTGAGATTCAAATTGGCACATTTGAAGAAACTGCTTCATTTGGCGATTTGATTGTGCTGGCAGTGCATGGTGGAGCAGTAGCTGAAGTGATCGACCTTGCAGGTAAAATCAATTTCAGCGGTAAGGTCGTGATTGATGCGACAAATCCAATCGCTGCCGCCCCGCCTGTGAATGGCGTGCTGCAATTTTTCACTGATATCAATAGTTCGCTGATGGAAAGAATACAGCAGCAGATCCCCGAAGCAAAACTGGTGAAGGCATTCAATAGCGTAGGCAATGCGTTTATGTATAAGCCCCATTTTGCCGGCGGCAAGCCATCCATGTTCATTTGCGGCAATGATGACGCAGCAAAGAAAACAGTCACGGAAATACTGACCTCCTTTGGCTGGGAGACCGAGGATATGGGCAAAGTGGAATCTGCCCGAGCCATTGAACCATTGTGCATGCTATGGTGCATTCCCGGCATGCTCCGCAATCAATGGTCACATGCGTTTAAATTGCTTAAATAAGAAAGTGTACTTTTTATTAATAAAAGATAGCCCTCCGGCAATTGGAGGGCTATTTTCTTGTAAATTATTGTCCAAGGCCTAAATGGAGATCAGTAATAGCATTACAATGCCTCATTCAAAAAAATTCGACCTCCGCGGATAGGAAAGGCATGTATCGGATATAGCGATTTCAGCTAGCCCAAATAGCATAGAAAGATATGCAAAACTAATATATGAATTATGGATAAGCCAGAGTTAAGTCAGAGATAACACAGACATAAGCCAGAGATAATCCAGTATTAATATGACTGAATTATCTCTGGCTTAAATATATATTATCTCTTTTTTATTATTATGTTATTATGATTTAGATTAAGCCTTACCGATACTAAGTATCAGCAGCAGCTATGCATATATCATTCTATCCACAGGCTGATAGTTCTTATCATAATAATAGGTTTCAGATAATACTTCATTGTACAAAAGCAACGACCGAGGTTAATTTTTTGAATATGCAGTTTGCTCTTTGTGAGACTCTTATTCAGGCTATCAGGGTTAAAGGCACCGAAAATGCAGGGAATTATGAAGAATATGGCTGTATTATTTAAGTCTATTTTTTTAATTTTATGATCAATTATGACCATTCAGGAATTCAACAGCTCATTAACATCTCCCAATCCGCCGGCAGGTGTGTCTGTTCTTTTGCAGGCTCTGTGGCTGGATGCAAAAGGCGATTGGGATGCAGCACATCATCTCATTGATCACCTTGAAGAAGCCAAGGCTTATTGGGTACATGCTTATCTTCACCGCAAGGAAGGCGATAGCTCAAATGCCGGTTACTGGTATCGAAGGGCTGCCAGAAAAATGCCGGACTATTCTTTGCAAAAAGAGTGGGATGAGATTGTGGCTGCCTTATTATAGATGAAACAAAAAAGCCTCCAGAAGAACTGAAGGCTTTTGTTGAAATTTTATCGTTTCAAAAATATTATAACCTAACGCTTACGGATACATGACGATCCTTTACGCGGTCAGTTTCCGGGGCATCAGCAGCATATTTTGCAAAATCGGAACCGTATCCGTCAGCACCGCTTACTTGCGGGCCAACACCTGATTTTTCCAAAGCTGCATTGACCGATTCTGCTCTTGATTTTGATAATTTTTTGTTGGTTTCTTCATTGCCCGTTTTATCAGTGTACCCTCCAATCTTGATTTTTGCTTTCGGGAAAGCTTTCAGGATAGCCGTGATATTATCAATCTGGTGCTGGCTCTCAGGCGTGATCTCTGCGCTGCCAGTTTTGAAATTCAGGTTATCAAAATCAAACCATATTTTTTTCAATGAATCTTCACCCAGTTTGGCATAATCTGTCTGCAGGAAACTTACCAACTGATCTTCGATACCACCTTTGTAAGCATCTAATTCAACACCATTTGGCAATTTTACTTTTATCGAAACCGGCCCCGTAGATGCAGCCACTGTATCTATATGCGCCTGCACTGTATCCTTATTCGCAGCACCATCTTTAATGCCGTCATTGCATCCTTTAAAGAAATAGAGCAATAGCAGTATGGCCAGTATAGCAAGGAACAAAGGCAATAAAAATTTTATGCCACTGTTTGCTTTTTCTGCTCCGCTATCTGCAGCATGCAAAACTGGCAACGAAGCAGATGAAGCCGCTGCACCAACCGAACCTAAGCCCAATATGCCGGATAAGGAATATCCGGTACCTGCAGGCAAAGCACTCAAGATATTGGCTCTTTGCGATTCCAGCATATGCGTCAGGCTACCGGCATTGATGTTGTTTTGTTGCGCATGCTGGCCAATCGTTGCCAATGCTGCTGACCCAACCAGGCTCAATAGCGATGACGACGATGTTTGCGAAATGCCTGCATAGCTTGCGATGGCAGCTTTAATGCTATCCAGCTTATCGCCAAAAATTGTTTTTATCGCATCCCCGCTACTGCTCAGCTCACTGCCGCCACTTAACAAATTACCAAGATTTCCCAATATGCCGCTGTCTGCCGTGTTTTTTGCCAATTGCAAAATATCGCCTGCATGATGATCGCCGGACGAAACCCCGGATACGAGCCCACCCAGAACAGATGGCACCGCGACTGAAATGGCACTTGTGACATTGCTTTCGTTTTCGCCAAGAGCCGATGCTGCTTTGCTGATGAGATCGCTTGTGAACAATCCTTTTACTGTGTCCGGTAGATTAAATGACATACGTAAATGTTTTAAGGTTTTAAAAAATGAATAACAGTAAGGGTGGGATATATGATAAAGATGTAATAAAAATATTATATCTCCATATTATTTATTTGTACCTGATTTACTTCAACCCTAAATATTGTTTTAATTGAAGAATGATATCAGGATCTGGGCAGTTTTGCAACCATCGTTCCCTTTCAGAAAATTTGCAGACACCGGGATAATCGCCTTGCCAGTTCCCTATATCTATAATTATTTGAAAATGCAAATGGGGTGGCCAGTTGCCATTTTCGAAACGCATCCCAAACTCGGTGAACACTTCGCCCGGCGTAACTCTTTTTCCCTCGTATAAATTTTTAATAGAGTTCAGGCTGAGATGGCCATACAGCGTATGAAAACTGATCCCTTCTATATTGTGCGACAGGATGATTGTCGCGCCATAATCACTGTCATTGTTATTGAACGCAAAACTATGCACTATGCCATCAACAGGTGACATCACTTTTGTTCCGGCAGGACCCCAAATATCAATTCCGAGATGCAAGCGGCGCGGCTCTTCCCCAGAATCAAAATGCTTGCTTCGGGCATACAGTGTACGATGCTCATTATATCCGCCGATACCGTATTTGCAATGGTGGTTCTTTAATTGCTCATTGATGTAATTCGCGAAACTTTCTGTGTCTGCAATTTGCGCTGCATCCAATTCCTTATTGTTCTCCGTGAAATCAAATGGGAACAATTTATCTGCAGACGGATGGAACGGGACTATAGGATGGAAAGCGGATTGGTATTTTTTCAGGAGAGACATTAATGGCGAAGTCTGCATCATATTTACAAAATAAGCAACAAACTATGACATCATCCCAAGCTGAACAATTTTAATACTTATTTTTTTATTTACAGATCAAACCAATGCACATAGTGTATGAAACAATAATTAAATGCTAAAAATAGCAACTGCAAAATATTTGGTTTTAAAAACCGTTCACCTACCTTAAAACTACTCCATTGAACTCATATTCAACCAGACTATCCTTCTTTTTTGTTTTCCTTTTTGTTGTTTCGTTTTCGATGGCTCAGCCGATCACCGGCGTTTGGAAAGGAAGTACAGGTAATCATAAAGTGGAGTTGAAAATAATAAAATCCGGCGACAGCATTACCGGGACTGCCTATTATTATGCATCGGCAAGCAATTATAAGCGATACAGCATCAAAGGTTATTTCGACCCAAAAAGCAATGATGTGATCTGGTGGGACGATGTGCTGATAGAAGACAAATCCAAATCAGGTGTATTCAAAGAAAATGGCGGGGCGCCATTGATGAGTGTGGCAGATTTTAATTGCCCGGGGGAAGATGAACTCCGGTTAGATGGCAATAGTTTTTTGCGCGATGAAAAGAAAAAATTGCAAGGCACATTGAACCTGCAGAAAAAAGGCTCGCCGCTTTTCCCTGATGAATGGGATTGGGTGATCAACAACTATACTTTGGGCGCGAATGATCCTTATTTGATAGACAGCGTGGCGAAGTTTTCATTGCAGCCGCATGATGTTGCTGAAGCAAAAAAGACAATACCGCAAAAAGAAGTTACCCATAAACATGAGCAGGCTGTAACCAATACGATGTTCACTGCGCCGCCGAAAGAAGAAGCAAAAGCAATTCCAGTTACCAAACTTACCCCGGAAGAGAAATTTGCAAGCCGGAAAAGGATATTGGAACAGGTGATCCCGGTGAAAGGAGATTCCATTGAACTCAGGTTTTATGACAATGGCGAAATTGACGGCGATTCCATTGCGTTTTTCATGAACAGCAAACTCATTTTCAAACATGTGATGATCACGGATAAAGCTTATTCTGTAAAATTTGCTGCAAAAGATCTGGAAGAAGACAATGAAGCGGTGATGGTCGCTGAAAACCTTGGCTCTATTCCGCCAAATACCGCATTAATGATAGCAATCGTGGGTGACAAACAATACGAGGCGCATCTATATGCGGATGAAAACAGCAGCGCGTTGATACGGTTTGTCAAAGAAGACAAAACATCATTGCCTGGAAAATAAAACATCAATATCTCATTTCTCCGGCCTGAAAGCCGGAGCTAGTCAGCCAACCACGTTGATCATTTTATTTTTTACATAAATGATCTTCTTAGGCGGTTTTCCATCCAGCCATTTCTTTACGGTTTCATTGGCGAGTATCAATTCTTCGACCTCTTGTTGTGTGGCATCCAGCGAAATGGTGAGCTCTGCTTTTGTTTTACCATTGAATGCGATGGGATAATTTTTTGTGGATTCGGCCAGGTATTTCCCTTCTGATACCGGGTACGGAGCATCCAGTATATTTCCTGTATTGCCCAACTGATGCCATAATTCTTCTGCAATATGCGGCGCATAGGGCGTTAAGATGATGAGCAATTTTTCCAGCACTTCTTTTTTATGGCATTTCAGGTCGCTGAGTTCATTCACTGCGATCATGGCTGCGCTCACGGCGGTGTTGAAAGAAAAGCGTTCTGTGTCTTCTTCGATTTTTTTAATGGCTTTGTGGATTATTTTTAATTCAGCGTCGGTGGGTTTCTGGTCCTCACCCCCAGCCCCTCTCCACTGCGTGGAGAGGGGGGCAGTGTCATCAAAAAACAATCTCCATAATTTTTTTAAGAACCGATGAACGCCCTCGATGCCTTTTGTATCCCAGGGTTTGCTTTGCTCTACCGGACCCAGGAACATTTCATACATGCGGAAAGTATCGGCGCCGTATTTTACTACTAAATCATCGGGGTTAACTGTGTTGAATTTTGATTTGGACATCTTTTCAACCTCAGTTCCACAGATATATTTACCATCTTCTAAAATAAATTCTGAATTGCCATACTCACCATTACGCCATTTCTTAAAAGCTTCAATATCTAATTCAACTCCATCAACAATATTTACATCCACATGAAGGGATGAAAAAGTAACTGAAACCAAATCTTTAGTTTGAATGTCTTTAAAAAAAGAAACCTTTTCTCTTAAATCATTTGCTAAAGAATCGAAGTCTTCATTCTTTCTAGAAAATTTTTCAACTTGATTATAAGAAACAAAAACTGGATATTTTAACTGGTCATCATATCCTTTTGCTATAATGTCTCCACCCCGAATTTGAAGCCTATAAACAAATCTTGAACTACCCTGTATCATCCCCTGATTCACCAATTTCTTATAAGGTTCATCATACCCGATATAGCCTAAGTCGTGCAGGGCTTTTGTCCACATGCGGCTGTACAATAAATGGCCAACCGCATGCTCGGTGCCGCCAATGTATAAATCCACCTGGTTCCAGTAATCGCTTGCTTTGCGGTCGCAGAATGTCTCGTTATTGTGCGGATCCATATAGCGCAGGAAATACCAACTGCTGCCGGCATAACCCGGCATGGTGTTGGTCTCTCTCAGTCCCTCACCCCCTGCCCCTCTCCACAAGTGGAGAGGGGTGTGTGCATCTCCCGGAATATTTGTATCTGCATGCTCTTTTTTATCTGCCTGTTCATTATAGTTTGTGCTAATTTTCTTTCTTGCAATATGCAGTTTTATTTTATCTCTTACTTCATACACATTCTTCAACACTTCTTCATTTCTGAAACGAATAACTTCAAAACCGATTTCATTCAAAACTTTCGTTCTGTTTTCGTCATATAATCTTTGTTCTTCATTCTCATGATAGCCACCGTCTACCTCAACGATCAATCTTTCCTGCAAACAAATAAAATCAACAATATAAGCCTCAATCGGATGTTGCCTTCTGAACTTCACGCCCAGCTTTTCATTGCGTAATTGTTCCCATAATTGCCTCTCTGCTTCAGTGTGATTTTTTCGCATCTCCTTGGCAAGCTCGTATTGAATGGGAGTAAGGACTTTGTATTTGGGCCTCACCCCCTGCCCCTCTGCACTGCGTGGAGAGGGGAGAAGGGGTGAGGTAATGGTTGCCCAGTCTTTTAAATTCGCCAATGGGCCTTCTCCATCAGGGCCTGGCCCATATTTCTCTACTTCAGGTAATACTAACGGCAATTCGTTTTCATCCAATGGATAAGCAATTCCATCTTTCCAGATTATCGGGAATGGCTCGCCCCAGTAACGCTGACGGCTAAACGCCGCATCCCGCATTTTATAATTCACTTTCTTTTTGCCAATGCCGAGCTCTTCGATTTTGTTGTTCACGATTTCAAGTGCATCTCGCATCACGATGCCGTTCAGGAATTCGCTGTTTTCCAATATGGCATCTTTAGTGGGGTTTGCTTCTTCACCATTATAATATTTGCCAATGATATTGGTGATAGGGATGTTAAAATGCTTCGCGAATTTAAAGTCTCGTTCATCGCCGCAAGGCACGCCCATGATGGCGCCGGTGCCATATCCTACCAGCACATATTCACTGATCCATATCGATATTTCTTTTTTATTGAATGGGTTGATGGCATACGCTCCGGTAAAACATCCCGTGATTTTTTTTTCTGCCTGTCTTTCCCGATCACTGCGGCTTTTTACGTAAGCAATATAATCATCAACAGCTTGTTGTTGTTCCGCTGTTGTGATAGAAGATATCAATTGGTGTTCGGGAGCTATAACCATAAAATCAACACCGAAAATTGTATCGGGACGTGTGGTGTAAACAACAAGCTTTGCGCTTTGCTGATTGTGGCTTGCTGCTCCGATCTCGAAGCTGATCTCGGCTCCGTAGCTTTTCCCTATCCAATTGCTTTGCATTTCTTTCATCGCTTCACTGAAATCCACTGTTTGCAGGCCTTCCAGCAAGCGGTCTGCATATTCTGTGATGCGCAGGTACCACTGGCGCAATTTTTTCTTCACCACCGGATGGCCTCCGCGTTCGCTCACACCATTGATCACTTCATCATTTGCCAGCACAGTGCCAAGGGCTTCGCACCAGTTCACTTCACCATAACCGCAGTAAGCGATGCGGTATTCCATGAGGATGGTTTGTTGAGTGCGTTCATCGAAGGAATGCCATTCGGCAGGCGTGAAATGTGAGTGATGACCAGTGAGCAGTGAGTTTGATATCTGGAATTGGGAATTGGGAATTGGATGATTGATGTTTCCTTCTTCTTCGAAAATTTTTATCAATGATTCAATGCTTTCCGCCTTCTGCGTTTTGCGGTTATAAAAACTTTTGAACAATTGCAGAAAAATCCACTGCGTCCATTTGTAATATGATGGCTTGCTCGTGTTCACCTCGCGGCTCCAGTCGAAACAAAAACCGATCTTATCAAGCTGTGCGCGGAAATTTTCAATATTATTTGCGGTGCTAACGGCGGGGTGTATCCCATGTTCGATGGCATATTGCTCCGCAGGCAATCCGAACGCATCGTAGCCCATCGGGTGCAGCACATTGAATCCTTTCAATCTTTTATACCGCGCAAAAATATCGCTGGCAATGTAACCCAGCGGATGTCCCACGTGCAGGCCTGCACCGCTCGGGTACGGGAACATATCCAGCACATAATACTTTGGCTTCGGCGAATCATTGCTCACTTTATATACTTCACCCTTCTTCCACTCTTCCTGCCATTTTTTTTCTATCTCGCGAAAATTGTATTCCATAATTGTCAAGCTATGATTTTGAATTGCTCAATTTGAAAATTACTCAATGGCTCAATTGAGCTATTGAGTAATTGAGCCATTTTCACATTTTATATTTTTTATGTTTCTGGCATTTATCCTCTTCCTTTCATCGTTGCTCCGCACTCTTCAACAGTTGAACACTGATGAACTACAGGCTGAGAACGCAAAAGGTTGGGGAAAAGTTAAAGCCTCCGGTTTTCAAAATAATGCTGTTGCCGCTTCGTTTTGAAGGCAACAAAAATACGGTTTATGCTGCTAAATCTGTTATTTTTGCGCATCTCAACAGGATTACTAACCCTGAAAATCTGATTATCATGGCTCAATTCGGAAAAGGCTATGCAAAGCGTTCCACCCCTTCTTACCTGATGGCTATTGTTGGCGTATCTGTTGTATTATTCCTGCTTGGCGTGATGGGATGGTTTGTCATTAATGCAAATAAACTCGGCGAATATTTTAAAGAGAATGTAGAAGTGAGGGTGTATGTCCGCGAGAATGTTTCCGAAAAAGACAGCGCTGCACTGGTGAACCATATTGCTGCCCAGGATTATACCAAATCATACGAGTACGTAACAAAAGACCTGGCGAAGAAAAAATACCTGGCCGATGGCAATAAAGACTGGGGCGCTGTGCTGGATAAAAACCCTTTGCCGGCCAGTGTCAATTTTAAAATCAGGAGCCAGTACGCCAGCACGGATTCACTTACAAAGATCCAGAATGAGCTTATGCAGAATATTGCCGTGAGCGATGTGCAGTACAATCAATCGCTGGTGAGCAACCTGAACAATATGATCCGCAAGATCAGCCTGATATTGCTTGTGGTTGCAATAGTTATTTCCATACTTGTTATTATTCTGATCGACAATACCATTCGCCTGGCTATGTTCAGCAACCGCTTTATTATAAAAACGATGCAGATGGTGGGCGCTACACGCTGGTTCATTGCAAAGCCAATGGATGTGCGTGCGCTTGTGAATGGCCTGATAAGCGGGCTGATCGCAATTGGCGGCATTGTAGCTGTCATCCTGATTTCGGAGAAATGGCTGCCAGAAATCAGGGCGTTGAGAGATTACTATTTACTGGCGTTTATGTTTGCGGGCATTATTGTGCTGGGCATCGGCATTTCGTTCTTCAGCACGCATCGCAGTGTGATAAAATATTTGAAAATGAAACTGGATGATTTGTATTGAGGAAGCCGGGAGTCAGAGGTCAGAAAGAAAATCATCGTATTTGCAATCCATTTCTAAAAGTAAAGTTATTTCTTCGGACGCCTGAGTTCTGACTTTCTGTCTTTCAGTCTTTTCCCTATCTTGCATCCTCAATTTTTCAATATGGCTGAGACTAAAAAAACAAAAACACCCAAAGCATCTTTAAATACTACGCCTTTATTTGGCAAAGAAAATTATACCTGGATGCTGGTGGGCATTGTGCTGGTGGCGTTGGGGCTAATACTGATGGCAGGCGGCAAAAGCAAGGACCCGAATATCTTTAATGCAAATGAAGTGTATAGTTTCAGGCGCATTACTGTAGCTCCGATTCTTATTCTTTTGGGGCTGGGCATTGAGATTTATGCCATCTTCAGGAAATCGAAAAGCAACGATGTGCAGCAATAATCATTGAAAAAATATTTTGTAAAAGCGATGGGGAAACTTCATCGCTTTTTTATTTTAGTAATAAGTGCTGATGCCGATAAACTGCAAAACCAATATTTCGCTAACTTTCTGCATATTTGACTTCTAGAACGATAATTATGAAAAAAATCAAACTTACCATAGTGGGGTTATTAATTCTCAGTATTTATGCTTGTTCAAAAAGTTCATCTTCATCAAGTAGCAATGCAGATGTCTATGTAGCGGGATTTGACAATGGCAATCTTGTTTACTGGAAAAACGGAAGTGAAATAATACTGGGCACAGCTGCACCTGGGTATTACGGGAATGTTACAGGCCTCGCTGTGAACAATGGAGATGTTTACGTGGCTGGGTATAATGGAGATACTGCTGTTTACTGGAAGAATGGGGTGGAAAATTACCTTACAAGCCCCGATTCCGGTAATGCTTCTGCGACAGCGATTGCGATTTCCGGTTCTGACGTTTATATAGCCGGGTATGGTCAAACAAACAACGGCATGTACTACGCAGGGAACAGCGTTATTTACTGGAAAAATGGCATCAGATATATTGTGGAAACCAGTTCTAATATTATCAACGCTGCAAGTATTGCTGTATCTGGCAATGATGTTTATATGGCTGCAACTATTGGCAATGATACTGGGGCTTATTGGAAAAATGGGAACCGGACAACGCTGGCATCTCATTACGGTTTTGCATATGGAATTGCAGTTTTAAACAACGACGTGTATGTGGCAGGAGATTACGATAATAATGCTGTTTATTGGAAAAATGGGATACAGACTTCATTAACATCGGATGGACAAAGCGGGGCTTATGCAATCAAAATATCGGGCTCGGATGTTTATATTGCCGGCGTTGATAATGGCAATGCTGTTTATTGGAAAAACGGTGTGGAAACAATACTTGGACCCGGGCAAGCAAATGCAATAGCTGTTTATGGTTCAGATGTATATGTAACCGGAAGTTCTTATGGTTTTCAATCACAATCTGCAGCTTATTGGAAAAATGGAACTATCGTTTCATTTGTAACCTCGCCTGCAGGAACTTTAGCAACCGAATCTGGAAATGCCATTGTGGTTGTACAACATTAAATTTTTTTGAATTCTGAAAGGTCATTCTTTTAATATTGCTTTGTAAAAACAAAATGTTATGATAGCTTGAAATTTTCCTCTATCATCAAACTTTCATTTACTTTTATCTCCAACTAACACTGCTGACATGAGCACAATCGAAACCATTATACTCGCCATCGTTGAGGGGCTTACAGAATTTCTTCCGATATCTTCTACAGGACATCTGATTGTGACCAGCAGCCTGATGGGAATAGAAAAAGATGATTTCACAAAACTGTTCGAAATCGCTGTGCAGCTTGGCGCCATCGTTGCAGTTGTGGTTCTTTACTGGAAAAAATTTTTCGATTTCAGCAGGATAAAATTTTATTTCAAATTGCTGATTGGGGTGATACCTGCCATTATTCTGGGTCTTTTGTTTTCCAAAAAAATTGACGCACTGCTGGAAAGCCCGCTCACTGTTGCCATCACCATGCTCATCGGTGGTATTATTTTGCTTTTTGTTGACAGCTTTTTCAAGAACCCAACCATTGACCACGAAAATGAAATATCGAATAGAAATTCTTTTGTAATCGGCATCTGGCAATGCCTTGCAATGATCCCTGGCACCAGCCGCAGCGCGGCTTCCATCATCGGAGGTATGCAACAAAAACTGACGCGCAGAGTTGCTGCTGAGTTTTCTTTTTTCCTTGCAGTACCGACCATGCTGGCAGCCACAGGTTATAAATTATTGAAAGCGTATAAAGAAAATCCTGCCATGCTTCACAGCCATGCCAACATTCATGCGCTGATTCTCGGGAATATCATTGCTTTCATAGTTGCCATGTTAGCGATAAAATTTTTCATCGGCTTTCTGCAAAAACATGGGTTTAAATTGTTTGGGTATTACCGGATCGTTGCAGGGATAATATTGTTGATATTAATATCGCAACACGTTATTCAATAAATCATTTTCAATTTCTGACTGAACTAATGCAGACTGCTCCGAAAAAAGTGATCAATGGCTGGGCTATGTACGACTGGGCGAACAGCACCTATAGCCTGGTCATCACTTCAACTATTTTCCCGGCTTATTATACTGCCATTGCACCAAAGCAGATTTTAATATTTGGAAGAACCATTGAAAGAAACGCGCTTGCTTCTTATGCTATCTCAATTTCATTTTTACTGATTGCCGTTTTATCACCGATACTTTCTTCGATGGCAGATTACAAAGGCAACAAGAAATCGTTCATGAAATTTTTCTGTTATCTCGGATGCGCGGCTTGTTTGCTGATGATTTTTTTCACTAAAGAAAATATTGGTTTTGGCCTTTTGCTATCCATGGTCGCCACCATTGGTTATTGCGGAAGCATTGTGTTTTACAACGCTTATCTGCCGGAGATCGCCGCAGAAGAAGACCAGGACCGGGTAAGCGCAAAAGGTTTTGCAATGGGCTATATCGGCAGCGTGATATTGATGGTAGTTTGCCTTGCAGTGATCATACTGAATGACAACCTGCATCTCGGTTGGGGCTCATGGCCTGCGCGGTTTTCATTTCTCTCTGTTGGCTTGTGGTGGGCTGGCTTTGCTCAAATCACTTTCAATGTGCTGCCGCCATCAAAAGCTTCAGAACAGCATCCCGAGCACAATATCCTGGTGAATGGCTTTTATGAATTGAAAAAAGTATGGTACCAGTTACGGCATTATCCGGTGCTAAAAAAATATCTCGTCAGTTTTTTCTTTTACAATATGGGGGTGCAAACAGTGATGTACATGGCCACTTATTTTGCAGCCGATGAAATCAAAATGGAATCAACCCAATTAATTGCTACCATTCTTATCATTCAATTGGTGGCGATATTTGGAGCCTATTTATTTTCTATTCTTTCCAAAAAGACAAATAATATTTTCACGCTTGCGGTGGCTATTACTGGCTGGATTGGAATCTGCATATTCGCTTATTTTACAACAACACCAACTCAATTTTATTTACTTGCTTTATGCGTAGGCCTGGTAATGGGCGGCATACAATCCATGTCAAGATCCACCTATTCAAAACTGTTGCCTGAAACAAAAGACACAGCTTCTTATTTCAGTTTTTTTGATGTGTGTGACAAAACAGGCACCGTGATCGGTACTTTTACATTCGGGTTTGTGGCAGAAATCTTTAATGGCATGAGAAATTCTGTGCTTGCGCTGATGGCTTATTTCATTATCGGTTTTATACTGCTGATGTTTGTGCGCATGAAAAATAAAACAGCGATTGCATGAAACTTTACACGATAGACACCGGGTTTTTTAAGTTAGACGGCGGTGCCATGTTTGGCGTGGTGCCCAAATCAATGTGGAACAAGCTGAATCCGGCAGACGAAAATAATCTCTGCACATGGGCATTGCGCTGTTTGTTGATAGAAGATGGCGATAAATTAATATTGGTTGACAATGGAGTTGGCAATAAACAGGATGCAAAATTTTTCAGCCATTATTATCTGCATGGCAATGCAACAATCGATTCTTCATTAGCTAAATGTGGATTTCACAGAGATGATATCACAGATGTTTTTTTAACACACCTTCATTTTGATCATTGCGGAGGCAGTATTGTCCGCGATGGAGAAAAGCTGGTTACTGCATTTAAGAATGCTGCTTACTGGAGCAATGAAGAACACTGGCAATGGGCAGTGCAGCCAAATGACAGAGAGAAAGCAAGTTTTCTGAAAGAAAATATTTTGCCGATAAAAGAAAGCGGGCAACTGAGCATGGTGAGCCGTCAGTCGTCCCTGGTGAATAAAGAACGGACCTCTGCTCTTGAACATCAGTCATCGGCCATCACCGATAGCTTGTCGGTACGTTTTGTCAACGGCCACACCAGTGCTATGATGTTGCCTCAGGTTTCTTACAAAGAAAAAACAATCGTGTTCATGGCAGACCTATTGCCTTCTGTTGCGCATATCCCTATTCCTTATGTGATGGCTTATGATATGTTCCCGCTTACTACGTTGAATGAAAAGAAATCATTTCTGACAGAAGCACTGAACAATAATTATATTCTTTTTTTTGAGCATGACCCGTTGAACGAATGCTGCACGCTTCAACTGACAGATAAAGGAATAAGGAGCAAACAAATTTTTAAGCTGGAAGAAATTTGATAATGAAGGACAAAAGCTCCAAGATAATAACTTAATTAACGTCCAATAAAGAACTCATTGGATAACGCCTGTTCCTGAAATCCATCATTTCCACCTGAATTTTCCCTACGGTTATGGGGCTTTCAACCCGAAGCGGGATATGGTTTCCATCATCACTTACCCAGACTGTCATCTTTTCACCACCCTCAAAAATTGTTCCTTTGATAAGCAGGGGTTTAAATTTAATTGCCCTGAACCTGCCATATTTTGTCTTTACAATATCTTTCCCAAGATAACGGACATAAATCTCGTACACCTGATTATCCAAAAACATGTAGAATGGTATTTTATCGTTCACCTTTAACTTGCTGAAGTCAATATTGCGGGCATAATAAATGGAACTCATCACATCCTGAACACAGGATGGCACTTTAAAAACACCCTTGGTGGTTATTGCTGTGCTACCGGTTTTGTTGAATGTTACATTCTCATAAATTTTGTATCCGCCTTCATCTACGTTCCTCAGAAATTTCAAAGGCTGCATAGTCGCCGTATCAATAAAAGTTTCGTATTTATCTCTCACTCTGAAAAAATTGTCATAAAAACTATACGTCTTGCCATCTCCGGTAATATGATATACAGGCCTGTTGTTCACATGTTCAATCGTTGTATTGAAAACCGCTTCGCCTGCGGCCACATATACACCAGCAAGCGTATAGTACACTTTGTATGTGATGGTTTCCCCTGCGAGAAAAGCTTTGTTGCGGACGCCGCAAAACTCCTCTCCCGCTTTTAATGGAAGCGTGAGCGAGGTAAACAAAAAAATGAAAACGGTATTAAATAATTTCATTTACTTCTTAAATAGTTTAATGCCCAATATCAGTAAGCTACCAGCCAGTGCAGGTATTACCAGATTGATAAGCCAAATGCCAAAGGATGTGGCGAATATCCCAACTGTATTTGCACTGAACAATTGCACCACCTGAATGCTTGCTTCCCACCTGAGGCCGAGCTCCGTTAACACAGTAAAAGTAGGAACAACCGCCATCACTAAAAAAACAACACTTACGCTACTGAATGCCTGCAACGCAGTCAATGACACACCGAAAACTGAAAACAAAAAATAATACTGCATGATAAACACAGCATACCGCACAAATGACAATGACAAAATACGTAATAAGATGGTTGCATTCAATCCTTCTAAAATTTTAACATAAACTAAATATTTTTCGGGTATGCGAAGTATGTTCATTAGCCGCACCACCCAGGATAACCGAAAATAAAAAACCAGCAAAATGGCGAAAGCAATTACAACTACTGAAAGTAAAATGTTCAGCGCAAGGCGAAAAGCCTGCACATTGGGTATTTGAACATTATGGAGATGGGATTGCAGGTAAATAATGCCGGCGCATCCCAACAACATGGTAACTATCATCTGAGAAATGCTGCAAACAATCGTGAGCGATATGGATTGGATGCGTTTGCCTTCTTCTACGTATAATATTCTGCCAAGGTATTCGCCCATACGGTTGGGCGTGAATGATGCCATGGTTGTTCCGGTCAGCGTTGCCTTAAATGCACGCCAGAAACTGATTTGCTGTACTGACGAAATGCTGATCTGCCATTTTCTTGCTTCAATGCCCCAGTTCACGAACATCAATAAAAAAACGATCCATAATTTCCATTGAGATGAACCGTTTAAAGCATCTTTTATCTGTTGAAGGGATTCGCGCCAGTTATTTTTCTGAAGCAACTGATAATAAATTGCATACAAAAGAAGCAGGAATATAATCGGGCCCAGGAAATAGTTGAGTATTATTTTGATATTTTTGTTCAGCACCATTATTCAGCATCAAAAATACTCCTCTGTTGCAAAAGCACCCCAAAATTATTTTAGGCATTGACCCCGGTACGATCGTGATGGGGTACGGACTGATAGCAATACATGATAAAAAGGTGAGCCTTTTAGCGATGGGCGTGCTGAAATTATCTTCCAAAAAAGATGCTTACGAGCGATTGCAACTGATACACAAAAAAGTGCGCGAGCTGATCATAGAATTCAAGCCGCATGATTTTGCGATTGAAGCGCCATTCTTTGGCAAGAATGTGCAAAGCATGCTAAAGCTTGGTCGTGCGCAAGGTGTGGCGATTGCCACTGCAATGCAGGCAAGCCTTTCAGTGACCGAATATTCTCCCAAAAAAATAAAGCAATCCATCACTGGCAATGGCAATGCCGACAAGGGGCAGGTCTGGAGAATGCTACAGCAGATATTACAGGTTAATCATGAGATAAAACAGTATGACGCCTCAGATGCACTGGCAGTTGCAGTATGCCATCATTTTCAAAATAATGCTTTCATTAAAACAGCCGGAAAAAAACTGAACGGCTGGGAAGATTTTGTGAGGAACAATCCTGAGAGGCTGAAGAAGCGGTGACAATAAGTGATTTGCTGGTCGCTTTATCCAAAAAATCATCTCAACTTTCTTATTTCTTAATATTCATTTTTATTTCTAAGTTCAAAGATTCGCCACAATCTTTTCCTGCGCTGCTTTTAATTGTTCGGGAGTAAATTTCATTTTACCTCCTGTAAAATTCAGATCATCTGCATTATCGATTGGCACCAGATGCAAATGTGCATGCGGCACTTCGAGGCCAATAACAGAAAGCCCACAGCGGTTGCAGGGAAATGATTTTTCAATGGCCTGCGCAATGGGCTTTGCGAACAGCAGCATCTCAGCGAGATAATCGTTTGGTAAATCGAAGAATTTGTCTGTCTCAATTTTGGGAACTACCAGAACATGTCCCTCGCGCAGCGGAAATATATCAAGGAAAGCAAAAAACTTTTCGTTCTCTGCAATTTTGTAACCGGGTATTTCCCCTTTTATAATTTTAGAAAAAATAGTCATGATAAATAATACAAGAAGCCGGATGCGGAAAGCGATATAATCCTGCATCCTTTTTATCTACACAGTAATATTTTCGACTTTGAATTTTATCAGCCCTGCCGGCACTTTCACTTCGGTCACATCTCCCACCTGTCTTCCGAGCAAACCTTGCCCAATGGGCGAAGTAATAGATATCTTGCCCAATTTCAAGTCTGCTTCCTGTTCCGAAACCAGATGATAGGTTGCCTGTTTTTTTGTGCCCAAGTTTGTAACCGTTACTTTGGTCAATATCGAAACCTTGCTGGTGTCAATGGTGCTTTCATCAATAATGCGTGCGTTCGCCAGATCACCCTCCAGTTTCTGGATCTTAGCTTCCAGCAGACCCTGCGCTTCTTTGGCAGCATCATATTCAGCATTCTCGCGCAAGTCGCCCTTTTCGCGGGCTTCTGCAATGGCTTTGGATGCAGCGGGGCGGTCAACCGCTTTCATTTTCTGCAGCTCTGCTCTCAACTGCTGCAACGCGTCTTTGGTGAAATAAGTAATCTCGCTCATATTCTATCCTTTTGCTTCGTTACTAAATAAGAAAAAAATAACAACGCCTCATATTTAATGAAGCGTTGCACTATTTGTACAAAGGTAAAAAATTAAAGGCTAATAATAAAGTTAAGGAAAAGCAACAAAAAAACAAGAAAGTTTGAGGGGTTTCACGCAAAGAACGCAACAGATACCACTGGCGCAAAATTGATTTTACTATACACTTTAAAACCGCTGTTTCTTTATGTGAAACAAAATTAAATCTTCAGCTTTTCCAGCAATACTTTAGCCATTTTGTAAAAAGCTTCATGGCTGTAGCCGGCTATGTGCGGCGTAATGATAACGTTCGGTTGCGCGAGCAGCCAGTCAAGCTGTTGCCTTTCTTCCGGTGAATATGAATCCAGGTTTTCGTTTTCCAGCACATCCAGTGCCGCAGCTTCAATTTTAAGGTTTTTCAATGCCCGGATCACGGCAGCAGTGTCATGCACTTTGCCACGGGAAGCATTAATGAAATAAGGCTTTTTTTCAACCGAATCAAAAAAATGGTCATTGGCCATGTGAAAAGTTTCTTCGGTTAATGGCACATGAAAACTAATGACATCGGCATACCGTGCAATCTGTTCCATATTCGCTTCCCTAACATACCCTTTCGCAAAATCGAATTTATATTTATCGTAAGCAAGGATGGTAACATCAAATGAAGAAAGCAGCTTTGCAAACGCCCCGCCGGTGTTTCCAAAGCCAATAATGCCAACTGTCTTTCCGGTGAGCTCTGTGCCACGGTTAGCATCGCGGCTCCATTTGCCATGTCTGATTTCCTCATTGCCGGAAGAAATCTTATCCATTAAACTCAACAACATTCCCAGCACATGCTCAGCAACTGCATTGCGGTTTCCTTCGGGGCTGCTTGCGCACACAATGCCTTTGCTTTCGGCATAGTTGACATCTATCAATTCCATGCCGCTTCCCAAACGCCCAATCCATTTAAGTTTGGGGGCTATATCAATAATGTCCTTATCAATCTTTAATCTTGTAGTGACAATTAACCCTTCTGCGTCTGCTATTTCTGTTTGCAACTCTTCATATGTTATCTGCGGCAGGTGCTTCACATCATAGCCCTGAGTTTTTAGTCTTTCAATTAAGTACTCATGCACTTTTGCTGTAATAAGGGCTTTCTTCATTTTATTTCAATTAGTCTGCGCAAATTATTTCATACTGAATGTAAGCAGCGCAAAATCTTTTACCGAAAGCTGCTCTGCGCGTTTGTTAAAAATTTCGTCTTTTAAAATATATTCATCAAACAAACTCTTTACTGCGTTGCGCAAGGTTTTCCTTCGCTGGTTAAAAGCCGTTTTCACCAACAAAAAGAAATGCTTTTCATTTTTAAGCGTTAAGCGTTCTGCTCTCGGGGTTAACCGGATGACAGCGCTTTTTACTTTCGGCGGCGGGTTGAAAGAATTTTCGCTCACTTCAAATAAATATTCAGCCTCAAAAAATGCCTGCACCAAAACGCTCAGCACGCCATATGTCTTATTTCCTTCTTTGGCTGCAATGCGCTGTGCCACTTCTTTCTGGAACATGCCCACGACGCATTCTACATCTTCTTTCCAATCCAATATTTTAAAAAGGATTTGTGAAGATATATTATACGGAAAGTTTCCAACCACCGTGAATTTTCCTCCGAAAGGCTTTTCAATATCCAGAAAACTCTGATGGATAATTTTGTCTTTCAATGAAGGATACTTTGAAAATAAGTAAGCAACCTTTTCATCATCTACTTCCACTGCTTTGAAATGCACTTCGCTCCATTCAATAAAATATTTTGTGAGTGCACCTGCACCGGGCCCAACTTCCAATAATTGATGAAATGGTTTTTGCTTAACGCTTCCTACTATCTTCCGGCAAATATTTTCATCGTGCAAAAAATGCTGGCCAAGGGACTTTTTGAGTGTGTACATAATACTTGGGCAAAAATAGGAAAGAAGTTTCCAGTTTCGGGTTTCCGTTCTTGCAGAGAATTAGTCAATATAATTCTTGCCCCAAAAATGGGTAGCAATAAACTAATAACCCCGGTGGGTCTCAGTTTGAGAACATTTTGCGCAAAGAGTGCCAAGGACAAAGCCTCAGAGGGGACCACTTTGCGGCTTAATTTCTTTGCGGCTCTGCGTGAGAAGACACTGATATGCTACCGGCAATCTGAAACCAGAAACCGGGAACTAAAAAGATTGTATTTTTACCATCCATAAATATTTTTGAATGAGCATACTTAAGCAACATCCTGTTATCGGCATCACCACCGGCGATGTGAATGGCATCGGCATTGAGCTGATCATAAAAACATTCAGCGACCATCGCATACTTGAATTGTGCACGCCTGTGATATTTGCTTCCAATAAAGTCATTAATTTTTACCGCAAAGCCATACCTGAAATTCCTTTCAATTATCAAAGCACCAAAGATTTTAACCGCATCAACCATAAGCAGGTGAACATTTTTAATTGCTGGGAAGAAGAAGTGGCCATCACACCCGGTCAGTTGACTGAAACAGGCGGCGCTTATGCAGTGAAATCCTTAATGGCAGCAACCGATGCATTGAAAGAAAGAAAAATACATGGCCTGGTAACAGCGCCTATCCATAAAAAAAATACCCAATCGAAAGAATTTGATTTCACAGGCCACACTCCTTTTTTTAAAAATGTGTTCCGTGCCAATGATGTACTGATGCTCATGGCTACTGAAAATTTCAAAGTGGGTTTGGTAACCGAGCATATACCTATCAGCGAAGTAGCTAAGCATATTACCAGAGAAGCCATTATTTCCAAACTGAACATTTTGAAAGAAAGCCTGATAAAAGATTTTGGGATTGATAAGCCCAAAATTGCGGTACTCGGGCTGAACCCTCATGCGGGCGATGAAGGATTGATTGGAAAAGAAGAAGAGGAAATTATCAAGCCTGCCATTAAAGATGCGAAACACAATATGCTGGTGTTCGGACCTTATAGTGCCGATGCTTTTTTTGCGCGCAACCAGCAGCGGAAATTTGATGCAGTGCTAGCCATGTACCACGATCAGGGGCTGATACCTTTCAAATCATTAGCAGTCGGTGATGGCATCAATTATACCGCAGGCCTTCCTGTTGTCAGGACTTCTCCCGACCATGGTACCGCTTTTGACATCGCCGGCAAGGACAAAGCCGATGCCAGTTCTTTTATCTCGGCAATCTATTCATGCATTGATATCATTAACCAAAGGCAGGAATATGAAGAAAACAGGAAGAACCCGATGAAAAAAGTGACTTCGGTAATTCTCGCTAATGCGGTGGATGAGAAGATTGAAGAGAATGAAGGATAGTTTTTGGGTTTGTGGTTCTTCTATTCGAAATGACTGGTTAGTGATGAAATTCTTGGCCTGGGAATTACAAATTGAAAACTGAAACTATTTGAAAACTGAATCAGGCAAGCCCTTATTGATGATATAAGATGAATAAGATATTTCTACTTTGCCTTTATTGTTGTTGATATTATTCTCCGTTTTCTTTTTGCTGCCATCATCATAATCAAAAGTGATTCCCTTTGGCAGTTTATAGTCCTTAGTATTGAAAGTGAAAAGCACTTTATCAGGCAATGCATAATCTGCATATTTGCCATAATTCATTTCTACTTCATAAGATCCGTTCTCTCGCGTAGTAGTTTTTGCTTTCACGACCAGCAATCGGATTTCATCAATATAAAAGGTAGAAAGAACAATGTCTGCGTTTTCATCTACCGGCAACAGTTTTATGATTTTTATCTTTCGGCCATCAATCACATCGCTGCCCGCATCCAATGCAGTATAATTCCCTTTCAGCAAATTGTTCAAACTGATGCTCACAGCGCCTTTTGGAACCAGCGAAATTCCTTTCTCATTTTTTATCTTCAGGTTATCGGGTTTTTTGAAGTAGACTTTCACATCTGCTTGCGGCACTTTTAAAAAACTCACATTGGTTTTCATGATGCCTGTTGCTTCATAATCATTCACCTTATTCAATTTTTCTCTCACTTTTTGCAATAAAGAACCTGCATCCTGCGCAGAGACAATTGCTGATAAACATCCCAGGAAAATCGTCATAAAAATTTTTCGTTTCATCATATATAAAAACCAATTAACTGAGGATATCTTTTTTCCTGAATACAATAATTGCGGCAGTAACAAATAAAACGATATAGCTTAACAATATGCCCAGGCTTCTTAATATAGCCGGAAGATTCTCAACTGATCCACGAATAGCCTGCCCATCGCCGTTTGCTTTTGAATAAAAAAACCCTTTCCACGCCAGCATGTGCGAGGTGAACAGATAAGGCTTTACAGTGTTGTCATACAAAGGGATTTTCATTTCGGATAAAATGGTTAAGACCACCACAATACTGATTGTTGAAACAATTGGCCCGATTGAGTTTTCTGCAAACACTGACAGCAGAAAGGCCAGTGCAGCAACGGTGCTTAGCGCAACTGCCGCATATCCAAAAGCTGCGATATAGCGCCATAGAATGTCGTTTCTGCTAATTTGCTCCATCACATCATTTCGCGCAATGAGCATATCGTTTGTCCCAAAAAAAAGCATGCTTAAGAATAAAGCAAGCAATGCCATCCATATCAATAATAAGACAGTATAAACTACGGATGCTGCATATTTTGCCAGCATCAGTTCCGTTCTGCTCACCGGTTTTGTTACCAACAAGCGCAATGTGCCCATATTTGCTTCTCCGGCAATCACATCTCCGGCAACCAATGCGATCAGCAAAGGAACCTGGATCAATAGGGTATTTAGTATAACGAACGCTACCAGATATCCGTTCAATATCATGTCGTATGGCACAAAAAAAGAATCGGAAATCCCGCTCATTAATAGTTGCAGATAAGATTTGCCATCAAACTTTAAGCCCAGTTGAATAATCAATATCATGGCTGCAATGGCCGCGAAACTGATATAGGTTCTCGGCCTTTTGAATATCTTGAACAACTCAATTTGCAAAAGCGTGAACATGCTGATTGGCGCTTGTTAATGATAAAAAATAATCTTCCAGTGAATGCCTGGGCTGAATGGATAAGACTTCTACTTTATTGCTGACTAAATAGCTATTGAAAACAGGGATTTCATTTCTATGCATTTTAAAAATGAATGTATCCTGTTGTTGTTTTTTCAAAGCTTCTTTCCACTTTGAATGATTAATCACATCCAGGGTTTTAGCAGTATTCACTGTTTGCAACTCCACCATCATCTCAGCCGGATCAAATAATTCCTGTACCGGGCCTTCAACGATTTTTTTCCCTTTATCTACAATCAGCATTCGGTTAGCAATGAGTTCAATCTCGCTCAGCAGATGCGACGAGACCAGCACCGTTCGTCCCTGATGTTTGCTTAAATGCAAAATCAGATTGCGCACATCGGCTATCCCCTGCGGATCTAAGCCATTTGTGGGCTCATCTAAAATGACCAGTTGCGGATCATTCACGAGTGCCACGGCGATCCCTAATCGCTGTTTCATCCCCAGCGAATAGGTCTTCACTTTACTGTGCGCCCTTTCAGCCAGCCCGACCTGCTCCAGTTGTTCAAGCAATTTATTTTTTGAAATTTTTACGCCGCTCATTTTAGCGAACATAGCAATATTCTCATAAGCCGTGAGGTATTTGTAAAGGTCGGGGCGTTCAATCACAGCGCCCACTTTTCTCAAAATTTCTTTCCGGTGCGTGCGCAGGTTCATCCCGAAAATTGCTATCTCACCATTAGTAGGCTCTATAAGCGTTAGCAGCATTCTGATGGTTGTTGATTTGCCTGCGCCATTCTGCCCCAAAAAGCCATATACATCTCCTTCATTGATTGAAAATGACAAATCCTCAACTGCTTTGATCTCATTAAAATATTTGCTGAGATTACTGACCTTTATAATTGAAGGCATGATATTGAAAATGACAAATAAGAAATGATAAACAAGAAATCAGAGATGCGGATTGTAGCTATTATTAACCCATTCGCGTTTCCAATTTCCCATTTTGCAATGAATGAACTGCAATTTACCTTTCAAAATTCCTTTCTAATAACAAATCAACTGCATATTGTTTGCTAAAAGGTTAAAAATGAGCGCTGAAATTATTTTTATGAATAACAGTTGCAAAAACTAATTCTGTTTTCTATCTTTGACTCATCACCCTCTGATAATTCCATACCGCAGAAAAACAATCCGGTTCCCTCACCAAGCATCCCTGAGACCTTAATTTTAGAAAATAGTTCAAAGTAAAGCTTTAGCTGCAAACAGTCATTTTAGCAGAAAAAGAGTTATCATTGATTGCATAAACAGACTTGTAAGTATTTCCCTTCCTTTGAATCTCCTTCGTTGATGCTACCCGCAAGTGCTGGTACCTATTTTTTTAACTTTTGAAACTTACAATGATGAGACAACATCTTAAAGGCATCTTGTTAGTGCATTGCATTGCATTGACTACAACGGGGATTTTCGCAAACATTAACAACCACAGAAATTATTTTTATTCTTTTGAAGATACGACTTCTTCAGTCAGAAAAACTTCAGCAAAAGGATTACTGGCAGAAAGGCTTGTCAGCTTTAAGGGAGAATATTCCAGTCGTGCTGTGGATTTGCATTGGAATTTAGCCGGCCAGAAAGCAGATGGGCATTTCAATATTGAAAGAAGCCTGGACGGGGAACGCTTTGAAAAAGTAGGCGAGGTAAATTCAGGCTCTGCTTCTTCATCTGTATATTCCTTCACAGACAATATCAAGCCATCCGTAGCAAGAAAGAATGATTTGTACTATCGCCTGCAGCAGGTTGATGGCGAAAATAATTCCTATTCAAAAGTGCTGATTGTAAGAATGTATGAGACTCATAGCGTTGCTTCCATCAGCGTTACACCAGACCCAACCGTCAACGACATACAGGTGGACGTCCAGTTAAAAGAGAGTTCTTTCATAGTCATGAAAATCAGCGATAGCGAAGGCGGGGAAGTGCTGAAAAAAACAGCAAAAGCAGATGAAGGTACTAACACATTTAACCTGTATGGCACAAGCAAATTGAAGCCTGGAAATTATAAACTGGAAATTATTGTGAACAGCAACGAAAGGATGGTGATGCAATTGATAAAAAGCTAAAAAAATTACGGTTCAAACAGAGGTAGAAAAGAACCCTCCCGCATGGGAGGGTTTTATTTTTTTATGGTAAGGTATGATTGAAGATTTTTAACATACAATTCAAATGCTTTGATTCCTTTTGGTGTGATTTTACAGATAGTAAGCGGGTAATTATCTTTAAACTGTTTTGTCACTTCAATATAACCTGCATCTTTGAGTTTGTTGATCTGAACGCTGAGGTTACCCGCTGTTGCGTTTGTTTTCTCTTTTATAAAAGTAAACTCTGCTTCTTTCACGCCTATCAGCAATGAGATGGCTGCAAGACGAAGCTGAGAATGCAATATGGGGTCGAGATCTTTAAACATTCGCCTGTTGTTTCTTGTATTTTGCTCTTAATAAATGACCTGGGATAATGTAGCTTACCAAAATAGCAAGCCCAAGCATGATGATCCTGTAATCAAGGTCAAGATACGCAGTGATCGCTGCTAAAGGGAAACAGACCAGACCACCAATGATCAATGGCCTGAATTTTATCAGACAGCCGGAAACATAAGTACCGATCGCATAAAAAATGATATAAATCGGAAAACAATATGCCCAACCAATTTTCGCAAAAATAAAAAGGGCTGCCAGATACGAAAAGCCTACAGCCGTCCACAAGTAAGCATTGGCATCGTTTATAAATGTTTTTATCTTTTCTTTTTTTCTTCTTTTTATAATTAAAAAAATCTGTACTGCCAGCAACACAGGAATGATAAACCAGGCCATTCCATTATTCGGGTTTTTGAGAATTGCTTTCATATAATACTGCACAGCACAAGCAGCAAGTATTCCCCAGCCCCACAATAAAAAATAAATGCTGTTATCATTGATTGAATTTTTTGTTGTTTCAATCATTGATGTGATGAGCCTTAGGCTTTGTTCTGCGGAAAATTCATTTTTATTTTCTTCCATATTGCCCGATTTTAAAAAAATTAGCAGCACTACTACAGGTGCTGCTATTCATCAGAAAATTTTACTGGCATTGTACCAGCATATCTTCAGCCTGTTTTTGACCCCAATTCGGGTACAATGGTTTTACCTGAAATGATTTGTATAATGCTACTGCTTTTTCAAAGAGTGGCTTTGCATTTTTTTTACCGCCACCAAACGCTTCAGGTGTGCCAAATATACTCATCCCCTGCAGATAATATAACCTGGGATTATTCGGATCAAGCTTAATACCATCCTCCAAAGCAGCACTTGCGGCCTGCCCGTAACTCTGCCAGCGACTTTGCGGGTCAACAAGCATTTGCTGTGTTGCAGCCATGTTTCGGACGGTGCATATCTCAGCATTTTTCTCAATCGCTTCTGCTTTGTCGCAAATGCCATTGATTTTTCCTGAGTTTGCGTCCTTGTCAAGGTTTTTATCTATCCATCCTGCTCTTGTTAATGCAAGCCCTGCATAGTAGTAAGGAAGCCATTGTGTTTTTTCGGCATCTCCGATCCTTTCAAATGCATTTGAAACACTCAGAAAATCCTGTGTTGTTTTTGCAGAATCCAGCAATGCAATATTTTTTTGCATCCCGGCAACATATTTATCGCTTTGCGCATTGGCAGCAAAAGCAATAAATAAAACGAAAGCGAAAAGAATTTTTTTCATGATGATTATTTTTTGTTTATAAAAGAGTTAAACTATGAGCTTTGGGCCACAAATTGTTTTGCCTGTAGGTCAAGGCTATAAGTTATTATTAATTGCATCCTGCGTCCTGTCAACACCCCAACTCAGAAAACACCCAATAAAATAAAATCGCTTTGCCGGTGGCTCAATAGCCCGCTTCAGCTCTGGGTTACCGCTATAAGGGTAATTGTAACCATACACAGCGTTATAGCCAAGCACATTGGTGACACTGGCAAACAGCACAACAAATGTCCTTGGATTTTTCTTGCCGATGCTCGGCACATATTCTGCGCTGAAGCCAAGACTATTGTAGTCCTTTGTCATACCCTGATCTGATAAATAATATTTTCCGGAATTATTAATCAAAAAATCATAGTAAGGCCTTCCGGTTGCATAACTATAAGTAAGGTTGATCCCAGTTTTAATATCCGTAAAAAATCTTTTGGTCACGATAGAAGCGGTGTGCCTTGCAGCAAACGTAGGCATCAGTTGCTGGGGATAATTCAGAAATTGGCGCTTGGTGTCGAGATAGGAATAGCTTATCCAGTAATCAAAATTTTTGAATGTCTTTTTATCCCTCCAGAACAGTTCAGCGCCCTGTGCATAGCCAGTGCCATTATTATTGTACGAAAAATAATTAAAGCTTACCGGAACAGTCTCCACCAGATCTTCATATTTTTTGTAATATGCTTCAATACGCAATGTTCTGTCCTTTGTCATTTTCTGATAGTTGATAATGTAGTGCGTTGCTTTGGTGTAGCCCAGATTCGGGGTATAGAAAATCTGCGTGTTCTCTGGCTTTTGATAGAAGATGCCGTAGGCAGCAGATATCTGTGCATCCTGCCCGGTTTTGTAAGCCAATGATACACGTGGCGCAATGTCTGCTTTTCCAAGAACAGATGAATTCTCAAAACGCATACCGAGCTTTGCGGCGAGATCGTTTGTAATGTAAATATCAGATTCGGCAAATAGGGCACTGAAGTTATCAGTGAATTTATGCAGCGTGTCATTATAGACCGCTGAATTATACGCATACTGATATTCTCCGCCAAAACGCAGATAGCTGATGCCGCCCAGTTTTTTTTCAAACACTGCTTTTATCTGAGAAAGGTCTTGCCTGTTTGTCAGTGTAAAATTTTTTACCTGCATCCAGTATTCCGAGGAATCGAAATACAAAGGCTGATTACCGGCGTTTTCTATCTGCTGAACGATATTATCGGTATTGGTGCTGTAACCCGCTCCGAGGTTCATTTTCCAGCCATTGGATAAATATTCTTTCCAGCTAAGGTTGTTATACCAATTGTGATTGGTCAATGCAAAAGCATTTTTCAGATACAGGCTGTCAACATCCGGGCGCCGCAAGCCAAGCTGGTTATAGCCGAACGTTGTGTAGTATTTGATAATGCCTCCGCTTTTTGTTTTGATGCGGAAATTTGCATCGCCTGAGTGGAACTGAGGAGTTTTGAAATAATCAGGTGTTTGTTTCACAGCATCAAAATACAAACCCACATTTGTATAATTATAACTGA
>Ga0182030_10001076_pt1 | contig 54911 bp, 36 predicted proteins | sample 812S3MmetaG_FD_121299 | JGI IMG/M metagenome (GOLD analysis project Ga0182030, IMG submission 121299) | Permafrost microbial communities from Stordalen Mire, Sweden - 812S3M metaG (Illumina Assembly) | ecosystem: Environmental > Terrestrial > Soil > Wetlands > Permafrost | place: Sweden...
CGGCAGTAGCTATCGCTCCCACCAGTTTCGTCAGGTTTGTTTCGAGATGGGATTGAAACACCGCCGCACTCGTCCTTACTCACCGCAAACCAATGGCAAAGCCGAACGCTTCATCCAGACCGCTCTGCGCGAATGGGCCTACGCTACTCACTGGCCCGACTCTGACCAACGCAACCTCGCCCTCCCTCCCTGGACCGACTACTACAACTTCGAAAGACCTCATGGTAGCCTTCACTACCAGCCGCCGATCAGCCGCTCCGAACCAGGTACAACGTCTTGATCATCTACAGCCACCCACCCCTTGAAGAGCAAGTCAAAATCCCCACCCTAACGTCGCAAAGAGCGCGACGTTAAGGATGGGGCACCCGCCGTCCCACAGATCTCATCCGCCTTCCTCATGATCCGTCATTGACAAGGGCGCGATCCGTGCTGTAAGAAGGGCCGCAATGACTGCTCCACAGATTGTCATTCGCGATCTTCGCTCGATCGACGAACTTATTCAGCTCAAGGCGGTGGAGAAAGCTGTCTGGGCGATGGACGATGAAGACGCCATCCCGCTGACTCTGGCGATTGCCCTGAAGACGGCGGGGAATATTTTTGTCGGCGCGTTCGATCAGGCGATGGCTGCGAATCTCCAGGCTAGGAATCCGCAGGCTAGGAATCCGCAGGCTGGAAATCAGACGCCTGGGGATCAGAACGTTGGGTCAGGAGCTGCCGAGCATGGGTCAGGGACTGCCGAGAAAGAAAAGCAGGAAAAAGACAGGGCGGAAAAAGACAAGCAGGAAAAAGAAAAGTTGGTGGGCTTCGCGTTTGGATTCCTGGGACGCGAGCATGGGCAGATGACCATCCATTCGCACATGCTGGCCGTGCTCGATGGATACAGGCATCTGGAGCTGGGGACGCGGCTGAAGCAGGCGCAGCGGGAGAGAGCGCTGGCGATGGGGGTCCATGAGATGACATGGACCTTCGATCCTCTGCAGAGCCGGAACGCGCATTTTAATTTTGCGAAGCTTGGCGTGCTGGCGGAGACCTATAAGGTGGATTTCTACGGGCCGGAGACTTCGAGCGTGCTGCATCGCAACGGGACGGACAGGCTCTGGGTGCGGTGGATGCTCGACTCGCGGCGAGTGCGCGACCGTATCGCAGGGAAGAGCGGGCGCACGGAAACGATGGACGCGCTACGGTTGCTGGCGCCGCTGGTGCGCTTCGACGGAAAAGGGAAGCCGGTGCGCGCGGAGCTGGGAGAAGCGCTGGGGCGCGAGCGCGTGGGGATTGAAATCCCGGGAGACATACTGGCGGTAGAGCGCGCGGATACGGGGTTGGCGCGCGAGTGGCGCGAGGCGACGCGATGGGCGTTCCGGGAAAGCCTGAAGGCGGGGTTTTTTGTGGCCGAGTATTGCCGCTCGGTGCGGGGACAGCAGGGGCCGGGAGCGTATCTGCTGCAGCGGGGGACGGCCGGGGAGCCGAGCGGTGGGGCGTGAAATTCTGCTGGTGCGAAGTGCGCGGGAGAGGTAGGGATGCTTCGACTCCGCTAAGGCTTTCACTTCGTGACGCCTTAGGTCCGCTCAGCAAGACAGGGCTACTAAAGCCGATCCTCGAATTCACAATACTACTCAGAATCCTACGAAGACGGGTTCGGGGTCGAGAAGGACGCCCCATTCGGTTTGAACTTGCTGCTGGATTGTTTCTTTTAAATGGACGATATCGCTGGCGTGCGCGCTGCCTGTGTTGACTAACGCCAGTGCGTGTTTGGTGGAAATGGCCGCTTCGCCGAGGTGGAAGCCTTTGCTGAATCCGGAGTGCTCGACGAGCCAGGCGGCGGAGATTTTGTGGTGGGCTTCGAGAGCTGGGTAGCTGGGGATTTCCAGAGCTTTTTCGGCGGCGCGCGCGGTGAGATTTTGGAACTGGTCCGCGGTGAGGACTGGGTTCTTGAAGAACGAACCGGCGCTGCGGGAGTTGGGGTCTCCGGGGACGAGGAGCATTCCTTTTGCTCGGCGAATTTCGCGGACGGCTTCGCGCACGCTGGCTAGGGACGGCGGCGTTTTCGATTCGGCAAAGTGCTTTTGCAGGTCGGCGTACTTCAGAGTGGGCGCGGCTCCACGGTGCAAGCGGTAATTGACACGCAGAATAATGTAACGGCAGCGCTGCCCGGTATTGAAGATGCTGGCGCGATAGCGAAAGCCGCAGGCAGGGCGGGGAAGGACGACGGTGCGATTTTCCTTGGTGTCGAAGGCGCGGACAGACTCGATGGTTTCTGAAACCTCCTGGCCGTAGGCGCCGACGTTTTGAACGGGCGTACCTCCGACGCTGCCGGGGATGCCGCTCAGGCATTCGACGCCGGCGCAGTTCTGCGTGACGGCTTGAGCTACGAAGGTATCCCAATCGGAACCGGCACCGACCGAGAATAGAACGTTGTTGCCTGAGCTTTCGCTGGTGAGTCCGCCGATAGAGATGCGCAGAACGAGTCCGGGCCATCCGGAATCGGCGACGAGCAGATTGCTGCCGCCGCCGAGAACGAATAAAGGCAAGTTGCGCGTCTTTGAAAAGTCGACGGCCTCGCGGACATCTTCTTCATGACGGGCCTCGGCGAAAAATTGCGCTGGGCCGCCGACATGCAGGGTGGTCATGGGGGCGAGCGGCACGTTTTCGTGGATGGTCATGGGGATGGGAGAGGTTATTTTATCGAGACGACGAAGCCCAATCGTACATGAGTTGGGAGGGGGTGTGATGGGCGAGGCGGACGCGAAGGCTGATGTGGCGTTGAGAGAATGCCTTGCGGCGTCCCGAAATTTGTTTTAGGGAGCAGGGGTCCTTCGACTTGCCGTCGCATGCGCTCCGGCGGCGCTCAGGATGACAGCGGCCATGAGCACAAAAAGTCACAGACTCTCAGGAAGACAGATCTTCTAACGGATATGTTAGTCGGCGCCGATATGCATTTTCTTGGTGGGAGTAGCGGGATCGGCGAAGGCGGATTGCTTGCGTGTGTTCTTCAGCCATTGCGCGACTCGGCTTTCGGCCTCGGCGATCTGATCGGAAGAGAGCGAGCGGCGAAGATTGTTTTTTCCATCCTCGATTTGCGCGAACACAGGAGCGGCTGTGGCGGAAGCCAGCAAGTACCACACGTAAGCGGATACGGGATCCTGATGGCCGTTCTCAGCCTGGTAATACTCCGCCAGATGGAGTTGAGCGACTGGATCGCCAGCCTCGGCCGCCTTGACGATGCCGGTAAGGGCGCTGCCGTTTCCTCCGGCAGAGTCGTGGGACTGCGGATTATTCATGGTGAGGTAAAGCAGTTCGGTGCGGCTGGAAACGCCCAGCTTGTCGAAGATGCGGAAGAGATAATTTTTGATCGTGTGGGGACTGAGATGGAGAGCCTTGGCGATATCGCGATTGGTCATGCCGCCGGCGAGGTATTGAATGACCTCGCGCTCGCGGGCGGAGAGTAGTTCAATGCCTTTGTGATTGGTGGCGCGAACGCGTGGCGAGTTGGCCAGCGCCTGGAGGACGTGATCGAGTTCGACGCTGCGAGCCCATATCTGGCCTTCATGCACGGCGCGAATACATTTGCAGAGAGTTTCCAGGCGCTCCTGCTTGGAGAAAATTCCTCTGGCTCCGGCAGTGAAACAATCGAGGATCACATCGGGCTGGGACGACTCCAGGAGTATGACGCCCTTGATTTGGGGACGCAGGGTGCGCATTTCGCGGAGAACTTCGGTGCCGTGGCCGGGTTTGTTATCGAGATTGTGGCTGAGAACGACGACGTCGATGGGAACTCGGAGCACGGCGGCAAGAAGATCGGCGGAGTTTGAGGCGGTGGCGACGACCTGCAGGCCTTGGTCCTTGTTCATCGCGTCTGCCAGCAATTGAGTATGAATGCGGGTGCTGTCGGCGACCACGATGCTTACGAATTCGAAGCCTGTCTGCGCTTTGAAAGTCACCACGCCTCCATAATTAGAGCCGATACACCCGCGCATACAACTCAGCGGGAGCTACATTTGCGATGGCCTTGCGAAGCACTCAGTCAGGGGGGAAGGATGCAGACGGTGCCTTCGTTACGGTTGCAATGTACCATCAATTTTGCCGATGAGCAAGCAATGAGATGCGATCTATGCAAGAACTTGCAACATGCCAGTGGTCGCGGGGATCACGAGATGGTCCCGCCCATGGGAACCGGATTGCAGAACCATCCAGCCGGAAATAGCCGGAGTTTCAGCGGTCGGCATAATGGACGATAATGTATATATAAAACAATAATATACACGAAGTAACTTAAGTTATACATCGAGATTACTTTTGATTGAGGCACTCTTTCGGACGATGCTCTACCCAGTTGTGCTAAGGAAGTAATGCTTAGAGGCTAATGTACCTTAGATAGAGAATAACGTCTCATTACGGATGGACTATTCTTCTTCTAAGCCGTTCTACCACTTGCACGGCTTTGCAAATAGCCGTAGTTTTGCAACCAAGCAGCCGATTAATATCCCCGGTCTTGTTCAATTTTTCTCCCCCGAAAGTGTTCGACCCCGTGAGCAGGGGTGTACCCATAGGAAGCAAGAGGCAGTCCCGTGGAATGGGACTCAGAGGGCGAAGCTGTGAATGGGTTGGCGGAAATTGGATTGACAGAAGTCGGAAGGACGGAAATTGGAACGACCGGCGAGATGACGTGGACTGGACAAAGTCCGGCGGAAGACCGGGCACGGTGGTATGCCCTGCATACGCGCGCCCGTCATGAAAAATCAGTCGAGAAGCGGCTGCGAGAAAAGGGGATGGAGACATTTCTGCCGGTGTCGCACGAGCTGCACACATGGAGCGACCGGAAGAAAAAGGTCGAAATGCCTCTGTTTAACTGCTACGTGTTTGTCCGGTGCAAGCTGAGCGCGGAAGACCGGACGAAGGTGTATGAAGTGGACAGTATTCACGGATTTGTTGGAGTACGAGGCGCGGGCGTGCCGATCCCGGATGAGCAGATCGAAGCGATACGGACTGTGCTCGAGAAGAAAACGCCGTGGCGCTCGCATCCTTTCCTGAAGGCGGGCCAGCGAGTGCGGGTTCGGGGCGGAGCGCTGGACGGAATCGAGGGAGTTTTTCTGTCGGAAAACGGAGACAACAGCCTGGTGATTTCGGTGGACGCGATCCAGCGATCGATGGCGGTGCGGATTGACGGATACAACGTCGAGCCGGTGTGAAGATTGGTGAGGCCGGGAGCTGCCAGGCTCCGGTGGAAGACCGGGGCCCCTAGATAGTATGTATCAACAAGAAATCGAACGAATCAGCGAAGAACTTTACTTTGTCGCGGCGAGTCCGGCCACGCGCCGGCTGCGCACGCAGGCCGAACTGCTTTCGCAGACCGACGTGCCGGTGCTGGTGACCGGAGAAGTGGGAAGCGGGAAGAGCACGACTGCGCGCCTGATCCACTCGCTGTCGTTGCGCTCGAGCTTTCCGTTCATGAGTGTGCGATGTGCGGCGCTGACGGCCGATCTGCTGGAGAGCGAACTGTTCGGATTCGAGTATGCAAACGGGAGCGGGCGTCCGGAAGGCAGCGTCGGAAAGTTTGAGCAGTGCGCGAAGGGAACGATCCTGCTGGACGAATTCGACGTTATGCCGCAGGCGGTGCAACTGAGGCTGCTGAAGTTCCTGGAAAACGGATCGTTTACGAGAAGTGGAAGCCAAACTCCGTTGCGGGCCGATGTCCGGATTATTGTGGCGACGCCGAATAATCTGGAAACGGCGGCGGCTGAGAAGCGGGTGCATGAAGAGCTCTTCTATCGGCTGAGCGCATTCGAATTGCGAGTGCCACCGCTGCGGGAACGGCGGGAGGAGATTCCGCTGCTTCTGGGACACATGATGAACCGGTTGACACGACGCTATGGAGTGCCGGCGCCGCCGCTTTCTTCGACGCTGCTGGATGTTTGCCAGCACTATTCGTGGCCGGGGAATCTGCGGGAACTGGAGAATTTTGCAAAGCGGTATCTGGCGCAGGCGGATGAGAGCGCGGCGGTGCGCGAACTGCAAGCGAATCCGGCCTATGGAGTGGGAATCAAGAATGGCAACGGCGGAAACGGCAAGCCGAACAGCGGGTTGCCGGGCAACGGCCATGGGGCAGAAGAGCGCTCGTCGTTGAAGTCACTAGTGCGGAATGCGAAGGGTGAAGCGGAACGAACGGCGATCGCGGAGGCCCTCGAACAGACGCACTGGAACCGGAAGGCAGCAGCTCGATTGCTGAATGTGAGCTATCGGGCGCTTCTTTATAAGATACAGGAATACCATCTGGCTCCGCGCGGGGACTCGTTGTCGCGGATATTGGGCTCGAACAGTGTGGAGGAAGTGAAGTAGAAATGCGGGGCCGCAGGTAAGAAAAGCAGAGTCGGGAGGCTGTGCGGATGAGGTTTTGGGAAGGGCGATTTCGGGCAGGACTGTTGTTGACGGTATTGGCGGCGCTTGCCGGATCCGGCTTTGCGCAATCGGATGCAGCGCCCGCGAATGGGACGGCAGCTCCGAACGCAGGCGCGGAAAAGCCGGGACAAGAACAAGCGGCACGCGGCGTTCATTCGGATAGTGCCTACATTATTGGCACGGACGATTTGCTGGCGATCAATGTCTGGAAAGAGCAGGAAATATCGCGCACGGTGCCGGTGCGGTCGGATGGAAAGATCTCGCTGCCGCTGGTGGGCGAATTGACGGCGGGCGGAGAAACGCCGCTGCAACTGGAACAGGAAATCACGAAGCGGCTGCAGAGTTACATTTCCGAGCCGGAAGTGACGGTGATTGTCCAGGACAGCAAGAGCCGGAAAATCAATATTCTGGGGATGGTGGCGCGGCCGGGATCGTATCTGCTGACGGGATCGACGACGGTGCTGGATGCGATTGCGATGGCAGGCGGATTCAAGGACTTTGCCAAGCGGAAGTCAATTTATGTTTTGCGTACGGGAGAGAATGGCAAGGAGCAGCGGCTCCCGTTCAACTATAAAGATGTAATCCAAGGCAAAAATCCGGAGCAGAACGTTCATCTGCAGCCGCGCGACACGGTGGTGGTCCCGTGAGGGCGACGATGAGCGTGCGAACAAGTCTAGTTTTGGGATTAACGCTGGCGGCCGCGCAGTTGATTGTGCCGGTGCAGAAGGCATCCGCGCAGGATGCTGGCGCGCAGGGACAGACGACGCAGGGACAGACTACGCCGAACCAGACTACGCCGAACCAGACTACGCCGAACCAGAACAATCAGAATCAAAGCTCGCCGAGCCAGAGCGTGCCGACGGCGACGAATGGAACGCAGTCCTCGCAAGGTTCGAATGGCGCGGAGCAGGGAACATCCGGCGCAGCTCCGGCGGCGGCGTTGACGGGTTTTGCCGAGCTCGAAGGCGGCAGTACGGGCACAGAGCTTGAGTTGCCGCAGATTCCGTCGTTGCTGGGGGGGCGGGGAATCTCGCTGGCGTTTCCGGCCGAACTGGAGCGATCGAATTACCTGCGTGCCGGAGTGAATGTGGGTGCGACGTACGACGACAATCCGCTGCTGGTGCCGAGCGGCTACATCGCCAACTCACCTTATCCTCGGCAGGAAAGCGACACGAGCGAATCGGTCTATGGGAATGTCAGGATCGATGAATCGTTCTCGCGAATGCGCTGGAGCCTCGGGTATGCGGGCGGTCTGACGGTAAACCAGAAGATTACGAGTCAGGACGAAGGGTCGCATAACGTGAATTTCGATTCGCTGTTCCGGCTGAGTCCGCATGTGAATCTGCGAGTGGCGGAAACCTTCTCGCTGACAACGGGAATGTTCGACTCGGGCATCGCGGGACAAGAGCCGGGTGCGGGGGGGCCGAATACGAGCGTGCTCACGCCGCTCTCGACTCAGCGATCGACACTGACAACGGTGGAGATGAACTACCATTTCGCGCTGAACGATGTGGTGGGGGTGAGCGGGTCCTATTACGATTTGAACTTCACCAACGTTCCGACGGTACTAACAAATTCGGAGACCGAAACGGGCTTGTCGAATACGCAGACGGCGACGGGGGCGGCATTCTGGCTGCATAAGATTTTCCGCGGCGACTGGGCGGGATTGAGCTATCGCTTCGACCGGATCACGTTCAATCCCGACGGAGAATCGCAGGTGCATAGCTTTCTGGCGGTGGACACGATGAACCTGGGAAACCGGTTCAGCCTGGCCGCCTTTGTTGGCGGGCAGTACTCGGACAATCAGGCGCTGGTGGCGGGCGCAGGGTCGGGGCCGGCGCAGCTTTCGGAGACGACGTCGTGGTCGCCGGCAGGTGGAATTGAAGCTGGCTGGAGAAATGGGAAAACAAGCCTTCTGGCCGGATACTCGCGGAGCATCAGCGACGGTGGAGGAGTTCTGGGTGCGGTGCAGCTCGGAAATGCGTATGGCAGCTTCCGGCGTGAACTTGCGCCGGGCTGGGCGGTGACGGCGACGGCCAGCTATGGAACGAACGCGCCAGTGTTGCCGGCGGCAGTTGTTTCGTCGTTGGGCGGAACGACGTCGACGAATCTGTATGCCCTTAATGTAACTTCGGCGGGGGCTGCTGTGGAACGAAACGTCGGCAAGAAACTGGGGCTAAGGCTGGGATACACGCATGATTTCCAGCAGCAGCAGCAGATCGGTGCTGGGAACACGGAGCTTGACATATCGCGTAATCGCTTTATCGCGATGCTTTCTTATCAGTGGTCAAAACCTTTGGGAATGTAGCCATGGACGAAGAATTAGAACAACCGGGCAGTCCGATCGAGTTGAGCGAGATCAAGGGAATCGTCCGCCGGAGACGGTGGGAGTTTCTGGTGCCGTTCTTCATTGGCTGGGCGGTGGTGTGGGGAGCGAGCTGGCTGATCCCGTCGACCTACCGGTCGGGAACGCTGATTCTGGTGGAGCAACCGTCGGTGCCGGAGAAGTACGTCGTATCGAATATTGGCGCCGATATTCAACAGCAACTGGATAGCATCACGCAGCAGATCATGAGCCGCACGCGGCTGGTGCATATTATCGACACGCTCGGTCTCTACGCCAAAGATCGAAAGCACATGAGCGACGACGATCTGGTCGAGAGGATGCGGAAGGATATCGAGATCGAACTGGTGCGCGGCGACGAGGGGAAGCTTTCGGCATTCAATATCTACTACGACAGCCGCGATCCGGCGATGGCGCAGGCGACGACAAGAGAGCTGGCGGAGCTTTTTATCAGCGAGAACGTGGCGCAGCGGCAAAAGCGTTCGGCGGATACGACCAGCTTCCTGGAAGATCAGCTGGAGCAGGCGCGGCAAAACCTGGCGAAGCAGGAAGCCAAGGTGCGGGATTTCAAGGACCACCATCCGGGAGAGCTGCCGACGCAGGCGCAGAGCAACCTGCAGATTTTGGCCGGCTTGCAGAACCAGATGCAGGCAGACGAGGATTCGCTGAACCGTGCCAAGCAGCAGCAGACGTATATCGACTCGCTGCTGAATCAATACCGCACCCTCGACCGCGGGACGGCGACGACGGCGGCGGATGGCGGGGCTTCGGAGCTGGAAGTCATCGACAAGCAACTCGATCAACTGGGGGCGCAGCTTACGGATTTGCTGGCACACTACACGGAGAAACATCCGGACGTGCGCAAGACGAAAGAGCAGATTGCAAGGGTCGAGAAGACGCGGGCGCGAATTATTGCCAACATGAACGGAGGGACGAGCAGCGCGAGCGCGGAGCCTGCGGCTCCGGTACAAGCCGGACCGAAGAGCACGGCGATGCTGGAGCTGGAAAGCCAGCAGAAAGCGAATCAGCTGGAGATTCAAAACCGCCAGCAGGAGACGAAGGAACTGCAGGCGAAGATCGACCAGTATCAGGGGCGGCTGAATATGGCTCCGGTGATGGAGCAGCAATTTGCCGACATCACGCGCGACTACGATCAGTCGAAGCTGGACTATGAGACGCTGCTGAAGAAGAAGAACGAATCGGAGATGGCGACGGATCTGGAAAAGACGGAGCAGGGCGAACATTTCCGCATGCTCGATCCGCCGAACCTTCCGGTGAAGCCATCGAAACCGAAGCGGCTGATGTTTCTGGGAGCGGGGCTGGCGGTAGGGCTGGTTCTGGGCGGGGCGATGGCGCTCGGAAAAGAGAAGCTAAGCGGCAAGATCTACAGCGAGCGCGAAGTCAAGAAGCTGGTGCCGTTTGAGGTGATCGCGGAAATCCCGCCAATCGCAACGCTCGCCGAGGAGTGGTCAACCCGGCGTGCGGACTGGACTGCGGGAGCGATAGCGCTGGGAATGGCAGGATGTATTCTGATTGGGTCGGCTGTAACCTACCTATACGGCTGAGGGTGGCACGGCAAAATTATGTACAAAGCTTTCTATAAGCTGCAAAAAGATCCGTTTGAGATTACGCCCGATCCGTCGTTCCTTTTTCCCACGACGCGGCACAACGAGGCGCTAGCGACGCTTTATTACGGCGTAACGGCGCATCGGGGATTCGTGGTTTTGACCGGGGAAGTGGGTACGGGCAAGACGCTGCTGCTGCGCTCGCTGCTGGGGCTGCTGCAGCGCAGAGATACGGCATTTGCGCTGATTTTCAATCCCAGCCTCTCGCCGCTCGAGTTTATGCGGTACATCGCCGGCGACTTCGGGCTGGCGACTTCGGGCAAGGCGAAAGACGAGCTGATTCACACATTGAATGAGTTTTTGCTGCAGAGGCATCAGCAGGGATTAACAACCTTGCTGGTGGTGGATGAGGCGCACCACCTGTCGGCCGAAGTACTTGAGGAGATCCGGTTGCTGAGCAACCTGGAAACGTCGCAGCAGAAGCTGCTTCAGATAGTGCTTGCGGGGCAGCCGGAGCTCGACCAGAAGCTCGATTCCTACCAGTTACGGCAACTCAAGCAACGGGTGGCGCTGCGCTGTCATCTGGACTGCCTGAACCTGGCGGAAACGGGAGACTACATGCGGCGGCGGCTTTCGATTGCGGGCTTGAACGGCGGCGGTCCGATTTTCGACGAAGCGGCCATCGCAGCTGTGTATCAGCACTCGAAAGGGATTCCACGGCTGGTCAATACCATCTGTCAGAACGCTTTGCTTGCCGGTTATGCCAAGCAGGAAGCCAAAGTGAAGGCCGAGATTATTCACAGCGTGGCGCGGGATTTACGGCTGGGTGTGGTGGCGGAAGAGAAGAATAACGGGAACGCGCAAACAGCGGCGGTTCCCGAAGAGGACAATCTGCTTCGGGCGGTGAAAATGCTGCTCGAGGTGAGAGATCGTGTGCATGGATCGGCGGACCCTAAAAGACGATTGCAGTAAGGGACGGACCTCCAGAATATGAGCTATATATTCGAAGCGTTACAACGAGCCGAAGCGGAACGGACGGGCGGAACCGCGCCGGTTCCGGCTGAGTCGGTTGCCGATTTGTTGCAGGAGATCGAGCAGGTGGAGCAGACGGCCGCCGAGGCGAAAGCGGCACGGACTCCAGAACGTCCGCCGGAAAGAATAGTGGAGCGCGCACTGGAACTGGCGGCGCAAACGTCGGAGCGGACGGCTGTCCAGGCCGAAGAGCGAATGCCGGAGCGGAAATCGGGCCATTCCTCCGAGCCTGCGTCGTCCTTGGCGCAGCCGGCCTCTATCCCAGCGGTTGAGCCGGAGAAAGTAAGGATCGAAAGCTTCGCCGATTCGCCGCTGATGATGGCAAATCTGGCCTCCGATTCGCGGCTGGTGTGCATGAACGACCAGGGCAGTGTGGCGGCGGAGCAGTTTCGCGTGCTGGGTTTGAAGCTGCGGCGTATTCGCGAGCAGCGCAAACTGAAACGGGTGGTGGTGACGGGAACGGCGCCGCAGGAGGGCAAGAGTCTGGTCGCAGCCAATCTGGCGTTGAACCAGGCACGCAGCAAGGTATTAAAGACGGTGCTGGTGGATGGCGATCTGCGGCGTCCGGCGCTGGCAGAGCGTTTCGGGCTCGACCGGTCGTTGCCGGGCCTGAGCGAGTGCCTGGCGGGAGAACGGCCCTTGCTCGATTCGGTGTACAAGATTGCGGATTCGGGCCTGTGGTTTTTGCCGGCAGGCCGGCCTCCGGAGAACACGCTTGAGTTAATGCAGGCGGGACGGCTTCCGGAATTGCTGAATCAACTGGGAACGTTTTTCGACTGGATCATTATCGATACGCCGCCGGTGATGCCGGTGGCGGACACATCCTTGTGGATGACGCACGCGGACGGCGTGCTGATGGTGATACGGGAAGGTGTTACCGAGAAGAGAATCATTGAGAAGACAATGAAATCGTTTGAGAAATCGACGTTATTGGGAGTGGTAGTGAACAGTTGTACGTCGACCGAGCACAAGGACTATTATTCGCGCTATGGCCAGGCGCGAGGTGGAGCATCTCCGACGGCCGCGAAGTAAGAGAAAAATTGGTAGCGGACGAGTTTTGTTATCAGATAGAGGGTTATAATCCCAAGAACCCGGCGTCGGTTGCAAGGCTGATACAGCCGCCGGCTAGTTCGAGTTGGTTCTGGTTCGAAAGCCTGGTTCCCCCGCCAGGAAGTTGTAACTCCCCCTTTTGACGATCAAGGTGCAGAGTCGTCTTTCGTAAGCATGGCTCGCGAAGGAGTTTGAAGTGTCAACCCGTCCCAGAGATTCAATCCTGAGTTCCGTAAGGGTCCGGCAAGCGCGAGGACCAGCGGAAAGCGCCGAAGTGTTGAGCGAGGATACGTTTCACCGGATGATCTCGTTGGAGCGCAAGCGGAGCGAGCGCTCGCAGCGGCCGTTTGTGCTGCTGCTGGTGGAAACGAATGCGAGCGAGAACGGCTGGGGCGACAAGCGGAGCGGGCTGCTGCTCGATCTGCTTTCGGCCCTGCAGGGAGCGACGCGGGAGACCGATGCGACTGGCTGGTACAAGGAAAATTCCGTCATTGGTGTGATGTTCACCGAAATCGTTCTGGACAACAATCTGGTGTTGAGCACGATTCTGGCGCGCCTGGGCGGCGTGCTGCGCGAGAAGCTGGACGCGGAACAATTCAATCGCATCAAGTTCTCGTTTCACGTTTTTCCCGACGATTGGGATGAGCAGGATCCGGATCGTCCAAGCAATCCGACGTTGTACCCGGATCTGGAAAAGCGGCACAAGACGAACCGGTTTGGCCGAGCAATGAAGCGTGCGACTGATGTGCTGGGCAGCCTGTTGCTGCTGGCGTTGTTGTCGCCTGTGTTTTTCATGATTGCGGCGGCGATCAAATTGACGTCGCGCGGTCCAATTTTGTTCCGGCAAAAGCGGATTGGGGAGCACGGGACGCCCTTCACGTTTCTAAAATTCCGCTCCATGTACGTGAACAACGATTCGAGCGAACACCGTGAGTACGTGCGCAAATTGATTGAAGGGCGCGCGGAAAAGAAGCCGGGGACTGGCGACGGGGCAGGCGTATTCAAGCTGACCAACGACCCGCGGATTACGCGAGTAGGCAGGATTTTGCGGCGTTCCAGCCTGGACGAGCTGCCACAGCTGATCAATGTGCTGCGCGGAGAAATGTCGCTGGTTGGACCACGTCCGCCTCTGCCATACGAAGTGGAAGCCTATGCGACCTGGCATCGGCGGCGGCTGCTCGAAGCCAAGCCGGGAATCACCGGTTTATGGCAGGTCTATGGGCGGAGCCGGGTTGAGTTCGACGACATGGTGAGGCTCGATCTGCGTTATGCGCGCGAGTGTTCGCCGCTGCTCGACCTGAAGATTCTTTTACAGACGCCGAAAGCGGTCATCGGCGGAGATGGCGCCTGCTGAGTTTCCTCCGCGAATTTTCCCTGTTCACAAATCCATCGTATTCGTACTGAGCGCGCCGATCCCCCGCGAGCGCCGGCTCTCCATCAAAGGTGAATTCTATGTTGAAATTTGGAGTGATTGGCTACGGGTATTGGGGGCCAAACATTGTCAGAAATCTGAAATCGCTGGAAGGCTGCCAGGTGGTTGGGGTATGCGACCAGAGTCCGGGAGCGCGCAAGCGGATAGAGTCGGCGCATCCGGGCACGCCGGTGTACAGCGATCACCGTGAGTTAGTGGCATCGGCGGATGTGGATGCGATTGCGGTCATCACGCCGGTGTGGACGCATTACGAGCTGGCAAAAGCGGCTCTGGAAAACGGGAAGCACGTGTTCGTCGAGAAGCCGTTTACCAGCAATGCTGCGCAGGCGGAAGAACTGATTAACCTGGCGGAACAGAAAAATCTGAAGATCATGGTGGATCACACGTTCCTGTTTACCGGGGCGGTGCGGAAGATAAGGAAGCTGCTGGCGGAAGGAACACTCGGGAAACTCTATTACTACGATTCGACGCGCGTGAACCTGGGGCTGTTTCAGCATGACTGCAACGTGATCTGGGACCTGGCGCCGCACGATCTTTCGATCATGAATCACCTGCTGCACAAGGACGCGGAGGCGATTTCGGCGACAGGACAATCGCACCTTAACGGGCACGAGGACATCGCCTTTATCACCGCATATTATCCCGACAAGATGATCGCGCACGTGAACGTGAACTGGATTTCGCCGGTGAAGGTGCGGACAACGCTGATCGGCGGCGAAAAGAAGATGCTGGTGTGGAATGACCTGGAAGCCGACGAAAAGCTGAAAATTTACGACAAGGGCGTCGATGTCAAGAGCCAGGAAGGCGTGTACAACCTGCTGGTGAGTTATCGGTCGGGCGATATGTGGGCTCCGCAGGTGGAGCAGGTGGAAGCGTTGCACCTGGAGTTGCAGTATTTCGTGGAATGCATCCAGAAAAACCAGAAGCCTTTTAATGACGGCTGCGCCGGGCTGAAAGTGGTGCGCATGCTTGAGGCGGCGAATAAGTCGCTGGCGAAGCGGGGCGAGCTGGTTTACGTCTAACGCTCTGTGGTGGAAAAGTGTTTTCCCGGCGCATCATTCCCCCAGCGGCTGGAAGCCGCAGATGATTCCGCGGCAGTGACGGCACGAGTCGAACTCGTGCCCTTCCCGTCGTGCAGGAATTCGAAGTTCTAGTTCAAATATGTCTGACGAGCTCTACTTACTCCCGAATGTGGTTGTGGAACCGCTGGTGCACCACTGGTACGCGTGGTCGCATTTGATTCCTCCGCAGACGGCGGCGCGGAATGAGACCGAGCGGCATCTGCGAATCATGGATTCGTTTATTCAGTCGCCGGCGGCACACGCGGCGGCGGTGAGGAATCCGCAGCTGCTGGGCGGTCCGTTCATGGACTTGGCGGCGGAGCAGATCGGGGCGGTCGAACAGTTGGCGGAAGAGACTCGGAAGAGTCCGCTGGCGGAGCTGTCGCGGGCGATCGGCGAACTTGACGACATGTTGCGGGCGAATGCCAAGGGATACTCGCTGGAGTCGCTGTATGCGCTGGTGCCGGAGCCGCTGAAGGGGTATGTGGAGCTGGTCTACGACCTGCATAACAATCCATCATTCCGAATTTTTGAGCGGCTTCTCTACAAGAGCCGGTACTACGACGATAAGTTGCAGAGCGTCATGCTGTCGTTGATCAGCCAGGACGAAAGACCGTTTGTTCTGAGCACGCCGCGCTTTGAAGAAAAAGGCAAAGTTCATTTGCAGATTCCCTTTGCCAGCCATGACCTGGATTATCTCTTCCGGCTGAAGACGAATCCGGATAAGTTCTCCGCGATACGCGAGCGTCTTGGATTGAGCGAAGAGCAAAGCACGGTGTTCCGCATGTTTTTGGGCGAGGAGCCTGCGCGTAAGTATGAGACTTATGACGGGGCGGGCGCGCGCTGGCGTTATTTTGGGCACGCTTGCATTCTGGTGGAAGCAGGCGGCGCAAGTATTCTTACCGATCCCGTGCTGAGTTATACCTACGAGAACAACATCTCGCGTTACACCTACGAAGACCTGCCCGAAAAGATCGATTGCGTGCTGATTACGCATAACCATCAGGACCATTTGCTGTTTGAGACTCTGCTTCAGTTGCGGTCGAAGATTGGGACGATCGTCGTGCCCAGGAATGCCAGCGGATCGCTGCAGGATCCATCGATGAAGCTGATTCTGGAGCAGTGCGGATTCAAGAATGTGGTTGAACTCGAGGAGATGGAGGAAGCGGAGTTTGGGCCGCTCCATCTGACGACGCTGCCGTTTCTGGGCGAACATGGCGATCTCGACATTCGGACGAAACTTGCTTATTTGGTTCGCGTGAATGGGCACTCGCTATTGTTCGCGGCCGATTCCTGCAATATCAGTCCGGAGATGTACCGGCATGTACATAAAGAGATCGGCGATGTGGATGTGGTTTTTCTTGGGATGGAATGCGCGGGGGCGCCAATGTCGTGGTTGTATGGGCCGCTTCTGACGGAAAAAATGGAGAGGGCGAAAGACCATTCGCGGCGGCTGGCGGGATCGAATTATGAGCGGGCCAACGACATTGTGGAGCGCTTTCATTGCCGGGAACTCTACGTCTACGCGATGGGACAGGAGCCGTGGCTGAACTATGTGATGAGCGTGAAATATACGCCGGAGTCGCATCCGATTGTGCAGTCGGACAAATTGCTGGCGGCCTGCGCACAAAAGGGAATCATCGCGGAGCGGCTGTTTGGGGAAAAGGAAATTCTTCTTAGTTCACCTTCCTTGGCTATATCTCAATCGAAATGAATTCGACCATCGTGAGCAGGACAATCGCGGGCAAGGCCATTGCGGGCAGCGCAGAAAGCGCAGGTTCGCAAAACTCGAGTCCGAGAGACGCGAGTACGGAAGATCGGAGTAGGCTACTGGCCCAGTGGAATAACACGGCGACGGAATATCCACGGCATCTGTGCATTCATCAGGTGTTCGAGCAGGAAGCGGCACGGCGTCCAGAGGCGGTTGCAGTGCGCTTTGAGAACGAGGCGCTGACCTACCGTGAGCTGAACGAACGCGCAAATCAGTTAGCTCACCGGCTTCGCGATCTTGGAGTAGGGCCGGAAGCGATGGTGGGAACGGTAATGGAGCGCTCGCTCGAAATGGTGATTGCGCTGTTGGGAATTCTGAAAGCCGGAGGAGCGTTTGTGCCGTTGGATATGAATTATCCAGCGGAAAGACTGGCGTTTATGGCGTCGGATACAAAGGCGCCGGTGCTGGTCGTGCAGAAGCAGGCTTGGGAGCGGCTTTCCGGCCAAAGCTGGCTGCAGGCGCAGCTCGTGGCGGTGGACGGCGATACGGACGAGATCGCTCGGCAGAGCAAAGAAAACCCAGCTAACCTCAGCAGCCCGGAGAGCTTGGCCTATGTCATGTACACATCGGGATCGACGGGCAGGCCGAAAGGCGTGATGGTGCCGCATCGCGCGGTGGTGCGGCTGGTGAAGAATACAGACTATATCGAGTTCACGGAACAAGATGTGTTTCTGCAATTTTCGCCGGTTTCGTTTGACGCTTCGACGCTCGAGATCTGGGGAGCGCTGCTCAATGGCGGATGCGTGGCGGTGGCGTCGCCGAGCACGAAGTCGCTCGAAGAAATTGGTGCGACGATCCGCAAGCATGGAGTGACGACGGCGTGGCTGACGGCGGGTTTGTTTAATCTGATGGTCGAGCAGCGCGCAGGCGATCTCAAGCCGCTGCGGCAGTTGCTGGCGGGCGGCGATGCGCTTTCGGTATCCCATGTTAAACAGGCTTTACAAAGTCTGCCGAATTGCCGGCTGGTAAACGGTTATGGCCCCACGGAGGGAACGACGTTTACCTGTTGCCGCACGATCACGGTCGAGGATGCGGAGGGCACGTCAATCCCGATTGGGCGTCCGATTGCCAATACGCAAGTGTACATACTCGACGCCAATGGTTGTCCGGTTGCGGTTGGTGAAGAGGGCGAGTTGTATGTGGGCGGAGACGGCGTGGCGCGCGGATACCTGAACCAGCCGGAGCTTACGGTGGAGCGATTTGTACCGAATCCGTTTGGCGGCGATTCGAACGCGAAGCTTTATCGAACGGGCGATTTGGCGTGTTATCGCGCGGACGGAACCATCGAATTTCGCGGAAGGATCGATCAACAGATCAAGATCAGCGGTTATCGAATTGAGCCAGGCGAGATTGAAGCGACGCTCACGGCGCACCCGGAAATCAAGAGCGCGGTGGTGGTGGCGCGGCACGACGGACCGGGACAGAAGAAGTTGGTGGCGTATGTGGTCCCGCAAAATGGAAGTTACTCGGCGACGGAATTGCGAACATATCTGGAACAGAAACTTCCACCCTACATGCTGCCGAGCGCGCTAATGACACTGGATGTGCTTCCACTTTCGCCCAACGGAAAGTTGGACCGGGATGCGCTGCCATTGCCGGATGCGGGGCGAGCGCAGGCTACAGACGGGGGCTCTGCCGCGAAATCGGAATTGGAAGGCAAGATTGCAGCGGTCTGGGCAAAGGTTCTGCGCTTGAGCGAAGTGGGGCTGGAAGTCAATTTTTTCGATATTGGGGGCGATTCGCTCTCGCTGCTGGAAGTGCACGCAGAATTGCAGAAAGTGGTGGATTCGGAAATCCAGGTGGTCGATCTCTTCCACTATACGACCGTGCGCTCTCTCGCCAAGAAGCTGGGCGGAGGCGCGCAAAGAAACCTGCAGGCAGCCCAAGACAGGGCACAGCAACAACGGGCAGCCTGGCAACGCCAGAAAGCCAACCGAACGAACTAACCGAGCGCGATTACAGCGCACATACACTCGCAGGAGAAGTGCAATGGAGAAGTCAGGCGAAGTGGCAGATTTGAACACGCAATGGGCAACGGATGCGAGGTGGCGCGGAGTGGTTCGTCCGTATAAGGCAACCGACGTTCGGCGGCTGCAAGGGTCGATTCAGATCGAACACACGCTGGCGCGGCTTGGAGCGGAGAGGCTGTGGGATCTGCTGCATTCGGAGGGCTATGTGCCGGCGCTGGGAGCGATGACCGGCAACCAGGCGGTCCAGCAGGTGAAAGCCGGGCTGAAAGCCATTTATGTGAGCGGCTGGCAGGCGGCGGCGGATGCGAACGAGGCGGGGACGATGTATCCGGATTTGAATCTGTATCCGTCGGATTCGGTGCCGAAGCTGGCGGCTCGGCTGAATCAGGCGCTGGTTCGCGCGGATCAGATTGCGCACGAGCAGGGGAACAATGGCGTGCACTGGTTTGCGCCGCTGGTGGCCGACGGGGACACGGGGTTCGGCGGAACGCTGAATTCGTATGAGCTGATGAAGGCGATGATCGAAGCGGGCGTGGCGTGCGTGCACTTCGAAGATCAGTCGTCGTCGGCGAAGAAGTGCGGTCACCTGGGCGGGAAGGTCTTGGTTCCGACACAAGAAGCGGTGCAGCGGCTGATTGCGGCGCGTCTGGCGGCGGATGTGATGGGAGTGCCGACGCTGATCATGGCGCGGACGGATGCGGAAAGCGCCAATCTGCTGACGAGCGATGCCGATGCCTACGACCACGAGTTCATGACCGGAGAACGCACGGAGGAAGGATTGTTCGTCATTCGCAAAGGAGTAGAAACGGCGATTGCGCGGGCGCTGGCCTATGCGCCGTATGCGGACTTGATCTGGTGCGAGACCTCGACGCCGGACCTCAAGGACGCGCGCGAATTTGCGGAGGCGGTGCTGGCACGCTATCCCAAGAAGATTCTGGCTTATAACTGCTCGCCCTCGTTCAACTGGAGAAAACACCTAGACGAGCCTGCGCTTGAGAAATTCCAGCGCGAGTTAGGGGCGATGGGATACCGGTTCCAGTTTGTGACGCTGGCAGGATTCCACGCGCTGAATCTTTCGATGTTCGATCTTGCACGGGCGTACAAAGAGACCGGGATGGCTGCCTACTCGCGGTTACAGGAAAAGGAATTCGGCAGGGAGCGCGATTTCGGATATGAAGCGGTAAAGCATCAGAGGTTTGCCGGTACGGGATACTTCGATGCGGTGCAGCAGACCATCGTAGGCGGAATGGGATCGACGCTGGCTTTGCGGGGGTCGACCGAGGCGGAACAGTTTGGCGAGAATGGCGCGGACAAGAAAAGCAGCGCGGGGAAAATAAACGGAGCGGGCAACGGGAATGGGCACGGACAAGTGGTTGGCAAGGTAAACGGAAAGGCCAGTTCTGCGCCGGAGGCGTCCGCGAGGAATCGTACTAACGATCATGCCGAAACGATCGTTGAACGCGGATAAAGCCGTTTGCACATTCGGCGTTCCCCCGGCGGCTAGAGGCCGCCTTCGATTTGGCGGCTGTTACGGCACGAGTGGAACTCGTGCCCTTCCCAAAACCTCGTTTTCGACTCCCTACTTTTGATGCTATGGACTTCTATTAAGGAAAAGCCAAACATGGATCAATATCTCTGCATTGCCCCGGACGTGAAACTTGGAGAAGGGGTGAAGCTCTCGAAGTTCATCAATCTTTACGGCTGTGAGATTGGCGACGAGACAAAGATCGGGGCCTTTGTCGAGATTCAGAAGAACGCGACAGTTGGGCGATGCTGCAAGATCTCGAGCCACACATTCGTCTGTGAAGGTGTGACGATTGAAGACAACGTGTTCATCGGGCATGGGGTCATGTTCATCAACGATTTGTATCCGCGGGCCACGACCGCGCAAGGCGGCCTGCAAACCGAAGCCGACTGGAAAGTCGAGCGGACGCTGGTGAAAAAGGGAGCATCGATCGGTTCGGGAGCTACGATTCTCGCAAGCGTGACGATTGGCGAAAATGCAATCGTGGGCGCGGGAGCGGTGGTTACTAAAGACGTGCCGGCGGACACGATTGTTGTTGGGAATCCGGCCAGGGTGGTCCGTAAAATTGAAGTGGGGGTGAGCCAGTGAGCCAACCGCAAAACATTCCTTTTCTCGATTTGGTTACGCCGCATGTTGAGCTGGAAGCGGAGTTGACGGCGGTGTTTCAGAAAGTGATCCGCTCCGCGGGCTTTATCGGGGGCCCGATGGTGGAAGGATTTGAAAAAGAGTTTGCCGCGTTTTGCCAGACAAGCCGTTCGGTTGCGGTCAACAGTGGAACCGATGCGTTGCGCTTCGCGCTGATGGCCGCGGGAGTGAAAGCGGGCGACGTGGTGGTGACTGTTCCCAACACATTTATCGCCACGACCGAAGCGATCTCGCAGGCGGGGGCGCTGCCGGAATTTGTCGATATCGACGAGCGCACCTACAACATGGACGTGAATAAACTGCGCGAGTACCTGGAGAAGCGCTGCACGGTGTCGGAGCAGGGGCACGTGGTCAGCAAGCGCAGCGGACGGCGGGTTACGGCGATCGTGCCCGTGCATTTGTATGGGCAGATGGCGGACATGGACGCGATTCTCGAGCTGGCCGAGCAGTATCGACTGATGGTGATTGAGGATGCATGCCAGGCGCACGGGGCCGAATATTTCTCGCGCAAGCTGAACCGGTGGTGCCGCGCGGGGTCGATGGGAAGAGCCGGAGCGTTCAGTTTTTATCCGGGCAAGAACCTTGGAGCATGCGGCGAAGGTGGAGCGGTCACGACGAACGATAACCATCTGGCAGATGCCTGCAAGATGATCCGGGATCACGGGCAGGCTAAAAAGTATTACCACGATATTGAGGGGTACAACGGGCGGCTGGATGCGATGCAGACCGGCATTCTGAGCGTAAAGCTGAAGCACCTTCCGGAGTGGAACGCGAAGCGGCGCGAACGGGCCGAGGAATATAAGCGGCTGTTTGCGGCTTCCGAAGCAGGAGCGCAGGCGCCGTTCGAACCGTCGTGGTCGCGTGCCGTCTATCACCTTTATGTGGTGCGGACGCAGGATCGCGAGGGGATGATGGCGCATTTGGCGAAGGCGGGCATCGGCACAGGCATTCACTATCCCATCCCGCTGCATCAGCAGCGAGCCTACGAGTCGCTCGGATATAAGACGGGAGATTTCCCGGTGACGGAAACACTGGCGAGCGAGATTGTGTCGCTGCCGATGTTCCCGCATCTTACGGCAGAGCAGCAGGCAAGCGTAGTGAATCAGATGGCTCGATTTTCGCCGACTGTGCTGACGGGCGCGAAATGAGAAGGGAATCGAAGCCGGGAGCGCGTGCGCGCATGAGGGATTTGGCGGCAGGCTTCCGAAAGGCAGGATGGAGTTATTAACATGGTAACGACCGAAGCAATCGCTCCGACGGCCGTAAAGATCGTGCGCTCAGGGCCGCAGCGAAAAATCTGGATCGATCTCGACAACTCGCCGCACGTGCCTTTTTTCCGTCCGATCATTGAGGAACTGCGGCAACGCGGATACGAGTTGCTGGTGACAGCCCGGGATGCATACCAGGTAAAAGACCTGCTGGAGTTTTACGGTGTGGAAGCCACAGTCATCGGCGGCCACCACGGCAAGCATAAAATTCTGAAGGCCGTGGGAACGATTGGGCGGGCTCTGAAGTTGATTGCGTTGGTGCGCAGGGAACGGCCGGACTTGGCGGTCTGCCATGGATCGCGTGGGCTTCTGATTACGTCGAAGGCTTTGGGAATTCCAGCGCTCGCGCTGACGGACTACGAGTTTACGGCGGGGATACCATGGTTGCGGCCGGAGTGGGTGATGGTCCCGAGCGTGGTCCCGGACGACCGGCTGGGTTTTGAGGGCGCTCGCATCGCTAAATACCCCGGGATCAAGGAAGACGTGTATGTTCCGAGTTTCCGGCCAGAACCGGGGTTGCGGAAGCGGCTGGGAATCTCCCAGGATTCGATGATGATCCTGGTTCGTCCGCCGGCGTCGGAGGCCCATTATCACAATCCGGAGAGCGAGGGTCTGCTGGATGAGACGCTGAAGAGATTCTCCGCGGACAAAGATACGACAATCGTTCTGCTGCCAAGAAACAAGAAGCAGGAAGTCGAGCTTCGGGGGGCATGGAGCGCCGAGATTGAAGCCGGGCGAATTGTCATTCCGGGTCACGTGGAAGACGGGCTCAATTTCATCTGGAATGCGGATTTGGTGATCAGCGGAGGCGGCACAATGAACCGGGAGGCGGCTGCGATGGGCGTTCCCGTGTACAGCATATTCCGGGGAAAGATTGGAGGAGTGGACCGCTTTCTGGCCGACCAAGGCCGTCTGGTTATGGTGGAATCGGTCGAGGACGTGCGCACGAAAATCAAGCCGGTTTTCAGGGAAAAGCTCAACCGGCGCATGGAAAACGAAGGTAACCCGACGCTGGACGCAATCATAGGGACGATTGTGTCGATGGTGGAGAGCAAGTCCCCTCCTTCTAACGGCTAAATTACACGGGCCATTTCGGGCACTGTACAATGGTCAAAAGTGCCCTCGCGCGAGTGGGCTGCAACGCGCGGCGGGGTGCGAGCGACGGCCTAGTACCGCTGTGGGCTCGATACATGCACTAGTGGCATCTAGACCAAAGCACTGCCATGCTTGAGAATCGCAGTGTAGGGAGCACGCTGTGCCAGTTTTGTAGATTTGGCAAGAGCATAGCGGCACCTGCTATTTGCGGGCATGCGCTCGCCCCCGGAGGTTTGCATGGTCCCTGTTCGTAGAATGTTGTTTCTCGTCATCTTCCTTTCCTTCATCACGGCCGGATTTGCGTTTGGGTCGGCCACCAACGTTTACATAACTCCAGATGGAAACCCGGCAGGCAAGTGTCCAACCGGTGCGAATACGCATAACGCCACATGGTTTAATGCCACCGCAAACTGGGGCAGTGGAGCGGCTCAGATCGGTCCGGGCAGTACGGTCCTTCTCTGCGGAACATTCACATTTGCCGCAGGGGCGACAGGGCTGACGGTACAGGGCAGCGGAACGAGCGCGAACCCGATCACGATCGCTTTTGATTCTGGTGCGATTCTGCAATCTCCCGGCTTTGGCGGATTCGGATCGTCCAACTACAGTGCGGGCATCGTCGTAAATGGCGTGAACTATATTACGGTGGATGGCAAAAATACCGGCACGATTCAAAACACACTAAACGGCACCGCAGGTCAGACCTGCCTGGGCGGGGCGTGCTCGGTTCACCAGAGCTCGCTAGGCATGTACATCCATAACACGACTGGAGTGGCGGTTCAAAACTTGACCATCCAGGATATCTACATGGACAAGAACGCGGAGCAGGGCAATGCTGCCTGGTACTCCGGGGATATTTATACGGACGGGCCGAACTCCTCGGTGGTTATTCAAGGAAACGTCCTCAACGATGCGCACGTCGGGGCGTGGATCAGCTTTGATAACGGGAGCACGACGGCGAACGTATTCAACAACACGATCGCGCATCATGCGTGGCAGATTTCCTGGGCGAACGGGTCGAGTAAGTCCAGCACCAGCAGTGGAGCGGTTTACAACAACGATCTTTCAAACTACGACGACTGGAATGCGGGCGGAAGTGGAAGTTTTCATACGGACGGGGTCATCCAATATACGGTGAGCGGCGCGCCGACTTTTAACCTCCCTATTTACAACAATTACTTTCACGGAGACTTGGACGGAGGCACGGGGGCCGGAACAGCACATATCAGTTGTGGGACCACGAACCCAAGTTCCACATGCACAGCGTTCAATAACATTATCGACATGTCGAGCAGTACGCACTGTGCGGCCGGTATTTGGATCGAGGGCGACAACTCTCAGATTTACGACAATACAATCCTGGGGCCATCGAAGTGCTCAACCGGCGCCAGCTATGGGATAGTGTTTCAAGGGAAAGCGGCGACGCTCAATAACAACCTTATCTCGACTGTATCCTATGTGCTGGGCGACCCGGGGCCGTACGGCACCATCGCCAGCGAAATTACTGCTTCTGACAATAATGATTTTTACAACTGCCTATCTTCCACTTGCTTTGCCTTCAGCGTTAACTACAACACCTTGGCAGAATGGCAAAAGGGAACGAAATTCGACGCGGACAGCGTAAACAGCAATCCAAATCTGGGCAGCAATTACACATTGCCATCCGGTTCGCCGGCGATCAGCTTGGGTGCGAACCTTACGGGACTGAACATCTCCCCCTTAGATACGAGCGCCCCGATGAACTTTGGAGTAGGCGGAGGCTGTGGATCGGGGTGTTTGAACCGTCCCACAGGCACGACGGCGTGGGATGCGGGAGCGGAGGCATCCGGCGTGGGCGTACCTCCTCCGACGGGTTTGGTAGCGACTGTTAACTAAGAAGGTCGGAAGTTTTGGGCCGTTCTTCCGCTAGGAGGAACGGCCCTGTTACACTCTCGAACCACTGCTCTCCCTGACCTGTCCGATTCGTTCCAACTCAGAAAATGGCGTTTAGTTTATCTAATTGGGCTATGAGTTCATCCCTAAAGATTACTTTCGTAGTGGCAGCGAATGACAAGGACATTCTCCAGAATAACCTGTTAACTTCTCCCTGCCTTCAAGGTGCTCATCCGCATCAGGTCCTGGTGCAGGAAGGATTTGCTTCCGCTGCGACGGCTTACAATACTGCCTTGACGCAGGGCACCAATGAGATTGTTGTATTCATTCATCAAGACGTCTACCTGCCGGAGCGTTGGTTGTCGGATCTTGAAGCCACGATGCAATCGCTGGCCCGAGTTGATGCGAATTGGGGAGTCCTTGGATGCTGGGGAGTTAAGGAGAATGGCGATGGGTTTGGGTATCTTTATACTCCTGGCCAATTAGTGATCGGGCACGCCTTGGAAGCCCCCGAGGTGGTGCAGACCCTCGATGAAGTAGTGCTTATTGTGCGAAGGTCTTCTGGGCTGAAGTTCAATGAGGAACTCCCGGGATTCCATCTCTACGGCGCGGATCTTTGTTTGACAGCCGCCAAATTAGGTATGCGGAGTTATGCAATTTCAGCCTTTTGCATTCATAACAGCCGGCAGCATTTTCGGCTTCCCAGCGAGTTTTACGATTGCTACCGGCATGTGAAACGCATTTGGCGAGAGGCATTACCGATTCAGACTTCCTGTATTCGGATTACACGGTTTGACGGCAATTTGTGGCGACGGAGGATTAATGAGGCCCGCCACCGTATTTTTAGTCGTGCCCCGCAAAGAGGCCCTCGGACCGAAGATCCGCGGATCATCCTAAACCAGCTTCATCTGAAGGAAAGAACCTAGCCGTCCAGCTGCCTGCTTCTTCGCTTCCGAGCCAATATCCATGTTGACTATTCGTAATCGTATCGACCAGATCAGGGCCTATGTGCGCGGCGGCCATTTGCGGGAAAAAGCTTTCCGAGGCGGCGCCTGGCTGGGATTAGGAAGCGTGAGCGCGCAGGTGTTTCGCTTTGGCCGGAACATACTATTGACGCGCCTTCTGGCGCCCGAGTCGTTCGGAGTGATGGCAATTGTCCTTTCGATCAGTTCGATGATGGACACGTTCACGGAAATCGGGATCAAAGAAGCGATCATTCAGAATGCGAAAGGGCATGAAGACGAGTACATAAATTCCGCGTGGTGGCTATCGTTTGTGCGCTCGGTGGTCATTTACGGGCTGATTTTCTCGTTCGCACCGCGGGTGGCTGTTTTTTACCATAACTCCCAGCTGACCTCGTTGATGCGCATTGCGCTGCTGAGCATTCTGTTCAACGGAGCCATGAGTCCGGCAGCGTTCGTGACCCTTAAGGGCATGAATTTCAAAAAGTGGGCGGTCTTGCAGTATGGGAGCAGCATTAGTGGGACGTTACTCACAATCGGTTTGACTTTTCTTCTGCGAAACATCTGGGCTCTGGCGATTGGTTTTGCCGCCGAGTACGCGGTGCTCTGCGTGGCATCCTACGTACTGTGTCCGTTTCGACCAAAATATGCCATCAGCAGAGGGGCCGCTGGCGACCTACTGCGTTTTTCCAAGGGCATATTTGGATTGTCGTTTCTAAATCTGCTCTTTTCCCGGACCGATGTATTCGTGCTCGGCAAACTGACTTCCGCCGAACAGCTGGGTGTTTACACGATCGCGACGAATCTCGCGCAAGTCCCCGCCTCTTTTATGATGAATTGGCTGGCCCAGATACTGATGCCAATGTTCTCGCATCTGAAGGAAGACTATGGCCGCATCAATGACACTCTCGCCAAAGTGACGTCGATGATTGCGATTTTGTTTATGCCAGCTTTCATCTTCGTCGTGTTGACAGGGCGCACGCTGTTATCCGGACTTTACGGAGGACGCTACGCAGCAGGCTTTGCGCCTTTTGTGGTAGCGATCCTGATCGCGTTCATCAACGTCGCGAACGGCCAGATTACTACTGTCTTATATGCAGCCGGGAAGCCGCAGCTTCATCGGCTATGTGTAGCGATCATGGCTGCGGTGATGGCGGCACTGATCTATCCGGCCGTGCATTATTGGGGTACGCTTGGCGCCCAACTTGCGGCTTTGGTAGCGATTGTCATTGGGTATGCCGTTCAGATGGGACAGATAAAATCGCTTACGGGCTTTCGTTTTTCGCAATATGGCAAGAGATTCGCGATTGGCTTTGCAGTGGCGCTCTGTGTGTTTGGGCTGGCGATGGTTGCCCGCCCGTCTCTGGAGTTTCATGGGCCTCTGTTCAGCTTAATCTATGGCACGAGCACGGCCGCGCTTGCTTTGGTTGTAAGCGCTTTTGTTGTTTTCCGAGAGACTCGGAAGAACATTGACGTTGCCGCAGCTTGATTCCGATGGTCGCGCGAACAATCCAACAGACGGGTTGGTGGATCTGTTGCTGGAGCAACAGGGCCATGCCGGTCCGTTCGTGCGCTGGCATTTGCGGCGGAAGTTTTGCTCGATGGAAGTGTTATTCAGGAAGTATCTGACTCCGGGGGCAAAATTCGTGGACATGGGATGCGGGAAAGGTGACGCACTCCTGCTGGCATCTCTTTGCGTGGGCGGCTGTGAGGAGTGGGGGATCGATACGAACTGCGCCGATCTTCAGGTGGCGAAGCAGCGAATCCCGTCGGCCACCTTTTGTCAGGACGACATGCACGATCCTCGGATGCTCCCCAAACAGTACTTTGACATCGTTCATGAATTCGGGGCGGCCTTCCTTTCACGCGGATGGGATGTTCTGGCCCAGGTGTATCTGTCTCTGCTGAAAGATGGGGGTATTCTGCTGTGGGAACTGCCGCAGCGTTGGAGTCTGGCGCACATCTCCTATTTGTTGACCGTGGCTCCGAAACGAAAGCCGGATGAGACCAAGTTCAAGCGATTGCTACGGAGCTTCTTGCCTTCCAAGTACAGATTTGAGAGTGATGAGTCCGTAATGCTGGCTTTGCAGGCAAGTGGGTGCGAGTATGAGGTTCTAGAAAGGATCAGCATCGGAAATTTTTACTTTCCGGCGCATCTGCATTGGATTCTCGATTGGGGTTGGCGGTACTTCGGCGACGGCCTGTTCGAATTGTTCGACAAAGTCACCCATCACTTATGGCCTAGGGACATTGGATACTACCTAGTAGTTCGAAAGAAAGCTCTGCCCACAGCCGCTGCGGGGACGATATGAATCCAAACAGATTCGAGATGCCGGACAATTATTACTTTGGCGGTGGAGGGCAGACCTTCATCACGCCACTGGCGATCGGCATTCTGGTTGTCGCAGTGATCCTGATTTTTGCTCTGCCGCGTAAATATGTTATTGCTCCCCTGCTTATCTCTTGTTTGTTGCTTCCGCAGGAACTGAACATAATTGTCGGAGGCCTGCATTTTCCAATTGAACGCATTCTGCTTCTGGCTGGATGGCTTCGTTGTTTGAGCCGGGGGGAGTTTCTTGCAGGCCGGTTGAATGCTCTCGACAAAGCGATCTTATGTTGGGCAGCGGCCAATGCGATTACATTTTCGCTGCTTTGGGGAGCGATGTCGGCAGTCACGAACCGGCTGGGATTCTTATACACGAATGTTGGTTCGTACCTGCTTCTTCGAATCCTGATTCGCGACAAGGCCGACGTGATTCGGGCGATCAAGGTATTTGCAGTCATCGTGGCGATCATTGCCCCATGTACGTTGGTCGAGCACATCACCGGACACAATGAATTTTCATTCCTCGGCGCGAAAGAACTTTCCGAGGTGCGCAGCGCGTCGGTGCGGGCGGAGGGGCCCTTTGCCCATCCCATCATCGCAGGGACCGTGGGGGCAATGTTGATGCCATTGTTCGTCGGCCTATGGTGGCGCAAGGAAAACAGCCGGGTGCTGATGGGGCTGGGAGTTGTGGGATCGACCGTGATGACGATCGCGTCGGCATCGAGTACGCCGCTGATGACGTTTGCCGCGGGGACCATCGCTCTATTGCTGTGGCGGGCGAGAAAGCAGATGCGGGTATTCCGATGGGGCTTTGTCATTTTATTGGTTTGCCTGCAAATGGTCATGAAGGCTCCGGTATGGTTTCTTATTTCTCATGTCGGCGGCGCAACCGGCGGAACGGGGTGGCACCGAGCCTATTTGATCGACAATTTTGTTCGGCATTTTTCGGAATGGTGGCTGATTGGAACTCGCAATAACGCCGATTGGGGCTACTACATGTGGGATGTCGACAATGCGTATGTGGCGGCGGGGGTTGGCGGCGGGCTGATCACGTTCATTCTATTCATCGCCATATTGGTCTATGCGTACAAGAGGATCGGGATGGTGAGGAAGCTCTCGGAACGATCTCCGAATGACGCCCATCTGGCTTGGGCGGTGGGCGCCGCGCTGTTCGCTAACACCGTCGCGTTCTTCGGCATCTTCTATTTCGATCAGAGCATTATTGCGTGGTACGCATTGCTGGTCATGGTAGCGGTTTCCGCCAAATTCATTCCTCCGAAAAAGACGTCGGAATCTCCGGAAGACGGCTCGGGGCTGACGTCGGAAAGCCCGATATCGCACGGCCAAGTTCTAACACCGGCATAGAGCATCGCGTTCGCCCGAGCTAAATCGCACAAAGACAAATCGCAATGGATACACAAACAGCTGTACCCGTCGTGTCAATCATTATCGTGACCTGGAATGGGAAGCGGTACGCATTGGAGTGTCTTGAATCCTTATGCGGAGGCGGAGCCGCTCGCGGATTCGAAATTATCGTGGTCGATAACGCCTCGACCGACGGGACGCCAGAGGCCATTGCCGAGCAGTTCCCGAATGTGTTGTTGATCCGTAACCAAGACAATTTGGGTTTCGCGAAAGCTAATAACATCGGAATTGCTCGAAGCAGCGGCCGATATGTTTGCCTGCTGAATTCCGATGTCGTCGTTCCCTCGGGATGCATGGCGAAAATGGTCGACTACCTGGAGCGGAATAAGGATATCGGGCTGCTGGGGCCGAAGATGCTGAGTCCCGATGGCAGCATTGGGCAGTCCGTGATGAGATTGCCTACGGTTTGGAATACGGTCTGCAGCGCGCTGGGGCTGCACGCGCTGTTTCCGAGGTCGAAGATGTTCGGCGGGTTTTTGATGGAAGGATATCCTTACGACCGCATCGACGATGTCGAAGTGCTGACAGGATGGTTCTGGATGGTGCCGCGAGCGGCGCTCGAACAGGTGGGAGGGCTGGACGAACAATTCTTTATGTACGGGGAGGACATCGACTGGAGCCATCGCTTCGCCAAGGCTGGATGGCGAGTGGTGTTCTATCCCAACGCCGAGGCGCTGCACTATGGGGCGGCCAGTTCGGCCGAAGCTCCCACGCGATTTTATATTGAGATGCGGCGCGCGAACCTACAGTACTTTCGCAAGCATCATGGCCGTTGGGGAAGCGTTGGATACATTTTCGCGACATCGATCCATGAGTTAGTTCGAATTGGCGGATACAGCGTCGTCTATTGCTGTGCCAAGGCGCGAAGGTCAATGGCCGCGTTCAAAATGAGCCGGAGCGCGTCGTGTCTGAAATGGCTCATCCGGATGGGACCCGTTCCACAATGAAGCTGTTTGACGACTCTAAAGGCGATGAGAGCGTACCTGTGAGTTGTGAGCCTGCGGCCCAGAATCAGTATGTGCTGGTAACAGCCGCGCACAACGAAGAGGCGTTCATTGAGCGGACGATTCAGGCTGTTTGCGCACAGGAAATGCGGCCGCGGAAATGGGTTATCGTCGATGACGGGTCGACCGACGATACCGCGAAGATTGTCGGCCACTATGCTGAAAAATATTCTTTCATTCACTTGCTGCAACTTTCGAAGCTTCATGCCCCCGACTTTGGCGCGCAGGTTCATGCGATCAATGCAGGAGTTGACTGGCTGCAGAAGAGCGGAGTTGAGTTTGATTGTATCGGCAATGTCGATTCGGACATATCATTCGATGGGCTATATTTCCGTAAGTTGATTAGTAAGTTCGAGGCCGATCCAACGCTTGGCTTAGCCGGTGGATGGCTATATGAGGAAGACGGGGCGAGCTTTACACCTAGAAAAGGGAATCGCGTAAAAAGCGTTCCTCACGGTATTCAACTGTTTCGGCGGGCATGTTTTCAGGCGATTGGGGGTTACATCCCGCTTCGTTATGGAGCTCCCGACTGGTGCGCGGAGATTTCGGCGCGCATGAACGGGTGGAAAGTCGAGTCGTTTCCCGACGTGCAGGCATTTCATCACCGGCCGACCGGAAGTGTGAGCGGCGGCGTGCGCTATCTTTACCGGGCTGGGTTAGCGGCGTTTGCCCTCGGGAGTCATCCGGCGTTTGAGATGGCAAAATGCGTGGTTTCGCTGCATCGCCGTCCTTATGTGGTGGGCGCTCTGAGCAGACTGAGCGGTTTCGCCGCCGGGTATTGGCGAAGAGAGAAAAGGCAAGTTTCGAATGAGCTGGTTCGATTCTTGAGACGCGAGCAGACCCTTACCCTGGTAGCTGGATTACTTGGGCCTCTCGGGCTGGCGCCACGCGGGAACGCGGCAGGGCGGAAAGCATCTTTCTCGCAGTAGTTGCGGCACAACAATGGACATGGGTTTAAGCGTGTACAGAAAATTCAGGCGCGTAATTAGTTTGCTGATCAGCATGGCGGTCTATTTCGCCGACTGCTTCCGGCGCACGATTCTCCTGCTGTGCGGGAAGCGGCCGCGCCCCACATGTGCCGTCCTGTATTATCACGCAATCCGAGACGAAGACCGCGTGGGCTTCGCCAGACAGATGGATCTGGTTGTGCGGCTTACGGAAACGATTTCGATTGATGGGCGGGTTGCGCTGCTTCCGAACAAACGGTATTCGGCGGTTACGTTCGACGACGGTTTTGAGAGCACGGTCCGCAACGCCGTTCCCGAACTTGAAAAGAGAAATGTGCCAGCGGCTATCTTCGCGATCCCCGATCTGCTGGGTGGATTCGCCAGTTGGTGGCCCCAGACTTCTCCTGAGCGGTACGAAAAGCTTGCGTCCGCGGAGCGCCTGCGGTCACTTCCCAAGGATTTGATCGCGATCGGATCGCATACATTGACGCACCCGCGGCTTCCGGCGCTCGGTGAAGCAAGGGCGCGACAGGAACTGGCGGAGTCGCGCACCAAACTCGAGCAGTTACTAGGTCGCCCGGTAACTACTTTTAGTTTTCCGTATGGCGCCTTCAACGAGCAGTTGATCGAATGGTGCCGCGATGCGGGATACGAACGGGTCTTCACGACGCTGCCGTATTCGGCGTTTGCCACACCGGGAGAATTTGTGGTTGGCCGCGTAACCGTGGAACCGACGGACTGGCCTCTCGAATTCCGTCTCAAAGTGCTGGGCGCTTACCGGTGGCTGCCGCGGGCATTCAGGCTCAAGCGTAGACTTTTCCCGGCGAGGACTATGGGGAACGATCGAAGTCTCGAGACAAGCATGGCGCGGAAATAGTACTGGATCGCGCGGCGGACGAAATACAGCGGGCGAAATACACGAAGTTCGCGGTGTTGACAGGCACAGAAAAGTAACAACAGAGTTCTGGCATTGGATCAGGTTTCGGCATCGATGAATCGCACCTTAATCGAGTACTTTCGCTTTCCCGAACAGCATGGACGGCTGGCATTAGACGGGCCGCTGTCGGAAACTCGCGGCTATTTTCGTTTCGGCGACGAGACGCTGTTTGGCCGCGTGCAGGACCAGCCCGCGGCTAGCCCGTTAGGACTTGGGGAAAGGCAGGCGGCGCAGCCGAGAATCGAGGACGGCGTTGCCTATCTGCCGTTCGACCTCACCGAAGTGAGCAATGAGTTACGCCAGGAAGCCTATGTGAACGGCAATGAGCGCCGGATGATGTCGGCGGTGAACGCCGCATACTATTTAGTGCGGCCGATTCTGCCAGTGGCTGTCCGCAAACATCTGCAAGCGATCCGGCTGCGCAACTGGAAACGCCTGCGGTTTCCGCATTGGCCGGTGGATCGCACGGTGGACAATCTAATGGAGCAGGCGCTGCTTTTGCTGCTCCGGGCGCAGGATGCGAAAGAAATCCCATTTATCTGGTTCTGGCCGGACTGGGCTTCGAGTGCGGCTGTGATGACGCACGACGTCGAAACGACGGCGGGCCGGGATTTTTGTCCTTCGCTCATGGACATAAATGAATCGTTCGGGATCCCCGCCTCTTTCCAGGTGATTCCGGAGGAGCGCTACGAGGTCACCGGCGAATTTCTGGATTCAATCCGGCGGCGCGGATTCGAAGTGGTGGTGCACGACCTGAATCATGACGGCCGTCTCTTCAGCGATAAAAAAGAATTCATGAAGCGCGTGGCCAGGATCAACGCTTATGGCAAGGAATTTGGCGCGACCGGGTTTCGCGCGGGCGTTCTCTATCGCAATCAGCGGTGGTTTGACGCGCTGGATTTCGAGTACGACTCTTCGGTTCCCAACGTCGCGCACCTGGACCCGCAGCGCGGCGGATGTTGTACGGTCATGCCCTATTTCGTTGGCAAAATGCTCGAACTGCCGGTCACGATGACGCAGGACTATACGCTGTTTCACATCCTGAACGATTACTCGACCGAATTATGGAAACGGCAGACCTCGCTTATTATGGAAAAGCACGGATTGATGAACGTAATCATTCACCCCGATTACATAACGGGCCTCCGGGAGAGAAAAGTGTATGAGGCCCTGCTCGCTTATTTGGCTGAGTTCCGAGACAAGAAAAATGTCTGGATCGCAACGCCCGGCGAAGTGAATCGCTGGTGGCGGCAGCGCGCCCGTATGAAGATCGTCGAGGAGAATGGAAGTCTTCGAATCTCCGGAGCCGGCAGCGACCGCGCAAGCATCGCATATGCCACCGAACAAGGCGGCCGGTTAGTCTACTCGGCGGTTGCGTCGGACGCTCTCCGGTGCGAAGCCGGTGGAATGTGACCACGCCTGATCGAGTATGAGCGGCCGACAGGCAGACACTTTTCGTGCACTTGTGCTATATCGACTTTCCCCCAAGACACGCGGTTATCAGCCCGGCAACGGCAGGCAAGCTCCCCTGGGCTTTCAGTGAAGCAAGGACCCTTAGGGTAGTGGAGGAGAAGTGCCAGACTGCAACGTAGCGGTAATTGGAGCGGGACCATATGGGCTGGCGACGGCCGCCTATTTGCGGTCCTGCGGCGTGGAGACTCGCGTTTTCGGCAACCCGATGTCTTTCTGGGCGGAGCAGATGCCAGCCGGGATGTTCCTTCGATCTAACTGGGGGGCGTCACACATCGCGGATCCCAGTAACGCACTTACACTGGACGCCTTTCGTAAAGCCGACGGCAGTCATTTCGAGAAGCCAATTCCGCTGAAAAGCTTTGTCGATTATGGGCTTTGGTATCAGAAGCAGGCGGTGCCCGATGTCGATCTCCGTCATGTGCAAGGCTTGGAGCGGAATGGAGTGGGATTCAAGGTCAGTTTGTCGGATGGGGAGCGGTTCGTCGCGCGCAGGGTGGTAGTGGCTGGCGGGATTGGGCGGTTTGCTCATCGGCCGCAGGAATTTTCCAGTAACCCAAAAGAACTGGTTTCACACACCGTGGATCAAACCGATTTGGGCAAGTTCAAAGGGAAGCAGGTTGCCATTGTGGGCGGCGGCCAGAGCGCACTGGAGTCGGCTGCTCTGTTGAAAGAGGCGGGAGCCGATCCGGAAGTTTTGGTACGGGAGTCATTCTTGAATTGGGTTGGCCTGCACGCTGGCTTGCACCACATGGGCCTGTTGTCGAAGCTGCTTTACTCGAATCGCGATGTGGGGCCGGCGGGCATCAGTAAGCTGGTTGCGGCACCGCACGTGTTTCGGCGTTTTCCGAGAGAGTTTCAGGATAAAGTTGCCTACCGGGCGATCCGGCCGGCGGGCGCTGGATGGCTGCAACCGCGGCTGAAGGAAGTGAAGATCTCTCTCGGTTGCACGGTCGTCGAGGCGGCGGAAAAGGGAAGCCGTCTGCAACTCAAGCTGGCCGATGGCAGCGAGCGCATGGTTGATCATTGTCTGCTCGCTACCGGCTTTCGGGTTGACCTGAGCCGCTACGAATTTTTGTCTTCGACCTTACTGCAGCAGCTTCAGACTGCCGGCGGATTTCCTGTGCTGAGCCGAGGTTTTGAGAGCACGGTGAGAGGACTGCACTTTGTGGGCAAGACGGCATCGTGGAGTTTCGGGCCATTGCTGTGCTTTGTTTCGGGAACCGAGTTTGCGGGAACGGAATTGTCGCGCTTTGTAACGCGCGCACAAAGAGTGGGGAACCGCAGTGGCTGATTTAGCGAGCGCAGTAGTTGAGCGGAACACGCGCGGGCGGTTCGGCAATAAAACAGCCGGAGCCGTTGTTCTTGGCGGCGATTACCAGGGCCTGGGAATTGTGCGCAGCCTTGGGAAGCAAGGTGTTCCGACGTGTGTCGTCGACGACGAGCGCTCGATTGCAAGGTATTCGCGCTATGCGGGCCGGGCGGTGCATTTCCCTAATCTCAAGGACGAAAGGAATACGGTTGACGCACTGCTGAGTCTTGGCCGGCGGCTGGATCTTGAGGGCTGGCTGCTTTATCCCACACGTGACGAGCTGGTGGCCGCGCTTTCGCGCCATCGCGAGGAACTGAGCCAGGTTTTTCGAGTGCCAACGCCCGAGTGGGAGAGCGTGCGCTGGGCGTGGGACAAAAGAAATACCTATGAACTCGCGACGCAACTGGGCATCCCCATTCCCGCGACACGGTATCCAAATAGCCTTGCCGACCTGCAGTGGTTTGACGAACTAACCCCGCCGTTTGCCATCAAGCCGGCGATTAAAGAACATTTCGTGTATGCCACTCGTGTGAAGGCCTGGTGCGCTCATAGCCATGCCGAACTGCGGACATTATTCGAAAAAGCGTTCGATATTGTGGGGCCGGGCGAAGTGATGGTGCAGGACGTAATACCCGGCGGAGGCAGCCAGCAATATTCATATTGCGCATTCTTCCGGGACGGCGAAGCCGTGGGAAGCATGGTGGCGCGCAGGAGACGGCAGCATCCGTTGCAGTTTGGGCGGGCGAGCACGTTTGTCGAAACCATCGATCAACCTGAACTCGTGGAAGTTTCGGAGCGTTTTCTGAAGGCGATCGATTATTACGGCCTGGTCGAACTGGAGTACAAACTCGATCCCCGTGACGGGATGTTCAGGTTGCTCGATGTGAATGCTCGCACGTGGGGATATCACAGTTTGGGAGCAAGCGCCGGCGTCGACTTCAGTTATATGCTCTTTGCCGACCAGATGGGATTGCCGGTTACCCCCGCGAAGGCCAAGCCCGGAGTGGCCTGGATGCGAACCACGACGGACATCCCGACGGTGATTTTGGAGTGCCTGGCAGGGAGTCTGAGCCCGGGGGGGTATTTGCGGTCGCTGGGAATGTGCCGCACCGAAGCGGTATTCAGCATGTCGGACCCGCTTCCTGGGATCGCCGAGTTGGTTTTGATCCCTTATTTAGCCGCGAAGAGAGGGTTTTGACCCCGAGCTATACTGTAACTAAGGGGATCGCCCTTTCGTGTACGACGCTTTCTCGTTTGTTCCATAAAAGCTTGTTACCATTGAACTTATCGGCCTCGGCTCGCGAGACCGCCCTGTGAATTAAGTTATGAGTTCCCGAGATACCGTGCATTCTCCCGATCTTGTGAGGCCGTCGTCACTGAAGACGGCATTCGATGCAAGAGAGTGCCTCGCGCAGGACCTTTTTGTTGCGCAGGCCATTCGTGCGCCAGAACGGCCAGCCGTCGTTTCTGTGACCGGAACGCTTTCCTATGGAGAGCTGCTGCGCTGTTCACGCGCGCTTGGGCACCGGCTCCGAGAGCTTGGCGTGAAGCCCAACACGCTGGTCGCAGTCGTAATGGATAAGGGCTGGGAGCAGGTCGCGGGCGTGCTGGGGGCTCTGGAGGCGGGCGCAGCATATCTGCCAATCGACGCCAACGTTCCTCGCGAGCGCATGCACTATCTGTTGGAAAACGGGGAAGTCGAAGTTGTGCTCACGCAGTCCTGGCTCGATAAGAGCCTGGAATGGCCGGCGAATGTGAAGCGGCTCTCCGTTGATCGGGAATATTTGAGCGCGGGCGATCCAGAGCCACTGCCGCGGGTGCAGACCCCCGACGATGTCGCCTATATTCTCTACACTTCGGGCTCGACGGGCAAGCCGAAAGGCGTGATGATCGGGCATCGCGGGCTGGTCAATTGCATCCTGGAAACGAATCGTACGTTTGGCGTAACCGCCAAGGATCGCGTGCTGGCGGTGACCGCGCTGCATCACGACATGTCGGTGTATGACATTTTTGGGATGCTGGCCGCCGGCGGCGCGTTAGTGATGCCCGATCGCAGCGGCACGCGCGCGCCCGACCATTGGGTGGATTTGATCTCGCAGCTCGGTGTGACGGTATGGAATTCGGTGCCGGCTTTCATGGAGATGCTGCTGGTTCATGTCGCGGCTCGAAAGCTGGTTCTGCGGGACCGTCTGCGGCTGGTTTTTCTTGGTGGCGACTGGATCCCGTTGAGTGCGCCGGCGCGGATTCGCGAGCACTTTAGCCAGCCTTCAGGAGATGTGCAGGTCGTTAGCGTCGGCGGCCCGACGGAAACGACCATATGGAACATCTGGTATCCAGTGCAGCAGGTTGAAGCGGATTGGAAGAGCATTCCCTATGGGCATCCGATCGCGAACACGCGTTATTACGTGCTCGACGAAAATTTGAACGAGAGCGCCTCCGGTGAGCCGGGAGAGCTTTGCTGTGCGGGAGTTGGGCTGCTCAAGGGATACTGGCGAAATCCGGAGCAGACTGCGGCGCGCACTGCCGTGCATCCGCGTACAGGGGAGCGGATCTATCGCACAGGGGACCGGGGCCGTCTCTTGCCTAGCGGGGAGATCGAGTTCCTCGGCAGAATCGACCGCCAAGTCAAGATCAACGGGCAGAGAATTGAACTGGGCGAGATTGAAGCGGTCTTACTGGGACAGCGCGGGGTGAAGCAGGCTGTCGTGGACGCCGTCGAGATGGAAGGCCAGAAGAAACTGGTTGCCTATGTGGTGCCCGAAGTTGAGAGTAACTTGTGCGCGCACGGATTGCGCACTGCCGCTGAGAGCTTCCTGCCCACTCATATGGTGCCCAGTTCTTTCCTGATGTTGGAGTCGCTTCCGCTGAATGCCAACGGGAAGGTGGATCGCAGTTTGCTTCCTGCCTTAGTGCGCGCCGAGTCAGCTCACGACGCGTCTGCGGCATCTGCGACTGCGGGTAACGCGGCGGCAAACGGCATTGAGGCGACGATTGCCTCGGTGTGGCGGCGGGCTCTCGGCATCCAGCAGATTAGCCCGACCGATAACTTTTTCGACTTAGGAGGAGATTCGATTCTCCTCGTGCAAGTCCACTCCGAGTTACAAGAAGCTTTAGGCCGGACTTTCTCGGTAACCGACTTATTCCAATACTGCTCTTTCCGATCTCTGAGCGACTATCTCGGAGGAAAAGAAAGTCTGCAACTCTCAAGCGACGATATCGCCGAGAGGGTTCGTAAACGCCAGAACGCAATGGCGAGGCAGCGCCGGGTTACCCAACTTTCATGAGCGATCAAAAGCAGCAGGACCTCAGCAACGCGATTGCAGTTATCGGGATGTCGGCCCGTCTCCCGGGTGCGCGCAATGTCGCCGAATTCTGGCGTAATCAGCTGGCGGGCGTCGAATCGATCACGCACTTCCGGGCGGATGAACTGGAAGTAGCGAATGCGGCCCATGCCGTGAAAGACCCGGCCTATGTGGCGGCGCGCCCGATCATTGAGGATGTCGACCAGTTTGATGCCGCGTTTTTCGGACTGTATCCCAAGGAAGCGGAAATTATGGATCCGCAACATCGCGTATTCCTTGAGATCTGCTGGGAAGCGTTGGAAGATGCCGGGTACGACCCGATGAACGCACCGGGCATGACCGGCGTATATGCCGGATGTAGCACCAGCACATACTTTCTGAATCATGTTTGCCGCGACCGCCGTTTTATCGAAGACTATGTCAGCGGATATCAGGTGTCGAATTATCCCGTCCTATTGGGCAGTAACATCGACTTTCTCGCCACTCGCGTTGCATATAAGTTCAATCTGAAAGGGCCGGCGTTCACGATGGTTGCGGGCTGCTCGACGTCGCTGCTGGCGATTTGCCAGGCGGCGCAGGCGCTCCAGACTTATCAATGCGATATGACGCTCGCCGGGGGCGTATCGATTACGTTCCCGCAGAAGCGCGGATACCTTTATCAGGATGGCGGCATGGCATCGCCCGACGGCCATTGCCGCGCCTTCGACGAGAACGCGAATGGGACGGTGTTTGGCGGCGGCGCATCGGTCGTGCTTCTGAAGCGGTTCGAGGACGCGGTCAATGACGGCGATCAGATCCATGCGGTGATTCGCGGATTCGCCGTGAACAACGACGGGTCGAGCAAGGTGGCCTATACCGCTCCGAGCGTAGAGGGACAGGCCCAGGTTGTGACCATGGCGCAGGCGGTGGCTGACGTCTCACCCGACACGATTGGCTATATCGAGGCGCACGGGACAGGAACGCCGCTGGGCGATCCCATCGAAATTGCCGCGCTGACGCAGGCGTTTCGCGTTCATACAAAAGCGAAGCAGTTTTGCGCGGTGGGAACGGCAAAAACAAATGTCGGGCATTTGGACATCGCATCGGGCGCTACCGGCTTCATTCATGCCGTGCACGTGGTTCGCGAGGGCATCTATCCGGCGACGCTGCATTTCACGCGGCCGAATCCAAAGCTCGATCTTGAGAACAGCCCGTTTTATGTGAATGCAACCAGCAAGCGGTGGGAGCAGAGCAACGGACCGCGCCGCGCTGGCGTCAGTGCATTCGGAGTGGGCGGAAGCAACGCGCACGTGATTTTGGAAGAAGCGCCGCCGCGTCCTGTTGCGCCTTCTGCGCGAGCAATGCATTTGCTGACGCTTTCGGCACGCTCGGAGGCGGCGCTCGACCGGGCGACGACGAATCTCGGTGAGTATCTTGCCGCGCATCCGGAGTTACCGCTGGCGGATGTTGCCTGGACCTTGCAGACAGGACGCCATCCATTTCCATGCCGACGGACAATTGCTGCGCGCGATCTGCCGGAGGCGGTTGCCAGTATCAATCAGCGCGACCGGAAGCGTGTGCAGACGCGCCTGCGGCCTCTCGACAATCCCGAAGTGTGTTTCCTGTTCCCCGGACAAGGTTCGCAGCACCCGAACATGGGGCGCGAGTTATATGAGACCGAGCCGGTGTTTCGAGCAGCGGTGGATCGGTGCGCGGAAATTCTCCGGCCGCACCTTGATGCCGATCTTCTGACTTTGCTGTATCCACCCGATGGCGCGTCCGACGAGGCGAAGCGTAAGGTCACCGATACGGTGATCGCGCAGCCGGCCATCTTTACGATTGAATACGCACTCGCGCAACTTTGGATGAGCTGGGGAATCGAGCCCGCCGGAATGCTGGGACACAGCGTTGGCGAGTTCGCGGCCGCCTGCCTGGCGGATGTGTTTTCGCTGGAAGATGCGCTGTCACTGGTGGCGGCTCGCGGAAGGATGATGCAGGATTTGCCGTCCGGCGGCATGCTCTCTGTGCGCTTGCCGGAGGCGGAATTGCGCGCGCGGCTTACGGACGGACCGTCGGTCGAGCTTTCGATTGCAGCCATCAATGCACCTTCGCTGTGCGTTGTTTCCGGACCGTTTGAAGCGCTCGAAGAATTGGAGCGCAAGCTGGCTGCGGAGAACGTGGTGTCGCGGCGGTTGGTCACATCGCATGCCTTCCATTCCGCCATGATGGATCCCATCGTTGGGCCATTTACGGAGCGCGTAGCGAACGTTCGCCTGCGCGCGCCGAAGATTCCGTATGTTTCCGGTGCAACCGGAAAGTGGATTACGGAGAAGGAAACAACCGACCCCGCGTATTGGGCAAAACATTTCCGGCAGCCGGTGCAGTTTTCGGCCGGCCTCGCCGAGTTGCGGACGAAGGCGAACAGCATTCTTCTCGAAGTAGGTCCGGGCAATGTGCTGGGTACGCTATCGCGGCAGCAGCCGGGGGCATCGGCCGAGCAACCAGTTATCTCTTCGCTCGCCGATGGACACTCGGGCGATGGCGATGCGCCGAGCCTGATGAACGCGCTGGGCGCGCTCTGGCTTGCGGGAGCGCGGCCGGATTGGCAGAAACTTTACGGCGAAGGAAAAAGGGCGCACGTTTCGCTGCCTACATATCCGTTCGAACGAAAACGTTGTTGGATCGATGCCCCCATTGCGCAAGAATCCGCTGCGCAGCCCGAACCTGTCGCTGTGACGGCGGAGCAGTTTATTTCGGAAAACTATATTTCAGAAACCCCAGCTGGGGAGGAACTCACAAACGTGAATGCAAATCCGCAAATACCTGTAACGTCGTCTGAAGCGCGGCCGGCAAGAATCGCCAGAGCCCTTGCCGAGATTTTCGAAGATCTCTCCGGCGTCGATGTTTCGCAGGCCGACGGATCGACGAGTTTTCTTGAGTTGGGATTTGACTCGCTCTTCCTGACGCAGGTGACGCAAGCCTTGTCGCAAAAATTCGGGGTGAAGGTCACGTTCCGCCAATTGCTCGGCGACCTTTGCACGATGAGCGCGCTTTCCGAATTCCTGGATAAGCAACTGCCGGTCGATGTGCTAGCGGATACGGCTCCGGCGGTGGTTGTTGCGCCAGCCGCGGCCATTACGTCACCCACACATGCTCCAACGCCGGCGCCAGCGATTCGGCCCATGCCGGCGGCGGCGGGAAATGGAGATAGTGCCATGTCTGAATCTCCCGTAGAACGCCTGATGCGCGAACAACTGCAGGCGATGAATCAACTATTTTCTCAGCAACTCGACGCCCTGCGCGGTTCGGGCGCGGCGGTTGCGCCACCGGCGGCAAGGCCGGCAGTGGCGGCTTCCGCTGCGACATCTGCGGCCACGCCCAATGTACCTGCGCCAGCTCATGTGCCTCAAGCGCCGTCCGTTTCAATTCGAGCTTCATCGGCGAGTGCGGCTGTGTCTTCCGGGGCGGGTAAAGAGGAGTTCAAGCCCTTCGGTCCCTACAAGCCGCCGCAAAAAGGCATCTCGGGCGGTGTGACGCCGCAGCAAGAAGAAGGGCTGCGCAAGCTGATCCAGTCGTATGCGCAGCGCACGGCGAAATCGAAGAGCTTCACGCAGGAGCATCGCGCCGAACTGGCCGACCCGCGCGTTGTTTCGGGCTTTCGCGCGCAGTGGAAGGAAATCGTTTATCCGATTGTGACCGTGCGCTCGCAGGGTTCCCGGCTGTGGGACGTGGACGGCAACGAGTACATCGACATCCTGAACGGCTTTGGGCCGATCATGCTGGGACATCGTCCCGAGTTCGTGGAGAGGGCGATTGCGAAGCAACTGCAAGAGGGATTCGAGATTGGTCCGCAAACGCGGCTGGCCGGCGAAGTAGCGAAGAAATTCTGCGCGCTGACCGGCAACGAGCGGATGACGTTCTGCAACACCGGTTCGGAAGCGGTGATGGCAGCCATGCGAGTGTCGCGAACGGTGACTGGACGGAACAAAGTTGTGCTGTTTGCCGGCGCTTATCACGGCATGTTCGACGAGGTGCTGGTCAAAGGCGTCAAGAAGGCTGGAGTTCCGCATGCCGCTCCGGTCGCGCCCGGCATCCCGCGCGAGAATCTTTCGAACATGATCGTGCTCGATTACGGCACAGCGGAATCGCTGGAGTGGATTCGTCAGAACGCGAACGATCTTGCGGCCGTGCTGGTTGAGCCGGTGCAGAGCCGGCATCCGCATTTGCAGCCGAGAGAATTTCTGGAAGAGCTTCGCAGGATCACGGAAAAATCAGGCACAGCTTTTATCTTCGACGAGGTCGTCACCGGCTTCCGCGTGCATCCGGGAGGCTGCCAGGCCTTGTTTGGCATCCGCGCCGATCTTGCTACCTATGGAAAAGTTGTTGCCGGCGGAATGCCGATCGGCATTCTCGCGGGCAAGGGCGCGTTCATGGATGCGCTCGATGGCGGCCAGTGGCGTTTCGGCGACGACTCGTATCCCGAAGTTGGTGTCACGTTCTTCGCGGGTACGTTTGTCCGGCACCCGCTGACGCTCGCGGCCGTGAAAGCTGTGCTCGATCATTTCGAGCAACAAGGGCCCAGCCTGCAACAAGGTTTGAACGAGCGGACCACGAAGCTGGCCGGAAGACTGAACGAACTGTTCGAGCGCGAGCAGGTTCCGACGCGCGTGGAACATTTCGCCAGCATCTTCTATTTTGCGTTTCCATCGGAAGAACGATTCGCCAGCCTCTTCTATTACTTCCTGCGGGCGAAAGGCGTCCACGTTCTGGAGGGCTTCCCGTGCTTCCTTACAACGACGCACACCGATGCGGACATCGAAAAAGTGTTTGCCGCTTTCAAGGAAAGCGTCGCCGACATGCAGAACGCCGGCTTCTTTTCGAAGGCCGGGACCGTAGTCGATTCCATCGCCGCCGTGGCCAGCTCGCAATCGGTTTCCGCGCCGGTGACCGAAGAAATCTCCGTGACCGAGCCGCAGCTTGAGGTCTGGTTATCGGATCAGCTGGGTGACGACGCTTCCTGCTGCTTCAACGAGTCGTTCAGTCTCCGCATGAAGGGCAATTTGAACGAGACCGCGATGAAAGAGGCGGTTCGTGCGCTGGTGAACCGGCATGACGCGCTGCGTGCGAAGTTTGTCCACGAGGGGCAGGCGCAGAAGTTCATGCCTCACGTCGATCTGAACATTCCCACGGTCGATCTTTCGACGCTGAGCGCCGCCGAGCGCGGCGCCCGCATCAAGCAGTTGATCGCCGACGATGCGCATACGCCGTTCCGGCTGACAGAAGGCCCGATGGTGCGGGTCCAACTCGTAAAGTTCGGGGCGGATTCCTGGCAGCTCGTTTTCACGTCGCATCACATTGTCTGCGACGGTTGGTCGACGAATGTGCTGCTCGACGAGCTGGCGAAAATTTACAACGACCTCAATGCCGGCAGGTCGTGGTCTTTGCCGACGCCTATGAGCTTCGCGGCGTATGCGAAATCGCAGCGAGAATTTCTGGATGGGCCGGAAGGCGCGAAGACCGAACAATTCTGGCTGGAACAATTTCGCGAACCTGTTCCTCTGCTCGATCTGCCCACCGATCGTCCGCGGCCGGCTGTCCGGGAATTCAATGGCGCAACCTACCGCACGCGGATTGGCGCGGAGGCCTACACCTCGCTCAAGAAGCTGGGAGCGAAACAAAAATGCACGCTGTTTGTGACGCTGCTCTCAGGCTTCCAGATTCTGTTGGGCCGGTTGAGCGGGCAGGATGACATCGTGGTCGGAATTCCGACTGCCGGACAATCCCTATTAGAAGACACGATCCTGGTTGGACATTGCGTGAACTTCATCCCGTTGCGCGGAAAACTGGCCGATGAGACAACGGCTGCGCAATTTCTTGCCAGCACCAAGCAAACGCTCCTGGCCGGCTATGAGCACCAGAACTACACGTACGGCCGTCTGGTAAGAAAGCTGCAAATTCCTCGCGATCCAAGCCGCCTGCCGCTGACCGAAGTGCAGTTCAACCTGGAGCGGGTCGGCGACGATATGAAGTTCGACGGATTGGAAGCGGATGCAGATCCAAATCCAAAGAGCTTCGTCAACTTCGATATCTTCCTGAACATCGTGGAGTCGAAAGACGGCCTGATGCTCGACTGCGACTACAATACCGGCCTGTTCGATGAAGCGACCATTGCGCGCTGGCTGAGCCATTACCAGACTTTGCTGCTGGGGATGGTTGGCAATGCGGAACAGCCGGTCGCGCGGCTGCCGCTGCTCACTCCGGCGAACCGGCAGCAGATGCTGGCTGACGGGAATCGAACGGCTGCGGATTACCCGCGCAACCTGTGCGTGCACCAACTGTTTGAGGCGCAGGCGAAGAAGACCCCCGACGCTGTCGCGGCGGTGTTTGAGAAAGTTCAGCTGACGTATCGCGAACTCGACCGCAAATCAAATCAGCTCGCCCATTATCTGCGCAACAACGGCATACGCCCCGGAACGATGGTCGGAGTATTTGTGGAACGCTCGCTCGACATGATCGTTGCGCTGCTCGGCATCATGAAAGCGGGCGGCACGTATGTCCCCATGGATCCGACGTATCCGGCGGAGAGAATTTCATTCGTGCTCAACGATGCCAATGTGCCTATGCTGCTGACGCAGGAGCCGTTGTTCCGGACGGTGAACGTTGGAAGTGCGCGGCATGTTTTCCTCGATACCGAGTGGGCGAAGATCGCACAGCATTCGGCCGATGAACTGCCCGCAGCTGCAACCGCCGAGGATTTGGCTTATGTCATCTACACCTCGGGATCGACGGGCAAGCCGAAGGGCGTCGAGATTTCCCATCGCTCGGTGGTGAATCTGCTGCTGTCGATGAGCAAGAAGCCGGGCCTGACGGCAAAGGACACTTTAGTCGCCGTGACCACGCTTTCATTCGACATTGCTGGCCTCGAATTATTCCTGCCGCTCGTGTGCGGAGCGAAACTTGTCATTGCCAGCCGCGAAGCCGCCGCCGACGGCAGCCTGTTGCTGGAGCGTCTGTCCAGTTGCGGCGCGACCGTCATGCAGGCCACTCCAGTCACCTGGAAGCTGCTGATCGAAGCGGGTTGGGATGGAAAGCCCGCTCTGAAGGCGTTCTGTGGCGGAGAAGTTTTCCCTCGCGATCTGGCGGACGAACTTCTCCGCCGTGCTCAATCGGTGTGGAACATGTATGGGCCGACCGAAACCACGATCTGGTCTTCGACCATCGAGGTGAAACCCGGAGACGGCGCGGTGCCAATCGGGCCGCCGATCGACAATACCCAATTCTATGTGCTCGATATGCACGACCAGCCAGTGCCCATCGGCGTGGCAGGAGAACTCTGCATCGCAGGAGACGGAGTGGCGCGTGGATACTTCCGGCGTCCCGAACTGACAGCGGAAAAATTCGTTGCCGACCCGTTCGCCGAGCAATCATCGGCCGATCAGTCATCGCCTGGTCAAACGCGGGCGCGCATGTACAAGACCGGCGACCTGGTCCGGTATCGGGCCGACGGCACGCTTGAATTTCTCGGACGGCGCGACCATCAGGTGAAGTTGCGTGGCTTCCGCATCGAACTGGGAGAAATCGAGACCGCGCTTTCGCGCTATCCTGGAGTTCGAGAGGCAGTCGTGATCGTTCGCGAGGACACTCCCGGCGACAAGCGTCTCGTCGCGTACGTGACCAGCGACCATCAGGCGCTGACCGTCGCGGCTGTCCGTGAGGCTTTGACCGGCAAGCTGCCTAATTACATGCTGCCTTCGGCGGTGGTACGCATGGACGCAATGCCGCTCACTCCGAATGGCAAGATCGACCGCAAAGCCTTGCCGGCGCCGGATACGACGCGTGCGGCGCGCCAGCGCGAATATGTGGCTCCGCGCACGGAACAGGAAAAGACGCTGACGGCAATTTGGGCTGAGGTTCTTCACCTGGACCGGGTCGGCATTCAGGACAATCTGTTCGAACTGGGCGCGGACTCGCTGCATATTTTCCAGATTGTGGCGCGCGCGAGCAAGTCCGGGATAAGAATCGCTCCCGCGGTCATTCTGAAGCACAGGACGATTGCGGCGGTCGTGGAGCAGATCGGCAACGGAGCCGCACCGGCAAAGAGTGCGCCGGCAATTGTGCCGGTATCCCGCGATCGCTATCGCGTGAAAACCGTTTTGCAGGTGCCAGAGAAAGAGCCGGTCAATTGAGTGTGGCAAGCGACGAAATGAAGACCGTGGAAAACTCGGAGCCTATTGTGTCGAAGCCTAATGCGGCGAACGAACAGGGGGAAGTGTTTGTCCTGCCCGCATCGCTTTGCCAGGAACGATTCTGGGGACTGGACCGGCTGAATCCCGGCAATCCAACCTGGAGTGTGCCGGTACGGTTTCGTCTGCAAGGAAACCTCGACCCGGCTCTGATCGAACGCGCGTTCAATCAGATCGTAAAGAGGCATGAGGTTCTGCGGACGACGTTCACGGTGGTGGACGGCGAACCCGCGCAAGTCATCAAGCCGTCACTCGAGATCAAAGTCCCGGTGATCGATCTCCGGCCGATTCCGAAACCGGAGCGCGACGCTGAAATCGACAAGCTGTCCCTGAAGGAAGCCCGTTGGCGATTCGATCTTGCGACCGGTCCGCTGCTTCGCGTGACGCTTCTGCGTGTGGAAGAGAACGAGCATTGGATGCTTGTGACGCCACACCATTCGATCATCGATTACCAATCGATCGGTCTCATCTCGAACGAGTTGGGCCTGCTCTACGAAGCGTATGTGCGCGGAGTAGAACCGGTGTTGCCTGAACTTAGCATCCAGTATGGCGATTATGCGGTATGGCAGCGTGAGCAGGCGGAGAGTCCGGCCGTGCAGAAGGAACTTGCCTACTGGAAGGACCAGCTCAGAGATCTGCCATTGCTCGAACTTGCGGCCGATCATCCGCGGCAAGCTTCACCGACGTTCGAAGCCACGATTACTTCGCTCTTGTTGCCAGTCGCGCTGACCGATGCGGTACGCGAAATCGGCAGCCGCGAAAGCGCCACCTTCTTCAATACCGTGCTGGCCGCGCTTGGCGTGCTGATGTATCAGTACACAGGGCAGACCGATTTTGGCGCAGCCACGCAGGTTTCCGGACGCACCAGCATTGAGCTGGAGCCGGTGATTGGCCCGTTCATCAATACAGTAGTTCTGCGCCTTGATCTTTCCGGCAATCCGGCGTTTCCGCAGCTGCTTGGCCGCGCGCAGGAAGTTGGACTGCAATCGATTGCGAATCAAAACGTCCGCTTCGAACAGGTGCTGAAGTATCTGCGGCCCAACGACTATCCCAGCCACCACACGCTCTTCCGGCTCAATTTCATCTGTCAGCGCGATCCCGTAAAGCCGCAGGAGTTCGCCGGAATCAAGCTCACGGTGATCCCTTCGAAATCGCAGGGAGCCCTTTACGATCTGAATATCTTCCTCGTATTGCGCAACGAGGGCTGGCGCCTGGCTTGCGAATACAACACGGACCTTTACGATGCGGCCACCATCACGTGCCTGCTCGGCGATTTCAAGGCCCTGCTCGAAAATATCGTTCGCGATCCGGACCGGCCAATTTCGCAATTCCCGGTTTCCGAAGGAGCCGCGCAGTCGAGGCAAACGCGGCTGCGGGCTAACTCTTCCGCAAAGCCAGTCGGAGGAGGATCGCAATTGGCGAGAGCCCAAGGAGCCGCGGCAGCAGCGACAGCCCCGGCTTTAGCGGCGACGAATGCGGAATCGCTTTCGAACTCGGCCTCTTTCGAGAAACCCTCGAACATGAACTCGAACCAAAGCTCGAATGCGAGCTCGATCGAAGGCTCGATCGAAACCTCGAATGTAAGCTCAGCCGAGACCGCAATCGATCCCGCCCACCCCGAGGCGTATGCATTGCCCACGAGTGTAGCGCAGCGGCGTTTTTTCATTCTCGAAGAAATGCTGCCCGGCAATCCCGCCCTGCACATGCGGGCCTGCGTCCGGCTCAAAGGCAGAGTCGATATTCCGAAGATCGAGCAGACCTTGCATTTGCTAGTGGACCGGCATGAGACGCTGCGCACGACTTTCGAGAAGTCCGGCGAAGAACTGCTGCAGATTATTCATCCATCGATGGCGATCGAACTCCCGATTACGGCGCTCGATTCCGTTCCGGAAGCGAGCCGGGAAGAAAAACTTTGGGAGTCGATCCGGGCCGAGGCGAGCGCACCAATCGACCTTGCCGTTGGGCCGTTGCTGCGAGCTCGTTTGTTCCGGCTGACCGAAGCCGAATACGTGCTGATGATCACCACGCACCACATCATCGTCGACGGCTGGTCGCAGAATGTGATCCAGCAGGATTTCTGGGCAATCTATGAAGGTCTGACGAAGGACGTGCAGCCCAACCTTCCGCCGATGCCGATTCAATATGGCGACTTTGCGCACTGGCAGGAGGAATGGCTGAAGTCGGAAGCCGCAGCCGAACAAATCGGATTTTGGAAGAAGCGGTTGCAACCGCCGCTGCCGGTGCTCGAGTTCCCGACAGATCGTCCTCCGACGAACCGTCCGGCCTCACATCCTGCGATGGAAACTCTGTTGTTGCCGCGCGATTTGACGCAGTCGCTGAAGGAGCTGACGCGGGCTGAAGGCGTGACTTTTTTCAACGTGATGCTGACGGGCTATGCGGCGCTGCTATGCCGCTGCGCCGGTCAGGAGGAGATCATCATCGGCTCCCCGGTCGCGAACCGGCGGCCTGAGACGGAGCCTCTGATCGGGCCTCTTGCCAGCCCGATCACGCTGCGCCTGAACCTTGCCGGCGATCCCACGCTGAAGGAGTTACTGGTTCGTGTCCGCGATGTGACGATAGACGCTCTCAACAATGCCGACGTGCCGTTTGAAGTCCTTATCGATGACCTGGCAGTGCGGTCTGTCAATGGAAGAAATCCTTTATCGCAATGTTACTTCTTCTATCAACTGGCGTTCTTGCGTCCTCGGGAGCTTGAAGACCTGGCGATCACGCCTCTTCCGGACTTTGGTTTGGGTACGCACTTCGAGCTGCAAATGGGGCTGCTGGAGCGCAACGAGGGCGTGCGTGCGCAACTCGAATACAACCCAGACCTGTTCGACGCGGCGACGATTCAGCAGGTGCTGGACGATTATCGAAAAGTGCTCGAGCAGATGCGGGATGTTCCTGAAGCGCATGTGAGCGAGTTGCAAGTTACAACGCGCGGCCAACAAACACAGGCGCCTCCGCCTCTGCCCGCCAAGGATACTTCTCCGCGCCGCCCAGCCGACGAAACCGAGAGAAAGCTTGGCAAAATCTGGGAAAGTTTGCTTGGAATCGCGCCGATTGGGCTGAATCAGAATTACTTCGAGCTCGGAGGAACGTCGATTCTTGCCGTTCGGTTGTTCGCGAGGATCGCCTCCGAATTTCACAGGAAGCTTCCGCTCTCGGTGCTATTCGAGGCGCCGACCATAGCGCAGTTGGCGGGATATCTGCGCGAGGAGACATACGAGCGTGCTTGGTCGCCGTTGGTGACGATCCGGGCGCAGGGTTCGCGTCCTCCATTTTTCTGCATCCACGGCGGCGGCGGAAATGTGCTGATCTATCGCGATCTGTCGCAGCATCTGGGAGCAGACCAGCCGGTTTATGGTTTGGAGGCTCAGGGATTGGACGGAGTGCGGCCGTATCTGGAAACGATCGAGGAGATGGCATCTCTTTATGTGAAGGAGATTCGGCGAGTTCAGCCGCACGGCCCTTATTATCTGGGCGGCTATTGCATGGGTGGAACCGTCGCATACGAGATGGCGCAGCAGTTCAGGGCAGAGGGAGAACAAGTCGCTCTGGTTGCGCTCTTCGACACGATGAACTGGTCTTCCATCCCCGCCGACAATGCCTGGCGAAGAGTGCGCCAAATCGGCCAGAGACTGGAATACCACGTTAAGAACTTCCTCTTGCTCGATATGGGCGAAAAAATGAAATTCTTCGCGGAGAAGGTTAAAATCCTGCGCAGCCGAACGCACGTCTGGCGAGGAATTCTCCTGAATATGTTCGGTGCGAACGATGGGAGTAACAAGTCCGCCTCGCGTTTATTGGGCAAGATGTGGCAGATCAATGATCGGGCTTGCGTAATCTATCAGGCGAAGCCTTACGATGGCGTGGTCACGGACTTTCGTCCGATGCGCCAGTACGCGAAATACCAGCCGGCAGAAAACGACTGGAACCGTCTCGCTCTCGGAGGCGTCGAGATCATGACCTTGCCTGTTTATCCCGCGGGCATGCTGCTCGAGCCTTTTGTAAAACATCTCGCCGAATCATTGAAGGCGGCGATTTCCCGCACCATTCGGTGATCTCTAACTTACACGAATGCGTCTCCTGTTAGAATATTTCCTTCTAACTTGATCTCCTATGGAGCAATCATCAATCAAAGTCAGGGACGTAGTTATGGATGCGCTAGCTGTGCCTCCATTCCGGTGGATCCTAGGCTCGTTTGAGAGGAGCAACCTCGGACTAAAACTGCTGAATCGGCTTAGTAACCCTCGCAGTGTCTTCAGCTCGTTTGACGACGCATGGAAGGCCGCCAAACAAACGACCTATGCCGGCCACGACCATCCCGATTACCTGCGTATCCAGGTGGAATTGTCTGGCACGTTGCGTCCCAGCGACTATGCGGTTCTCTACTGGTTGTCGCGCACCCAAATGAAGCCGTTACGAATCCTGGACTATGCCGGAAGCGTCGGCAACGTCTATTACAGTTATGCCGAGCACTTGCGACAGCTTGCCGGCCAGTTCGAGTGGGTCGTTTTCGACCTTCCACCAATCGTTGACGCGGGCCGCAGGCTCGCACAGGAGCGTGGTGAACACGACTTGAAGTTCGCTTCCTCACTAAAGGAACTCGACGGCGATTACGTCGTGCACATATCGAGCGCGTTTCATTATTGGGAGAAAGGCGTAGAGGCGTTTATCGCGCATTTGCCCTGTCAGCCAAGGCACATCATCGTGAATCGCGTTCCCGTCAATAAGGACGAGAGCACATTTGTGACCGTCCAATTTAAAAAGACTTATGCCGTTCCCTGTATAGTGCGGAACAGAGATGAGCTTGTTTCAGATTTCGCCACCGCGGGATATGTTCTGGTCGACTCCTGGGCAGCCCCGGAACTCAGGCTGCGGATGCCATTGTTTCCAGGGCACAACGTGCCCGCCTACTCCGGCTTCTACTTCGCGAGAAAGAACGCGCTCAGCTTAGTCGGACGCCCTGAGGTGGGGCGCACAGCTTGAGGAATGGCTTGGGAAACAAAGCTATCCCGGCGCTTTGCCTGCTGGTGGTAGCCGGGATCTTAGTAGCCGCGCTTTGGCCGTTCAATCCGCATCCTCGGAATGAAGTGACGTGGACGCCGAAAGGTTTGTGGTTTGGGGATTACGGAAGCATCCGGACTTTGAGCGACACGGCGCGGCCCGCCAGCCGGGATGGAAGTTGCAGTCTGGAAATCTGGCTTACGCCAGGGGTGACGGACGACTTCAACGTCATTCTGGCGTATGCGCGCCGCGAGAATCCGTTGCAGTTTCGGGTGGGCCAAAGCGGAGACTCGTTTTACGCTATTCGGATTCCAAATGGCTCGTTGACCAAGGGCCCGTATATTAATGTCCCTCACGTTTTTAGCGCAGGCAAGCCGGTCCTGTTGACGATTACGGCAAGCCCGCGAGGAACGCGCGTTTATGTGGATGGCAAGCTGGCGAAAACCCGGGCGGACTACGGACTCAGTGCAGACGACCTCGCCGGGCGAATGGTTGTCGCGAACTCTCCGGTGGGGAATAGTACCTGGTCAGGATTGCTGCAAGGAATTGCCATTTACGGGTCCGAACTTTCCGCGGAAGATGTCGCCCGGCACTATGATGTCTGGATTGCCGGTGATCGGCCGTCTCTGGTGAATCTGGGAAGCGATGCGCTTTACCTTTTTCCCGGCGGAGCGGGGAAAGTTATACATAATCTGGGCGCATCGACCCAGCCCGATTTATATATTCCGGACTCTTATACGATCCTGTTTCCGGCTTTTTTGCGGCCATTCTGGAAAGATTCTTATGAGAGCTTTTCCGCCATCAAAGATATCTCTAACAACGTAGTAGCTTTTATTCCCCTCGGATTCTTGTTTGCAGCATGGTTCTCCCGATTTCTCCCGCGGCAGCGTTCGGTCTTGTATTCGATCTTACTCGGATCGCTGCTTAGCCTGACGGTTGAGATCTTGCAGTACTTCATTCCCATGCGCATTTCCGACAGCATGGATTGGATAACAAACACCACAGGGACTATCATCGGTACAAGGTTGTTTGTTCTGCAGGCGCGCCATGATTGGCTCGGAAGGTTGCCGGTCGTAGGACGCATCTGGAGCGCCCTGGACCACTCAAATAGCCATCTGTCGGACTCAGATGTTGCTGGCAGTGACTTGCAGGATATACGAAGCGATGCCCGTTCCGAGGCCTTGGCAGTTCTTCATGCGCGAACCGACGTCACTAACAAATAGGTGACGGGATAAGCCGTAAAGGAAACTAACATCGAATGCAGTTTAACTCACAAGATACGACCGTGCCGGCCGCAGAAAGCTTCGCAGGTCATGCTTCAAGCGAAAGCGAACGCGAGAAGAATGTTGTCATCCTTTTCTATCCGAATCCTACTCCGGGCGATGTGTCGCAATTCCGGGTTCCTTACTCGTTGCTGTATCTCGAGCGCATGGTGCGTGACCTCGACTTGGAGGTCATTCTTCTCGATGAACAGCAGCAGCCCGACTACGTGTCGATACTGGCGTCTAAGTCCAGCCGGCTCCTGTTGGCGGGAGTAAGTTCGTTAACCGGCGAGCAAATCAACGGCGGGATTGCATTCTCAAGAAAAGTGCGTGAACTCTGTGGCGCACCGGTGGTGTGGGGAGGGTGGCATGCTACGCTGCTGCCCGAGCAAACGCTGCGTGAGGACTATATCGACTACGTGGTCATCGGACAGGGCGAGCGTCCGCTGCGGGAATTGGTGAGGTGTCTGCGCACGGGACAGGATACTTCGCATATTCATGGCCTCGGCTCGAAGCGCGGCGCAGATGTGACCATCAATCCGCCGGCGCCGGTGGAAGGTATCAACGCCTTTCCGCCCATTGATCTGGGCCGTCTGGACCTGAAAAAGTATCTGAACAAGAGTCGCCTGCCCGAACGCTTTATTGGTTACTTTGCCACTCACGGATGCCCTCTGGACTGCAGTTTTTGTTGCATCGGCAAGATCTATCAGCGCCGTTGGTATCACAAGAATGTCGGCCAAATTATCGATGAGCTTCGATTCCTGAAAGAACAGGTTGGTGTTGACAGCCTGTTGTTTGAAGACGACAATTTCTTCGTTCGGCCACAGTTCGCGCGCGAGCTGGCGCAGGCCATGATTGACGCCAAACTGAATCTGAAATGGGAAACCAGCGCGCACGCCCATATCTTCACAAAAGCCTATACCGACGATGACGTCCGGCTTTTCGCCGAGTCCGGATGCCAGCAGATATACATTGGAGCTGAGTCCGGCGATCAGGAAGCGCTTGACTTAATGAACAAGCGGGCGACTGTCGACGAAAACCTGCGCTTCGTCGAAATGCTTACGCGTAATGGAATTCTCCCGCGCTTTTCGACAATGGTCTGTTTGCCGACCGATTCGGGGCGGGACCTGAAGATGACAATCGACATGATCAGCCGGGCAAAACTTGCGCATCGGACGTTACGAGCGAGCATTTTCTTATTCACTCCATATCCCGGTACTCGCCTTTATGATAGAGCCAAGGAGAAGGGGTTTCTTCCCCCCTCGGGCTTGGGTGGGTGGGCTAAGCATACTCTGAGGCGGTTCAAAGCGCCCTGGGCGCCATCCGGCATCGAATGGCAACTCGAACGTTTTGCGAATTTCTACCTTCCGCTGTCTGATCCCAAGTTCTACCGGCTCGTGCGCTCGAAGAAAATTCGCCCAATCGTATTTGTCGTGAATAAGTTATTCTATCCGGTCGCGTGGTTCCGCTTAAAGACCGGCTATTTCGCGGTGCCAATCGAGGCTTCGTTGTTTCTTAGGCTCTTGCAACTCTACAACAGAGCTACGGGCAGTCACTTTTGTCTGGGGAACGGTAGCTATGTGGAGCTATAAGGAACCTCTGAAGAACTCACTGATCCACAGGCTGAGCGGATACTGTGTAAGTCGAGGTGAAAAGGCGGATGCGACAACAAACTCTGGCGGCGCAGACGGGGTTCGAGAAGTACGGGCGGA
>Ga0182030_10001077_pt1 | contig 54884 bp, 41 predicted proteins | sample 812S3MmetaG_FD_121299 | JGI IMG/M metagenome (GOLD analysis project Ga0182030, IMG submission 121299) | Permafrost microbial communities from Stordalen Mire, Sweden - 812S3M metaG (Illumina Assembly) | ecosystem: Environmental > Terrestrial > Soil > Wetlands > Permafrost | place: Sweden...
CAGAAGCAAAGAGAACCTCGACCAAGCCATCACCGAAGCCCTCTCTCTCATCACTGCCGACAATGCTCAAGCATGGTTCAGACACTCCATGCAAACATTACAGGAACTATGAAAATGCTCTAGGCTTTTAAGAAGTAGATAAGTCACGCGGGTACCCCGTTCAAGCGTAGCTTGGGCGGGGTTTCTTACTTTGCTGTTGCTGCGCGGATGCCTGCATCTGCCGCAGTTAGCAGATGCGGGTGTTTTCGATCCCAACATCACTCAGGAAGGTTCTCAAGATCGTCTTCGAAGGACGACTTTTTGCGAATCGCACAGGACCACTGATCCCCAGAAGGGAAGAACTCCCATAGCGTTGCAAGCCAAACTCAAAGCCCCACATCTGGAACATTACCCGTGGCGGGTTCTATTCTTTGGGTTTGCCTAAACGCATATTAAGCCCAACGATTGGACCGACAACATTGATTCCATTGTCGTCATACTTCGGTTCGGATAGATAGGCATTGGATACGTGCATGTATGTGGCGCCGACTGACATGCTGTAGCGGGGGCTAAAGTTGTATCGCACACCCGTGCCGACCATGAGGGTAAAGGTGAAATCCTGTCCCTGCGCGTATTTGTTGCCATGCGGACCTTGCGCGTCAATGAACCCGGCGCCGCCGCGTGCCTCAAAATAGGGAGCGGCCCTCCAGTTACGGTGGACAAAATTACGACGTATACCCAGATCGAAAGCACCATATGCTTTTTCAGGCCCTCTCGGAATCGCCGTCAAGGACAGGGTGGCCGTTAAATCGGTATTGCCGCGCAGTATCCAGGGACCGGCTATTCTGCCCATGTGCCACCGCAGCGAAGGGAAGATGGGTACCAGAGTGTAATGAAGAGGATTGTGCGAGTAATCGCCGCCTACAAAGCAGTCGAAAACAAACGGAGTATTGATGGGAAGTGCTCCCGTTTCAAGGGAGAATTCGAGCTTGTTTGTGTAATAGATGTCTCGGTTGAAATCAGCCGGTTGAGCAGAGAGTGAGGCTTCAACGGGAAGTGAGGCTTCCTCCGAAGATAGAGCCTTTAAGTCCTCGGCCATGGATATGGCGGGTTGAGTGAGAAATGCGAGGAGCAGGGCGAATACCAATAGGTTTTGTTTGGGCATAATAGTGTAAATAGTGCAAAAAAACGGCTGCAAATGTGATCCCGTGTCCGGGCAAATCTGGAGACTACTGCTCAGACTTCATGAACAGGTAGCCACTGAGTGAATGTCTGGTAAGGCCGCGTCGCTTATTCTAATTGTTTGTAATTACACAATCACGCAGTCGCAGCACAATATCAAGGTAAAATTGCAACAACTTGTAGCGTACTGCAAGATTGATCCGGCTGGGCAACCGCCTTCCTTGGGAGAACGTGGGATTCTAGTCCCTCCGGTGTTACGATTCAATCATCTATGGACACAGGCTTCTGGAAATCCAGAAAAGTTTTTCTCACCGGGCATACCGGCTTTAAGGGCAGTTGGCTCGCCCTCTGGCTGCTGTCGATGGGAGCCGAGGTGTGCGGCTACGCGCTCGATCCTCCCACCGACCCAAGCCTCTATTGCCTGCTCCAACTTGACCGGCAGCTCCAGGACATTCGCGCAGATGTTCGCGATCTGGCCGCGCTCGACGCCGCCATGCGCGCCTTTCAGCCCGAGGTCGTCATTCACATGGCTGCCCAGCCTCTGGTGCGTCTCTCCTACCAGAGCCCGGTTGAGACTTACTCGGTCAACGTCCTTGGAACCGTCCATCTCCTCGATGCCATCCGCCGCACCCCCAGCGTCCGCGCCGTCGTCGTCGTCACCAGCGACAAATGCTACGAAAATCAGGAGTGGCACTGGCCCTATCGCGAGCATGAGCCGATGGGCGGCCACGATCCCTACAGCAGCAGCAAAGGTTGCGCCGAGCTAGTCACAGCCGCCTATCGCCGATCTTTCTTTTCTTCCGATCAAGTTGCCGTGGCCTCGGCGCGCGCCGGAAACGTCATCGGCGGCGGCGACTGGGCGCTCGATCGCCTCGTCCCGGACATCATGCGCGCCTTTTCCGCCGGCGAGCCGGTTACGATCCGCAATCCCGAAGCCGTGCGCCCCTGGCAGCACGTGCTTGAGCCTCTGGCCGGATATCTGATGCTGGCCGAGCGCCTCTATGCCGATGGGGCGGCCTTCGCCGAGGGATGGAATTTTGGCCCTGCGGATTCCGATGCCCGCCCCGTGAGCTATCTCGTCTCCGAGCTGGCAAGGCTCTGGGGAGACGAGGCACGCTGGCAGTGCATCGAGCCGGAAACGCTTCACGAAGCGCATCTGCTCCGCCTGGACTCCTCAAAGGCTCGCGCCCAGCTCGGCTGGAGCGCGCACTGGAACCTGGACGAGACCCTCGTCCACACCGTCGAGTGGTACAAAGGTTTCCACCGTGGCGAGGATGTCCGCGCCATTACCCTGAATCAGATCCAAACTTTTATGCGGCAATCAAAGCTAAAATCGAAGCTACAATCCGCGCCGGATGTGAGTGTATGACAACCGAAGAACTACGCGAACAAATCCTGCAACTGGTCACCGAGTACACCAAGCAGCGGCACGCCCCGCGCGCCTTCGTCCCCGGCGAAAGCGTGATCCCTCCCTCGGGCAAGGTCTTTGGTCCTGAGGAAGTCTGCAACGCGGTCGATGCCTCGCTTGATTTCTGGCTTACCACCGGACGCTTCAATGCCGATTTCGAGCGCAAACTCGCCGACTTTCTCGATGTTAGCTGGGCTGTGACCACCAACTCCGGCTCCTCGGCCAACCTGCTCGCGATTGCCGCGCTCACCTCGCCCAAGCTTGAGGAGCAGGCGCTACGCCCCGGCGACGAGATCATCACCGTGGCCGCCGGTTTTCCCACCACCGTAAACCCCGCGGTGCAGTACGGCCTCGTCCCCGTCTTCATCGATGTCGATATCCCGACCTACAACATCCAGGTGGCCCAGATCGAAACCGCGATCACCGCCAAAACCCGCGCCATCATGGTCGCGCACACTCTCGGCAACCCTTTCAATCTCGCCGAAGTCATGCGCATCGCCGAAGAGCACCGTCTCTGGGTCATCGAGGACTGCTGTGACGCCCTTGGAGCCCGTTACAACGGCCAACTCGTCGGCTCCTTCGGCGACATCGCAACCCTCAGCTTCTATCCCGCCCACCACATCACCATGGGCGAGGGCGGAGCCCTGCTCACCCAGGACAGCCAGCTCAAGGTGCTCATCGAGTCCTTCCGCGACTGGGGACGCGACTGCTGGTGCGATCCCGGCAAGGACAACACCTGCGGCAAGCGATTCCAGTGGCAGCACGGCGAACTCCCCGCCGGCTATGACCACAAGTACGTCTACTCGCACGTCGGCTACAACCTCAAGATCACCGACTTCCAGGCTGCCGTCGGCCTTGCACAGCTTGCGCGCCTCAACGACTTTATCGCCCGCCGCCGCGTCAATTTTGCCTATCTCCGCGAACTCCTCAAGCCCTTCGAGGAGTTCCTGATCCTCCCCGAAGCCACGCCCAACTCCGAACCCTCATGGTTCGGTTTCCCCATCACCGTGCGTCCGGACGCTCCATTCTCGCGCCTGGAGCTGCTCACCTTCTACGACGCAGCCAAGATCGGTAGCCGCCTTTTGTTCGCCGGAAACCTCACCCGTCAGCCCGCCTACAAAGATGTTCCGTACCGCATCTCCGGCACGCTCAGCAACACCGACACCGTGATGAACCAGACCTTCTGGCTCGGCATCTATCCCGGCATCACTACCGAGATGATGGACTTTGTGGCCGACCGCACCGCGGCTCTGGTGAAGAAGGCCATGGCGCGTCCCGTCAAGACCCGGTAGCAGGGAAGTGCGAGCCCGGGCCCTGTTCACGGCCTGCGCACTTAACGCGCCGCAACCTTCGTTGCCTGGCCCAAGCTGGTAGCATAGGGGTGACACTTTTATGGGATATGTGACTTGGACGCTCTAACCAGTACTCCATCGCGCCGCTTCGCCTGGGCTGCGGTTTTTGTCTTATTTCTAGGCGTTTATCTCGGCTCCGCATTCTCGCCTGCCCTGCAGGACGACGTTGACACCTCCCATGCCGAAGCCGCCCGCGAGATGATCACCCGCGGCGATTACGTGACCCTGCACATCAACGGCGTGCGCTACCTGGAAAAAGCGCCCCTGATGTACTGGATGGTTGCCGGAAGCTATCGCGTTTTCGGCATCAGCGACTTTGCTACCCGCCTGCCTACGGTTGCCGCCATGTTTCTGCTCGTCCTGCTCGGCATCTGCTGGGGAAACCGAGCCTTCGGCCCGCGTGCCGGCCTCTATACCGGGCTCTTCACCGCCACCGCGGCCGGATGCTTTCTTTTCACCCGCGTGCTCATCCCGGAGGCAATTCTCAGCCTCTTCATCGCCGCCGCATTCTATTGCCTGGTTTCCGCCCTGGATCGTCCCGACTCGCGCTTCGCCTGGTACGCCACATACGCGATGCTTGCGCTTGCCGTGCTCACCAAGGGCCTGCTCGCTCTGGTGGTCATCGGCATTACCGTTGTCGCCTATCTTGCCATTACCGGCGAATGGCGGCGCTGGCGCGAGTTCCATCTCTTCTCCGGACTGCTCTTGTTTTTCGCCATCGCCGCGCCGTGGCACATTTTGGCTGGCCTACGCAATCCCGCCGTTGGAGACCATCACGGCTTCTTCTGGTTCTACTTCGTCAACGAGCATTTTCTACGCTTCCTCGGTAAGCGCATTCCCAAGGACTACAACAAGCTTCCCGGCTATCTCTACTGGACGCTTCACCTGGTCTGGCTCTTTCCCTGGAGCCTCTACCTGCCGCTGGCGCTACGCCGCCTCATCGCCGATCTGCGCCGCTCCAGCCGCGAGCATACGCCGCTCGATTTCCGTGCCCGCACGCGCTGGATTTGCATCCTCTGGGCCTCGGTCACCCTGCTGTTTTTCTCTCTTTCCACCAATCAGGAGTACTACACCTTCCCCGCCTATCTCGCGCTCTTCCTGCTGTTGGCCGCCGCGCTTGCCGGAGAAGAGGAGGAAGGCCGTCAGCTCTGGCTGCTTGCGACCTCGGCCGTCAGTGTCACCGTGCGCCTTGTCTTTGCCGCCGTCCTCATCGGCGGCCTCTGGTCCTCGCGCCACCTGCCCTTCGTGCCCGATATCGGCGAGGTTCTCGCCCAGACCAATCTCGACACTGACACGCTCTCCATGGGCCACATCCTCAATCTCACCGGGCAGTCCTTTGCCGCGCTGCGTTTTCCGGCGATTCTCGCCGTCATCGCCCTTGTCTTTGGTTCACTTGCCGAGATCATCCTGCGCCTGAAGCGTAAGCACCTCGCCAGCACTTGGGCGCTGGGGGTCACCATGGCGGTGTTCCTCATCGCCGCTCACGTCGCGCTTATCCGCTTCGATCCCTTCCTCAGCTCGCACACGCTGGCCATGCGCATCCAGCAGCAGGTGCAACCGCAGGATCGCGTCCTCATCTATGGCGATCAGGCCTATGGTTCATCTCTGGTGTTTTATCTCCGGCACCCCGTTGAGCTGGTCAACGGGCGCACCACTTCCATGTGGTTTGGCTCCACGTTTCCGGACGCGCCCCACATCTTTCTGGATGACGCCGACCTCGTCCGCCTCTGGAACTCCGGAGCGAATTCCGGAACCCGGGTCTTTCTTTTCGTGCCGGACTTCCAGCAAAAAAAGGTCGATGAAGTCCTGGGCCCCAATAAGCTGGTCTACGCCTCCAGCTCAGGGAAGATTGTTTACACGAACCGCAAGTGATTTCCCACTCTCGTTCTCAGCGGTACCGTCATTGTTTGCGGCGTTCACGCGGACCATCCGTCCGCCGACGACCAGCCGGTACTTTTCTCCGCGCCAGTCCACCGTATCTCCGGCATAGCTAGCCAGCCAAAAGCCAAAGCCCATCAGGTCGCGCAGCGGATACAGCCAGCAGTAGCCCAGCGCGCGCCTGTCCCGCACCACGCCCCAGCCCACCGCGACCGACATCACCATGCGATTGATCAGCGTCCAGCCCAACAGCGCCAGGCCCAGCGGCAGATGGCCGGTGTTCCATCCCGCGATTGCCGCCAGCACTCCGAATGGGGTTGCAAAGCTCATTACCGAGCTGGCGTGTCCGAGCGGAATCGAAAAGCGCGTGCTCATCATCCAGCGCTTCTGGTGCAGAATGGAGGTTTTGAACGAGCGGTTCACTACGTAATGATCGATGACCTTGTCGCTGATGACCACCTTTCGTCCCGACTTCGCAACCAGATTCCCCAGCACGTAGTCGTCGGCGCAGTACTCGGCCAGCACGCCGATGCCGCCCACGCTCTCCACCACTTTCCGGCGCGTAGCCATCGTCGGCCCCAGGGCAAAATTCACTTCCCCCATGCTCGATGCGGCCACCACCCCGGCGGCCATCTCCACCGACATTCCCAGCGCCTCCAGTCCGGCCCAGAAGCCGCCCGTCGGCACCCCGCGATACAGGCACATCACCAGTCCGGTCTCGTCGTCGAGCAGGGGAGCGACCACCCGTCGCAGGTAGTCCGGCTCCACTCCCACGTCGCTGTCGCTGATCACCACATACTCATGCGAGGCCTGGGCGAACATCTCGCGCAGGGTGCATACTTTCGCGTTCGGCTGGTCAGGTTGTCCCGAGAAAACGATCTTTACCGGCACATGGGGATAACGCGCGCAAAGCCGCCGCACGATCTCCAGCGCGGGATCGCTCGCGTCGCGGGTGCCAAAAAGAATTTCAAACTCCGGATAGTCCTGCAGAAAAAAGCTGGTCAGATTCTCCTCAAGCCTCGGCTCCAGGCCGCACAGCGGCTTCATCATCGTCGCCGCAGGAAGCCGCGAGGGCTCGTCGGCCACTCTGCTTCTGCGGCGGAAGCGCGCGCAGCCCAGTAGCAGAAGGACCAGGTATCCGGTCGAAGTCAACACTCCGGCGATCGCCAGACCCAGCAACGCTTTCCAAACAAAACTCATGCGATGAAGTTCCACATCTGATTTTTTGTCGAGGACTCAACAAGTATAAGGGCTAGGTCAATTTTCGTTCGAGGTATTTACAGCCCTCGAACGTGCCTATCCTGGCGTGCTAAATAAGTTCGCGAAACCATGGGTGCGAAACAGCAAAGCGCCAGAGGCTATTCGGCCCCTGGCGCTTTAACAATCGGAACGCTTACGCGAAGACCTCGCCCGGCAGGCTGTTCAGCGTGCGCGACTTCAGCGTATTCGTATTCTTCCGTGCGTGCGCGATTGGAATCGGCATATTCGCCGGGGTAGTCGAGCGCATCTTGCCCAGTTCCTTGCGTTCGATCCGCAGCTTCAGCGTGCGCTCAAAGCGGCGCAACTCGATCATCTCGGCTCCGCTCACGATCGTGGTCGCCAAGCCGGAAAGACCTGCGCGGCCAGTGCGGCCCACGCGATGGATGAAGTCCTCCGCGATCGAAGGCAGATCGTAGTTCACCACGTGTGCAACATCGCCCACGTGAATGCCGCGAGCGGCCACATCGGTCGCCACCAGCACTTGGAACCGGCCTGCTTCAAAGCCGGCCAGTGCCGCCGAACGCTGGCTCTGGGTGCGGTCGCCGTGGATCATCGACGCGGCGAATCCGTCGCGCATCAGATCCTTGGCCAATCGCTCGGTGCCGCGCTTGGTGCGGGCAAAGATCAGCGTCTTGCCGCTCTCGTTATAGAGCAACTCGCGCAGAACATTCCCCTTCTGCATCGCCGGAACTTCGAACGCCTGCAATTGTACGGATTCCGCAGGCTTCAGCACATTACCCAGCGAAATGCGAACCGCAGAACGGGTGCACTTCAGCAGCAATCCCTGCACCGACTTTTCCAGCGTTGCCGAGAAGCACAGGGTCTGCCGTTCTGCCGGCAGCGCGGCCAGGATGCGGGTGATCGCGGGCAAAAAGCCCATGTCCAGCATCCGGTCCACTTCGTCCATCACCAGAACGCGTACGGAGCGCAGATCGACAATCTTGCGGCGCATGTAGTCTTCCAGCCGTCCTGGCGTTGCCACTACCACTCGTGCTCCCGCGCGCAGGGCGCGGATCTGAACCTTCTCACTCAGTCCGCCAATGACCAAGGCTGCCGGCGGAGCTTTCTTTGAACGCAATGCTTCATACTGCTCATGTACCTGGATGGCGAGTTCGCGCGTGGGCACCAGCACAAGCGCGTTGATTTTTCCCGCTGGCGCTGCGGCCAGCATTTCCATCATGGGAATCAGGAAGGCCAGCGTTTTACCGGTACCGGTCTGCGCTGTCGCAATCACGTCTTTGCCTTCAAGGGCTGGCGGAATCGCCTGGATCTGAACTGGGGTAGGGGTTACAAAGTTCTTTGCCGCAAGCGCCTGTTGTAGTAGCGCCTGGAGAGGCATTTCTTGAAATGTACTCATTCTATGGTTTTCTTCTTCTCTCTATACTGAGCGCGCGAGTTGGATGTGTGCGCGCGGAAACACATATCCTGCATTTTGTCTGTCGGGAGGAGATTTTGAGATCGGATCGCAATGCTACTAGGCGGGATCAACTCAGAATCGCGCATCCAACTTTCGCGAGATACTGTTTGAATACTATCACAGCCCTAAGTGATCCCACCTGGTATTCTGACGTTTATCTCTGAAATGATTCACCTTGCGAAACGATGTACCACATTCGCCAACCCCATTCTCCGACGATTTGCGGACCTCTGCATCGTCGTTGCATTGCGTTACTCTGATGCCATTGCCAGCGTCGAATCGCAAAAAACTGCACGATAAATTTCCCATACCTCGTTGACTCTGTGCCCATTTCCGGTGTATCTTTAGTCATCGATTATGATTCACTTAGCCACAGCCCCGCTGACAACACCGCCGTCGCTTGCCGTGCGCACAATTTGCGCGCCGCAGCGAATTACCACACGGTAGCGGGGGAATAGAATCAGGCAATCTTAAACAGCCCGAGTACTACTCACCCGCCAACTACAAGCTAGGCGGGTTTTGTGTTTATAGGCTCAGGTTTCCAACGGAAGCAAGGCACACGGGAGAGCAATGCGAGAGAATAACGAACAGCACGACGAGGATTGCCAGCGGCGGCACGCCAGCGGATTGCCGCCAGCGCAGGGTCTCTACGATCCGGCAAACGAACATGATGCCTGCGGCCTCGGGTTCGTCGCCAGTATTCGCGGCGAAAAGAGCCATTCCATCGTCGAAAAGGGAATCGAGGTGCTCACCCATCTGGAGCACCGCGGCGCTTGCGGTTGCGATCCCGAGACCGGCGACGGCGCTGGCGTGCTGATTCAGATTCCGCATGATTTCTTTCTGCGCGAGTGCGCCGCTCTGGGCATGGCTCTGCCCGAGCCCGGCGGTTACGCGGTTGGTATGGTCTTTCTGCCCGTGGGCAAACCGGAGCGCCTGCAATGCGAAGGCGTGGTTGAAAAGATCATCCAGGAAGAGGGATTCGAGGTCATGGGCTGGCGCGACACGCCCGTCAACCCCAGCGCCATCGGTCGCATTGCGCGCGGCTCCCAGCCCTACATCGAGCAGATATTCCTCAAAGCCTTGCAGCCTCTGGAGGAGGCTGATTTCGAGCGAAAGCTCTACGTCGTGCGGCGCCGGATCGAAAACGAGATCGCGCACAGCGGTGACATCGAAGGCAAAGGCCACTTCTACATCCCATCGCTCTCCTGCCGCACTATCGTCTACAAGGGCCTGCTGCTTGCGCCGCAAATCACCAAGTTTTATCCGGAGTTGAGCGATCCCCTGGTGAAAAGCGCACTCTGTATGGTTCACCAGCGTTTCTCCACCAATACCTTCCCGAGCTGGCCTCTCGCTCATCCCTTCCACCACGTCGCCCACAACGGTGAAATCAATACCATCAAGGGCAACATCATCTGGATGAATGCACGCCAACGCCTACTGGAGTCGCCGATCTTCGGCGAGGATCTGAAGAAGATCCTTCCGGTGATTACTCCTGGCGGAAGCGACTCCGCTTCGCTGGACAATGCCGTGGAGTTGCTGTTGCACGCCGGACGCGAACTGCCGCACGTACTGGCCATGCTGATACCCGAAGCCTGGTCGCGGAATCCGCACATGGACCCGGCCAAGCGCGCATTTTATGAGTACCATGCCTCGCTGATGGAGCCCTGGGACGGTCCCGCGTCGATGATCTTTACCGATGGCCGCGTAATCGGAGCGACCCTGGATCGCAACGGTCTGCGCCCTGGCCGCTACGTTGTAACCACCGACGATCTGGTGGTGCTTTCGTCCGAGGTCGGAGTGCTGGAGTTTTCGCCCGAGCGGGTGAAGTACAAAGGCCGTCTGCAGCCAGGCCGCATGTTTCTGGTGGATACCGTTGCCGGGCGTATCATCAGCGACGACGAGATCAAGTCGCAACTCGCCGCGCGCCAGCCCTATGCCGAATGGATCAAGCAGAACCAGATCACGCTCGAACATTTACCGGAACCCACGCACTTCCACGGCCCCAGTCACGAAACCATCATTGCCCGCCAACGCGTCTTCGGCTACACCGAAGAGGACATCAAGATTATTCTTGAGCCGATGGCGCGCAACGGGGAAGAGCCGGTCGGCTCCATGGGATCTGACACGCCATTGGCTTGTCTCTCGGATCAGCCCCAGCTTTTGTTTAACTATTTCAAGCAGCTCTTTGCCCAGGTCACCAACCCGCCTATCGATCCGATTCGCGAAGACCTGCTGATGTCGTTGACCAGCTACATTGGAACCGAGCGCAATATTCTCGTTGAGACTCCGCTGAACTGTCACACGCTCAAGCTTCCCCAACCGGTTCTGAGCAACCGCGATCTGGAAAAGCTGCGCCGGGTTTCCAGCGGAGATCTGCTGGCGGCTACGCTATCGGCTTCCTACCGCGTAGACGGGGAAGGAGTGGGACTCAAGCGCGGACTGGACGGGCTGTGCCGCCGCGCCTCGCTCGCCGTCGCGAATGGATACACCCTGCTGATTCTCTCCGACCGAGGCGTAGATAAGGATTACGCGCCGATCCCATCACTGCTGGCCTTGGCCGCGGTGCACAACCATCTGGTGAAGGAAGGCTCGCGCACCAAGATCGCGCTCATCGTAGAGAGCGGCGAGCCCCGCGAGGTGATGCACTTTGCCCTGCTTATCGGCTACGGCGCCAGCGCGGTCAACCCCTATCTGGCAATTGAAACGCTGGAGGATATGGTTCAGCGTGACCTGCTTCCGCCCGAGATCACTGCGGAAAAGGCAGTCAAGAACTTCTGCAAATCCATCGACAAAGGATTGCTGAAGACCTTCTCCAAGATGGGTATTTCCACCCTGCAGAGCTATCGCGGCGCGCAGGTGTTTGAGGCCATCGGCCTCAACCGCGACCTGGTCAAGAATTATTTCTCCGGCACCGTCTCCCGCATCGAGGGAGTTGGACTCGATGTGATCGCGCGCGAAGCGTTTCTGCGTCATCAATACGGATTCCGCCCGCGCACCGAATCGGAGCTGGAACTGGAAGTCGGCGGTGCTTACCGCCATCGCATCGGAGGCGAGTATCATCTGCTGAATCCGCAGACGATCAGTAAGCTACAACATTCGGTGCGCCAGAATAACGCGCAGACCTTCCGGGAATACACCGATCTGATCGATCAGCAGAACAAGCAACTCTGCACCCTTCGCGGCTTGCTGCAGTTGAAAGAGATCAAGAAACCTTTGCCGCTGGAGGAAATCGAGTCGGCCAAGGAGATCGTGAAACGCTTTGCCACTGGAGCCATGTCTTTCGGCTCCATCAGCAAGGAGGCGCACGAGACTCTTGCGATTGCAATGAACCGCATTGGAGCCCGCAGCAATACCGGCGAAGGGGGCGAGGATGCGGCGCGTTTCAAGGCGGACGACTCTGGCGATCTGCGCCGCAGCTCAGTGAAGCAGGTGGCCTCGGCGCGCTTCGGCGTTACCGCCCACTACCTGGTCAATGCCGACGAGTTGCAGATTAAAATGGCGCAGGGCGCAAAGCCCGGCGAGGGCGGACAGTTGCCCGGTCACAAGGTGGACGAAACCATTGCGCGTCTTCGCCACTCCACCCCTGGCGTCACTCTGATCTCTCCGCCGCCGCACCACGATATCTATTCGATCGAAGATCTGGCGCAGTTGATTTACGACCTGAAAAACGTGAATCCGCAGGCGCGCATTAGCGTGAAGTTGGTCTCCGAGGTGGGCGTCGGTACGGTTGCCGCCGGAGTTGCCAAGGCGCACGCCGACGTCGTCTTAATTAGCGGCGATAGCGGAGGCACCGGCGCCTCGCCTCTCAGCTCCATCAAGCACGCTGGCATCCCCTGGGAGCTTGGACTTGCCGAGACGCAGCAGGTGCTGCTGCTCAACGATCTGCGCAGCCGCATCCGGGTGCAGACCGACGGAAAACTGCAAACCGGGCGCGACGTAGTGATTGCCGCTCTGCTCGGTGCCGAAGAGTTCGGCTTTGCCACTACTCCACTGATTGCGATGGGTTGCATCATGATGCGTAAATGCCACCTCAACACCTGTCCCGTGGGCATTGCCACGCAGGATCCGGTGCTGCGTGCGCGATTTGCCGGACAGCCCGAGCACGTGGTGAACTTCTTCTTCTTCCTCGCCGAGCAAGTGCGCGAGTACATGGCTCGTCTCGGCTTCCGCACCTTTGACGAAATGGTGGGACGCGTCGAACGCCTGGAAGCTCGGCTCGCCTGCGACCACTGGAAGGCCAAGGGCATCGATCTGTCCACGATTCTCTATTCGCCGGCGTTGCCCACCCGCGTCGCTCGGCATTGCATCCACAAGCAGGATCATGGACTGGAGCAGGCGCTCGATCACGAGTTGATGAGTGCGGTGAAGCCTGCGCTGGACGAAGCCAAGCCCGTCGATGTGTCATTCAAAATTCGCAACATACACCGTTCCGTGGGAACCATGCTGAGCGGCGAGATAGCGCGCCGTTACGGCGCCGAGGGGCTGCCGGATGAAACCATACGGCTGCGGCTCAACGGCTCGGCCGGGCAGAGCTTTGGAGCATTCCTCGCCAAGGGAATTTCGATGACACTGGAAGGCGACGCCAACGATTACGTGGGCAAGGGACTTTCCGGCGGACGCATTATCGTCTATCCTCCCCGCGAATCGCGCTTCCCTCCCGAGGAGAACATCATCGTCGGCAACGTCGTTCTCTACGGCGCAACCAGTGGCGAGGCATACTTCAGCGGCGTCGCCGGTGAGCGTTTCGCAGTGCGCAACTCAGGCGCCTCGGCGGTGGTCGAGGGCGTGGGCGACCACGGCTGCGAGTACATGACCAAGGGCGTGGTCGTGGTGCTCGGACCCTGCGGTAGAAATTTTGCCGCCGGCATGAGCGGCGGTATCGCCTACGTGTATGACGAGCGCGGCGACTTCCATGAGAAGAAATGCAACCTCGCCTCGGTCGATCTCGAGCCTCTAACCGGTGAGGAGGACGTGCGCATTCTTACCGCGCTGATCGAGGAACACGTACGGCGCACCGGCAGTCCGCAGGGCAAGCGGATTCTCGCCAACTGGCCTTCCGTACTGCCGAATTTCGTCAAGGTCTTTCCACATGAATTGAAGCGTGTGCTGGGCGTGGAACGCGTGGCAAAACAATACAGCGTCGCGCGCGAGATGGCGGCCGTAGCCGTGGAGGTGCAGCGTGGGTAAGCCAACTGGGTTCATGGAATTCGAAAGAGTGTTGCCAACCCGGCGTGTTCCGGAGGAACGCATCAAGGACTGGTTTGAGATCTACCAGCCGTTTCCGCGCTCTGCCGTGCAGCAGCAAGGTGCGCGCTGCATGGAGTGTGGCGTGCCCTTCTGCCACACCGGGTGCCCGGTCAATAACCACATTCCAGACTGGAACGATCTCGTCTATCGCGGGCGGTGGGAAGATGCGGTGCGGCGTTTGCATACCACCAATAACTTTCCGGAGTTCACCGGACGCATCTGCCCCGCGCCCTGCGAGGCCGCCTGTGTTCTGGGAATCAACCAGCCTGCGGTCACCATCAAGCAGATTGAAAAAACCATTGTGGATCGCGGCTGGGACGAGGGTTGGATCCATCCCGAGCCGGCCCATGAAAAAACCGGTAAGAAGGTTGCGGTGATTGGTTCCGGGCCCGCCGGCCTTGCCGCCGCTCAGCAGTTGTGCCGCGCCGGACACGAGGTCACGGTGTTTGAAAAGGCCGACCGTATCGGCGGCCTACTGCGCTACGGCATTCCAAATTTCAAGCTTGAGAAGCAACTGATCGACCGCCGCTTGGCGCAGATGGAAGCCGAAGGCGTGAAGTTTGTAACCAACGCTCATATTGGCGTCAACATGGATGTGGCGCAGTTGCGCCGCGATTTCGATGCCATCGTGCTGGCCGGAGGCGCAGAGGCCTCGCGTGATCTCAACGTGCCCGGACGCGAGTTGAAGGGCATCCACTTCGCCATGGAGTTCCTGCCGCAGCAGACCAAGCGTGTGCTCGGCGACACCATCCCCCCGGAGCTTTCAATCCTGGCCACCGGAAGGAACGTTGTCATCATCGGCGGCGGCGATACCGGTGCCGATTGCCTTGGCACCAGTCTGCGCCAGGGAGCCGCAAGCGTGCGCCAGTTTGAGATCATGCCCAAGCCGCCCGCTACGCGCTCCGAGCTGACGCCGTGGCCGCTGTGGCCGCTGCAATTGCGCACCGAGACCTCGCACGAAGAGGGAGGAACGCGCGAGTGGAGCCTCAACACCGTGCGCTTTGAAGGCGATGCCGACGGAAACGTTGCGCGTCTGCACGCCGTGCAAGTCGGCCCACCGCCGAAGTTCGAGCCCATCGCGGGAACTGAGACTGTCATTGAAGCCGACCTTGTGCTGCTCGCCATGGGCTTCACCGGGCCGGTGCGCAATGGCTTGCTGGAGCAGTTGGGCGTTACTCTCGATGGCCGCGGCAACGTGTCTACGGATGCGCGCAGCATGACTTCGGTCGAGGGCGTCTTCGCCGCCGGTGACATGCGGCGCGGACAGTCGTTGGTAGTGTGGGCGATAGCGGAAGGACGCGCGGCTGCTGCTGGTGTCAACGCGTACCTGAGCGCAGCCAAGTCAGCCGTAGTGTAAGCGAGTAATGTTTCAGGCGCATAAAGAAGACGGCCCGAGAGCCGTCTTCTTTATGCGCCAAGCCTGTTGCGCTAAACCTTCCAGCCGCCTGCGGTTTCCAGGCACCAACTGCGCGCCGGCAGGCTTGACTGCGGGGCGCTGTCAGCCGGATGTACCTTGAGCGTCTGAATGTGGAATGGAATAGATTTACGAATGTAAATCTCAGCCAGCAGCGCGCTCACTTCATCGAGATGCTGCTCCGCCAGCGCTACCACCGAGGGGCCCGCGCCGCTGAGGCAGACTCCGAGCAGGCTGGGATGGCGCAGTTCCAGAGCTTCCTTCAGACCGGGTACGATCGAAGCGCGGTACGGCTGATGCAGCCGGTCCTTGAGCGCCTCGCGCAGCAGCGCGAAGTTCGAGGTGCGCAACGCCTCCAGCAGAAAAGCCACACGCTGCACGTTGAAAATTGCGTCGGCGCGCGAAATCATATCCGGAAGCACGGCGCGTGAAGCTTTCGTCGCCAAGTGTTGCTCCGGCGTCACCACCACAAAGGCAAGCGTCTCCGGCCAGATTGCGCGCAGGACGCGCAATTCGCCCGGAGTTTCGCAGCTCACCGTAAGGCCGCCAAGCACTGCTGCCGCGATATTGTCAGGATGGCCCTCCAACTCGCAGGCTGCGTTCAGCAGCTCCCGTTCATCGAGCCGTCCTGCAACGGCCTCATACAAGCGCAGGCCAGCGACGGTGGCGGCAGCGCTGCTGCCCAGTCCGCCCTTCATCGGAATATCGCTCTCCACTTTCACGACGAAAGAGGGGAGCGGAAAGTTGTGGCGCGCGGCAATGAAGCGAAATGCGCGCTCAATGTAATTTTCGCCGTCCAGACGTTGATTCACGAATTCAAAGCGCAACTCACCCTGTCCCGGCGTCATGCGCACGCGCAGCGTCAGGTAGAGCTGAACCGCTACCGCCAGCGTGTCGAAGCCCGGTCCAAGATTGGCGATCGAGCCCGGCGCGCGTATGACTATTTCGTCATTAGTGCGCATGTGCTTCCTCTCGCTGATGAGCCTGGATGATGAAGTTCGTATCTTTCAGCGCGTGACCGGTGAGGATGGCAACGACACGCGCATCCTCCGGAATCTGATTGCTTGCCCGCAGCTTGCGCAGTCCAGCGAGAGTTGCGGCTGACGCGGGTTCGCAGCCGATGCCATCGTGCCCGATCACGGCCTTGGCCTCGGCAATCTCATCATCGGTAACGTCGAGCACTTGGCCTGCGGTGTTCCGCACCCCACGTAGCGACTTTTTCCACGAGCGCGGATTCCCGATCCGGATTGCCGTCGCAATCGTCTCCGGTTCCTCCACCGGCGAAAGCTCATCTGCGCCGTCGCGCCAGAGTTGCGCGAAGGGGTTGGCTCCCGCCGCCTGCACCACAATCATGCGCGGCGCCTTGGCGATGAAGCCATAACGCAGCAGTTCGTCAAAGGCCTTACCGAACGCAGCCGAGTTACCCAAATTGCCGCCCGGAACGACCAGGTAATCTGGCGACTTCCAGTTGAGCTGATCGAGCAGCTCATACATCGTCGTCTTCTGGCCCTCGATGCGGAACGGGTTGATCGAGTTCAGAAAGTAAATCCCCTCGCCGGTCTTCTCCAGTAGCGTGTTCAGCGCATCGTCGAAGCTTCCCTCGACCTCGACAACTTCCGCGCCGAAGTCCAGTGCCTGCGCCAGCTTATTCAACGAGACTTGCCCGGCGGGAAGATAGACCCGGCCGATAAGGCCGGCGCGCGCGGCATAGGCGGCAAGTGATGCCGCCGTGTTTCCCGTGGAGGCGCAAGCCACAACCTTCGCGCCGATATGCACCGCTTCTGTCATCCCCACGGTCATCCCCAGGTCCTTGAAGCAGCCCGTCGGGTTCCATCCCAGATGCTTGAATTGCAGATCGCTGACCCCGGCCCATGACGCGGTTTTGTGTCCACGCACCAGCGGCGTGTTGCCCTCGCCGAGAGTTACGATTTCATTTGCCGGATAATCCGGAAGAGCTTCCCGGTAACGCCACACGCCGCTGATATCGCGGGGATCGCGGGATCTTCGGCGCTCGCTCCAGAGTTCCTTTAATACGGAAGCGTCGAACGCGGGGCCATCCATATCGACCTCGAGCAGTCCTCCGCAGATGGGGCAGGCGAGCGCGGGCGCGTGCAAGTCGAGCTTGGTCGCACAAGTAGGATCAAAACAGCGGAGTTGCATCAAAGCTCCTTCGTAAGAATCGGCATGGTCAGTGGGGCGTGAACCAGAAAATCGAGCTTGCAAATATCGCGCATCGCCGCTTCAAGCTGTTCGGCCGGACACTGCTCGAGCGTCACCACAAAGGGCAACTCGTCCTTATCGAAACCGGGCTTTTGCAGCAGCGCGTCAATGTTGATCTCGTGCGCCGCTAGCGCATTGGCAATCGCGGCCACAATGCCGGGGCGGTCGCGCACGGTGAAGCGGAGGTAATGCTTGGAGGCAAAGTTGCCGCTGACCGGCAGCACGTCGGCGTTTACCTGCGGACGCAGTCTATCGCCCGCGCGTCCGCGTGCAATGTCCAGCAGATCGCTGACGACTGCCACCGCCGTGGAGTGTCCGCCCGCGCCGTGTCCGCTGAATGCAGTCTGGCCGCCGTACTTGCCGCTTGATAACACAATATTCAGGCTGCCGGTAATGTGTGCCATCGGGGACTCGATGGGCACGAGCGCGGGCTGCACCGAGGCATAAATATTTCCGTCCCGGCGCTCTGCCCGCGAGATCTGGCGAATCGTGCATCCCAGTTCGTGCGAGTACGTGAAGTCAACTGAGCCGACGCTACGGATCGAAGTGCACAGAACCTGTTCCGGTTGCACGATGGCCTTGAGGCCGATGCGGGAAAGGATCACAAGCTTGGCGCGCGCGTCGTAGCCATCGACATCGTCGGTGGGATCGGCTTCGGCGAAGCCCGCAGTTTGCGCCTCAGCCAGCGCCGACTCAAAGGAAACGCCTTCGCGCTCAACCTTGGTAAGGATGTAGTTGCAGGTTCCGTTGAGGATGCCGCAGACCTTGTAGAGCTGATCGCCCGCCAGTCCCTCCTGCAGCGCATCGATGACCGGTACTCCGCCGGCCACCGAGGCGCCAAAGGCAATCACGCCACCGTGTTCGCGGGCCAGCGCCGAGAGCTTCGGGCCGTGCTGCGCAATCAGTTTCTTGTTCGCCGTGACCACCGATTTTCCTGAGATCAGCGCGCGCGAGATCCAGTCGTATGCGGGATCAACGCCGCCTACCAGTTCCACGATAATATCGGCGTCGGAGGCAAGCACCTGCTCAACATCGTTCGACCAGCAGACGTCATCGGCAACCCAGTCCACGCGCTTGCGCTCCACATTGCGATTAAAGACGTGAGTCAGCCGAAGCGGCGAGGGCGCGGGTTGATCGCCGAGTATGCGGGCAACCGCGCTGCCTACAGTGCCGAATCCCAAGATAGCAACTTTCAACGCGGAAGCTTGCGTCCGGGAAGCCTGATCGAGTGCAGTGGTAGTAGCCAATCTATTTCTCCAATTCATGTGAGCGGCAAAAACTATGCTTGCGCCGTTTCAAGCGACGAAACGCGCAAGGGTCTGGGCGAAGGCTCTTCGAAAAGATGACGATGCAACTCCTGTACCGACCTTACCGCATCTTTCTCATCCACGACAAAACTCACGCTGATTTCCGACGAGCCCTGGGCGATCATGCGAATGTTGATGCCATCGGCGGCGAGCACGCCGAAGACCTCCGCGGCGATGCCGACCCGTCCGCGAATGTCCTCGCCCACCAGGCAAATGATGGCCTGCTCGGGTTTGAAATCGACTTCGCCCAGCGCCTGCAATTCAGCGGTCAGTTTGCCCAACTCACGGCTTCCTTCCACTGCCACCGACGCGGTCGCCCCGGAGATGGCGACAATCTCGCTCTGCAAATGATGCCAGCGCAGCAGGCTGAAGAGATCGTCCAGAAAGCGCAGCGAACCAACGTGGCGCGGCGCACGCACATTGAAAACCGAGATGTTTTTCTTGAGCGCGATGGCGCGGAACGCCGACACGCCCTGCGCAGCGACGGCGCGGATGATAGTTCCAGCCTCGTTGGGCTTGTGCGAGTTCAGCACCGCAACGGGAATGTCGTGTTCGATGGCGGGCAGCAGGGTTGCCGGGTGCAGCACCTTGGCACCGAAGCAGGCCAGCTCGGTAGCCTCGTGAAAGCTGATCTCCTCAATGCGCTGCGCCTTGGGACAGATGCGCGGATCGGTGGTCAGAATGCCGCTAACGTCGGTCCAGATCTCGATGCGATCCGCCGAGAGCGCCGCGCCGATGATGGCGGCGGAGTAGTCCGAGCCGCCACGGCCCAGCGTCGTAATCTCGCCGGACTCGCTCGATGCGATGAATCCGCCAAGCACAGGGACAAGGTTCTGCTCCAGTAGCGGGGGGATGGCTTCAAGCAGTTTGGCGCGGGTCGGGGAGGGCAGTGGCGTTGCCGCGGGATGACGGGCATCGGTGACGATCAGCTTTCGCGCGTCGGCATGGGAGGCGGGAACTCCGAGTGCGGAGAAGGCCGCAGCCACCAGAACGCTTGAGAGCAGTTCGCCATAGGTGAGCATCTCGGAGTGCTGTGCCGGGGAGACTTTTTTCTGCTCGACGATCTGCCTTACCAGCGCCGCCGCTTCGGCAATCCGCGCGTCGAGCTCTTCATTAAAGGCCGCTGCCGCCGTCTCATTCAGCATCTCACTGGCCGCGAGGACGTGTTTGGCGCGAATTCCCTCCAGCAATGCCAGAGCGGCAACCAGGTCGCCGTGCGCCGCCGTTTCGGCGATCAGCACCAGCTTATCGGTCACGCCGCCCATGGCGCTGACCACCACCAAAGGCTGCTCCGCCAGGCGCGGAGCCACAATCGAGGCGACCCGCCGAATGGCCGTCGCATCCTGTACCGAACTTCCGCCAAACTTCATTACGATCATTACCGGCTCCTTAAATATAGTAATAGTTCTGCACAAAACAAAAGAACCCATCGTCTGCCGGACGATGGGTTCTCGAAGGGTGCGAATCAGTTTGCTTTAGCTGATCTCTTCGCGGAACTCGCATGCGCCCGGGTGCAGGCTTGTAATTGTGCCTGTGGCTGTAGTCCGGGATCTGTTTGTAATTCGCATGCAAGTGCCCTTAACGATAACGGAATCACACCCCTGTGTCAAGCACGGAGTGCAGTCCTGAGCGTGGAACGGCGCTGTCGAATGCCGTCTCGAATTAGTCGAATAAGTCTCTCATAACGCTACTTGGCGGCCGCAACCGAGCTTACCGTCAGCGTGTCGCCCTTCAACTCGCCGCTGACCGTCACTTTCTGACCAGCCAGTGCGCTTACCTCTGCTGTTTTTCCGTTTAGGACGGTCACCTTTCCGGCGGCCATCACCGCAAATTTCGCTCCCTGCTTTACGCAGGCGCGGGTGCACTCCGCGTCCGATTTACCGGGCATCATGTGCTTGGCGCCGCACATGTTATCGGTAATCACCCCGGTCAAGGTCGTGGTTGCGGCCATCGCGGGCATGGCGCCAAGAGCAATCAGAATCATCAAGCATGCGAACGTCTTCTTCATTGGCTTTCTCCTTGTTAAAAGTCCATCGTTAAAAGTCTGTCGTAGTGGGTATCGGGTCCAAATTCTCTGCGAAAGGTTCAGCCGCGCAAGCGATTGCGGGTTTTACTTCCCAGTTCCACTTCCAGATGGCGAACAACGGTGGATACACCACCAGCTCCATCAAGAAGGATGTGATGATTCCGCCGACCAGCGGCACCGCGATGCGCTTCATTACATCCGCGCCCGCTCCATTCGACCACAGGATCGGCAGCAATCCGAAGATCATACACGCCACGGTCATTACCTTCGGCCTCAGCCGCTTCACCGCGCCGTGCTCAATCGCGTCGCGCAACTGCTTCCAGGAAGATAGCTCACCGCGCGCCGCGGCTTCGGCGCACGAGAGGTCCAGATAGAGCAGCATGAACACCGCCGTCTCCGCATCCACGCCCAGCAGCGCAATCAGCCCCACCCATACGGCCACGCTCATGTTGTAGCCCATCCAATGCAGCAGCCAGATCGCGCCAATGCCGGAGAAGGGAACCGCCAGCAGAATAATCGCGGTCTTGGCCACAGAGCCGGTGTTGGCATAGAGCAGCAGAAACACAGCAAGAAGCGTCACCGGCAGCACCATCTTCAGCCGCTCGCGTACCCGCTGAATCGACTCATATTGTCCGCTCCATACCAACTGGTATCCGGTCGGCACACTCACCTTGCTGGCGACCGCGCGCTGCGCATCGGCCACGTAGCTGCCCAGGTCGCGCCCCGCCACGTCCACAAAGACATAGCCGCTGAGCCTCCCGTTCTCATCGCGAATCATCCCTGGCCCGGAGCGCATGGAGAGCGTGGCCAACTCGCCCAGAGGCACCTGCGCGCCGCCCGGAATCTGCACCAGCACCCGCTCCAGCGATTGCAGATCGCTGCGATATCCGCGCTGGTAACGCACGCTTACCGCATAGCGTTCGCGCCCCTCAATCGTAGTGGTTGCGGTCTGCCCGCCCACTGCGGTCATCAGCACGGATTCCGCATCGTCCACCGTAAGCCCGTAGCGTGCCAGCGCATCGCGCTTCAAAGTGAAGTCGAGAAAATATCCGCCCGTGGTGCGCTCAGCGTAAACGCTGGCCGTCCCCGCGACCCCGTGCAGTGCCTGCTCTACCTCTTGACCGATGCGCTCAATTTCTCCCAGGTCGGAGCCTAGCACCTTGATCCCGAGCGGCGTGCGTACCCCCGTGGTCAACATGTCGATGCGTCCCTTGATCGGCATCGTCCACGCATTCGTCACCCCCGGCATGGTGAGCGCTTCGTTCAATCCGCCCATTCCGTAGATCAGATCGCTGGTCGCCTGCCGGTCCGGCCAGATGTGCCCAAGCGCCGCGTGTGTCCATTGCGGCATCCGCCGGCTGTACCAGCGCTCGCGCTCGGGCCACTGCTCGCGAGGCTTCAGCACCACCACGGTTTCCATCATCGAGAACGGTGCCGGGTCGGTCGCACTCTCCACCCGTCCCGCCTTGCCGAAGACCGACTGCACCTGCGGAAAGCTGTGTAGAATGCGGTCCTGCTCGCGCAGCAGTACACTCGCCTCTCCCACCGAGATCCCCGGCGTCGTAGTCGGCATGTAGAGCAGAGTACCCTCGTCCAGCGGCGGCATGAACTCCGAGCCAAGCTTGTTGTAAACCGGGATCGTCACCGCCATCATCAACAGCGCCACCGTAATTGGCACCCATTTGTGTTCGAGCGAAAATTCCACCACCGGCTGATAGATCTTCATCATCGGTTTGCTGATCGGATGTTCTTCTTCGCTGCGAATCTTTCCCACCAGCACCGCGCTTGCCGCCCTCGCCAGCCATTTGGGCCGAAAGTTGAAATCCTTCACTCGCGTAAGCATCAGGCGCATCGCCGGGTCGAGCGTGATCGCCAGCAGCGCCGCAATCACCATCGCAAGCGTCTTGGTCAGCGCCAGCGGCTTAAACAGCTTGCCCTCCTGCGCCTCCAGGGCAAACACCGGCATAAACGAGACGGCGATCACCAGCAGCGCGAAGAAGCTTGGGCCGCCCACTTCCTTCACCGCGTCAATCACCACCCGCCGGTAATCTTCCTTGCGTCCGCCGGCCTCCCAATGCTCCAGCTTCTTGTGCGTCTGCTCCACTACCACAATCGCCGCGTCCACCATCGCGCCAATCGCCACAGCGATGCCGCCCAGCGACATGATGTTAGCGGTCATCCCCGACAGTTGTAGCGGAATGAACGCAATCAGGATCGTCACCGGAATTGTGATGATCGGAATCGACGCGCTCGGAAAGTGCCAGAGAAAAATCAATATCACCAGGCTGACGATGATCAGCTCTTCGATCAGCGTGTGGCGAAGATTGTCCACCGCGCGATCGATCAACTCCGAGCGGTCGTAGACCGGAACAACCCGCAGGCCCTTGGGCAGCGAGGGCTGTACCAGCGCAAGCTGCGCCTTCACCCGCTCGATTACTTTCTCGGCGTTTTCGCCCACGCGCATGATTACCACGCCGCCGACGGCCTCGCCGCGCCCGTCGAGATCGCTGACCCCGCGCCGCATCGCCGGTCCATAGGTGAGTGTCGCCACGTCGCGCACTCGCACCGCGGTGCCGCTCTGTGCGTTGCTGAGCAGAACGATGTTTCCAATGTCGTCGAGCGAGCGCAGATAGCCGCGGCCGCGCACCATGTACTCGCGCCCGCTGAACTCAACCAGCCGCCCGCCTACATCGTTGTTCGATTTGCTGATGGCATCGGCCACGGCATTGACCGGCAGTTTGTAGGCTTGCAGGCGAATCGGGTCGAGGTTTACCTGGTACTCGCGTACAAAGCCGCCCACCGGCGCAACTTCGGCCACTCCGGGCAGCGACTGCAACGCATAGCGCAGGTACCAGTCCTGGTAGGCGCGCATCTGCTCCAGGCTGTACTGACCGCTGTCATCTACCAGCGCGTATTGATACACCCATCCCACCGCTGTCGCATCCTTCGCAAGTTCCACGGTGGCTTCCTTGGGCAGCCGGGCGGTGATCGCATTCAGGTATTCGAGCGTGCGTGAGCGCGCCCAGTAAATATCCGTGCCTTCGTCGAAGATGATGTAAATGTACGAGTAGCCGAAATCCGAGAAGCCGCGAATGTCCTTTACCTTCGGCATTCCCAGCAGCGCCGAGGTGATTGGATAGGTGAGCTGGTCTTCGATGATGTCAGGGCTGCGATCCCACTTCGCATACACAATCACTTGCGTATCGCTCAGGTCAGGAATCGCATCCAGCTTCGTGTTGCGCATGGCGTGATACCCGAAGATAGCGGCCACGGCTACAAGGATGAGCACCAGCACCCGGTGATGCGCGCTGAATTCGATGATGGCCCCGATCATTTCATCCCTCCCATATCCATCGGAGCATTCAGCCGCGTATCTGAGTCGAGCAGAAAGTTTCCGCTCTCCACAACCGTCTCGCCCTTTTTCACTCCCGACGTGAGGATGGTCTTCCCATCGACGGTTGCGCCCATCGTCACCATGCGCGGCTCAAAGGTCGCGTCATCGCGCGCCAGAAAAACCGTCTGCATCGTGCCGCTATTCAAGACCGCCTCGGCGGGAACAACCACATGGCGTCCGTAGTCGATCCGCAACTCAACGTCGGCCAGCATGTTCGGCTTCAACACCATTCCCGGATTCGCAACCTCGATCCGGATCTTCGCCGTGTGTGTCAGCGGATCGAGCACCGGATAGCTGTATCCAACCCGTCCCGTGATCGCCTTACCCGGCGCATACGGGAAATGAATCACTGCCTGCTGGCCCACCTTCACATACGGCAGGTCGGCTTCAAACACATCGGCCGTCACCCAGACGCGGGAGAGGTCGGCGATGGTGTAAAGGTCCGAATCTCCCGAGGCCATGGTGTGAGGAAACACCTTGCGATCGGTGATGAAGCCGCTGACGTGAGAGTAGATGGTGATGGTCTTGCTCACCTCTCCGGTACGGTCCAGAGTATCGATCTGCTGGTCGGTGAAGTCCCAGAACTTGAGCCGTTGGCGGGTGGAGTCGAGCAGAGACTGCGAACTTCTTGCCACTTCGTCATATTGCGATTTGCCGAGTTGCTGCTGTCCGCGGCGCGCGATGAGGTACTCCTGCTGGGTCGCCACCAGGTCCGGGCTGTAGAAGGTGAACAGCGGCTGGCCTTCGTGCACCAACTGTCCCACAAAGTTTGCATAGACCTCTTCGACCCAGCCTGAGGTCTTCACATGAACGTGACCAATGCGCGTCTCGTCGGCGGTCACCACCCCGGAGGTGCGCAGCGTGCGGCTCACGCTCTGCTCCTCCACCATGGTCAACCGCACTCCCAGCGCGCGCTGCTGGCTCTTCGGCATGTGGATCAGCCCCGCCTCCGCGCTGGCTTGCTCCGCCGGAGTCTTCGATTCGTACATCGGCACCAGCGCCATCCCGCAGTCCGGAGCGATACCGGCTTTGCTCGAGTGATACGCCGGATGCATCGGGTCATACCAGTAAAGAATCCGCTTCTGCGGCTCCGACAGCGCCTTGGCCTGCGCCCCAAAGCTCGATCTCCCGGCGCTCGTAAAGAAACGCAAACCGGCGTGTTTGCCGAAAAGCAGAACCCCAATCAGAGCCACGGCAACTACCAGAGCAGTCCAGCGAATGATCGTGCGAATGCGATATGTCATCAGTGTGCCTCCGCCGCGCCCGGTGCATCCAGGTCGCCGGTCAGTCCATGAATACGGGCGATGGCGATCTCGTAATCGGCCCTCTGCCGGTGATAGTCGAGTTCATAGGAATAGATGGCGGTGTAGCTGGTGAGCACCGTAAGGAAGTCCACGTTGCCAACAGTGTAGGAGGCCTGAGCCGAGTCTCGCGCCAGCTCTGCCTGCGGCAGAATTGCCTGATCGTACAGATCAACCATCTGCTTCGCCGTCTGTGCAGCGGAGTAGGCCTGCTGCAACTCGTAACTCAATTCGAGCCGCCGCTCCTGTTCTCCCTGCTTGGCCGCGCGCACGCGTAACTCGCCTTCGGCAACCTCCTGCCGCAACCGCTCGCGATGAAAGCCTGGCAGGTTCACCGTGAACTGCATTCCATGCATGTCCGGCAATCCCGTGCGCTGCTGATACATGTAGCCGATGCTGAGGTCGGGCGTACCATTCTTGCGGCTCAACGCCAGCGCCGCGTTCTCGCGGTCACCCATGCGAGCCGCGCGTGCCAACATCAAATCGTTGGCCTCGGCCACCGGCGCAAGAGCATTAATCGCAGGCAACGAACTCGCGGCGGGCTCGGCGGCCGTCGCCAGAGCAGCGCCTGCCGGGCGTCCCATCATAGTGTTGAGCCGGGCCGCGGCGGTTACCTTCTGTTGCTGCAAGGCCGCCGTGCGTTGCAGCAGCATGGAAATCTCCAGCCGCGCCCGCAACACGTCCTGCTGCATCGCCTTTCCCACCCGGTAGCGCGACTCGGTAATTTCAGCGAGCTGTTTCAGGCGCTGTTGATTGCGTGCCGTGATCTCCAGCGCCACGCCGTAGTAGTAGTAGTCGAAGAAAGCCGCCCGCGCACCGGTGACCAAAGCTCTCCGCGCCGCACTCTCGGAAACCTCTTCGACCGCGACATCCCTGCGTGCCACCTCGCGCTGCAATCCGCGCTTGCCGCCAAGGGGCACCATCTGCATTACCGAGAGCCCGCGATAGCTGGAGGGATCGTTGTCCTGCACTTCGAACGGCACCGGATTGCCCATCCATGAAATCGTCAGCGTGGGATCGGGCAGTACGCCCACCTGCGACACGTGCGCACGCTGTGCCGCCACCAGGGTCGCCGCGCGTCCCAGCGTCGGACTCGCCGCCAGCACCTCACGCACCACATCCTCCAGGCGAAGCTCACTTGCCGGAGGTGTTGCTCCATTGGAGCCTTGCTGTGCCAGCGCCATCGGCGTCAGCGCAAGCAATAAACATAATTTTCGCAACATGATTCATCTCTTTTCCGTGCAATGGCCAATCCACACGCGCGGGAAAAACGCCCAGGCGCAAGTCAGCAGCAGGGAAGGGATATCAGATAAGAAGTGTGCAGAGGAGTAACAAAGGAGGCGTCAACGGTGGAGGCGCAGCCAGCTTCTCTGCGCGAAACGCCGGCATCGCCGGAAGCATCGCAACCGGAGATACCGCAGGCATCAACGCGATTTGCACGGGAGCCACGATCTGTGCCGAGGGCTCGCCCACACCCGGCATAGGAGCCTTGCGCGCGCAGCAGGGAGCCACGGGAGCCGAAGCCGGAGCATGATCGCCCATCCCCGTGCGATGGCTATTCATCGAACAATGCGTCATGCCACAAGTCTTCGCCGCCGGAGCCGCAGAGACGCAAACCGCCAGCCCCAGCACGGGTGCCAGAAGCACCGTGACCAGCAACCAGGAGGCAATGAGTCCGCGCGAAGGCATGCTTCACTTATACACCCGATCTCAAGAAAGGTGAACACGAGGCCGATACGAGTGTCTCAAAATAGCCCGCCCGACGCAAAAAGCCCCACGCTGATTTCCGCGTGGGGCTCTGAATAACGTTTTGCAGAGTTTAGTACATGCCGCCCATGCCGCCGCCACCACCGTGCTGCGGGGCTTCCGACTTCGGTTCCGGAATCTCGGCAACCAGGGCTTCTGTGGTCAGCATCAAGGCCGCAATCGAACCTGCATTCTGCAGGGCGGTGCGGGTCACCTTGGTCGGGTCGATGACGCCAGCCTTCACCAGGTCAACAAATTCACCGGTCTGGGCGTTGTAGCCGAAGGAGGTGTCCTTGTTGTCGCGGATCTTGCCAATGACGACTGCACCTTCTTCGCCGGCGTTGGCGACGATCTGGCGCAATGGCTCTTCCAAGGCGCGTTTCACGATGTTGGCGCCGATCTGCTCGTCGCCGTGCAGCTTCAGTGCGTCCACCGCCGGAATGCAGCGGATCAGGGCAACACCGCCGCCCGGGACGATGCCTTCCTCGACCGCGGCGCGGGTTGCGTGCATGGCATCTTCCACGCGAGCCTTCTTTTCCTTCATTTCGGTCTCGGTGGCAGCTCCGACCTTGATCACTGCAACTCCGCCCACGAGCTTCGCCAGGCGTTCCTGGAGTTTCTCGCGGTCGTAATCGCTGGTGGTCTTGTCGATCTGGGCGCGAATTTCCTTCACCCGACCGGAGATGTCCTCCGCCTTGCCGTTACCTTCGACGATGGTCGTGTTGTCCTTGTCGATGGTGACCTTCTTGGCGTTGCCAAGGTCGGCGAGGGTGATATTTTCCAGCTTCAGGCCGAGGTCTTCCGTAATCGCCTTGCCGCCGGTCAGAATCGCGATGTCCTGCAACATTGCCTTGCGGCGGTCGCCAAAGCCAGGAGCCTTGACGGCGGCAACGTTCAGCGTGCCGCGCAGTTTGTTCACCACCAGCGTGGCCAGTGCCTCACCGTCGATGTCCTCGGCGATGATGACCAGCGGACGGCCGCTCTTGGCAACCTGCTCCAGCAGCGGCAGAAGATCCTTCATGCTGCTGATCTTCTTTTCGTGGATCAGGATGACGGCGTTTTCCAGAACCGCTTCCATGCGCTCGGCGTCGGTCACAAAGTAAGGCGACAGGTAGCCGCGATCAAACTGCATGCCCTCGACCACTTCCAACTGCGTCTCCATGGTCTTGGCTTCTTCCACGGTGATGACGCCGTCCTTGCCGACCTTCTTCATCGCTTCGGCGATGATGTGGCCGATGGTCTCGTCGTTGTTGGCCGAGATCGTGCCCACCTGGGCGATCAGCTCTTCGCGATCCACATCCTTGCTCAGCTTATCCAGCGCGCCCGAGCCCTTGATGTGGTTGCCGTCCTTGTCCGTCGTGCCGTTGACGGCGGCGATGGCCTTTTCGATGCCGCGCTTGAGCGCCATCGGGTTCGCGCCCGCAGCCACGGTCTTCACGCCCTCGCGGAAGATCGCCTGGGCCAGAACCGTCGCGGTCGTGGTGCCGTCGCCGGCGATGTCGCTGGTGCGGCTGGCGACTTCCTTGACCATCTGCGCGCCCATGTTCTCGAGCGTGTCCTTCGACTCGATTTCCTTGGCCACGGTTACACCGTCCTTGGTGATGAGCGGCGAGCCGAATTTCTTCTCAATAACAACGTTGCGGCCCTTCGGACCGAGCGTAACCTTCACTGCATCTGCCAGGACGTTTACGCCCCGAAGAATTGCCTGACGGGAATCCTCACCGTGAACAATCTGCTTTGCCATACTTAATAGCTCCTTCGAATCTTCTTTTGAACTACTCCACCGCGCCGCCCGGCGTCGCGTGTGGACGGAAACTCAAATGGCGGCCAGATGGGCCGCCAAAAAATTACTTACCCAGAATGCCGAGGACTTCTTCCTCGCGCATGATCAGCAGCTCTTCGCCGTCAATCTTGATTTCGGTGCCGGCATACTTGCCGAACAGGATGCGGTCGCCCGCCTTCACGTCCAAGGGGAACGTTTTGCCTTCATCGTTGGACTTGCCCTTGCCGACGGCGATGACTTCGCCTTCCTGCGGCTTGTCTTTGGCGGTATCGGGAATGATAATGCCGCCACGAGACGTCTCCGCCTCTGCAATACGGCTCACGACAATACGGTCGTGCAACGGGGTCAGCTTCGTGGTGATTGCGGTCTTTGTTGCCATTCGTGGAACTCCTTTCGGGATTGAGGGGAACTGCTGCGGCGGTCGCCGCATCTCAAACGATGACGAAAGCGACATCTGTGGAGGATGTTGTTAGCACTCTCGCCATACGAGTGCTAATTTATCCCGCCTCTTCAGCAAATGTCAAGCAGCTATGAGCGTAATTCACTCATGTTTCATACTATTCAGAGTAGAAGCTTTCCGTCCCTGCCAAGCAGTCCGCCAAACCATCTCCAGTTCCATCCGCGCAGAAACCAACCGGGTACCCATTTGTGCTCCGCCAGCTTCCGCATACAATGAAGCCATTCTCCGCGTCGAGGGAGACCATGAAGAAGATTATGAAGCCGCGATTCGCCGTCCTCGTCAGCTTGCTGCTCATCGTCCCCCTGTGCCTGGCGGCGGGAGAAAAAACGAAGAAACGGCCCGAGCCGGTCTGTACCCTCAGTTTTGTCGTGCTCAAGGACTCCGATGGCACGCCGATCAAGAACGCCAGCGTCGTGATTCACTCTCTAAACAAGGATGGCAGTCAGGAGCGTGAGGGCTTCCAGCTCAAAACCGGCACCGACGGCAGGGCCTTCATCGATGGCATCCCTTACGGCAGCCTGCGGGTGCAAGCCGTTGCACACGGCCTGCAAACCTACGGCGATGACATCGAAGTGAATCAACCGAAGCAGGAGATCGTGATTCGCCTCAAGCCTCCCGCCGGGCAGCTATCCATCTACTAGTAGGAAACGCATGTAGTAGGAAACGCATGTAGTAGGAAACGCATGCTTGTAGCCGCGTGAGGTGCGGCTTTCATTTGGATAGAAGCCGCGCCGTCTAGCGCAGAAATGTGGAAAGGATAACGGCGCGGGCTTCCTGGCGGTCTCCCGCGCTGCTGGGCGCAAACGTCGAAGCCGCGGCCAGAAAAAGTATTGCGACGCACATCAGCAGAAAGCCGATTGCGGCGGGAACAAAACGAACTGCAACGCTCCGGGGCATGACTCCTATGTAACAACAACTCCCTTCGTCTGTCGCGTTACGAAAGGTGAAGTTTTGTTGACCGGTATGGTCCTCTACAGTGGCCGGTTCCCGTGGCGCTCCATGTACTCGCGCAGCAAATCGAGCGGGCTTGCCGCGCTCTTGCCTTTGCCATCGATCGTCAGCGCTTCAACCACGCAGGGGCCGCGCAGGTGACGCGCATTGTGCAGTGCTTCGGTGGCCACCCGGTAGGCCGCAATCGCGTCGTTGGCGTCCAGGCTGAAAACCGGCATGCCAACTTCGGCGTAGAGCGTGCGCAGATCCAGTTCCTGGGTGTCCTTCCGGGCCAAACTGCGTCCCTGACTCAAGTTGTTCGCCACCAGATACAGGATCGGAAGTTTGTGGCGTGCCGCAAAGCCGAAGGCGCGGCGGTAATCCTCACTGGCTGCCTGTTCTCCGTCGAGCCGGCCCGCGCAGACCAGCGCCGTCGCTTTTGCGTCGCCCAGCAGCGCTCCCACCGCTGCAACCGTGGCTGCCACGAGGATTCCGCCATGGGCTTCTGCAAGTTTGCCGCCAATCACCTTGCCGCCTTTGCGCACCGTGCGCGCACCGCTCGCTGCGGAGGCCAGAATCACCGGGTCATGCTTGCCCAGTGCCAGGCAGATGGCGATCTCCGCAACCTCGGCGCCGTTTGCCGAACTCAGCTTCGCAGACTTCAACGCGGCGAGCGCCTTGTACATTTGTTGTTGGGCAAGGGCTGGCACCAGCGAAAATGGTTTCGTGCCTCCGCCGGTCTCGGGAACTTTTGCGGGCTTGATGGTTGGCATGTGAGTTGGGCTTCGTAATTCTAACCTAACCACGATGGAGTTGCGCACCTTTGCTCTTTGTGCTTCTCCCAATTTTTTCAACACAAGTGTGGAAATGCCGGTGAGGAATCTTCGCGAAGATGCAAATGGGCCAGTGTTCATGCGGGGTTCTCCATTCTGCACTGAATGCGTTGCGTCTCATAATTAAGCTCAGCAGTTGCACTCGGGCGGTGTATGTGTCTGGCTCCAAGCTTTTCAACACAAGTGTGGAAATGCCGGTGACAAAGGCGCTGCCTGATGCGAATCGGCCGCTGTTCACGGGCGCTTTTCCACTCTGCACCGGCCGTGGTGCTGCTCGGAAACCTTCCTGGTCCGCGGATTTATCCCGGCAACGATTTACAATCTTTTGTGGCTGACCCAGTGGCTGTTTTCAACACATGTGTGGAAAATGGGGCGTAAAATCCAGCCGGGTGCCTGTCACCATATTGTAATGATTGGCTCTCCTCCGCTTTGCACAATTCCCGGTGCGGGAGACTTCCCAAGGCGGGCGGGGCATGTCCGTCTGGTCGTGGCCGTCTGGACCGGAGAGTCGGCAGACTGGAGAAACAGGGAAACGGTGAAGAAGCGAATTGACATTGTTTTGGTGGAGCGCGGCCTTGCCCCCACCCGCGAGCGGGCGCAGGCCATGATTCTCGCCGGACGCGTGATGGTGGACGAGCAGAAGGTTCAGAAGGCCGGTCACGCCGTGGCCGACGACTGCAAGCTCCGTCTGCTCGGCAGTGATCCGCGCTACGTCAGTCGCGGCGGCCTCAAACTGGAGGCTGCCCTCGCGCACTGGAGCATCTCCCTAGAACGCGCCGTCGGCATGGATGTTGGCGCCTCCACCGGCGGCTTTACCGACTGTATGTTGCAGCACGGCGCCGCCAGCGTCCTCGCCGTCGATACCGGTTACGGCCAAATCGATGCCCGCCTCCGCTCAGACCCGCGCGTCCGCCTGCTGGAGAAGACCAACGCGCGCTATCTCGAAGCTCAGCAAGTTCCCGAGCCCGTCGAGTTTATCTCGATGGACGTTTCCTTCATCTCCGCAACCCAGGTGTTGCCTGCGGTAATCAGCGCCGCGTTTGCCGGCAAGGGGCAGTCCCGCCGCGAACTCGTTCTGCTCATCAAGCCTCAATTTGAAGTGGGCCGCGAACTGGTGGGCAAGGGTGGCATCGTCCGCAATGAAGCGGCGCAACTTGGCGCGGTGGCCAAGGTCCGCCAATCCGTCGTCGCGCTCGGCGGTCAGGGAATCGAAGTCATCGATTCTCCCATTCTGGGCACGGAGGGCAATCGCGAATTCCTCTTACACGCTTGCTTCCATCCCCAAGCCCCTCAAGTGGAGTACAAATAAACTGTGAAGATTGCCGCCGTCGTCTCTAAACCTGCCAAGCCCGAGCTGGGTGAGATCGTGCCCGAGGTCTTGCGCTGGCTCGCCGAGCATGGCTATCGCGTCTACCTTGACCAGGAGACCGCTACCTACCAGACCAATGAGTTTGTCGTTCCCCGAACCGAGATTGCACGTTACCAGCCCGAGTTCGTGCTCGTTCTCGGCGGCGACGGCACCCTGCTCTCGGCGGCGCGCGCCGTTGGCCCATCCGGCATTCCTCTGCTCGCCGTCAACCTCGGCTCGCTCGGTTTTCTTACCGAAGTGCGCCTCGATGAACTCTATGCCACGCTGACCGCTGCCGTCGAAGGCCGATGTCCTTTCGAGTCGCGTTCGCTGCTCGACTGCCGCCTTCTCCGCGACGGACAGGAGATCGCACGTTATCACGCCCTCAACGACGCGGTGATCAAGAGCACAGTGGCGCGCCTGATCGGTTTCGAGGTGTGCATCAACGGCCAGCATGTCGTCGAGTACCAGGCCGATGGCGTGATCATTGCCACCCCCACCGGCTCCACCGCCTACTCGCTGGCCGCCGGAGGCCCGGTCCTGATGCCCAGCGTGGACGCCATCGTGCTTACTCCCATCTGCCCCCACTCGCTCACCCATCGTCCCCTTGTGGTCGGCGGCGACGCCCACATCTTGGTACGCCTGGACAGCGGTGCCAACGGCGCGCTCAGCGTCGACGGCCAGGTCGGAATGCGGGTTGCCCACGGCGACCAGATCGAGTGTTGCAAAGCCGCCTACCGCGTCAAACTCCTGCGCATGCGCCGCTCCTTCTTTGAAGTCCTGCGCGGCAAACTCCGATGGGGCCAGCGCTAAGCGTTCTGCGCCTCGTGGAGAGCAAGACACGCGTCATGCTTGGAAATATCCAGGCAAGTACGCCGACGGATCAAACTAGTCGAGTGGCCGGTCCTGAACGTCGGTGCGTGTGCAATCCATATACCCCTCCGCGCCGAGCAAGGTAACCAATGGCTAATTTTTGCCGCTATTCTGGAGATAGGAAGCCCACGAGAGTGCTCCTCAACTCTCTTGTTATCAAATTTTTAGCGGAAGTATAGCGGGAGGGGTACACTGCGGAAACTTTGGAGTCGGAGGCTCCGTCTCGCGCCAGCCCTGTCAAGTCACAAACTCTTCAGGACGCCTGCAACGCACTCATTCAAAGACACATTCATTTCCCCAGCAGGTGAGGGATCGCCCACCCAAATTGCTATTCTGGAAGTAGGGATGGAAAGAAATGCGCAGCCCTGAATCCGCTCTTCACAGAGGGCGGCACGTTGCCATCCTTGCCGGGAGGATCGGCGAGGATGGCAACGTGTCTTACATGAAGTCGCGAGGATCTACGATGTCGCAAGGGTTCTTGTTCGGGTGGTTCGGCGGCTGGGTGATCTTGATCGCGCACAACTCTTGGAAGGCCCAGAAATTGCCTTCGATCTCACAGCTTCGCGAGCAGAAGAGCTTGGCGCTTTGTGGGGGCAACACGTTCTGCCCGAGCGGCGCGCCGCACCACGTGCAAGTGGTCAGCGCGTCATAATCCGGAGGATGGTGGTCAGATTCCATTGTGGCACCAGAGTAGTCACACGGTATCTATCGGACAATCCGGCGATTCGCTTAATACCTGCCTCAGATTTCACCTTGATACCTGCCTCAGATTTCACCTTGGATCAGGTCCTCGAAGGTCTCGCGCCGGCGCACCAGGCGCGCTTTCTTTCCGTCCACCAGCACCTCGGCGGCGCGCCCGCGAGTGTTGTAGTTGGAAGACAGGCTCATGCCGTAGGCTCCGGCATCGAGAATCGCCAGCAGGTCGCCGGGGGCGACCGGAGGCAGGTCGCGCTCGCGGGCAAAAAAATCTCCCGTCTCGCACACCGGTCCCACTACATCCATCACTCCGCCGGGGGCGTCGGGAGAGGCTTTGCGCGGGGTTGCGGGAACGATTTCGTGATGGGCTCCGTAGAGCGAAGGGCGAACCAGATCGTTCATCGCCGCATCCACTACGAGGAATTTTTTTCCGCCGTTCTCCTTGGTGTAGAGGGTGCGAGTCAGCAGCGCTCCCGAGGCGGCTACAATCGAGCGCCCGGGCTCCAGCAGCAGATGCAGGCCGGTGCGCCGCAGTGGTTTCATGAGGGCCGCCGCGTAGGCCTTGACGCTGCGCTCAAAGTCGGCGGGGCTGGCGTCGGCGCCGTCGGCCTCCTGATAGCGGATGCCGAGGCCGCCTCCGGCGTCGACAAAATTGATGTTCAATCCGTCCTCGGTCAACTGGCGCACCAAGGCCAGCACGCGCTCCATGGTTTCGCCGAAGGGCTTGACGTCGGTGATCTGCGAGCCAATGTGCACGCTGACGCCCACCGGGTCCAGGTAGGTGTAGGTGGCAGCCTTGCGATATAGCTCGCGAGCCTTGTCGATGGGAACGCCGAATTTATGCTGGCGCAGCCCGGTGCTGATATAGGGGTGGGTTCCGGCGTGCACATCGGGGTTGACCCGGAAGGCGATGCGCGCGGTCTTCTTCAACTTGGCGGCGCGCACGCCCAGCAACTCGAGCTCGGCCTCGCTTTCCACGTTGAAGAGCAAGATTCCGGCTTGCAGCGCAGCGTCCATCTCCTCGGGCGTTTTGCCCACGCCGGAGAAAACAACGCAGGCCGCGGCGTGCTTGCCAACGCGCATCACGCGCTGCAACTCGCCTCCGCTGACCACATCAAAGCCGCAGCCCAGCGCGGCCAGGATTCGCAGCACCGAGAGGTTCGAGTTCGCCTTCACTGAGTAACAGACGGTGTGCGACTGTTTTTCGAAGGCGCGCTCAAAGGCGGCTACCCGAGCTCGTATCGCGGTGGCCGAATAGACATAGAGCGGCGTGCCGAAGCGCTTGGCCAGGCGCTCCACCTCCACTTCATCGCAGCATAAGGTGAGGGCGGAGTTGCTGCCTTGATAGGTAAAAGCCGGGGGACGCTCGACGAGGGAGCCTTTGCGGATAGTCACTTTTGCCGTTTCCTTGATTTTGGAGAACCGATCGGAGCAGCGATTTGGAGCACCGAGTCTTAGCAGCGCGATCGACAGGCCGCTTCATCCCGGATTCTATCATCGCCATCTGCGCGCTTGCTTGGGGTTAGAATGTGGGCGATGTCCGGAGCATGGACTGCTGCCCGCGTTTGCGGGGCCGATTTGGTATGGTGGGTGAAAAGAGCGGGAGCCGGGTTGGCAACGGCTCTGTGGTTTAACACAATCAGAGCGTGTACGAGGAAAGACGACATACGAGGAAAGACAATGGCTATTTATCTGACTTGGCTGGGGCATTCGACATTCAAGATTGAAACTGAGGAAGGCAAGACGGTTCTCATCGATCCCTGGATCACACAGAACCCGCTCTGCCCAGAGTCTGAAAAGAAGCAGTCAAAGGTGGATGTGCTGCTTTGCACGCACGGGCACGGCGACCATATCGGCGATGCGGTCGCCATCTGCAGTGAGCTTCAGCCCACGGTGGTGGGGATTTACGAGTTGGCGTGCTGGCTTGGAGCTAAGGGCGCACAGAACATCTCGCCGATGAACAAGGGTGGGACGCAGGAGGTCGCGGGGGTGAAGATTACCATGGTTCACGCCGTGCATTCCTGCGGCATACAGGAGGAGGATGGCTCCTTCATCTATGCCGGGGAGGCTTGCGGATACGTGCTGGAGTTCAGCAACGGGCTGAAGCTCTATCATGCCGGGGACACGGCCGTCTTCAGCGACATGCAGATCATCCACGACCTCTACCGGCCCGATATCTGCCTGCTTCCGATGGGTGACCACTTCACCATGGGCATCCGCGAGGCCGCGTATGCGTGCAATCTGCTCAAGCCTCGCATTGTGGTGCCGATGCACTTTGGCACGTTCCCCATGCTGACGGGAGATCCTCACGAGCTTGGGCCTGTCGCGCAAGAGGAGAACTTTGAACTCTGGGAGATGCAGCCGGGTGTGAGGCGCGAACTTACTCTGGAGGCTAAGAAGCGCAGGTTGGTCGACGTGCTGTAGAGGCGTGCTGGCGACAGTCATTTCGGGCTCTCAGATCAAAGCAGTGCGATTTCAGCAGCCCGCATTCATGGCGGATTTGCGCGAGTTTTGCACCGCAAGCGCGCCTGCTGTTTTTTGCAAAGTAGCCCTGGTGCGATGTCCAGCCGCAAGAAGACCGGATGGCAGTTCACCCTGTATTCATGCGGTCTAGCGCGAGTTTGCGGCGCGGCTTGAGGAGCTACTCACGGCCGCCCTGTGGGGCTTTTTCCGAGACAGTGCACCATGGGTACTGCAGCGGCCTGTGGACGATCTGCATTCGATTGAAAACAAAGCGCATAAACTCCACATTGTTTTATTGACTCTTTTTCTGATTGCGGTACAACAACCTCGTTCTTTGACAGTTTCCAAAGTTTCCCGATTGGTGGTGAGTCCGGGGCTCAAGCGAGCTCACTTAGGCCATCGACGGAATTGGAAGTCATCAGCGTCTCCGGCGACGGCAGTTGCCGGAGACAGGGACGGCGGTCCCGCGATGTGAGGGCGCAAGCTCTCGCATCACCTTTCCGGCACGGCGGTGCTGGAAGGGAACCAAGCTTGGCGCCAGCGAAGGCGACAGGGGCCTGGAGAGCGCAACTCTTCAGGTGTCCGGTTGTTGCAAGACAATCGGGCCGCGCGCCGGACGCAATCCGGCGAGTGGGCAGTCAGCTCGCACTGACCTGCCCGACGGCTTGCCAGCCGCAAACTGGCAGACCTGCTGATGATGACATCCGGCGATGAGTCTTCGAGAGGGCAGCAAGGGTCAATAGCGAGCTGCTGGTCGAGGCGAACAGGAGACTGCTAAAGGCAAGAGAGAATCCCGAGGAACGAATCGGTTTGCCCGATTGGTCGGTGAGCCCGGAGCCCAAACTGGGGCCGCACACGGGGTGACCAGCCTAATAAGCTGGAAGCAACGAGAGCAGGTCTGGTAAGGGTCTAACGCGAGCTACTGGTCGAGGTGAAAAGGTTCGCAATCCTCGGGATTCGTGTTTCTGAGCGCTTCTATCTGCGCGCGCGCCGGTTGGAAACCGGGTGGTCTGAGGTGCGCGTACACGTCCATGGAACTTCGGTCAGATGGCCGGTCTTCACGTCGTAAACAAATCCCCGCAGGATCAGTTCCTTGCGCAGCCACGTGTGCGAGGCCAGGCGCTCGAGTTGCTCGTGCACATTCTTCGCCACATCGTCGAAGGCATGAAAGCGAACTGGAAAATTAGGCGGCCTTCCGGCTTTTTCTTCGATCAGCGCGTGCATCTCTTCTTCGCTGGCCTTTTGCAATCCGCAGTCGGTGTGGTTGATCACCATCACCTCGGTTGTGCCCAGCATGTAGTGTGAGACCAGCAGGGAGCGAATGGCGTCCTCGGTTGCAATGCCTCCCGCGTTGCGAATGAAGTGAGCGTCGCCGAAATCGAGTCCGAGCGCTTTGCGGGACAGGCGGGTATCCATGCACATGAGCACGGCAAGCTTGCGCCGCGGCTCGGGCGAATAGAGGGAGGTATCGTGGCTTTCTTTGTACAACGCATTGGCGGCAAGAACTTCGTCGATGACGCTCATCCGGAATTACCTTTCCGAATCCCAACCCGAATGCAGAGGCTACGTTTGCGCTCCGCTACTTTTTGCGCTCCACGATGTAGTGCGCAATTTCCTTTAGAGTGTTGGCACGTTCGCCGAAGCTGTCCAGCGCCGAGCAGGCCGTGCGGATCAGTTGCGCCGCCATCTCTTCGGCCTTTGCCAGTCCGAAAAGCGCTGGATAGGTGACCTTCTCGGCGGCCAGATCCTTGCCGGCGGTCTTGCCGAGCTGCTCGCTGGTCTGGGTCACGTCGAGAATGTCGTCGGCGATTTGAAAGGCCAAGCCAGCAGCACGGCCGAACTCGCGGACGCGCTGCACCTCTACCGGCTTGGCGCCCACATAGTAGCAACCCGTCAGCAGGGAGGAGACAATCAACGCGCCGGTCTTTGCCCGGTGGATGTATTCGAGGGTGGGCAGGTCGGGCTTGACGTGTTCGGACTCGAGGTCCACCACCTGGCCGCCGATCATGCCGTCGATGGTTCCGGTGCCATGTGCCAGTTCTTCAATGATGCGCACCCGCGCCTCTGCCGGGCATTGCAGTCGTGCCATCACTTCGTAGGCCTGCGTCTGCAAAGCGTCGCCGGCAAGAATCGCGGTAGCCTCACCGAAGGCCTTGTGGCAGGTAGGGCGGCCACGACGCAGGTCGTCGTTGTCGAGCGCGGGCAGATCGTCGTGCACGAGCGAGTAGGTATGAAGCATCTCGATGGCCGCGCCGAGTTCGTCAACGCCTTGCGGAATTGCGCCGCTGATCATTCGCGCCGATTCCATGCACAGAACGGGGCGCAGCCGCTTGCCTCCGGCAAAAACGCTATGGCGCATGGCCTGGTGGATGGAGTTGGGATATTGCGCCGCCGCGGGCAACAATCGTTCCAGCGCCGCGTCGGCAATCTTCCGGTCTTGGAGTAAGGTTTCTTTCAGCATGTACGGTAAGAAGTGTACCAGCGCGCTCCGCTGCTTCGCAAAACAGAGGCGCGCAAAATAAAAGCCCCGCGCGGGGCGGGACTCAGATTCGATCTGACTTTGTTTGCGCAACAATCCTTACGCGGCAGTAGCAAAGTGCTGCTTCGGCGCCATACGCGATGCGCGAAGGATGGAATGAAGATCACAGGGATGACAGAATTCAACCGCTCCGGCATCCAGCGCGGCCATCCACATCCGTTCGTCCGGCGAGCGATGAGTGCAGACAATCGTCAGATCGTCAAAAACGCGTGCCAATTCGCGTACCTCTTCCAAACTCACTAATTCGAGATCGAGCACTGCTACCCGCGCCTCGTGGCGCCGCAGCATGGTGCGCAACTCCACGGCATTTCCGGCCACGGCTACCCGGGCAAAATGCGCGTGAAGGTCATTCGCTAATTCCATTGCAATGGTGCGATCGCTTTGTGCGATTACGATTGTAGGTGACGGCATAATCTCTCCGTAGAGCAACTGCCCGCGCCTCGCGGCGTGGCAATCGGAAAGAGTTTTTCTATCTTTACTCACTCGCGGGGGAAAGCCTGCTTTGTTACTTGCTCTCGCTGCTCACGCCGAACGCTTCGGCTCGCAACCTTCCGTCGTCTTTCAAAAGGATCTCAATCCTACCCTCTGCCTCTTCCAGTTCCTTTCGGCAGGAAGCTGAAAGGGTCACGCCTTCTTCAAAGAGCTTCAACGACTGCTCCAGGGGTAGATCGCCTTTTTCCATCTCTTTGACGATTACTTCCAGTCTTTGCAGGCACTCTTCAAACCTCGGCAAGCGATCCTCCGTACTGGCCTCATTCTACCCCAATCGCGGCTGGCGGAACGCTCTCTCAGGTTAAAAACGAGAGACATACGAAGCTAATAGGCCAGCGTCGAATCGCGTAGAAAATCATAGTTTCCGGCCGGGGTAAGATGTACGTTTTCCAGCCTGCGTGTGTGCACCAGTACATTGTCCGCCCACCAGAGGTGCACATAAGGCAGCTCGCGATTGAGCGCCTCCTGAATCGCGGCGTATGCTGCCGTGCGCTGTTGTTCGTCTACGCTGCTCCGTCCCTGGGCAATCAGGCGGTCGACCTCGGGATTCGAATAGTAGCCGCGATTGGCCCGCTTGGGAGCAAAGCTGGCAGTGTCGAAGAGGTTCTCAAAGACATCCGGGTCCTGGTTGCTGCCTCCTACCCAGCGCAGGGAATAGAGTTGAAAGGCGCCTTTGACCACGTCGGCATAAAAGGTTGCGAACTCAAAGCTGCGGATGTCGAGCACAATGCCCACTTGGCGCAATTGCTGTTGCAGCACGGCGCACAGCAGGCGGGTGCTCTCGTCGGTGGAAGTATTCATCAACAGGTGGAAGCGCACGCCACTGGGGCCAGGGCGGTATCCAGCCTGGTCGAGCAACTGGCGAGCCTTCGCCGCATCGTGGGGATAGACCTGCGCGGTTGCGTCGTAGGCCCAATGCTGAGGCGGCAGAACGCTGTTGGCCGGGCGCGCCATGTCGTGCCAAAGGTAGTGAATGATCGGCGTGCGGTCGATGGCGTAGGCCAGAGCCTGGCGCACCGCGACATTTTTCAGAATCGGATCGCGCAGGTTCATCGCCAGATACTGGTAGCTGGTTCCCGGCGCTCGCTCCACAACCAGTTGCGGCTGCCGCGCCAGAGCTGGAATCAGATCTCCGGGCAGCGCGTTGATCTCCGCGTCGGCAGAGCCTTTGCGCAATTCCAGCGCCCGCGTGGTCGCATCCGGAACGACTTTGAAGCGAACTCGCGCCAATCCGGCGAGCTTGCCCCAGTACTGCGGGTTGCGCTCGATGAGCACCTCGCGATCCGGCGTCTCGGAGACGAAGCGGAACGGTCCGGTGCCGACCGGATGCCGCGCCAGTGCCTCTCCGGAGCCGTTGGGAACGATTCCGATCGCGCCGTCAGAGAGGTTCCAGAGTAATGCCGCATATGGTTCCTTCAGCCGGATTACCACGGTGAAATCGTCGGGAGTCTCGACCCGGTCAATGTAGCGGTAGGCGCTGGTTTTTGCCGAGCGCAGCGTTCCACCTAGAAGCGAATCCAGCGTCCACTTCACGTCCGTCGAGGTCATTGCGCGGCCGTCGTGAAAGCGCACATCATGCCGGAGATGAAAGACGTACGTGAGAGGATCGGGGATCTGCCAGCTCTCGGCGAGCCGAGGCTTCAGTTCAAATTGTTCATCGCGCCGCACCAGCCCCTCGAAGATCAACTCGCCGATTCGCTCGGACTGTGCGTCGGTTCCGATTCTGGGATCGAGGTTGAGCGGCGAGCTTTCGATGAGCATGACGGCGGTTGCCGGATCGGGTTGCTGCCGCGAACATGCTCCGAAGGTCAGGCAAAGCGCAAGCGCGGGCAGAGTGAGTGCGAAGCTACGCATAGCTCACCTTGCCGAGAATTACCTCGCGACCGGCTCCGGTTGCTCCTGGAACGTTCGACGCTTGGCGATGCCAACTCTGATAGGCGAGGACGGCGAAGGCAACAGCCTCTTTCGCCTGCGAGGGAATTCCGGCGGCATCGGTTGGCAAGACCTCGATGCCAAGGGCGGCCACCTCGCTGCGAAGCATCTTCATCAGGGTGAGGTTGCGGGTGCCTCCGCCGGAGACGAACAGATCGTGGTAGCGCTCGGTCTTCGCGAGCTTACGGATTGCCGCTGCAATCGAACGCGCGGTTAGCGCCGTGGCCGTCGCCAGCACGTCGTGCTTGTTGGCCCGCCCGCACTGCTTCAAGAAGTCAGCAACGTACTCGCGCCCAAACTCCTCGCGGCCGGCGGTGCGCGGCCCTTTACGCCGGAAGAAGGGATGCTTCATCTGCGAGGCCAGCACCTCGCCCAGCACATTGCCCTTGGCGGCGAACTCACCCCGGTCGTCATAGGGCGCGCCAAAGAGCTTCTCGCAAACTGCGTCGATCACCATGTTGCCCGGTCCGGTATCAAACGCGCGCACCTGTTCGGCGTTCGCTGCGGCGGGAATCGCCGTCAGGTTGGCGATGCCGCCAATGTTCTGCACGATGCGGCCGCGGCGGGGGTGCCGAAAGACGAGCAGGTCGAGGAAGGGAACCAGCGGCGCACCTAAGCCTCCGGCGGCCATATCGGCAGGACGAAAATCGCTTACGACGGGAATCCCTAGGCGCGTAGCCAGCACGGAGCCGTCGCCGATCTGCCAAGTGCAGGCGATAGGACGCCCCAGGTATTTGGCAGCCTCGCCCTGGTGATAAATCGTCTGCCCGTGGCAGCCTACCAGCTCGCAGGTCAGACCTGCGCGGCGCTGAGTTCGCCGGACGCAATCGGCATAAATCTCGGCCAGCAGAAAATTCAACCGCGCCAGCTCACTCACCGCAATCGACGGTGCATTCATGGCGTTTAGTACAGCCGCGCGCACGGCGGCAGGGTACGGAAAGGCGCGATGCGCGAGCAGCTCAAAGCGGGTCCGGAAGCGGCCAGTCAGGCGTACGAAAGCCACATCAACCCCGTCGGCAGAGGTTCCGCTCATGACACCGGCAACAATCAATTCAGCGCTCCCTTTAGTTCGGAACTCATTGCATACGGAAAGGCGATTGTACTATTCACAGCGTTCCATCTGTGTGGATATGGTTATCGGTTGAGGTGCCTCTGGGGCGGCGCGGGTGATTTGGGCGGTACGGGGATTCCTCGCAGTTCTCGGCATGACACACTTAACGGGGACTCTACTTGCGCGCCAGTGCCTGGGCCTTGGCCGCGCACTCGTGGCAGAATGTCTGCTCTTTGAGGTCGATCCACTCCACTGCGTGGGAGCTGGACATCACGCAACGATAGTCATCGCAGTGGTGCAGTTCCAGAGTGTGTCCCAGTTCATGGATGGATTCGATGAGCAGGCGGCGCGAGAGCAGATTCATGTCGGCGGGCAGGCCGTAGAACTCCTGGCGCAGGCGCGCGTAGGAGACAACCGAGCATTTACCGCCCAGTTGCGCCTCTCCGAAGACAAAGGTAAGAATCGGGATGTACAGATCGACCGGGGTTACGCCGAGCACCCGCCAGGTCTTCCAATTGGCATACTGCTGCATTCGCCCCAGCAGTTCGCTGGAGTGGTACTGGCCGCGTTCGGAGTGGAAGGCGAAGTCGGGCCGCAGCGGAGGGCTCAACACCTCACACCGGATCTGGAGTGCGTCCGAGAGCTCGGCGCGCAACCAATCCAGCATGGGTGGGTGAGGGCCCCCGATGGGTAATAGCTGTAATACCTTCATCGAGTTTCAGGCGCTGCCAGAGCCTGCTTGCTCCATCCATATTTTTTCAGTTTGTGGTGCAGAGTGACGCGATCGATGTCCAGTATTTCGGCAGCCCGCGTTTGGTTGCCGCCGCACTCATCGAGGACTCTGAGGATGTGCGACTTCTCGATGTCCTCGAGCGAACGCGCGTCGGGCAGCGGCGCGGCCGTGGTGGCATGGGGCTGGATGGTGAAGTCGCGTTCGCGTAGCTCGGGCTCCTGTGAAACCACCATCGCGCGTTCGATTGCGTTCTCCAACTCGCGGATATTTCCAGGCCAGTGGTATTGCTGCAGAAGGTCCATCGCCCGTGGATTGACGCGCAGAATCTTCTTGTTCATGTCGCGCGAGAAGTTGCGCACAAAATGGTCTACCAGGATCGGAATATCGTCGCGGCGCTCGCGCAATGGCGGCAGTTCAATGCGAAATACATTCAGCCGGTAGTAGAGATCGGGGCGGAAGCTGCCTGCCTCGATCAGTTGTTCCAGAGGCTTGTTGGTCGCGGCGACGCAGCGGAAGTCCACCTTGATCGAGGTATTGCCGCCAACCCTCACAATTTCGCGCTCCTGCAGTACGCGCAGCAGGTCGGTCTGCGTGCGCAGGCTGATGTCGCCGATTTCGTCGAGAAAGACGGTGCCGCCCTCGGCCACTTCGAATTTGCCCTTCTTGCGATACTGCGCTCCGGTGAATGCGCCCTTTTCGTGTCCGAAGAGCTCGCTCTCTAGCAGCGTCTCGGTCAACGCTCCGCAGTGGATCGCCACCAGCGGATGATAGCGCCGAGGGCTGGCGAAATGGATGGCTCGCGCCACCAGTTCCTTGCCGGTGCCGCTTTCGCCGGTGATGAGCACGGTTGCATCGGTGGGCCCGACGGTTTCGATTGCCTCGAAGACCTTCTTCATCGCCCCGCTCTGGCCTACCATGTGCTCGGGCCGCGCGACCTCGTCCACGGTTTGGCGCAGGCGCACGTTCTCGTCTTTTGTCAGGCGGTGCGAGAGTGCGTTCTGCATTAGATGCGCAATTTCATCCGGGTCCAGCGGCTTGGTCACGTAGTCGTAGGCACCGTTCTTCAGCGCCGCCACCGCAGTTTCCACCGAGGCATAGCCGGTCATCATGATGACGATCAGGTTGGGATCGAGTTCGTGAATGCGCCGCTGTAACTCGATGCCGTCGGTTCCGCGCATCTTGATGTCCAGCAGCGCGATGTCCCATGGATGTTCGGCCAGCCGCAACAGTGCCTGACTGGCGTTCTCCGCGGTTCCCACCTCGTAGCCCTCTTCGCGGAACCATTTGTTCAGCGAATCGCGCACACTCAACTCATCATCCACAATCAGCAGACGGCCCTTGTTCTCGCTCACGTTCCCGCTCCCGCTCCCGCGCCCTTGCGCTTCGCGCTTAACTACTCAATGAAGCCTGTGCATGCAGATTCTCTGGATGAGCTGCACGCAGCGGCAGAATAACTCGGAATGTGGTTCCCACGCCGAGGTCCGAGGCAACCTGGATGTGGCCGCCGTGGCGTTCGACGATTCCCTTGGAAACCGCCAGTCCGAGTCCAACGCCCTTACCTACTTCTTTGGTCGTGGTGAAGGGATCGAAAATGTGCGGTAGAATCTCGGGCGGAATGCCCACCCCGTCATCCCGCACCTGCAGTTCGATCTGCTCACCATCGGCTACTGTGCGCGTGGAGACCCACAGATTGCCTCCGTGCGGCATGGCGTCAATCGCGTTCAGCACCAGTGCCAGCGTGACCTGTTCCATCTGTGCCGAATCGCATTGCAGCGGCGGCAGTGCCCGGTCCAAATCGACCTGAAGCAGAACTCCGCCCATTTCGGCCTTGTGCTCCGCCAGCCGAATCGTCCGCGCCACTACGGTGTTCAAATCCGAGAGACTCAGGTTCATCGGCGCGGTGCGAGAGAACGACAACAGGTTATGCAGCAGTTCGCCGCAACGCTTGCTCTCGGAGGCAATCAGGTCCAACGCTTCGATGGCTTCCTGCTTCTGTTCCTCGCCGGTAAGTCCGCGTTGAAGCCATTTTTTTATCAGCTTGGCATAGGTCAGAATTCCGGCCAGCGGGTTATTGATCTCATGCGCCACCACGGCCGACATTTTGCCAATCGCCACCATGCGCTCGACCTGTAGCATCTGCTGCTGGGTTTGCTGCAGTTCGCTGGTCTTCTGCTCTACCCGATGCTCCAGGGTATGCGCCCAACTGGTGATCTCGCGCTGCGCGGACTGCAACTGGCTGCTCATGCTGTTAAACGCAGTCGCCAGCGATCCAAGTTCGTCGGCTGATTCTACCGGGATCTGGTAGCCAAGCTCGCCCTCGGCCAAGTGCTGGGTTCCCTCTTGCAGCCGATTCAGCGGAGTATGCAGCACGGTGCGAATGGCGATCCATACGAAGAGACCGACACAGGCTCCCCCGCTTAACAGCAGCACAACCACCCACAAATTACTCTGAGCCAGGCTTGCATCCTCGCTCTTCAGGGATAGGCCGGTGTCGAGTATTCCCAAGATACGTTGCGTCGCCGGATGCGCGTGGCAGGCGGCGTTGGAGCATTCCGGCTTGTTGACAATCGGGGCGATGACGCCAAGGACGCGGTGTTTGCCGTCCTGATCGTGAGCTTCATAAATCCGAAAGTGCTTATGCAGCGGCTTGTCTGATTCCTGGTGGCACTCAACGCATTGCGTGCTGTTGCGTCCAATGACGGTTCCGGCCTCGTGCGCGTCGCTGGAGAAGGCCACCCTGCCATCGTGGTTGATGATGCGAACCTGCTCGATCACGCTATGATTGCCGATTCCTTGAATGGATTCGAGCAGACCCTCGCGGTCGTTGGCCATCATTGTCCGGTTGGTGCAATCGCGAACGAAGTCGCTGATTCCGATTGCCTCGCCCAGCGAGACCTGTTCCAGGTCGTGCCGGTGCAGCCGGATGTTGACATACCCCAGCACGGCTGAGCCGGATGCCAGACAAGCCAGTAAGATAACTAAAAGCTTCGTACTGACATGCTTCACCCGCAATCCCAACTGCTGGAACATGACTTCTCCCAGATAAAGTAAGGGAGCGGCACCAGGTTCGGCGACGCTCCCCGCCCATCGGCTAGTTCACCATTGAAAGCTGAGGCGACATTGGTGGTTCGGCCAGCGCCTCTGCGTTGGCGTCGTGAGGGTGCTCATCTTCAAAAATCGGGAGGTACTTCACGCACATCGTGTAGACGAAGAAGCCCATTGCGCAGATCATCAGCGAAATGGAGACCTCGGTCCACTTCGGTATATAGTGATGTCCAGCCCAGGTTTCCATGCTGGTCATGGCCACGTTCAGGCGGTTGGTCACAAAGCCCAGAATGGCGCTCAAGGCAGCAAGGTAAGACAGGTCAGGGTTGATGCGGACCTTCTTAAAACTCAGCATCGTCAGCGGAATCACAAAGGCGAGGATCAGCTCGGCCCACAGGAAATAGGCCTCGTAGCTGGGCTTGAAGATGTCCATGAATACGCGGCGATGGACGTAATCTTGCAGCCGCAGCAGCGCCATTACCCACAGAGCCACGTAGAGCACGCCGGAAATCTCGGCGATGACAGAGCGTTCCAGACCGCGTCCGAAGGCGCGTGCGCTGAGTGTGGATTCAAAGATCGTCATAGCCAGTCCGCAGATAATGGCTGAGATGAAGAAGAAGAACGGCTGTGCTGGCGTGTACCAGAACGGATGCATCTTCTCCGGGAAGATCAGGAAGAGCGAGCCGAGCGAGCTCTGGTGAAGCGTGGAGAGCAGAATGCCCAAGCACACCAGCACGGGATAGACTTTCTTGACCCAGCGGATCGGCGCCTGCAGGTTGAAGCGCTCCAGCACGTTCGGCAGAAATTCGAAGAAGAGGACCGTGGTGTAGGTCATGACGCAGAAGCCCACCTCGAGCATGACCGAGTGGAAGTTCTGGTAGACCATCATGTGCCAGATGTACCAGGGACGGCCAAGATCAAAGAGCAGACCTACGATAAACAGAACGTATCCCAGAAAGGCTGTAAGAATGGCGGGGCGAACGATGGGGTGCAGGCGCTCGACGTGGAAGATGTAAACCGCGCCGGTCACCAAGAACCCGCCGGCGGCCAGCATGATGCCACAGCAGCAGTCAAAGCCAATCCAAAGCCCCCAGGGGAACTGGTCGGTCATGTTGGAGACGGCGCCGAGACCTTTGAGATAGCGGACGTAGGTGGAGTAGATGCCGAGCAGCATGATCACAACAAACACCACTCTCCAGAACGTCACCTTAATGTTCATAATCGTCATTTCGCACCTCGCATAGCTCTCTCTTCGGCTTCGACTTCAGCGACTTCTTCGCGGCGGTTGGAGATCCAGTACACACCGCCCAGGACCAGCGCCCAAAGAGGAATAAAATCAGGCATCAGCTCCATCACCCGGCCGGTGTACTCAGGGAGCGGAACATCGCCGATACGCTGGGCCTTCGGCAAGCCGAACTGCTCGAAAGGCACAGAGGAGAGCAATAGAACACTGGTTCCGCCCACTTCGTTCAGGCCGTAGATTTGAGGAACGTAATTCGATGGGTTCTGGCGGAGCCGCTCCTGCGCCTCGGCGACCAATGCATCGCGATCACCGAACTTGGTCGCTCCCACGGGACATATCTCCGAGCAGGCGGTTTGCTTGCCTGCCGCCACCCGGTCGGGACACATGATGCATTTGCGTACGCGAGGGTTCAGTTTTCCCCACTCGTACTTGGGCACGGAGAACGCGCAGGCAATCATGCAGTAGCGGCAGCCGAGGCACTTCCAGACGTCATAAACCACCGGACCGGCGGCTGTCTTATGGAGGGCTCCAACCGGGCAAACCGAGGCGCAGGCCGGGTGCTCGCAGTGCTGGCAAAGCCTGCGCATATATTTGTCGTTGTTGTTGAGGACTACCGTGAACTTGTGTTCCGACTGAACCGACTCCGCCGCAACTTTATCATCGTAGGGCAGTCCGTTCTGCTGGGCACATGCTCCTTCGCACTGCTTGCAGTCGATGCACAGGGTAGCATCGTAGAGAATAGCCTTGCTCATAAGATCTCCGCACCGCTAACGGCTGGCATGTCCATGTCAGTCGGATTGTGTTCACCTTGGGTGGGAGTATGACGGGTTTGCACGGAGCGGAGCCGGTAACCTGGGGTTTCGCCCTGGGTTATCTCACGCAGGCCAGCGGTTCGAGCCGCTGTGGACGAGCGTGCAGTGGCTCCGGCCTTCGAACACCGGATCTCCCACATCGCACTTGCCGTACCGCTGGGATCTTCTCCAGCGTTTGCTCTTCCTGGCTGCCTGACATTGCAGCGGGCGGGGTGGCTTGCATCTCGCCCAGAATAGAACTACTGGCCGGAGTCTTAGGCTCCGGACCTGCTTCCTTGGTCCAATTCCGGCCATGGAAAGCTGAATCTTGCATCGCTTTGCCAACAACTTCCGGCTCTGCGATATGCAGAACAATGTACCCGATCACTTTTCCTCGCCGTGATATGCGTCACACCGTCACGTGCGCTAGAGAGGTTCTTTCTGCTTACAATCTGCTGCATTGCACAACACTAAATTGCACAAGGTCGCGACAGTGTTGAAGAAATCAGCAGGTGCTGCCGGAAGGGGATGAGTAGAATGTTTGCGATCGATAAATTCCTAAAAAAGGAAAGCTCGCCAAAAAGGCGAGCTTTCCCATGTACTTTGTGCATCAAACTACGCGCCGACTAATCTTTCCAGCGCCGGCTTGTTCCGGATCATCAGCGTCGATCCTTTCAATACGGCAATCTGCTTCTTGCGGAAATCCGCGAGGGTGCGCGTAACCGTTTCTCTTGAGGTGCCGATAATCTGGGCGATCTCCTCGTGGGTCAGAGCGACCTTGATGCGCATACCGGCTTCATCGGCCCCCTCACCGTGTGACCATTCCAGCAGCAGGCGCGCCAGTCGCTCCGGCGCCGAGTGCGAGAGTCCCAATGAGCGGATCTGCTGATAAGCCGACTGACAGTCCCGGCTCAGATGCTGTGCGGCCTTCAGGCAAGCGTCGCCGTGTTGTTGCAGGAAACGCAGAAAATCTTCGCGCTTGATGAAATTCAATTGGCAGGGCTGACCAGACTCGGCGGTAATCTCATAAGGAGTGTTGGAAACCGTGGCGTGTAGTCCAAGCACTTCGCCGGGTTGCACGATCTTCAAAATCAGGATCTTTCCGTCGCTCGAAGTTGTGGAAAGTTTTACCCGCCCCTTGCACAACATATAAATTCCACGGGGTGACTGTCCCTCAACAAACAGCACCGCCCCGGCCGGGTAGGCAGCGGTAAACTTAATCTTATCGAAGGCTTCCAGGGATGCCTTGGGGAGACCGCAGAAGAAGCTGTCGTTGCGTAACTTACATATCAGGCAGTTCTCAACCAATTCCAAGCCGTACGGTGATCCCAATTCACCCTCCCCCGGGGTCACTGAAATGAGAATTCTTTAAGTCTCGCGCAAGCCCCAGCTCCGCACCACAGCCGGCAAAGTATTCGACGAGGCGCAGCGCCCTTTACCCGACCCTGAAAGTGACTTATATCACATCTTGCGTGTGATAGCCATTACAGACTCTTGTCCAGTGCTGCCGCAAATCTTCTCTGCCTACCTCGCGGAAGATGGTCCGGTTCTAAGGGGCCAGAACGCATCAGCGTTCCAGTTTCAACCATCTCTAACCCCATCTGCCACGGTCGCCTCGTTTTTCTTTGTTTTCCCTACTTGCAGGAAAATCGAATCCATCATATAGTTGCGCGCACCTCTCCTCTAGGCGCGTGAGTCACTGCAATACAGCAGCCCTACTCCGCCTGAGGTACGAGGCAGCAGTGCTTTTCTTATAGGGGTATTAGATTCAGGAATATGGAGTAGCTTCTTTGGGGGCGAGCAAGTGTTCTTGCCGTTCCCTCTGGAAGTGAGAAGTAAGTAGTGTTGTTAGCCGTTTCTGTTTTAGTTAAAGTCGTTCCTTTATAACGGCATCATTTGCGAAGTTTTGGCTTCGGCCAAATACAGGAGGGCATGCAATGGCAACACTATCAAAGACGAACGGCGACACTGGGGTAGGAAAGACGAAGTGGGACCGCGTGGAAGAGATGGAAGAATTTCGCTTGCTGATTTTAGCGAAAAAAGAGTTTGTGATCCCGGCGACGATTTTCTTCGTCGTCTATTACTTCGCGCTTCCGGTGCTGGTCGGCTACGCTCCGGGACTCATGACCCACAAAGTGTGGGGTTTCGTCAACCTGGCCTACATCTTCGCCCTGTCGCAGTTCTTTATGGCTTGGGGCGTTGCTATTGCCTATGTCGTCGCGGCCAAACGGTTCGACAAGTTTGGCGTCCACATCCTTGAAACCCTCAAGCGCGAGGGATACGACGACAAACAAGACGGAAAGAGAGGACTGTAGCCGATGCATTTCGATTTGACGTTGATTCTATTTGTCGCCTTTATTGCCGCCACCCTGGTAATCACTGCATGGGCTTCGGGGCGCTCTGGGGATGCGGCCAGCTACTTTGCCGCTAATCGTTCGATCACTGCTTGGCAGAACGGAGTCGCCATCTCGGGTGACTACATGAGCGCGGCTTCGTTCCTCGGCATTACCGGCCTTATCGCCTTCTACGGCTATGACGGCTTCCTCTTTTCGGTGGGCTGGCTGGTTGCCTACCTTACCGTTCTGCTCATCGTTGCCGAGCCCTTGCGTAACTCCGGAAAGTACACGATGGCGGACATGCTGGCCTACCGCATGAATCCTCGTCCGGTGCGCGCCATGGCGGCGGTCAGCACGCTTACCGTCAGCATTTTTTACATGATCGCGCAGATGGTCGGCGCCGGATCACTGGTGGCTCTCCTGCTCAAGGGCAGCCATATCAGCTACCCTGTCGCGGTCGTCGGTGTTGGAATCTTGATGATCATCTATGTCGTCTTTGGCGGCATGCTGGCCACCACGTGGGTGCAGATCATCAAGGCCATTCTCCTGATGTGCGGAGCTACTCTGCTCAGCATCCTGGTAATGGCGCACTTCCACTTCAGCTTCTGGGAATTCTTCCAAGCCATCGGTAACGTCACCTATCATGCCAAGGATGGCAAACTCGTCACGCAAGACTTTATGACCCCAGGGCTGCGTTTCAAGCTGCCGTACGGGCCGCTGGAACTCATTTCTCTGGGCGTGGCGCTTATTTTCGGCACCGCCGGACTGCCCCATATCCTGGTCCGCTTCTACACCGTACCGGACGCCAAGACCGCGCGTTATTCCGTGGTGTGGGCGATGTTTATCATCGGCAGCTTCTACATCATGACCACCTTCCTTGGCTTCGGCGCCGCGACCATTATGGGCCGCGACTTCATCAGCAAGAATGGCGGTACCAACATGAGCGCGCCTTTGCTGGCCAAGGTCATGGCCGGAGATGTCTTCTTCGCCTTCATCTCCGCGATTGCCTTTGCCACGATCCTTGCCGTTGTCGCCGGACTGACGATCACCGCTTCAACGTCGTTTGCCCACGATGTGTGGACGAACGTCATTCACCATGGAGTCGAGCGTACTGCTGGTGAAGAGCGTTTGGTTGCACGTATTGCCGCTTTTGCTACCGGAGCTATCGCGATTGCGATTGCGATTATCCTGGGCCCGACGGCTAACGTGGCCTTCCTGGTTGCGCTGGCGTTTGCAGTTGCGGCCTCGGCCAACGTTCCGGTAATTCTGTTTTCGATTTACTGGAAGCGCTTCAACACCACGGGCGCGGTTTGCGGTCTGCTCTTCGGACTGCTGGGCTCGATCATTCTCATCTTCATCGGACCCAGCGTCATGGGTATTGATGCGGCGGGTGTGGTCGTGCGTCATGCCATTCAGCATGCGCCTATCTTCCCGCTGGAAAATCCCGGCATCGCCAGCGTTCCGATCGGCTTTATCGGAGCTATCCTTGGAACCTTCTTGGGTGCGAAGGATGAGAATGCCGTCCAGCGCTTCGAAGAACTCGAAGTCCGGGCGACTACCGGACTCGGTGCAGAGAAAGCAGTTGCAGGGCACTAAACCCATTAACCGGCGGGCGGAGGCGGAAATTCTATTTCCCCTCCGCCTCGGCGGATTTTAGTGAAGGTGCGCGTGTGGGCCACCGGCTGAAATCCGAGGTTGTTCTCCGGGGCGTGTTCTGAGCTCTTTCGTCGAATACAGAGCAGAAGATTCCGCGAGCGCACGTATGGCGACGACGCCAGAGGTGATCTCCCCCACCGCTTTCACCTAACAAATCCACTGAGATCGAAAAGCGCGCAGCAAGCATCTAAGGATTGTCGAGCCGAGTACGCGCTCTCCGTTCAAGCAAGAACCCGCCGGCAGATCGGTGGGCGTTCCAGCCATGGAGCAGTTGCGGCGGCAAGCTTCGCCTTTTACGGAGGAAGCAGCACGCATGGCGAACCAACCCTTAACGCATGGCGTCAATATCGACTCTCTGTTGCATGAGAACCGTATTTTCCATCCTCCGGAAGAGTTTAGTGCCAAGGCGCACATCAAAAACCTGGAAGAGTTCAAGCGCATTGACGCCGAGGCGGCTGAGGATCCCGAAGCTTTCTGGGGAAAAATTGCCGGGGAGCTGCACTGGTTCGAACCCTGGACCAAGGTTCTGGAGTGGGATGCGCCGTGGGCCAAGTGGTTTAGCGGGGGAAAGATCAATCTCTCCTACAACTGCCTGGATCGTCACGCCGCCTCGTCGCGCCGCGACAAGGTCGCGTTCCTCTGGGAGGGTGAGCCCGGTGACACGCGCAGTCTCACCTACGCGCAGTTGCTCGCCGAAGTTGAGCGCTTTGCCAACGTGCTGAAGAGCCTGGGTGTTGTCAAAGGAGACCGCGTCGCAATTTATATGGGTATGGTGCCTGAGCTGGCCGTTGCCATGCTGGCCTGCGCCCGCATTGGCGCCGTGCACTCGGTCATCTTCGGCGGCTTCTCTGCCAATGCCATCGTCGATCGCGTCAACGATCAGCAGTCCACAGTCGTGGTCACTCAGGATGGCTCCTGGCGGCGCGGCACGCAATTTCCGCTCAAGGGTACGGTCGATGAAGCGCTCGGCAATTGTCCATCGGTGAAGAGCGTGGTGGTGTACCAGCGCACCGGAGCAGCGGTGAACATGCAGCCCGGCCGCGATTACTGGTGGCACGAACTGGTCGCCAAGGCTGCGCCGAATTGTCCCGCCGAGCCTCTGGACAGCGAGGATCCGCTGTACATTCTCTACACGTCCGGCTCCACCGGAAGGCCCAAGGGCATTGTGCACACCACCGGTGGATACGCCGTGGGAACCTACATCACCACCAAGTGGATCTTCGATCTCAGGGATGAGGACATTTACTGGTGCACCGCCGATATTGGCTGGGTCACCGGGCACAGCTACATCGTTTACGGTCCTCTGCAGAACGGCGCGACGACGCTGATGTATGAAGGTGCGCCGAATCATCCTGACCTCGACCGCTTCTGGGCGCTGGTTGCGAAGTACAAGGTCAGCGTCTTCTACACCGCACCAACTGCCATACGCTCTTTTATGAAGTGGGGCGATCAATATCCTAACCGGCATGACCTGAGCAGCCTGCGACTGCTTGGCTCGGTCGGCGAGCCGATCAATCCGGAAGCCTGGATGTGGTATCGCGAGGTCATCGGCAAGGAGCGCTGCCCCATTGTGGACACTTGGTGGCAGACCGAGACCGGCTGCATTATGATCTCCCCGCTGCCTGGCGCCATCGCCACCAAGCCTGGCTCCGCGACGCGTCCATTTCCGGGAATCATTGCCGAGGTGGTCGATCGCGGTGGCGAAAAAGTTCCTCTCGGCTCGGGCGGCTACCTCGTTATCACCCGGCCCTGGCCGGCCATGGCGCGCACCATCTACGGCGATCCTGATCGCTATGTCAAGCAATATTGGTCCGACATTCCCGGCGTGTACTTCACCGGAGACGGCGCTCGCATCGATAAGGACGGATACATCTGGATCATGGGACGCGTCGATGACGTGCTCAACGTAAGCGGTCACCGGCTCTCCACCATGGAGATCGAGTCGGCGCTCGTGGCTCACCCGAAGGTCGCCGAAGCCGCCGTTGTTGGCCGGCCGGACGATCTGAAGGGGCAGGCGGTGTCGGCCTTCGTAACCCTGGAAGGCGGAGTTGCCGCCACGCCGGCCCTGAAGGAAGAGCTGCGCGCCTGGGTCGCCAAAGAAATCGGTTCCATGGCCAAGCCCGACGACATCCGATTCACCGAGCAACTGCCCAAAACACGCTCCGGCAAGATCATGCGCCGCCTGCTCCGCGAACTCGCCACCAGTGGCGAAGTCAAGGGCGACATCACTACTCTCGAAGACTTCGCCGTAATCAGCAAACTCAAGAACAGCGACGAATAATCTTCGGGCCACAGGGAACGAGAAACGGCCTGCCCCACTCCGAGTGCGATTCCGGAGTGGGGTTTTGCTTGGGCGCGCAACAGGGCAACTCGGGAACCCCGTCGTGCTTGGAATGCACAGAAAAGCCTGCGTCATTTTCGCCGCTTGCTAGAGCATTTTCATAGTTCCTGTAATGTTTGCATGGAGTGTCTGAACCATGCTTGAGCATTGTCGGCAGTGATGAGAGAGAGGGCTTCGGTGATGGCTTGGTCGAGGTTCTCTTTGCTTC
>Ga0182030_10001078_pt1 | contig 54878 bp, 44 predicted proteins | sample 812S3MmetaG_FD_121299 | JGI IMG/M metagenome (GOLD analysis project Ga0182030, IMG submission 121299) | Permafrost microbial communities from Stordalen Mire, Sweden - 812S3M metaG (Illumina Assembly) | ecosystem: Environmental > Terrestrial > Soil > Wetlands > Permafrost | place: Sweden...
GCGCAGTTCCCGCTCGATGTTGTAGAGCGCGAGCTCGGACATCTCGAACAGCACCAGGCGCTTCGGGCCGAGGCCGATGATCTGGCGGCAAAGCTCCGATCCGATCGAGCCGCCGGCGCCGGTAACCATGACCACCTTGTCGCGGATGCACGCCTCGAACAGGCCCGCCTTTGGCGGTACGGCATCGCGACCCAATAGGTCGCACACGTCGACTTCGCGGATATCCTCGACATTGGCCTTGCCGGTCACCAGCTGCTCGAACTCGGGCACGGTTTGGACGTGCACGCTCAGGGGCTCGAGTGCGCTCAGGATCTCCCGCCGACGCCGGCGTGTCAGGGAGGGCAGGGCCAGCAGCACTCGGTCGATTTGGCGGTTCCGGATGAGGTCGGGCAACTCGTCCGGCGGGTATACCTTGATGCCGTTGACCATGCGGCCCTGAAGGCTGCGATTGTCGTCGACGAACACGATCGGATCGAACGCTCGGGTGGTCGAAAGCACCGACGACAGCCTCGCTCCGGCATCACCCGCCCCGTAGATGGCCACTCGCGCCTCGGTCGGCTGGATGTAGCGGGTGAGGAGATAGAAACGCACAACGAATCGCGAACTTGCCACATACAGCAGCGCAAGGCAGGAATATATGATCACCACGCTGATGGATAGGCCGGGCAGCCCAAGCGTCGAGCCCAGAATCGACAGCAACACACCGCTCAGCGCAACGGCCAGCGCCACTGCGAAAATGGCTTTGTGGCCCAGAAACCGGATGACGGCGCGGTACAGTCCGAAGCGCACGAAGATCGGAAGGCTGATCATCACAACGGCCAAGTACGCCGGCCAATCGGCCGGATTCAAAACCGGGCGGCCGGCCTTGAGACTCAACGCCGACCAGAGGGCCAGCGGCATGGTGATCGTGTCCGCGCAGACCGATATGAAGCGTTTGGTTGAGCGGGGTAATTCAACAGCCCGCCTTAAAAAGTCGTCAGTGCGATCCACGTTCTTCGATCCCAACGCGAGCCTCCATGACTGCCCCCCGTATCCCCGCTCACTTGTGCTGCTGTTCGTTGGAGCGAGGGATTGCTCTCCCTTCAAACAGTCTACAGAAAAATACGTGCGAACAGATTGATTTCGCGCTAATTAACTATTCGCAATGGTCAACGCAGCACACTCGCTCTGGTTGACCTGCGATCTGGTGGCCTGAGATCTTTAGAGACGGGCGTCCCTGATATGTTCCCGAAACCACCGGTAGGTTTGTTCGATCCCGGCGCGCAGCGGGATCCTCGGCCTCCAGCCCAGCGAGTGCAGTCTCCCGACATCCAACAGCTTACGCGGGGTGCCGTCCTGTTTCGAAGTATCGAATGTCAGCTGACCCCTGTAGTCGATCACCGACACGATGAGTTCGGCGAGCTCCCGGATGGATACGTCCTCGCCCCACCCGATGTTGACGATGAGCTCGGCGTCGTAGGTATTGAACAGGTGCAGGACAGCGTCTGCCAGGTCGTCCACGTGTAGGAATTCGCGCCGCGGTGTGCCGGTTCCCCACACGATAACCTGCGAATCGCCGCGGATTTTTGCTTCATGGACCTTGCGCACGAGCGCGGGCAGAACGTGCGAATTCTCCAGATCGAAGTTGTCGCCCGGACCATACAGGTTCGTCGGCATGAGCGAGATTGCCTTGAATCCGTACTCGCGCCTGAATGCTTGACACATCTTCACACCGGCGATCTTGGCGACGGCATACCACTCGTTGGTCGGCTCCAGCGGACCGGTCAGCAGATAGTCCTCCTTGATCGGCTGAGGCGCGAGCTTTGGGTAGATGCAGCTTGATCCCAGAAAGACGAATTTGCCCACGCCGGTGCGGTACGCCGAATCGATGACATTGTCCTGGATCAGCAGATTATCGCGGATGAATTGCGCGGGATGAGAATCATTCGCGCGAATTCCCCCGACTCGCGCCGCGGCCATGATGACCGCCTCCGGCCGCTCGGCGTCGAAAAAGCGGCGTACGGCGAGCTGATCCGTGAGGTCCAGTTCCTGGTGGGTGCGAAGCACCAGATTTCCGTAGCCCTGCTCGCGCATGGCGCGCAGCACCGCCGAGCCCACCAACCCGCGGTGTCCGGCGACGTAGATTCGGGATGTTTTGGGAACCGGCATGAGGGTTTCGCGCGGCGCTACTCGTGGCGACTGTATACCTTATAGCCCTCTTTCGCGACCATCGCGTCGCGCTTGGCCAGCTCCAAATCGTCCATGATCATCTCCGACACCAACTCCGAAAACCCGACCTCTGCCGTCCAACCGAGCCTTTGCTGCGCCTTGGCGGGGTCGCCGAGCAGGGTTCCCACCTCCGCGGGGCGGAAATAGCGCGGGTCGACCCGCACCAGGGTGCGTCCCGAGACCGTATCGATACCCACCTCGTCCACACCGTCGCCCTCCCACTCGATCCTCATATCGAGCAGTGAAGCTGCAGCAACCACGAAGTCGCGCACCGAGTACTGCTTGCCCGTGGCAATCACGAAATCATCGGGCTCGTCCTGCTGCAGCATCAGCCACTGCGCCCGCACGTAATCTCGGGCATGGCCCCAGTCGCGCCGCGAATCGAGATTCCCGAGATGCAGCGTGTCCTGCAACCCGACGCGAATGCGGGTGAGCGCGCGGGTGATTTTGCGCGAAACGAACGTTTCGCCGCGAATCGGGGATTCGTGATTGAACAGGATACCGTTGCAGGCAAACATTCCGTAAGCCTCACGATAATTGACCGTGATCCAATAGGCGTACACCTTGGCGACCCCGTAGGGCGAGCGGGGATAAAATGGGGTGGTCTCGCGCTGCGGTATTTCCTGCACCTTGCCGAACATCTCGGAGGTGGACGCCTGATAGAAGCGGGTTGCCTTCTCGAGCCCCAGAATGCGTATGGCCTCGAGTATCCGCAGGGTGCCAATCGCATCCGCATTCGCCGTGTATTCCGGAGTTTCGAATGACACCCCTACGTGGCTCTGCGCAGCCAGGTTATAAATTTCGTCAGGCTGCACCTCCTGAATGATGCGGATCAGGTTCGTGGAATCGGTGAGATCTCCGTAGTGCAATTTGAGGCGCACATCTTTTTCGTGCGGGTCCTGGTAAAGGTGATCGATGCGATCGGTATTGAAGGAGGAGGCACGCCGTTTGATGCCGTGAACGGCGTAGCCTTTTTCCAGCAGAAACTCTGCGAGATACGCGCCGTCCTGGCCGGTGATCCCCGTTACTAACGCTCGTTTCGCCAAAGTGCCCCTCCGCATGCCGGTCCGCGCAAATTCTTGATCGCATGGTAAATTTTGCACCAGCAATCATGAGATCGATCGACGCCGGTTCAGGCGCGATTGTGGCCGGCGCCGGCCAAATAGGCAATCACTGCCAGCGGCCCCAATGCGGCGAACAGGAACATCGTGGCGCGCGCCGGGTGGCTGGCGGCGCCCCAAGCCCACGGCAGCGACCAAAAGAGATTGATCGAGATCACCAGCACGGTGACCGGCAAATGCGCCCCTCGCCGGCTGGCAAGTTTTTGGTAGGCGTGCAGTCGATGCGCCTCGAACCACCGATCACCGCGCGCGACCCGCCTCAGCAGCGTGACCGTCGCATCCACCAGGAAAACTCCGCTCAGGATCGCCCAGACTTCGATGGGCGTGGCGCTGCGCCGGCTCGCCGCGAGGCCGATCACGGCGAGCGTAAATCCGAGAAATCCGCTGCCGGCATCGCCCATGAAAATGCGCGCAGGCGGCCAGTTCCATACGAGAAAACCCGATGTCGCGGCGGCCAGCACCAGCATCACACCCGTCAAGCCGCTGTCACCGCCGAATTTCCAATTGAGCAGCGCCCCCGCGCCGGCCACGAACACGGCCTCGCTCCCGGCTATGCCGTCTATGCCATCCATGAAATTGAAGAAGTTGGTCGACCAGGTCACCACAACGACGCCGAGCAGGCCACCCGCCCATGCCCCATGGAGTCCTATCATTCGCAGGGATGGCTCCGAAATCCCGCCCACGCTGATCACTGCATAGGTCGCCGCAGCGAAGTGGACACAGATTCGAATCCTCGCGGGCAATGCCTTGCGGTCGTCCAAATAACCGGTGAACGCGATTGCCCCACCGCCTGCGATCAGCACAAACGCCAGGCTGAACGGAAGCAGGCCGGCAAAAACCAGCAACACGAGGGCACCCATGAAAGCAAGCACGATCCCCACGCCTCCGCCCCGTGGCGTCGGCGCCGCGTGGGAGCTGCGCGCGTTGGGAATATCCAATATCGAGTTGCGAAGCGCGTGCCGGCGCACGAGGCCGGTTACATACAGCGCAACAAGGAAGGTTGCAACCGTCGCGCAGCCGATGATGGCACCGTAGGTCATGGGGACTGCGGCCGAACGATCAAAATGCCCCGCGGCGCGGTGGACGCTGTCGACTCTCTAATCGACGTGCCCTCTTTTTCTCAGCGCGACAACGGACCTTTCCGCCGCCCTTCCGTCCCACAGTGCCGGTCGCCGGTCGGTGCGTAGACGGCCGTTCATCGCATCGTCGAGCGCATCGACCAATGCATTCGTTTGCACCAATCGGTTCGAACCCTCCGTGATGGTGATCGGACGTTCCGTCGTATCGCGAAGCGTGAGGCAGGGAATCCCGAGATAAGTGGTTTCCTCCTGAACGCCGCCCGAGTCCGTCACCACGACCGCGGCGTTGGACACCAGATTCATGAATTCTATGTACCCCAGGGGCTCGGTGAGGCGGATGCCGGGGCAGTTCTCCAATCCCGTCATCAATCCGAATTCGCACAGGCGCCTGCGCGTCCGCGGATGGACGGCGAAGACCATGGGCAAAGAACGCGATGCGCTCGCCAGCTGCGCGGCCACTGATCTCAGCGAATCGATGCTATCGACGTTCGCGGGCCGGTGCAAGGTGACCACCGCATACCCGCGCACCGGCAGAGCCAGGCGCTCGACCACCTTCGCAGCCGAGATCGAGTCGCGCAGCAATTCGTAGGAGTCGATCATGAAATTGCCGACGCGGTCGATCTTGTCGGGCGGCACATTCTCGCGAATCAGATTCGCATCCGCGTCCGGCGATGGTGTCCACAGCACATCGGCGATCGAATCCGTCGCCAGGCGGTTGATCTCCTCCGGCATGCTGCGGTCCCCGCTGCGCAATCCTGCCTCGAGATGCACCACTGGAATGCGCAGCTTGGCCCCCACCAGCGCGCACGCGAGCGTCGAATTCACATCCCCCGCCACGACGATCCAATCCGGCTGCGCTTGCTGCGCCACCTTTTCGTATTCGATCATCACGCGGCCGGTCTGCTCGGCGTGCGACCCGCTGCCCACCCCCAGATGAAAATCGGGCGCCGGCAGCTTCAAGTCGCGAAAGAACGACTCGGACATGTTGTAGTCGTAATGCTGCCCCGTGTGCACGATCACCGCCCGGCACCACTTTTCGCGGGACAGAGCATGGTAGAGCGGCGCAACTTTCATGAAATTCGGCCGCGCCGCGGCGATCAGATGAATTACCTGAAGTTTCATGCCGCTCTACGATCCGCGAGTTGCCGCAGATACCACTCGACGGTTCGCGCCAATCCCTCATCGAGCGTCAAAGGCGGCGACCAACCCACACGCAGCCGGGTCTGCGCAATATCGACCGCCAGCGAGTCGCACAGCCGGTTGACTTCGGCTCTGCGGCCGGCCAACGAGGCAAGCGCCCGCAGCGCGCCGGCCGGCATGGAAAACAGCCTCGCCGGGCGGTGCATGATGCGCGCCAGCCGGCGGATCAGATCGCCCGTGGAGATGTCCTCGCCATCGGAGACCAGCAACACGCCTCTGACCGGCCTCTCATGGCGCAACAGGACGCAGATGAGGTCACACAGATTCCACACGCTCACCATGCTGCGAACGTTGGCAACCGATGCCAACGGTATCGGCAAACCGCCATGGGCCAGGGACAAAAGGCGCAGAAAATTGGCGCGCACGCCGGGCCCGTAAACGAGCGGGGACCGCACGATCGAGACGGCCATGCCCGAGGCTCGCTCGATGGCCGCGAGCCGTCGCTCTGCCTCCAGTTTGGAGCGCGCATAATCTTCGCGGGGCCGGGGCTCGTCGGCGGCGCGGAAAGGGCGGTCCGAGGTGCTTTCACCGTTCACCTTGATGCTGCTCAGATAGACGAAACGCTCGACGCCGGCGGCGGCGGCGGCCCGCGCCAATCGCTCGGTGCCGAGCACGTTGGTGCGTTCGAATTCCGCATGATCGTTTGCCGAGGGCTTCATGACGTGCACGCGTGCCGCCAGATGCACGACGCGGTCGACGCCCGCAAGCGCCTGCGACCAGTCCGTTTGCCCGTCGATGTCGCCGACGATCACTTGATCGGCCCCGAGCTCCGGCATCGCGCCGGAACGGAGCGCCGCGCGCGACCGCGGCAGTGCCGCCGTCGACAACAGTGTGCGCCCGACGAAACCGGTCGCTCCCGTGATCAGCACGCGGGATGAAGATGGCGCAGACGGCGAATCCATGGCCCGTCATTATCCAAGAATGCGCGCCGTGCTTCAGCACATTCGAACCGGCTCATTCGAAGCGCCTCATTCGAGGCCCAAATCGAGGGCGGCGAGCCCGAGGTACTCGTGCAGGGCGAGTTCCGTTTCGTGCAGGCCGCGCGACCCGGGAATCAGGCCCAGCCGTTCGGTCCCACGATGCGGATGCAAGATCTGCCCAGTGGGAGCGGGCAGCGGGTTCGCCCCCGCTCGTTGCATGATCCGCATTGCCCGCGGCATATGATAGGCGGAGGTCACGAGAATGAACGGCGCATGCCCCAGCGCACCCACTACCTCCCGCGCCTCCTGGGCCGTGTCGAGCGCTTCATCCAGGATGACAAGCGCCGATCGGTCGATGCCCAATTCCACCGCCATCTGTGCGTAGCCCAATGCGCCGGGGGTAAATCCCGGCAGCGCGCCGCCGGAAACGAGTAATCGCGTGTCGGGGCGGGAACGCGCCAGGCGCACACCTTCGACGATGCGTGCGAGCCCGTCCGGATCGAGCGCGCCGGTCACTGGAACGTGATCTTGCGGGTCATAACCGCTGCCGAGGACGACAATGTCGCGCACACCGCCCGCTTGCGTGGGATCGAATGCCGGATATCGGTGCTCCAGACCTGAGAGCAGTGCGTTGCCGACGAGCGGAATCGATGCCAGATAAGAAATGAGCGCCCCGGCCGCGACCATCCAAATGCCCGCGCGCCGCCGCGGCCCGCGCACGAGCAACAGGCCCGCACCCTCGATGATCAATCCCATCAGAAGCGGCTTGCCGAGCGCAGAGGCTGCCGCCTTCAGCAAAGTCAAGATGGTTCCGTCCGCGCGAGCAGCAGGATATCCCGCGCCATCGCCCGAGCGATGTTGCGACGCTCATAGCGTGCGACGAAGTCGCTCCGCGGCTGGTCTCGCAGGATCAACCTGTCGAATTTCTCGATCGCGTCCACCGCGTTGCAGGGTGCGAATACCGCCGCATTGGGCACCTCCGAGGCAATGAAGCTTGCCGCATATCCGGCCACCCCCGCCCAGATCGGCTTTCCGGTCGCTGCATATTCGAAGATTTTCGAGGGCAGTACCTTTTCGAACGCCGCGTGCGCGTTCAGATGCAGGAACAGGATGTCCGCGCGTCCATAGGCCTCGAGCAGCTCGGAGCGCGGCATGGGCGGGAGGACCTCCACATTATGAACGCCCTCCCTGCGCAACCGATCGAGCAGCAGCTCGCGACGGCCGCCGTCCCCGATCACGCGAAAATGCACGCGCGCGCCCAGTTGCCGGGCGAGTTGCGGCACTATGGCATGCAGCCCCTGTCCGTCGCCGATGTTGCCGGCGTACACCACGAGCAACGGCTCCTGAGCATCGGCCGGCTTTTTCTCCGGCCAGTCCGCACTCAGGAACTCGTCGTCGATGCCATTGGTGAACCATGCATACGAGCGATCCGGGTAGCGCGAGCGAAAATAGTGCTCGAAACCGCGCGACACCAGGTTGATGCGATCGGCGCGGCGCATGGTCCAGCGCTCCAGGGCGGACAACGGCGGCCTCAGTGCCCGGGCCAGCTTCGGAAAGAGGTCGCCGATGGTGTCGACAAATATATCGCGAATGTCGAGGTAAAGCCGCGCTTGCACGCGCCGTGCGATCCACGCGCCGAGCGCGGCCGTCATGAGACGCGATGAGGTGGCAATCACGATATCGTAGGGCCCGTCTCCCGCACAGCGGTTTGCGCGGCGCGCGAAATGCAGGAAGGCGCGGGATTGCCCCCACAGATCGCTGCGATGCACCGGCAGGGCGATGCGCCTGACCGTCAGGGCTCCGAGGCACTCCACGTCGGTCGCCTCCCGGGTGAATGAGCTGTATCGGTTCGGCGCCGTCGTGATGACGTCGATCGAGGCGCCGGCGGGCAGCATCGTGAGCAGTGCATCGACCAGGGCGCTCGCGCGAAACGATCCCGCGCACAGGTCCGGCCGAAAATAGAAACTGACCAGCAACAGTCTCAAATCGCACCGCTCGTGCGGATCGCCGTCGCCAGGCGCTGCCCCTCGATGTGCGCGACGATGCAGCGGCTTGGCAGCGCGAGGCCAAACTCCGGATGCCAGGTCGAATCGACCACATCCACGATCGCGGCACCCTCAAATTGCAGCTCGAGCAGCGGCCCGTGCGAATCGCCCAGCAGGAGATTCGCCCCGCGCGCGCGCAGCACGTGGATGTCGGGATGCAGGTGAAAATGGCAGGTGGCGGTGCGGAAGGGGCCTTCGATGCAGTCCTCGATCAACAATTCGCGCGCGGACAGGGTCCAGCTGCGCCGATGCACGTTCCTGCCCGGCAGGCGCCGGTAGCCGTCGTGCTCGCCTGCGACACGGAACCCGCCAGTGATCTCCCCCGCCTCCAGCAGACGGGCTCGAGCCCTGCGCGCGACGCGGAATCCCGCCCACACTTCGCTCGAATTCTCGCCGTCGAGCACCAGCGTGTTGTGGGCCGCCGTGCCACGCTGCCGCTGTCGTTCGGCGCCCATACCGTATTCCGAGGTTCCTGAATTCACGAACACGCGCCGGCCCTGGTAGCTCATTTCGAAACTCAAGGTATCCGCATGCGCATGCGCCGGCAAATGATCCGGCCCGATGGGCGCCACGTCGCATATCAGGAAGAACGGAGCCAGATCGACGCAAACATAGCCGCTCGGCAGCAACGAACGGAGGCCCGCGAGTCCGCGCGCGCCAAGGGGGACCTCAAGTCTGTCCGCATAGTCGCGCAGCTCGAGGGCGGCCGGCGCGATCGCGAAGGCCGCATCGTTGAAGAACGCGATGCCCCCATCGGGATGCGACATCGCTTCGAGCCAGGCCATCATGCGTGCGATGGTTTCACGCCACGCGGCATCGACCTCGCGCCCGTAGGCCCGCATGACATCTGCGGTTTCGAGCATATCCGCGATGAATCCGGCGTGGTACATCGTGCTGCGCTCGAAGTGTCCACCGTCCGCCAGGACCTGTTCGGCCAGCTGCGCCTGCAGCAGCGACATCCCCTGCCGCAGCCAGCGCCCGGCCTCCTCGCCGTCGAAATAAAGCCCCGCGTGGGCAAGCGCTTTCGCGTTGGCGAATACATGGTTGCCCTGCAGGTGTGACTCGATGCGCCTGCTCAGCCAGCGTACTTGCACGGCGAGGCTTTGCCGCGCCCGCGGCGACAGGGCATTCCCCGCAAGGGACCACTTGATCCAATTCACCACGCGCCGGGACACCGGATACGGATCCCAGCCGACGCCCGCCCCCGGAGGGTTCTCGTCGATCCAGCGCTCCATCAGCCGTTGATGCCAGGAGCGGCGGGCCGGGGCGCCCTGCGCATTCAGATCGTCGAAATAGTGAAGATTGTAGGTCCACAGCCGTGCTCGGCCCGGGCCCTGCCAATCGGCGGCGCCCGAGCAGGCGCCCTCGAGATTCAGCAACCGGAACCGATCGGGCGCAAGCATCGAGGCCTCGGCCGGTAGCGGCGCCGCATAGGAGTGGAGCCGCTGCCGCAGCGCCGGCGGCTGCCGCTCGTCGGGGCGCGGCCGGCACAGCTTGAAGCGGATACGGCCGGCAATTTGCACCGGGCGCAGATATCGCAGCGTGTGAAAATAGTTGGCGAGACCGCTCAATGCCGTGCCGCTTCGCTCACCGCGATGGTCGTGCGGCTGACCTCGAGGATCTCCTCGAGAGGGATGGGCGAAACCCCGCCCGACTTGACGGCCCTGAGGAACGCCGCAGCGCAGGCGGTCTGGCCCTTGTCCTGCCGCCACAGCCGGTGCGACTTGAATCCAGGCCAGCCATACGCGCGCAATCGGCGGAAATTATCCAGCTGCAATACGCGACCGCCCGCAAAGGCTTCGATCCGCTCCTTGGGGAAGGAGGCGTGGCCCCCCGTCAAATAGTGTACGGTCCCCACCGATCCATCGGCAAAACTCAGGGTGACGCACACCGAAGGATCTGCGGACCGCGAATCGGCGCCGTCCGTGCGGCGCGCGACGCTCCCGGTGATCCGGCATCCCGCCAGGAATCGCAGAAAATCGATGAAGTGGCAGGCCTCGCCGATCACCCGTCCGCCGCCGGCGGACTCCACGGTCCAATGACCTGCCGGCACCGCGCCCGCGTTCACGGTGACGATGAAGCACTTCGGCTCCCGCACCGCTCCGAGCAGCGCCTTCATCCGCACCGCGAGCGGCGCGAAGCGGCGATTGAAGCCAATCATGAGCATCTGTCCGGGCGCCCGATCCGGATCGCGCATGGCCGATTCGATGGCGTCGATCTCCGGGCAGGTGAGCGCCAGCGGCTTTTCGACGAACACGTGCTTGCCGGCTGCGATCGCGCGCCGTGCGAATTGCGCATGGGTATCGTGCCGCGTCGCAATCACGACCACCTCGACCTCGGGCGTCATCAGCGCCTCGTCCGCATCGGTCGACGCGACTTCGAACCCGTACTGACGCCCGTAGCGTGCGGCATTGATCCCGCTGGCCGTCGCCACGGCGAGGAGCCGCGCGCCCGCGGCCCGGAATGCCGGAATCAACACCCGTCCGGCGTAATTCCCGGCGCCGATGAACGCCACGGCCGGATGGGCCGCGCCTTGCCGCGACGGCGGCGCGCTCAGCGTCAAGCAGCGCATGGCGGCCGGCCCCTGCGCCTCGTCCAGGTATTCGAGCACGATCCCCAGCGAGGGCTGCGTCCGATCGGTCAGCAGGTCATAGGCGGCACCGGCCGCCGCAAACGCGAACCGGTGGCTGATCAGCGGCCGCACGTCGAGCTGCGCCGATTCCATCAGCTGCAACACCGCCTGGAAGTTTCTCTGTTCCGTCCAACGCACCAGCCCAAAAGGGTAGTCGACCCCGCGGCCTTCGTAGGTCTCGTCATGGCGTCCCGGGCCGTAGGAGCACGAAACCTGGAACGATATTTCCTTCTTGTAGAAATCCGCGCGGTTGAGTTCGAGTCCCGCAACGCCGACCAGCACGACTCGTCCGCGCTGGCGGCACATTCGAGCCGCCTGCTCGACGGGCTCGTTGCTGTCGGTGGCAGCCGTGATCAGAACCGCATCGATTCCCTGTCCTGCGCAAAACCGCTCCGCGACCTTGAGCACGTCCTCGCCGGCCCCGAGATCCACCACATCGGCGCCAAACTGCCGCGCGAGGGCGGATTTCGCCGGATCGGGATCGACGCCCAGAACTTTGCAGCCGTTGGCGCGCAGCAGCTGCACGGTGATCAATCCGATGAGTCCCAGGCCGATCACGCAGCAGCGTTCGCCGATCGCAGGTCCCGCGAGGCGCAATCCCTGCAGCGCGATCGCCGCCAGCGGCGCAAATGCCGCCTCATCGTCGCTGACCGCGTCCGGAATCCGCGCACAGAGATTTCGCCCGACGGCGACGAATTCCGCGTGACTGCCGTTCGACACGACGCGATCGCCGACGCTGAATTCCGGCGCGCCGGCGCCGGACTCGACCACACGGCCCACGTTGCAATAACCCAGCGGAATGGGTTGATCGAGCTTGCTGCGCACGGCTTCGAGCGTGGCGAGCACGCCGTCGGTGCGCATCTTGCCGAGCACCTGATATGCCTTGTCCGGCTGCCGGCGGATTTTTTCGATCCAGTTCGCACGGCCGAAATCCAGCAGCATGCGCTCGGTCCCTGCGGAGATCAGGGAGCGCGAGGTGCGAATCAAAATCGAGCTCGACGCCGGACTCGGTACGGGAATCTCGGTAAGCATGATACGGCCATCGGCCAGCGACTGTAGAACCTGTTGCATCGATTATTCGCCTGGTGATTCCCGCATGGCCGCCGATTTAAACATCGATGAATCGGCGACACCACAGCTCGAAGCACATGAGCGCAAATATGGTGTAACTGCCGTCGATTCTACCCTGCCGGTCCGCATCGATCAGCGCGCGGACCGCGCGTCGGTCGAAGAAGCCGCGGCGGTCGATGACCGCCGCATCCAGGGTATCCTCCACTCGCGCGCGCAACTCGCCCCGCAACCAGCGCCGCAGCGGTGCGCCGAAGCCGCTCTTGGGCCGGTACACGACATCGTCCGGCAGCATGCCCCGCATGGCTTGTTTGAAAATGGACTTGCCCTCGTTGCCCGTCTGTTTCATCGAAGCAGGAACCTTGGCCGCAAACTCGATCAGATCCAGGTCGAGCAGCGGCACCCTCACCTCGACCCCGGCGGACATGCCCGCCCGGTCGGTGTAGTTCAGGTTGTGGTCCGCGAGAAAATGCCTCGTTTCCAGGAACAGCATGCGCTGCAGGGGATCGCGCTCGTCCGGAATTTCAGCGAGGCTTTCGTGCAGCGGCTCGGCCGCGTCCGCCGCACCGATCCGGGCTGCGAAGTCCGCCGAGTACAGCTCGCGCCGCAAGCGATCCGGACTCCACCATAAATAGGAGATGAGCCGCCGTTCCGCGTCCGCCCCGGCGAACGCAAACATCTTGGTCAAACGCCGCCCAATGGTGCCCCCCTGATGCCGCCCCCGCCCGAGCGCCGCCCCTTCTGCCGCGCTTTGTATCGCGCCGCGCGCTGCCTGCGGCAGCCAGGCCCACCAGCGCTCGAATTGCAGCGCCCGATGCCGCCGATAGCCGCTGAATATGTCGTCTCCACCCGCCCCCGACAGCAGCACGGGGATGCCCATGGCGCGCGCGCGTTCGGCGATGAACAGAGCGTTGATCGGCGCCGGATCCGCCTGCGGCTCATCCAGCAGCGCCACCATCTCCTCCAGCCGGTCGATCGACTCGGCTCCGATCCGGATCTCCTCCAGATCGACATTCAAATGTTTGGCCACGCGGCGCGCGTAGGGAAGGTCCGCGGGATTGCCCTCGTTGTCGACGTCATCGCCGAATCCTATGGAGAAGCATTGAATGCGCTGGTCGGGCTGGACCCGCCGCATCATCGCGACGACCGCGCTCGAATCCAGGCCGCCGGATAGAAATGCGCCGACCGGCACATCGGCGATCAGTTGCCGGCGGACGGCCTGCTCCAGATGCATTCTCAAGTCCGCCGCGATCTGCGCGCGCGGGCGCGAATCGCGACGGGCGTCATACGGCAGACGGTAGTAGCGCCAGTGCCTTACCACGGTGCTGCGGTGAACCAGCATCGCGCAGCCGGGCTCCAGCTTGCGCACGGCACGCAGCATGGTGCGCGGTGCGGGCGTCCAGAGGTACGCCAGCATCTGATGCAGGGCGAGCGGATCGATGTCGCGCGCGACGCCCGGATGACACAGCAGTGCCTTGATCTCCGAAGCAAACAAGAAGCCTTGCGGTGTGACGGCAAAATACAACGGCTTCACGCCGATTTGATCGCGCGCCAGGAACAATGCCCCGCGATCGACTCCGGGCGGCCGGCCGTGGATTCGCGCATCGTGAATGGCGAACGCGAACATCCCGTTCAGCCGGCCGAGCATGTCCAGCCCGTCGCGCACGTACAGGTGCAGCAACACCTCCGAATCCGTCTGCGTGGTGAACCGATGGCCGGCTGCGGTCAGCTCCGCCCGCAGTTCGCGGAAGTTGTAAATCTCGCCGTTGAACACCAGCGTGAGGGCGGTCTCCATCCCCTCGCCCGGTTGCCGCAGAACCATGGGCTGGCAGCCGGCGGCGGATAGATCGATGATGGCCAGGCGCCGGTGGCCGAGGCCGGTGCGCGCCTCGTTCGGGATATCGATCCAGAGCACACCGTCGCCGTCGGGACCCCGATGCGCCACGCTGTCCGTCATGCGCTGCAGGAGGCCATCGGGAAAATTGCCCTGTACTCCGACGATGCCGCACATTTAGCAGATGCGCCGGACGTCCAAGCCTGCTGCGGCGCGCGCGCGCAGCACGACGCCATGCGGCGAATAGAATGCCTCGATATCGGTCAATTTCGCCTCAACCGCCCACTCGCGGAACGTTTCCCGCGTGGCCGGCCGGTCGTAGCGGGGGGCCAACATGTCGAAGGTATCGAGGTACGCCCATTCCTTCAGCATGCTGCCTTGCAGCCCCAAAAAGCTGTAATCGGCGACCAGCAGCCGCCAATTGATGGCATATCCTTTCGGCAGGCGCCGGATGATGCCCGCCAGCGGCCACATGAAATCCACCCAGCGCCGAACCCGCGCATAGAGACGATCTGGGTTCATGCGACGAGTGAAGGGCCGCACCCAGTACTTGGTCTGGGCCACAGTGCGCCAGAACGAAACCTTGTAGATATCCGCGCACAAAGCCCCACCGCCCTTCAAAACCGGGGTCAGCGCCGCAAACGCCCGCGACGGACTGGGCGTGTGCTGGAGCATGCCGAAGCAGAACACGCGATCGAAACTCTTCGGCCGAAAGGGCATGGCGAATACGTCCGCCTGCAGGATGAGCACATTCTTGCGCGCGCCATTCGAGGCGTAGTTGGCATCCACCGCATAGCTGTAGTCGAGCGAGACGACGGTTGCACCCGTGCGAGCGGCCTGCTCGGTGAACCGGCCGGATCCGCTGCCCACCTCGAGAATCATTTCGCCGGCCAGATTTTTGGGCCAGCCGGTTTGGCCGAAGAAGCGCTCCTCCGATGCGGGGATTCCCGAATAGCTGTCGTACTGCGTTCGCGCGTGTTTGGTCCACTCCAGGCCGAATCCGGAGGCATAGTTTTCGCGCGGCACGAAGCGGGGAACACCCGCAACCACCGGGTATTCTTGTTTGCAGGAGCCGCAGGAGAGTCGTCCCTCGGTGATCACCCCCGGCGCCGAACCCGCATCGGCCTGCGTACAGCTCAACGGTTCGTGACAAGCGGGACACGCGAGCAGCTTCAAATGGTCGAGGAACATCGTCAATCCCTGAGCTGGTTTGCCGGACGAGTCACTTCACCGCCCGGATCAGCAGGAACAGCCCATGCGAGCCTGCGTACCTGCGCAGCAGCTTCCGCGGCCAGATCGCCCGCGCCAGCGACAGGAACGCGCCGCCATGGCGCTGACCGACCGCTGACTCGAGAAGATCCGCATGCGTCAGGCAGGTGCGGATCTGTACGCCGCTGAACCTCGCAAACATGCGTCGCGCCTCTTGCGGGGTGTAGGCCTTCGTTCCCGGACTCTCGAGATGGCGGGCGTAGATCTTCGCAAGTGTCGTCCATGGTCGCAAGCGCAGCAGCGCATACCGGATCCAGAGCATGTATCCGACCAGACTCCACCTGTGGTAGATCATGATTTTGGCGACGCCCCCGGGCCTCAGAACCCTGTATACCTCGGCAATCGCCCTGGGCGTATCCGGTGAATGATGCAGCACGCCCCACGAGTATACGCAGTCGAATGCGTCGGACGGGAAATCCAGATTCTCCGCATCGCCGGTCGACAATGCGGAATCGAAGTTGAACAGCGCCAGTCTGCGCCGCGTGTGGGCCACGGCACGCGCGGTCAGGTCGATGCCGGTCAGCCGTGCTCCGGCCTGTGCGAATCGCAGATGGTCAGCGCCCAGTCCGACGCCGATTTCCAGGACATCCTGGCCGGCGGCCGCGGCAAACTCGGCGAATTCCTCGATGATCGGCTCGAGCTCATAACGCCGGCGGGCCTGCTCGATGTAGCCCTCGCGCCGCTGATTCCGCAGGTACAGTTCCTCGCCGCACGAAGCCTGGTCCCAGAATTCCTCCACCGCCCTCTTGTCCGATTCCATAGGAAGCTTCCCGTGACTACAACGTGCGGCCCGACAGCCGGTGTGCGCGCCCGTCGGCGATCGTGCTCTCGATCTCCGGCACCAGCCGGCTGACCGCCGCCTCCACCTCGAAATCCCGCTGGGCGATCCGATAAGCCTCCTGCGCAAGCCGGGCGCGCAGCTCGCCGTCGATGATTATTTCGCCGAGGGCGCGGACCAGAGAGTCGACATCCCGGGGCTCGATCAGCAATCCACTGCGACGATCGACGATCAGCTCGGGGACGGCGCCGACACGGGTCACGACCACCGCGAGCCTGGCCGCCATTCCCTCGACCATGGCATTCGGCAGCCCCTCCGCCCACGATGGAAGCACCAGAACGTCGGCACCGCTCAGTGCCTGATGGAGCTGGTCGCCGCGCAACCAACCCCGAAATCGGACCACTTCATCCAAATTATAGCGCGCCACGAGCGCGCGGGCCTCGATGGATGCGTTGCCCTCCCCGACGATGTCCAGGGTGAATCGTCGGTCGTCCTTCAGCCGCCGCGCGGCCTCGATCAGCTCGAAAACCCCTTTCTCCCGTTCGAGCCATCCGAGAAACAGCAGACGGACGCAGGAGTCATCCCGTGCGACGCGCTTGGCGCCCACGTCCATCAATTCAGGGGTGGCGGTCCAATTTCGAACCACCGTGACATTGGAGCGCGCAAAGCCCAGCACGTCGGTCGCAAATCGCTGCCAGGACTCGCTCTGACACACGATTTTGCGCGCACCACCGAACGAGAATTTGACCCATGTCCGGGTCAACGCCGACTTCCGGCAATCGTCCACGACGGATCCACCCCGCGGAAACATGATGGCCGGTACGCCGCGCAGACGCGCGTACCACGCCATGGCGCCCTTCTCTACGATGCTGGCGCCGACTGCGACGAACAGGAGCACCGCATCCGGGCGGCGCCGTTCGAAGCGGCCGATGAACTTCAGGAATCTTCCCGCTGCGCGCGCGAACCGCACCCAGAATCCGGGCGGCGGGTTGCTGATCTGAGTGCTGTCCAACAGATCCAGGTCCAGTCGCGAGGGAAAACTCGATGACAGCAGGATCCGGCACGACGTGACCATGCCGCCGAGAATTGTCCCATCGGGGGGAGGAAAAGCCCCGACGAACAGAATGCGCCTTCCGGGTTCCGTCACGACAAGTACTGTCTGGACCAGAGGGCCAGCTGCAGCAGCTTCCACAGCAGAAAGCCCCGATCACGACGCCTTGCCCGGTGTTCGGCGAGTGCGGTCTCGAGACGCGTTCGATCGAATCCGAAACGCTCGATGAAGGCGCGCTCGAGTATGGCCGCGCGCGCAAAATCGTGCAGCGCCCCGCGCAGCCATTCCTCGTAAGGCACGCCAAAACCCGTCTTCGGTCCATCCAAAATTTCGGCCGGCAGCCGGCCGCGCATCGCATCGCGCAGCACGATCTTCTTCTGAGCGCCTTGAACCTTCAGGGCGACCGGCAGACCGACCGCAAGCGAGGCTATGCCCTCATCCAACAGCGGCACCCGCGCTTCGATTCCGTGCGCCATGGTCGCGCGATCGACCTTGGTGAGGAATTGCGACGGCAATTGCAGCGCGATGTCCGTCAACAGCATCTGCTGCACCGGATCGAAATTCGCGAAACGGGCCGCGCAGCGCCGATACGCCGCGAATGGATCGGTGGATGCCTGCAGCCGTTGCCGCGCCGCATCCGTCAGCATGGCAGTCGGGGGATCGCGCAGGGTTTCGACCGTGAGCAGCAACGCCATGCGCATGGCGGGATCGGCGTTTCCCGCTGCAGCGCCCAGCCGAGCAAGCCGCGCTCCCCGTGCTCCGAACAAACTGTTGAGCGCCGGTTCGAGCGCATGCGGCCACAGGCGCCAAAACGCAGCTGCGCGCAGGATCGAGTAGCGCCGGTAGCCGGCGAACATCTCGTCACCGCCATCGCCCTGCAGCACCACCTTGAGGGTGCCGCGCAACTCCCGGGAAAGCAGGTATAGGGGAATGTTGGCCGCGTCGGCAAATGGCTCGTCGTGAACCTGCACCAGGGCCGATATGACCTCTTCCAACGCGAGCCCGCGCACCCGCATCTCGTGGTGATCGAGACCCAGCGACTGCGCAACGCGGCGGGCCTTCGGCAGCTCATCCACCCCCTTGTCGTAGTCGAAAGCCACCGAGTAGCTGGCCAGACGGCGCCCACTGGCGATGGCCGCCGAGGCAGCGATGCTCGATGAGTCCACGCCGCCGCTCAAGAAAATCCCGACCGGCACGTCGCTCACCAATTGCCGGGCTACAGCGGTATCGACGGCCTCGCGGACCGCCACTGCCGCCTCCCGCCGATTCCCCCAGGATTGAGACCTCGCCAGCCATGCACCGATGTCCCACCAGGGTTCCAGCCGCGCCCGCCCCTCTTCGATCACCAGACGGTGACCGGGCAGCAGCGCACGCACGCCGCGATAAATCGTGCGCTCCTCGAATGCGTTGCCGTACCAGAGAAATTCAGCCAGGGACTGATCATCCAGAGTCCTGTCGACTGCGCCGCCGGCGAGGACCGATTTGATCTCCGAGCCGAAGGCGATGCTGCCGCCGTGCCAGGCGTAGAACAGCGGCTTTATTCCGAGCCGATCGCGCATCAGCACCAGCCGGCGGCGGTGGGCGTCCCAAAGCGCGAAGGCGAATATCCCCTCCAGCCGCGAGAGGCCCTCGAGCCCCCAGGCTTCATAGGCGTGCAGAAGGACTTCGGTGTCCGAGTGCCCCCGAAACACGCGCCCGCCGCGCTCCAATTCGGCGCGCAGCTCGCGGAAGTTGTAGGACTCTCCATTGTAGACCACGGTCGTGGCCCCGACCGTCATCGGTTGGGCGCCGGCGGGTGAAAGATCGATGATGCTCAGCCGCCGATGTCCGAGCGCAACTCCGTCGCCCACGAATGTGCCTTCGCCATCCGGACCGCGGTGCGCGATCGTGCGCACCATGAGTTGCACGTACCGGGACAGTTGCTCGGAAGTTTCGGGGCCGTACAGCCCACAGATGCCGCACATGGGCCCTCAGCCTGTGTTCACTTGCCGCGGCTGGCGAGTTTCTTCTCGACGAGCGCGCGCAGCTCGCCGACATTCTGGAGTGCGCTGCCGGCTTCGCCGGTCGTGAAGACAATCTTGAATTCCTGTTCGAGGCCGTAGATCAAATCGATGTGCGACAGCGAGTCCCACCCTTCGATGTCCTTGGAGGTCATGTCGTCGCGGACCGTGATTGATTCGTCGTCGAATACGTCCCGAAAAACCCGGGACATGCCGTCTGAGATGGAACTGTTTGAACTCACCGGGAAACCTCGCTGACTTGATCGGACGGTGCAGATTGAACGGGCCGGATGAACGTCCGAATGGGCTGGTATCCGGCCACGTCGAGCGTCCAGCCATTGCTGGTCGGCGATACCCGGGTGAACCCGAACCGCTCGAAAAAATCCCGAACCATTCCGTTTTTCGAGGTCGGAAGGTATTCGCCGGCGACTCGAGTCAATCCCATCCGGGCCGCCAGTTCTGCCACGTGATTCATTATGAACTCCTCGACGCCGCGTGACAGCACCCGGCAGCTCATCAGCCAGTCACTGATGAATAGCGCGTCCTCATCGCGCTCGAGCACGACCACGGAAATCAGCCCATGATCCCCGAAACGATCCGCAAGCTTCGCGTAAAGCGGAACGCATTCGCTGTTCTGCATCAGCGCCTCGCATTCCAGTTCGCTAAGGCGCCTCGTGCGCAGATTGAACTGATTGCTGCGCTGCATTAGTTGCGCGATGCGCGGCAGATGGAAAGGGTCGAAACGCGACAGCACGAGGTGCATGTCCAGAGAGCGCAGGTAATCCTCCACGGTGGTGCAGCTGGCGGCCGATTCGCGGCGTTCCGCCTCCCGCCGGTAAAGCCCCGCCCGCTGTTGGTCCACCTCGGAGAAGGAAGTGGTCTCGAACAGGTTCAGCTGCGACAGGAACGCAACGATGGCGGACGGATCCTCGGGCAGTTCCGGGACAATGACCTCGGGGACGAGCTCGCGCACGAGATTGCGCTCGAAGGGGTTGTCATCGAGAAAAACCAGCGAGTCGAGACCGATATTGAGTTCGGCGCCGATACGGCGGACACCCGTGGCCTTGTCGTCCCAGTTCGCCACGAACACCGATATATCCTCCCGCTTGAGCACCATGTCGGGATGGCGCAGAAAAGGCTCCAGAGCCGTGGCCTCGTCGTTCTTGCTGCATATCGCAAGCAGGATTCCACGCTGACGCAATTGCCTCAGATAGAGCTGCAATCGCACGAAACTCTCGCCCTCCCCGCCTCCGTGCGCGGAAAGGACGATCCCATCGAGTCCCACGTCTCCGATCACGCCGCCCCAAAGCGTGTTGTCGAGGTCGGCGACCACGCATTTCACCGTACGGCCGCGCAGCGCCAGGAGCACATCGGCGATGCTCTTTGCGATCCTCGGCAGGTGCTCGAGCGAGCATGGCGCCTTCCACAGGTCCCACGCCCGTTCATCGAAAAACACCCGTCGCCCGACCCACGACGCCACCGCCTCGACGTCGTGGATCAAAACACCGTTGCGGTTGCGCATCGAAACCGACAACCCCGTGTTGATCTCACTGATGACGGAGCGCAACGAAGTCGAAACCTTGAGCTCGAAACTGCCGAAACAGGAGTCCGGCGGCAAGGCAAAGGTGCTCTGCAGGAGCGTCGCATCGCAGTGGGCTTGGACCGCGTCCCACACCCGGACGATTCGGGCAACATGTTCTTCGGCAAATCCGGCGGTTGCCGTGCCCTGGCTCGCATGAGCAGCCCGCAGCGCCTGCGCAGCATTGAACACGATCACTGCATCGGGTCCAAACCGGTATAGATCGGAGTCGGGCATGCAGCTTTCCAGCTCGATGGCCGCGAACTTGCCCTCATAGATTTCAGCACGCAACCCCGCCCTGGCCAGCAGCACCTTGAGCAGCATCGCAAGCTGTTGGACAGCGCAATCCGCCAATATCGCCAGTTTGACGAGCGGCGCGGACGGACCAAGGTCCAATTTTCGGGCCGCCTTCACCAGCCGCCGATAATCGAGCTGCGCATCCGCGGAGCGCGGTTCCCAATTGCCTCCCTGCGTGGAATCGCTCAATGCGCCATCCTCACATCACACCATTCGTGCCTGTCGGAGAAGATGCTTTTCGTCAGCATTGAACCAGCGGCAAGCGTCGTATGAAACGGGTCTTGAAAGTTGGCGGCGTCACGCGTGATGTCATTGGCAATGTCGCAATCGTAGGTGGTGCCCAGGGCCGCCACGGTGGCCTTGAAAGCCGCATACTGCTCTGCCATTCCAAGTTCGACTATCCGCCTTCGCACGTCCTCATGCTCGGGCGGGATCACAAAATAAAATTCGATGCCGTGCGTCCGGCAGTAACGCACTATCTCCCTCAGCTTTGCGAGCGTGCGCTCCGTGGCTGGATAGGTCTGTTTACGGCGGGCCAATTCCGCCAGTTGCCGTCCCCAGAACACCACCGCGTCGACACCGGGGCCGTAAGTCACCTGGCGATGCAGGTATTGCGCGGCGAGGTCGTCCCACGCCGCCTGGAGCACGTCCCCGCTGACGAAATACGCCAGCGGATTGTCGACGATGCGCACGGCGGCTCCCACCCGGTTGCGCGCGTTGTCCGTGAAGGAGTAGAAACTGATGCCGAAATACACCCGCTCCAATTTTACAGTGCTCGCGGCGTACCAGAAAGTCGCGATGGACTCAGCCAGCGTGCCGCCGCCGTAGGAGAGATTGCTGGAAGGCCGGTGGGTGACGGCCTCGATCTCGGCGACTTTGAAGTGGTTCATCTGCGAATCGCCCAGCAGAATGTCCGGCGTCGGATGCCTGGCGAACGAGATGATTCCCAGCAATACATGATTGACGCGGGTAGCACTCTCATGGCGCACGCCGTCGGGGACGATCGATGCCTTCGAAAAAAGTCCGTACGGGTCGATCAGATAAACGGGCAGCCAGACGAACAGCAGCACCGGAGCCAGAAACACGCTCAGGCGGATCCAAATTGCCGTCGGAGATGCGCCGATCGGGGACATCCTCCGATCGTTCGGCATGGCGTGGGCGTGCGGCGCCGCCCCTGAATCAGGAATGGACTCGGATGACATTCTAGAACTGAACGTAGATGAAACTCGAGCTCTGATGACTGGCGATTCCGACTGACACCAGCGCGAGATAGTACACTGCCCAGCGTGCCGCACGCGGCAGCTCGCCAAAACCCGGGAGCGCAGATAGGGGCGCCCACCCGCGCGCGCGCAGGTATAGTCCCCCGTCCAGCAGCACGAAACCGGACAGCGCCGCGAAGTCGTAGGTGCACGGGCCCCGCCCGTAGCTGTAAAAAAGCTGCTTGAGTTGGGTGTATGGCGCGTTCAATCCGTCGCATAGATTGCCGAAGAAATACGCGATATCCGGCAGGGTTTGCGCCCGGAAGCAGACCAGCGAAAAAGCGATCATGTGGAAGACGAGCACCGGCCCGACAGCCCCCGCAATGGCGGACGCCCACGCTCGCTTCGCGTAGATACGCCTGCGGACCCGCGCGGTGAGCGCCTCGATGATCAGAAATGCCGCGTTTATCAGCCCGAAGACCAACCATCCGAAAGTGATGGCGTGCCACATTCCGATCAGCGCCATGTTCACGGCAATACTGATGGCGATCCCCGCATTCCCCCAGGTTCGGGTCAACATTCGCAGGGCGACGAACGCGTAATCCCTGAGCCACCGGGTCAGGCTCATATGCCACCGCCGCCAGAATTCTCCGATGCTCGACGCAAAAAATGGGAACGCAAAATTCTCCGGCACCCGGATTCCAAACAGGGCGGCAACGCCGATGCCGATGTCCGAAAGCGCGGAAAAATCGACATAGAGCTGGATCGGGAAAAGGTAGGCCATGACCCAGATCAGATTGGCATGCTCCGGCTGCCCTGCGCCGACGTAATCGACGAGCCCCCCCAGGCGATCCGCCACCAGCAGTTTCTTGATCAAGCCCAAGAGGATTCGGCGCAGACCATGGGTCATGAGTTCGGCGATTTCGGCGTCGGCCGCCATCCACACGAATTCGTTCGCGCGCTGAATCGGCCCCGCCGGCAACAGCGGAAAGAAAGTCGCGAAGGCGCCGAATTGCACGGGGTCGATCCAAGCGGGATAGCGCCGCCAGAACACATCGACCAGATAGCCGACCAGCTTGAGGGTGTAGTAGGAGGCGCCGAATGCTGCAAGAATTTCGGGCAGCCAGCCGCGCCACACGGGCAGCGTCAGGTCCGGGATCAATTTGATCAGGACAAGGTGGCCCAGGAGGATGCCGATCGATGCACCCAGCAATATTCGGCGGCGACGCTCGTCCGCGGTGTTCTCGATCCAGCGGCCGGCACCAAAGGCAATCGCCGTCGCGATGATCAGCGCGACGGCGGCGGCAATGCTGTTGAGGGCGCAAAACACAACGGACGTGACGCACAGCAACGCCGGCCTGACTCGGGGCGGACTGAACTGAAAGAGCATTGCCGCGATCGCCACAAACGCTGCAAATTCGATTGAAATGAGGCTCATGGCACCGTGGCGACCGACCTACCGCAAGCCGGGGCGTGCGCGCGCCGGCGCACACTCTCGGTCCACCGGCGATACTGAAGACGCTCTCGATCGGATCGATGGTCTCACTGAGTGCGCTGCCAGTAGAAACAGCGCGAATCCACCTTCATGAGCGGATCCGATATGCCGCGCTGCGCGCGAAACTCGTCAACAGCTTGCCGGCAATACGTCCAGCTATCCTCTCCGTAATCATCCACGATCACGTAGCCCCCGGGCGAGAGCCGATCGTACAGGTTGACCAGCGCATCCCGGGTCGAATCGTAAAGATCGCCGTCGAGCCGCATCAACGCCAGACGGTCGATGGGGGCGGCCGGGAGCGTGTCGCGGAACCAGCCTTTCAGGAAATGAACCTGGTCGTCCAGCAATCCATAGGCTTCGAAATTTCTTTTGACTTCGTCGATGCCCACTGCCAGATGATTGCAGACCTTCGTCATGAATGGGCCTTCATAAGCCTTTGATTCCAGAGGAAATTTATCGGCGTCTGGGACCGGCAGCCCCTCGAAGCTATCAGCCACCCAGACGCGCCGATCGCTGAGGCCCAATGCCTTCAGCATTCCGCGCATGAATATCGTCGCCCCGCCGCGCCAAACGCCGGTCTCGATCAGATCACCCGGTATCGAGCGGTCGACGATGCCCTTGATGCATGACTCCAGGTGGTTCAGTCGGACCATGGGCAACATCGTCAATGCGGTTCCGCGGATATAGTGCGCCACGAAGCCGCGCAGGAACGCAGATTGGCTCTCGTGATCATGATCCGGCTCGCTCGCAAAAAGCGTTGCGGTCAGAGACTTCTTGAGCAGCTCGAGATACAGATCGACCGGTTCCACCATTGTCTCCAATTCTCCGCTCCACCACGCCACGCAACACCCGAAACTATGTGCAGCCCGGATGACGGCGGCGCCGGACTCCCTCGGCGCCGCCCGGGTTCCTCGTGGTGGCTGTGTACGATACTATGTTGCAGTCGGATGAAAAAGCCAACGCAGGCCCCCGGTCAGGGAAATCCGGCCTCAGGAGAAATCGTTATGGTCGAATCTGCGCCCTTCGAGGCCGCCGGCAGCACATCGCGAAGAGAGTTCCTCGGAGAGGTCGGCCTGGCCGTGGCCGGCTCATTGTTCCCGGTCGGACGCGTGCTCGCCGCGACGGCCGGCGAGGCCTTTGGTCCCAACGATGTTCGTCGATGTGGCGTGGTGGCGAATCAAGCCGCCGCCGCCGCGGCCAACACGACCGCTCTTGCGAGCCTGGTCAGCCCGGCTGGCGGATTCAGCGGGAACCTCGTTTTCCCGAACACGACCGGGCAGGATGTGTACTATTTCAGCGACATGATTCCGTTCCACGACGGAATTCATATCGATCTGATGAGCTCGACCCTGCATTTCTCGAAGCTTGGCGTCGCTCGCGACACCGCCGCGGGGTTCCTGCACGCCATCCGCGATTTCTCGATCGAGAACGGTTCGATCGTCGTCGACTACAAGCACCAGGCAGGCTTCAACACGGGCAATGCCCTGTCGTTCGGTGGCCGGGCCAACGATTGTGCGTTGTTCCCCAACCTCTACGACAGCCAGCTCGCCTCCTCCATGGGCAGGATCGCCGTGCGAAATGTCCATATCTCGTCGAACGCGAATGGCGGCGAGGGCCGCGGCATTCTGATGCTCGGCGGTCTCGATGGCGTCCTGCTCGAAAATGTCACGATCGACGGACAGAACCAGCTGCTCAACGGCGTGTACTACGAATGGGGTTGGGCGACCAACGAGCCAAAAAATTACCAAAGGCAGACCTCGCACGCACACAACGTGCAGGTCAAGAACCTGACGGTCACCGGAGTGACCAGCGAGGGATTCTCGGCCAACGGCATGTATCGGGCGGTGATCGACGGGATAAAAGTCAGCCATTCGGGGGGAGTTTGCGCATTCGGACCCGGCGAGTCGCTGTTCTTCAGGCCCTGGTCGGGGGTCGGCGACCGCAAGTCCAGACCCCACATCGTCGTGCGGAACGCGGTGGGCGAATCGATCAGCAACCTCGGCGTGGGCGTGACCGGCTCTTCCAAGCTGGGTTCCTCCTTCCTGGACGATCCGCCGGCGCACGACAATCCGCTCGGCCTCAAGGAGGTTCACCAGACGGATCTCATGGACTTCACGCTCGACACGTTCTCGATCAGCGGAACGGCCAATAACTATGGCGTATCGACATCCGCCGGTGAAGCCGTGATCCGCAACGGCTCGCTCACGGGGTTTCAGCGCGGAATAGTGACGACACAGGAATGCACCAGATTCCTGATCGAGGCGGTGAAGGTCCTCGACAGCACCGGGTTAGGAATTCAAATCGGGCAGGCAGCGAGCATTCACAACCCGCCGCGGCTCGCGTCCGGAATCATTCGCGGATGCGTCATTGCGGGAAGCGGTGCGGCAGCACCGAGTGCCGCGATCGCGGTCGCAACGACGCAGACCTGCGTGATAGAGAGCTGCCGCATCGGCTCCGCAAACGAACGAACGCAGACCCAGGCCGTCACCGCTTCGGCGGACGCCTTCGGGGTCGTCTGCCGCGACAACTTCGTCGGCGGCACGGCAAACAACTCGGTGGCTTATATCTTGACTCCCGGGCCGGACCGCCAATGCCGTCTGTTGAGAAATAGCGGAATCGTCACGGCCAGCAGCGGATGGCTCACGGGCCGGCAGGGCCCGGGGGCGCAATTGATCGCGAACAACGGCACGATCGGGTCAGCCGGAATGCACGCCGTATGGGTGACCGCTGCGGGGCCGGCGACCGGCGTCGGCGTGCAGCCCGGGACCCAGCACGGACAGACGCTCATCGTCATTCACGAGGGCACCCCGATGAACTCGATCGCATTTGGCGCCGAGGCCACGAGCCACGTTGCGAGCGGGGCGGCCGCCATTGCGGGCCTGACCTCGAGAATCTTGATCTGGAACGGCGAGAGCAATCTTTGGCATTCGTTGGATTAGTGCAAGGTCCCGGCCGCGCTGTCCCGAGCACATCGTAGATGGGTGCATGGAGGCTCGCGCTGGCTTGGCTTGTCGTCGCCGACCACACAAGCGGCCTCAACGAGATCTCCGCCAACCTCGGCATCGGCAAAATTGCGGTATCCACGTTTTTTTTCGTGTCCGGGTTCTTGATGCCGCTGACGTTCGATACCCACTATCGCGCCTATGGAATGCTCGCCGGCTCGCGCAAATTCTATGTAAATCGCTTCCTCAGAATCTATCCGATCTATTGGGCCTCGCTCGCCGTAACGCTGCTGGCCGTGATCGTCTACGGCCCCGCGCTGATGGAGCACGCGACCACACCCGGGGATTTGAGCCGGGTACGGACTTATCTGGCCAACGTATTGCTGCTCGGACTCAATCAGACGCGCCTCTGGCACGGCGATCTCAGATTCAATCCGCCTGCGTGGACGCTCGACATCGAGCTGCAGTATTACGCGCTGGTCCCGGTCATCTTATGGATGACCGCGTACCGCCGCCGGGCAGCCGCGGCCGCGATGGCCGCATTTGCGGCCGCGAGCTTGTATTTGTTTTTCCGGCCGGTGGGGATTCTGGACATCGACCGCTCGTTATTGGCGTGGTCGTTCTTTTTCCTGCTGGGATACGCCTTCTACTTGCTCCCGGGCTTGCAGGCCCTGACGAGACGCAAGCGATGGCTGATCGCGGCGGTTGCGGCGCTGATACTCATTGCATCGCTCTCCCGGCACCGCGATGTTGCCATCCTTTGCGTCACGCTCGCCTGCATGACCGTCTCCAGCTACCTGCTGGTACTGCAGCAAAGCGGCGCCTTCGGCCGTCGCGATCGCCTGCTCGGCGATCTCTCATATCCGACCTACATACTTCATTGGATATGCGTGCAATTGCTTTGGCTGTGGCTCGGGCACAGTGTCGCCGACCTCCCCGCTGCTGGACGGTTTTCCATCCTTCTGGTATTGAACGTGTCGATGTCGACGCTCGTGGCCTATGCGAGTCTTCGCGCGATCGGCGACCCGATCGAGATGCTGCGGAGGCGGATTCGCGATGGAAGGTTGGCCCGGGCGCGGCCTGGGTAGCATGGATTTTGCCCGGACAATGCGAGGAGCTTGTTTCTTTGATAGACGTATCCCTTCGGATCGAACAATCGTTCGCTCTTTATCACGAACGCACTGCGGTCTGCCTAGGCGGAGTGCGCCACAGCTACGGCGACTTGCAGCGCCGCGTATTGGCCATTCAGTCTCTCTTGGAAAGCGCATCGGCGGCGGACGAACCGCTGATCGGTCTCGCGGCGAACGACAGCCTCGATACCTATGCGGCGGTGCTCGCGATCCTGCGCGCGGGGCGTGCGTTCGTGCCGATCAATCTGCAGCACCCCGCGCAGAGGAACGCCTCCATCCTCGGGCAGGCCGGCGTACGAACGGTGCTCCTGCCGGTTGCAGAAGCGCCTGAGACCGCCCGCGGCGGCATACCGCCGGGCATCAGGCTGGTCCCAACCCAAGGCGATTCGAGCGCGATCGCCGGCCCGGCCGCGCTAAGGGCGCCGGGCGATCTCGCCTATCTGCTTTTCACTTCAGGAAGCACGGGTCAGCCCAAGGGGGTACCCATCACCCGGGGTAATCTGAGCGCATTTTTGGACTCGCTCGCGGCCTCCGGCCATGGCGTAGCCACCGCCGATCGAGTGCTTCAGATGTTCGATTTGACCTTCGATTTTTCGATTGCGTCCTACCTCGCGCCATTGAGCGTCGGGGCAAGCATATATCCGCTGGCCCCCGGCGGCGCCAAGTTTGCCGAGGTCTACCGGCTCCTCGAGGCGGAGCATCTGACCGTCGCACCGCTCGTACCCTCCGTGCTCACCTATCTGAGACCCTATTTCGCGGACATCCTGCTGCCGGATCTGCGGCTTACGATGCTGTGCGGCGAGGCGTTATTCGCGGACATCGCCACGGAATGGATGAAATGCGCGCCCGGGTCGCGTATCGCGAATTTTTACGGTCCAACGGAAGCGACCGTATTCGCGATGGTGTACGACTGGAATCCCGCGGCCGGCCACGATAAGGCATTCAACGGTGTGGTGTCGATCGGGCGCCCGATGCCGCTCAACGCCGCTGTCGTGGTTGATGCCTCGTCGCAACCCGTTGCAATCGGAGAGAAGGGAGAACTTTGCCTGGGAGGGCCCCAGGTGACGCCGGGATACTGGCAGGACCCGCCGCGCAATGCCGGGGCGTTCTTCGAGCGGCGGGACGGCGGCGAGATACGCAGGTACTACAGGACCGGCGACATCGTCAGCGCCGACGTCGATGGTGACCATTATTTCTGCGGTCGCGTGGGCAATCAGGTAAAATTGCAGGGGTTTCGAGTCGAGCTGGGAGAGATCGAGTACCATGCGCGTGAGGTCGCACGTGGCTGCGAGTGCGTCGTTCTCTCCCGAGTCAACCGATCCGGCGGCACGGAGCTCAGCCTGATCGTTGAAAATTATTCCGGCGACCTGAAGGCCGTGCTTGCCGCTCTTCGGACGCGCGTTCCCGGCTACATGATGCCGGCGCGCGCCCTGTCGGTCGCGCGGCTGCCGATGAACTCGAATGGAAAGATTGACCGGGTTGCGCTGCGGCGAACTTTGGATGAACACTCGGATGAAGTCAGTCGAACAAGTGTTGGCGGAACTGACGCCGGTATTCCGTGAAGTCTTGGATGACGATCGGCTGGTGCTGACGGCGGAACTGTCCGCGAAGGACGTCGATGGATGGGATTCGTTCACCCACACGGAGTTGATTACTGCAATTGAGAAGCATTACGGCATCAACTTCAGCCTGAAAGAGATTTTGAAGTTTAAGAACGTCGGCGACATGTGCCGTGCGGTCCTGCATTCAGCGCGATGACCTTGTCGGACAATGCTGTTCGATTCGCTGGCATTCGTAGTCGCTTTTCCGCTCTTTAGCGCGATTTTTCTGATCGCGCCGGCGCGCGCTCAGCCGCCCCTGCTCCTCTTCGGCAGCCTGGCGGCTTGCGCGACCTTCGGTTGGGTTACGTTTGCATGGCTCATTCTCATCACCCTGCTCGGCTTCCTGTTCGGTCGCGCGCTCGACGCAGCCCCGTCGCCCCGACGATTGCTGCTCGCCGTACTGACCATTGTTGCGCCCCTGCTCGTGCTCAAGTACACCAATTTCGTGCTGACATCGGCCCGCTCGGCCCTTGCCTGGGCAGGGGTGAACGTCGCGGTCCCGCATTTGAACGCAGTGCTGCCGATCGGAATTTCCTTTTACACGTTCGTGGTGCTCGGCTACCTGATCGACGTTCACATGGAGAGAACCAAGAGCGAACCAAGCCTGCATCGTTTCGCCCTGTTCACCTCCTTCTATCCAAAGCTGATCGCGGGTCCGGTCGAGCGCGCCACCGCTTTTTTGCCGCAAATCGACCCCCCAAAGCGATTCGACTACGCCCGTGTGACGGACGGGATACGCATCATGGGCAGCGGCCTGTTCAAGAAGCTCGTCGTCGCCGATCGGGTGGCCGTGGTCGTCAATGGGGTCTACGGCGACCCGGCGGCCTTCCGCGGGATGGCATTGATCCTGACCAGCGTGTTGTACATGTTCCAGCTGTACTACGATTTCTGCGGGTACTCGGAGATCGCGGTCGGCGCCGCCAAAGTGCTCGGTTACGATCTGACCTGGAATTTCAATCGCCCGTACGCGGCGCGCTCGATCTCCGACTACTGGCGCCGCTGGCACATATCCCTCACCTCCTGGTTCTTCGAGTACATCTTCGCGCCGGTCGCCACGGGGCTTCGCGGCTGGAACAGCGGCGCGGTCGTCTTCGCGATGATGACGACGTTTCTGGTCAGCGGATTGTGGCACGGAGCGCAATGGACATTCGTGCTGTACGGGCTGGTGCACGGCGTGGCGATGTGTATCGACTATCTGTCCGCAAAATCGCGCAAAAGGTTGAAACGGCGGATTCCCGCCCGTGTTTACGCTTTGTCGGCGTGGGCGGTCACATTCAGTTTCGTCGCCTGCGCGGACGTGCTGTTCCGCGCCGACACGATCGCCAACGCCGGCACCTTCTTGTACCGTGCGGCCGCGGGCTTGCCGCCCGACCTCATGTTCCTGGTGCAGCATCGATTCAGTCTCCCCTCGATCAAGGCGTTGATCGCAGGATTACCCATTCCGAAAACCGACCTGGTCATCGCGGTCGCGGCCATCGCCTGCGTGGAGACAGCTGCCTTCATCGGCAAGCGCCGGCCGTTCCGCGATCAGCTCCTTGACCAGCCGGTCTGGATACGATGGTCGATCTACTACCTGGTCGCCGGTGCAATTATCTATCTCGGTTCGCAGAATGCCGCGACCGTATTTATCTACATGCAATTCTAGCCGCATCTATGAAACGAATGCTCGGACGGGGCGCGTTGTTCGCCCTCCCCTTCATCCTTCTCACGATGTTCGTCGGCATCGTGGATCCGTTCGACTGCCTGGGTTTTTCGAACCTGGTGAGCGACGAGGTCAAATCGAAGGTTGCGAAGCCGCTGCACAATCCCCTTTGGAAACTGCGGAAATTCGAGCAATCGCCGGTCAGCCGCATCATCCTCGGCGATTCCTCGATGGCCTCCATCAACACAGCCGAGATCCGTGCGGTGACGGGTCAGGAATACTTCAATTTCGCCTACGGCGGCGGCACGCTTATCGAAGCGATGGACACGTATTGGATTGCCGCCGCGCGGATTCATCTGGATAGCGTCTACATCGGCATCGGGCTCATCAATTTCAATGAATACCAGAATCTCGACAGGGTTCCGGAAGCGCAAAGGATGGTCGCAAATCCACTCATGTACCTCACCAACAGGATCGTGGTGGGCGCTGCATTCGTTTCAGCGTATACCGCGCTCACCGGGAAATTCGTCGATATCGGAGTGCCCGAAATGAGCCGGGAGGCATTCTGGCGAAATCAGATCGACGAATCCCTGCCGCAGCTCTTGCACGAATACAGCTTTCCGAGCAACGTCGCGGCGCGCCTGGAGCTCGTAGCGGCCGACTGCCGCCGGCGCGGAACCCGGCTTGTGATCGTCATACCTCCCACACACGTCGAGCTTCAGTCGAAGATCGTCGCACTGGGACGCGGCCCCGCGGATGGCCAGTTCAAGGCCTTCGTCGCCACCCTCGGCACGGTCTACGATCTGGACTATCCCAATGCCTTCACCGCCGATCGTGCGAATTTTTCCGACCCGTTTCACACGAAGACCGACGACATGATCATCCAGGAAGTGTGGGGGAATCGTCATCTGTACTCCCGCCGCACGCCGCATCGGTGAGGTCTTGAAGAGGACCCGCCAGTGCAGGCGCCGCTATCGCCGCGGGCGATGCACGTGCAGGCTCTCGAACAGCGCCGCGTAGCGGTCAACCATCCTGTCCACACTCAGATTGGCCGAGGCATATTCGCGGGCGTTACGCCCGAAGTTGCGCCATTCGCCGGCATCGAGGCGCGCCAGTTTGTCGATCGCCGCCGCAATGCTCGAGGGATCCTGCGGGTCGAACAGATAGCCGCGGGAGCCGTCCGCCACCAGCCGTGGATGATCGCATACGTTCGACGCAAGCACCGGCATGCCCGCGGCCAGCGCCTCGCAGACTGCATTGGGGAGCCCTTCATAGAGCGACGGATGAATCAGCGCATCGTACCCGCGCAGCACGGCCGCCACATCCGATTGCAATCCGAGCCAATGCCAGTGGCGCCGTACATTCGGCAGACTCGCGAGCAATGCGTCGATCCGCGCGCAATACGACCGCCCTGCTCGGCTTGCGTCCCGCTTCCCGGCCCAGCCGACCTCGGGAACCCAGCCCGATTTTTCCTCGAGCATCGCCAGCGCAGATATCAGATTGAGCAGGTTCTTCTCCGGTCCGATCCTTCCGACTCCCAGCATCCGCAGCACCCTCCCAGGCGCCGCATTCGGCTCCATCGGCCGGAATGAATGCAGATCGACTCCGTTATAGATGCACAAAACCCTGTTCTTCAATCCCGGTCTTTTGCTCAGCCACGCTGCCTGCGTCTCGCTGTTGGCGACGACCCGGTCGGCCAACAAGTGCAGCAATCTGCGTACAAACGCCCCGATCACGGATTTGTCGTCGTGGAAGCTGGTGCGCTCGGAGACGACGAGCCGCGTTCCGGGCGCGAACACCCTGGCAAGCTCCGCGTAGAGGTTGGCGGTGCTGAGATACGACAGCGCAACGTCAAATTGCCCGCGGCGCATGAGTGCCGCCAGCGCCGTGACGATTCCGAGGGATGCGCTTCGCCCCTTCGGTCGCTCATGCACCCTAATTCGATGCTCATCGAGGCGGGCACGGAAGAAATCGTGCTCGGGGAAATAGACGAACATTTCGACCGCGTGGCCGCGGCTGCTGAGTCCGCAGGCGAGTTCCACCATCTGGCGTTGCGCACCTCCGGAACCGAAGTGATCGATGATCAGCAGCAATTTCATCGGCATTCAAGCGGCGTGCAGCGCGTGCTTGCGTCGCAGCCAGAAATAGCGGCTGTAAAGGCGGCCCAGCAGGGACTTCTTGCGCTGGCGCAGGTCGACATCCTCGACACGAATCAGCCGTCCGCGAAATCTACCGCCCAGCGCGCTGTCCAGATCGGCAATCTGCGCGTCATTCATGGTGTTAGGATGCAGGCATACCGTCCACAATCCCGAGCGGCGCTCCGCCAGATTCCACAGCTGCTGCGGAATCCAGTGGAAGTGGTGCTCATAAAATGCATCCCATGCGATACCGTCGCTGATCACCCGGATCGGCGTCTCGCGGCGCAGCGCCTGCAGGGTCGTGAGGTCGAAGCAGTGCGCCGGAGCGACCCAGATCCGCGGCTCGATCCCCTGCGCCAGAAACAGCCCCCAGGCGGTACGCAGTTTTTGCGCCTGTGCCTCCAAATCGAGGCCGGCAAATTCGCTGCGCCGATAGAACGGCAGCAGCAGTTCGCTCTGGGTGGGGTGCATGACGTGGGTGCATCCATGCATGGCCACGGCCCAATCCTTCCGGACCCAGCGGTGAACCTTTCCCCAAAAATCCGCATCCCGCTCCGCATACACCAGCGACCGGTCCTGATTGTCGGGAATCACTGCAACGATCGGCTTGACTCCGTGACGATCGAGGACCTGCTCGACGAGATCCCATTTGCGCCCCTCCATCGTGTGGCAGGCGTCATCCAGGCGGATCAGATAGCGTGCCGTCATGATCTTTGAAGCCGGGGCAGCCCAAGGCAGTCGCGCCACTGATCCATGATCACATCCGGCGCGTAACGCTCCCGGACCTTGCTGGCCTCGCGTCCCAGCCGCTCCCGCAGCTCGCGCGCCGTCATCAGCTCGGTCATGACCCGCGCCAGAGCGCCCACGTCATCGACCGGAACCAGGCGCCCGTTGACCCCATCCTCGATCAAATCGGACGGTCCGGCGCGGCAATTGGCGCAGACCACGGCCAATCCCATGCCCATGGCCTCGAGCACGACGTTCGGGAAGCCCTCCCGCCTCGACGGATGGACCAGCAGGCTGGCGCGTGCCATCCAAAGCTCCACATTTTTCGTTTCACCGACGAATTCCACGAATTCCCCGAGGTTCAACTCATCGCGCAGCCGCGTGAGCGATCCGCGTTCAGTTCCATCCCCGATGATGCATACGCGCCAGGCGGGGAAACCGGCCGAGAGGGTCGCAAACGCCTTCAGCAAAAGATCATACCCCTTCTCCTGGGACAGGCGCCCGACCGCCAGAATCATCGGCTCGCGGTCGCATCGAGCCTGCGGCATCTCGCGCAGCGAATTCGGAATGACCCTCACGCGGGCGCGGCAATTGCGCTCGAGCCAGCGGCCCGCATCCTGAGTCTGGGCGACGACGGCGTACGCACGGGAATAGCAGATGCGTCTCAGCATCCGCCATGGCCGGCTCAAGGCAAAATTGATCGCCGGATGGGTCCGTTCGGCGATCACGACCCTCACGCCCAGCCCCCGGGCCGCCAAAACGGTGTAAATATTCGAGATGTCGATGAAGCTCACGACCGCGTCCGGCCTCGAGTCCCGAAGCATCCGGCGCAGCTTCCGGATCCTGCGCACGCTTGCAATCAACGTGGCAATAGGCGATCGGGTCGGCGCGCGCACATCGAGCCATCGCCGCGAGATGCCCGGCGCCAGCGGGTAGAAATCCTGGGTGTCCGGGCCGCTCCAGGTCGCGAGCGTCACGATCGCGCGCCGCCCAGACCAATAATTCGCCATGTCGGACAATTGCCGCTCGGCTCCTCCGCCCTGCAGGCTACCGATGATCAGCAGCAGCCGCGGCGGCGCGCATCCGGGGTCCTCAGGCTGGGTTGGCGCCGGCATTGCCGATCAGGCGTTCAAGCGGCGGCGATTCAGGCGCCGCACTGCGTTCCGTACGCACCAGCAAACCCGAGCCCAGGGACAAGAAGATGGCAAGGAACGTATCGTAATACTGAAGCCCGGATAGGGAGATGAACCCGTAGGCGATGACGAACATCGCGATGCGCCCTCGCAGCCCGCGCCGGTTCGGATTGCGCGCCTTGAGCAGGCGCCACGCGATCGACGCCGACAGACTGTAGAAAAGACTGCACCCGATGAGTCCCGAGTTGTACAGCAGGTCGATGGGGGTGGAGTGGGATGTGATGCCGAAATCGGCGCGGAACGCTTCGACGCCGTAGCCGAACACCGGGTTCGTATACCATCCCTTCAATCCCGCGCTTTTCCAACCCTCGCGGGTTTCCAGACCGATGTTGCCGGCGTCGCTCTCGCGGTTGGTCAGCACGGCGACTCCGGTCGACACCCGTGCATACCCGCTTTGCACCCGGTCGATCAGCGCCTGGTTCGAGGACACGCCATAGGCCACGCACCCGGCGAATATCGCCAGGACGACGACATCACGAATGGCCTGTTTGATTGTGAGATTGAAATAAAGGACTCCCGCTCCGATGAACCCGATGGCGACCCCGAGATTCGTCTTGATCGAGGTTGTCGTCGCGATCAGCGTCAGAAGCACCGTTCCGAGCGCCACCGGCAGCACCCTCAAGCCGGCGTAGGCACCGAACAGCAACGTGATCGCCAGTCCGGAAAGATACAGACCGGCGATGGTGTTGTAGGAAAAATCCTCGGGATAGGAGAACGGGTATCCCGATATCATCGTGTAGAGCACCGCTGCCGCGAGCGAGCCGGCCAACATCCCGGCAAGAATCGCCTTCAAATCATGGTAGGCAACGAGCGCACTGAACAAAATCAGTACCAGGGTGAATGTGAACAGCGAGGGCAGCGTGGGCGTCGCGGTGTGCATGTCGGCCGTCCAGGTCAGCGACAGCAGCGAGTAACCCAGAAAGGCCAAGCTCAGAAATATTTCCCGGCTGAGCCACAGCCTGAAGTAGCGCAAGCCATGAATCAGGATGCAAACGAGCAGCGCCATGACGATCCGGCCGGGATGATTGGTATCCCAGTACACATTGGCCGTCACCGCGAAGGTTGCAGCAGCCGCCAGCAGGAACGACGCGAGGAGCCCGAACAGCCGGTTTACCGTCATGGGAAACCGCGCCTGGCCGGCGCGTCCTGCACGGCGGCGGATGCGGTGCGCGTCGTCAAGACGCGCGCCGGAACACCAACTGCTGTGGCATTCTCCGGAACGGATCGGGTGACGACGCTACCGGCGCCGATCACCGCATTTCTGCCGATGCTCACGCCATCCAAGATCTTCGCCCCCGCTCCTATCCAAACATTGTCTTCGATCCGAATGCCCTTGCGTGTCTTGCCGGACAGCGGCAGGGGCGTCGCATCCGTGCCGGGATTGTGATTTTCCGGCACGATCATCACGTGTGCCGCGATGCGCACGTTGTTGCCGATGTACGCGCCACCGCATCCATAGATGATGGTGAACGGATTCACGCTGCAGTTGTCGCCCAGATGAACGTCGCCGCCGTAGGTCAGCAGCATGGAAAAGGGATGAATCTCGCAATTCCTGCCGATCGAAATCGATCCCCCGCCGTTCACGCGGATCACGCTGCGCAGCGAGATCCAGCCGCTTGGATGAACGCGGATGGATCGGCCGGAGAAGCGCAGCGTGTTGGACACCCGGCGGGAAAACGCAATCGCCAGAGAAAGGCATTTCGATTTCAGGCTGCGAAAGCTCATGGATGCAAGGCGCGGATCCCGGTCCGTCCGTCCCGCAGATGGTTCTCCAGCAAGCGGAACAACCGTACATATTTGTCGATCACGCCGTCATCCGGGACCTCGCTCCAATCGTTTCCCGATGCCGGATAAAAAGGCGCCAGGTACGTTGCAAACGCCTCCACGATTCTATCCCGCTCCGGCTTTCGTTCGCTCAATTTCGCACGCACCAGCCGCGGCAGGTCCGTCGTCTTGCCGAATGCCGACACGCTCGGGAACCCCAGAGTGCGTGATTCGCCGAACATGATGACCGGCCGGCCGAGCAACGCGGCCTCCAGGCCGATGGTGCCCTGAATGGCGAGCACCAGGTCGGCATTGCTGATCAGCTCGCGGGTATCCGCATAGGGCGACACCAGCTTGACCCCCGGAAATCCGCTGAAACGCGCCAGGTGCTCGCGGGAGTAATTCGGCACATCGCTCTTGTGCAGCTTGACCAGCAAGGTATGGGTCGGCGGCAACGACCGGGAGATCAACTCCACGACCCGCACCTGATTGCTGAAGAAGTGCGCATAAACGTCAATGGAAGCCTCCGGCTGCATGTGCAGGCCGAAAAACGCATAGCGGCCGCTGCATGCCTTTTCCAGCAGCTCGCGGCGCGGCATGAACAGCAGATTCTTGCGCAGCCGCAGCGCTTCCTTGAACATGGCAGCCACCGAATAGGTGTTCGCGTAATCGGAATACCTGCGGTACTGCCGTAACCGGCGCCGCTTCAGCACCTGCCGGAGCGAGCGCAGCTGTGCGGGCACCTGGCCCAGCATGACCTGCGGCGACAGCAGCCGCGGCGGAAGATAAGCCGGCGCGCGTATCGCTCTCGCCTCGAATCCGCGCAGCATCTCGTCTGCATAGGGCCGCAGCTCCAGCCTTCGGTGCGGTTCCAGGGTCAGGGCCGTTGCGGGTGTCAGACCCGTGCACCAGGCTACATTGCCGGGCGGAATGGTGCTGAAATTCAACGCGAACCACGGGATGCCGAGCTTCCTGGCGACACCCAGTCCGAGTGCGCTGTGCAGGGCGTCGAAATCGCCGATCACGACCGAGGGGTCCAACTCGGCGTACAGCTCGAACAGGCGCCGGGTGAGCAGTGTGGCGTATGCCAGCGCCTCCCCGTACGCCAGCTTCGACGCGACGCGATCGCTCAGGATCATGTTGTGAACGGTGGGAACCTCGCCTCCCTCCAGGGACGCGAGCAGCTCGGGATCGGCAGCCGGCAGCGGCATGCGCAGGTCGTCGCGGAAAAAGTGGCAGTGCCCCGGACCGTGCTCGTCGGTCCACGAGCGCCGGTCATAGGTGGGGTGAACGATGTGCGAGGCGCTGAACCCGCCTGCGGCAGCGATGCGGCTCCAGAGATTGCGCACCAGGCGGAGCGAGGTGCCCACGGTGACGAAGTGAAAGCTTCCGGCGTCGACCATGTTGCCGCTACGAGCCGACCAGGGACCAGTCCACCGGCGTACCCTTGCGCACGGCGCGACTTACGGGCTTTCCCAGGATCTGCTCATAGTATCTCGGGTGCAAACCCTTGCCCGGGCGCACCACGCGCAGGCTCCGTTCCGTGAATGTCTCGCCACGCTGCATGTCCTGCGCGACATAGAGCGAGCGGCGAAACATCAACGATGGGATCTCCGCTTCGGTGGGCCCGTAGCGCACGGCCCCCAGCGACAGCCACGCGCGCTCGGTCTCCTCGACCAGCCTCGCGAGCTCCGCGGGCTCGAGCGAGAACGCGCTGTCGACGCCGCCATCCGCGCGGGCGAGCGTGAAGTGCTTTTCGATCATGCTCGCGCCGCACGCAACGGCGGCGACGGCCGTGCCCACACCCATGGTGTGGTCGGATAATCCCACCTCGCAGCCGAACAGCTCCCGCATATGGGGAATCGTCGATACATTGGTATTGCGGGGTGAAGCCGGATAGGTGCTCGTGCACTTGAGAAGGACGAGTTGCGAGCAGCCCGCCGCGCGCGCCGTGCGCACCGCCTCGTCGAGCTCGGCGACGGTCGCCATGCCGGTCGACATGATCATGGGCCTGCCGGTCGAAGCCACCTTGCGGATCAGCGGCAGATGATTGTTCTCGAAGGAGGCGATCTTGTAGGCGGGCACATCGAGCGATTCCAGGAAATCGACCGCAGTTTCGTCGAACGGTGAGCTGAAACACAGCACTCCGCGCTCCTTTGCCCGTTGCATGATGGCCGCATGCCACTCCCATGGCGTGTGCGCCTGCTGGTAAAGCTCATGCAGGCTGGTGCCCTTCCAGAGGCTGTTCTCATCCGCGATATGAAACTCACCGGTGCGCACGTCCAGGGTGATGGTATCTGCCGTATAGGTCTGCAGCTTCACCGCGTGCGCGCCGGCGGACGCCGCTGCATCGACGATCTGCAATGCCCGATCGAGCGATTGGTTGTGGTTGCCGGACATTTCGGCAATGACGAACGGAGGCGACCCCAATCCGATCTCGCGGCCGCCGATGGTGACCATTGTGCCCATGCTATCGCTCCTAGTCAGCACTTGAAGAGTCCCGTTTGCGCGGCGCTCGCCGGCCGGATCTAAGGATTTCTGCGGCGGCATCGCCTTCGTTCAGCAGCAGGTCGAGCACGCTCGCGTAGGGCAGGAAGGGCTGAAAACACTGCCGGTAGACCGGGTGCTCGTAGACCTGCAGCTCTACGTCGATTCCGCGATCGTCGAATGGTGCGCGGTCCTCGATGAGGTATTCCTGCGCGCCCGCCGGGGAGAGGTAGCGCGTCGCACCGACGCACGTGCAAAGATTTGCGACCAGGGCTCCGCGTTTGCCTTCCACGCCAAGATCGCTCGAGCGGATCCGGGGCGTGGTGATGCCGAGCTGCAGAAACAGCCAGTCGATCAAACCGCAATTGAGGTCGGCCAGCTTTCCCGAGGACGCAGCTTTCCTGAGCACCTCGCTGAACTCGGCAAAATAGCGCGAATAATACGGGGCACGGCGGTAGTTCTGCGAGACTGTGCGAATGAGCTTCTCTATGAACCCATTGGCGGCGAGTTCTGTATCGATGATCAGCTGACCCAATTTGCCGGCGGTACGCACCGGCACGGTGACATAACTCAGTCCTTCTGCGGTCCGGAGGCGATTGCGCTGCTGCCACGACTGTTTCGAGAAGGCGACATCGTCGAGCACGATGAGCAATTCGACCTGATCCGCGAGATCGAACCATCCGGCCCACGGCAGGAAAGTCGGCTGGGCGATCGCCACGACGTCGATATTCACTTTTCGGCCAGGCAGGGTGTTCGGCGACGGCATCATATCAATTATCCCGCCGCGGCAGCATTTTAGCGCGCAGCCCCGCGAACGGACTCATTGAATCACGCCAGAACACGTCTGACGATTGCGCTGTCGCGCTCGATGGCTTCCCGGGCCGTGTGCTCGTCCAGCCAGAACTGGAAGACCTCGCGCGCCAGCGTCTCCACACCGGGCAACGGCGGCGCGGACGGCCCCAGGAACCAGTGGGCCGGAAGGTACCAATTGCTCACGTGCATGCCCTCCGCTCGAAGCGCCTCGGCAATCCGGTGCTGCTCGGACCAACTGAGCCCGGGCAGTCTGCAGGCGTAGCGCCACGGAACGCAGCCCTTGCCCATCCCCACCGGTTGCAGACCGGTTCCCGCAAGGCCGAGCGCCCAGAGATCCTTCTTGGCGACCCTGTTCTGTGCGGCTTCTGCGTAGTGCGCCAGCGCATCCACCGTGGCAATGCCGGCCTGCGGTGAATAAGGCACGGCCAGCAGCGGCGCCAGACCCTCCAGCAGCCCCGCGAAGGCGCCGGCGGAATTGTCGCCGGAATCGCGCCCGCGCGCCCGCGCCATCTCCAGGCGCGTCCGAAAAGCAGACGCCAGCGCCCCCCGCACCGACGCCGGCTGCGTTGACTGTGCGGACAGCCGCGCCGCCACATCTTGCCCCAGGGCGGTGTCCCTGAACAACAGCGCCGCGTTCCCCGTGGCAATGTGCTTGGTCGGCCCGAACGACAGCAATCCCACGTCCCCCGCAGTCCCGGCCATTCGACCTTCGTAGCATGAGCCCAGGGCCTGTGCTGCATCATCGATCAAAAGGCAATCCTGCGCCGGAAATATCCCCCTGACCGCCGCCAAACAAGCGGGGTTGCCGTACAAGTGAACGACGATCGCCACGTCCGCCCCCAAGGAACGCGCCCTCGACCACTCGGAATCCTGCACGAGCCCGTCCGAGGGGTCGACATCGCAAAAAACAGGCTCGCATCGAGCCGCGAGCACGGCAACCACGACTTCGTGGCATACGGCGGAGGGCAGCGCCACGCGGCCCGTCCCGCCTCGATCCCGCCAGCATTCCAGCAGCACCGACAGTCCGAGCGCCGCTCTGCCTGCGCAAAGCACGCGCTCGACCTTGAATCGATGTTCCAATACCCGGGACAGCTCGCTGCCGGGCGATCCTTCAGTGAACAAGAGCGCTCTCGAATTCGCGCACGGCTTCGCGCCGGCCCTGCATCACCGCCTGCGCGCTGCGCGACATCCCGGACAGAGCCGGCGGATCGTCCTGCAGGGCTGCGATCGCAGCGGCCCAGTCCTCGACGGTGGTTTCACAGGCCTCGCCAAGGCAGCGCACCGCACCCCGGGAGTGCAGAATTCGCGCGTCATCGCGTTGATTATCGGCGCTGATCACGACGAGCGCCGGGAGGCCGAGAACGCAACGTTCCCAGGCGGCGCCGCCGCACGTGCCCGCCGCAAGATCCGATTCGGCCATCAATCGAGCCATTTCCCGGGTCACTCCAATGAGCTCGATTGCGGTCAATCCCACCGCCGCCTCGCGAATCTCCCCTGCGCGCGGGTTGATGGGGCCAAGCACCATGACCGTTCGCGGCGCGCGAGGCGCGAGCGCGCGCAATGCGTGGACGAGCTTGACTGCTTCGTTGGACGGATCCGCGCCGCCGAAGAAAACCAGCAGGCGGCCGACGCCCGACTCACGGGTTCGCGGTGCGATGCCATCGAACTCCGGGCGCAGCAATGCGTACTGAGGGCCCACGAAGATGCGCGTCATGGCGCCCACGAGCCCGGAGTACCTGGACTCGGGTGAATCGTGCAGATTGGGGTCCAGGAGAATATCGCAATCATGCATCCGGTTCGCGAGATCGTCGATGACCAGGATTCTTCGCGCGCACGACCGCAAAACACCCTCCCACCGAACATCCAGGCCGTAATGATCGACGACCAGCAGATCCGTCGCCCCTGCACCGCTGCGCACTGCGGCCAGCGATTCCTGCGCGTCCTGCTCCCAGCGCATTTCACCCGGCTCCAGAGTCCGGACCGCGAAGCCGGCCTGTTCGATCTGATCGCACAGGTGTCCCGTGTCCTTTCGGCACAGAAACGTCACCGCCGCCCCGCGACCCGCCATCTTGTTCGCGAACGTCAGGCAACGCATGACGTGCCCGGTCCCGACGGCGAGCGACGCATCGGTGCGGATCGCCACCTTCACCCGGCAACTTTCTCGAGCACGAACCAGGTCGAATCGTCCTGCGGGAAGACCGGATCCCGGTGCCATACGAAGCCGTAATCCACGACGCGCAGGTCCGGAAATTTGTCCAGCAACTCGCCGGCAAAGTCCCGTTTGAACAACCGGCCCGAGTGGCCGCGGTAGACGATCTCAACCGGGGTCGGATTGTAGTATTCGACCACCAGAATGTATCGATTGCTCGCGCGAAACAGCGATTCGTACACCTGAGGCAGGAATTCGGGATTGATGTGGATCAGAACGCCCTTGATGAGCACGACATCCCAGGTTCTTGCCGCCTTGAAATCCAAAACCGACCCGTGGTGCACCTCATTCGTTCCGCCCCATGCGCGCAACTTCTCGACGGCCGCTGCGTTGATCTCGATGGCGTCGAGCTCCATATCGGGCCGCAATGCCCGGATGGAGCGCAGATTCATGCCGATGTTGGCGCCGAATTCGATCAGCGATTTGGCTTGCCGGCAACGCCCCAGCATTTTTGCGAGCAGCGAGATGTTGCTGCCGAGCAGCGCGTCGCCGGTATTGCGGGCGATGTAATCATCGCCGAATTTGCCGGCCCAGAATTCTTCCTGATCCGTCTTGAATCGATCCGCCATCGTCGCCCTCACTCGGTTAGTGTGACCCGCATCGCCAACGCCTCGGCACGCCGCCAGTCCTCCTCGGTATCGATGTCCTGTACACGCGACGGCGGAATCAGGACGACGGTCGAATCCCGATCGAATACCTTGGCCCGGCTCAACCATGCCTCCGGCCTGCCCCAATAGAATTGCGCGGCATCGTGCAGCACCTCGGGCAAGTCCTGCGACCGGGTGGTGAAATTCTCCGGAAAAAGCATTTGAAGACCGCCATCGTCGGTCCGCCTGAATGCCCGATATACCGGTGCCGTGAATGGAGTGGCCGCAAACACATAGCGCCATCGTCCGGTTTGGATGAGCCGCAGCCCCTGCTCGAGATCTTCCGCGCGCATGAAGGGCGCCGTCGGATAAATACAGCATGCCTCGGAGATCGACATACCGAGGCCATTGAACCACTCCACGGCGTGCGCAATCACCTCCGTGGTCCCCGCATAGTCGCCGGCGAGCTCGGCAGGCCGCGTGAACGGAACCTCGGCGCCGTATTCACGCGCCACCGCAGTGATCTCGGCATCATCCGTCGATACCACAACCCGATCGAACAATCCGCTGCGCAACGCGCACTCGATGGAATGGGCTATCATCGGCTTTCCCGCGAATTCCCGGATGTTCTTCCTTGGGATCCGCTTGCTGCCGCCGCGCGCTGGAATGAAGGCGACGATCACAACACGGCATGCAGCGCCGCAACCACGCTGTCCTGCTGAGCCTCTGTCATCGCCGCATAAAGCGGCAGCGTGAGGGCCGAATCGGCATGCGCTTCGGCCTCCGGAAACTGTCCGGGTTTGAATCCAAGCTCGCGGTAGTAGGGCTGCAGATGCACCGGCGAATAGTGCAGATTCACGCCGATTCCGCGTCGACGAAGCTCGTCGAAAGCCTGCCGATGGGTTTTTCCCGTTGCTTTGGCCAACATGCGCACGACGTACAGATGAAAAGCGGAGCGGTTTGCCGGCTTTACCGCCGGCAAACGCAGCGGAAGGTCGCGCAAGGCGGCCCCGTAGCGGGCGGCCAATGTGTTGCGCCGTTCGACATACCCGGTCAATCGCGCCAGTTGGCTTGCACCCAATGCGGCGTGTATATCCGTCATGCGGTAATTGAAGCCGAGCATTTGCTGCTCGTAGTGCCAAGCCGCGGCATCTCGGTCACTGAAGCGGGCCGGATCGCGAGTGATCCCGTGGGTGCGCAGCATCATCATGCGCTCGGCCAGGACCGGGTCATTCGTAAGCGCCGCGCCTCCCTCGCCGCTGGTGATGATCTTCACCGGATGGAAGCTCAGCACCGTGATATCCGACCATCGGCAGCTGCCGACCGGCTCGCCATTTCGCGATGCGCCCACCGCGTGAGAGGCATCTTCCAGCACGCGAAAGCCATACTCGTGCGCCAGTTCGTCAATCTCCTCCTGATCGGTGGGTTGCCCCGCAAAATGCACCGGAACCAGAATCTTCGGCAATCGCTTCGCCCTGCTCGCCTGCACGAGCTTGGCCCGCAGCGCCGCGACGCTCAAATTCCACGTGTCCGGATCGATGTCCACGAAATCCACCGCGGCTCCGCAATAGCGGGCACAATTGGAAGACGCCACGAACGTATTCGGTACCGTCCATAACAGATCACCCGGCCCGAGGCCCAGCGCCAGACAGGCGACGTGCAATGCCGATGTCGCGCTGTTGACGCAGACCGCATGCCCGGCCCCGGTTATCGCGGCCAGCCCGCGCTCGAATAACGGAACGGCCGGACCCTGTGTGAGGAAGTCGGATCGGAGTACCTGCACGACCGCATCGATGTCGGACTGCGTGACATCCTGATGACCGTACGGAATCATCAGACCTCGGCGAACTGGTTCATGGAGACGATTTCATCAATCGTGAGGAAGTGCGGATTCCTCCCGGAGTGGTACTCGAAGCCGGCTTCGACCGGCCGCCCCCTCTCGCCGAGTTGGTTCGCCGAAAAATCGTACTCTGCCGAAAACTGAATTGTCGGCTTGATCACATAGTGGTCGTCGAATTGCAAAGTCAAATGCGCATCGTCGGCCGGACACATCACCTCATGCAGCTTCTCGCCAGGCCGGATGCCGACGATACGCTGGGGCACATGGGGCGCGATTGCGGTCGCGAGGTCGACGACTTTCACGGAGGGAATCTTCGGCACGAAAATCTCCCCTCCGTTCATGCGCTCGAAATTCTTCAGCACGAAATCGACGCCTTGCTGCAGGGTGATCCAAAAGCGAGTCATCGCCGCGTCGGTGATCGGCAGATACTCGCAGCCATTGGCAACCTGCTTCCTGAAAAAAGGAACGACCGACCCGCGCGAACCGACCACGTTGCCGTAGCGCACCGCGGCAAAGCGCGTCCTGTGCCCCCCGGCCACGTTGTTGGCGGCGACGAACAGCTTGTCCGAAACGAGCTTGGTCGCACCATAGAGGTTGATGGGATTGGCCGCCTTATCGGTGGAAAGCGCGATCACCTTGTCCACATTGTTTGCCAGCGCGGCCTGAATGACATTCTGCGCGCCGTGGATGTTGGTTTTGATGCATTCCATCGGGTTGTACTCGGCCGCCGGCACCTGCTTCAGGGCCGCCGCGTGAATCACATAGTCCACCCCGTTCATGGCCTGGATGAGCCGCTCCGCATCGCGAACGTCGCCGAGAAAGAAGCGCATGCAGGCTTGCGGAAATTCCTGCTGCATCTCGAACTGTTTCAGCTCATCCCGAGAATAGATGATGAGCTTGCGCGGCTGGTAGCGCTCGAGGATCGTCCGCACGTAGCGCTTGCCGAACGAGCCGGTGCCGCCGGTGATCAAGATCACTTTGTCGTTGAACATTGCTGACATGGACTCTATGCGTCGATTTTTCCCGCCGACGCCATGCGCCGGAAACTCTGGCTGCTCGAAAGAAGCTTCTCGTAGGAAGCCTGCGCGATCAACCGCCCGTTCTCCAATTCCACGATGGTGTCGCATCGCTGCACCGTGCTCAAACGGTGTGCGATCATGATGATCGTCAGCTCCCGCGACAAGCCCTCGATTGCGTCCATCACCGAGCGCTCGGTCGAATTGTCCAGGGCGCTGGTCGCTTCGTCCAACACCAGCACGCTCGCCTCCTTGTATAGCGCGCGGGCGATGCCGATTCGCTGCCTTTGCCCCCCTGACAGGCGGACACCCCGCTCTCCGACGAGCGTTTCGAAACCCTCCGGCAACGAATCGATGAAATCGCAGATCTGAGCTCGATGGGCGGCCCGGCGCACCCGCTCCCGATCCACCTCGCCTGACGGCAGGCCAAATGCAATGTTAGCGCCAACACTCGCATCTGCAAGGAATATCGCTTGAGGAACATGCGCGATGGTCCCCTGCCAGGCGCGTATCCGGCTGTCATCCAGGAGCTGCCCGTCGATATATATCCTCCCCGCGTTCGGGCGCAGCAGGCCCATCAAAAGATCGAGGGTGGTGCTCTTACCGCTCCCCGTTCCGCCCACCAGGCCGACGCGCGCGCCCTTGGAAATGACCAGATTCAAATCGTCGATGACCCAGGGACCCTCCTCCGAGTAGCGGAATCGGACTTGCTCCAGGCGAATCTCGCGCTCGAACTGCAAGGGACGCGGAGCGGGACTCGAAGCATCCGCGGGAAGCGGCTGGTCCAGCAGTTCCACCGTATCTTCCAACAGGGCGTGGCTGCCGGCGATCGAGGCCCAGGCGCCGTAGACCTGTTGCAACGCCGGCAGTAGTCGCTGCGCACCGAGCGCGAGCGCGCCGAGCACCGGAAGGGCCGCTGCCACGCCATGCGACTGACGGCTCAGGCCGAACGCCAGGGCGGCGATCAAAACCATTCCGACCGCCTCCATCGAAAACCGGGGGCTCTGCGCGATGAAGACATTGTCGCCCTGTGCGCGCCTCAATGACCGGTCGGCACGGCCGTATACCTCGCAATACACCGCCTGGCTGCCGTCGAGCAGCACATCGCGAATGCCGCCCAGCGCCTCCTGGAGCGCCTTGACCACGAGCGTGTGCTCCGACGCGATGCGGCGGCTGTTGCCGCGCAGGCGGCGCCGGGAAAACCAGGTGATGATGCCGTAACACGAGCCGAAACCGATACCGGCGCCGAGCGCGAGCCACGGATCGATGACCAGAAGCGTGGCCAATGTTGCGGTCAGGGAGACACCTGCGCTGATCAAGGTCATGAGCGGAAACATGACCCCGAGAACCGTCCCGCCGACCTTGTTGGTGATCCCGCTGATCACCTCGCTGCTGTTGCGCGCAACATGGACGCTGTACGGCTGATAGAGCGTACGGCGATAGACTTCGCTGCTGAGATCGGCGCCGCTGGCGAATGTGACGCGTGCGCTCGTCCACAGAAGCAGCATGCGCACGGCGCCGGAAAGCACCGCGGTCACCGCGAAACCGATCGTCAGAGGCAGCAGCAACTGGCCGGGGCTTTCGACGCCGAAAGCGCGCGCAAAGCGCGCAATGATCGGCCATTTCAAAAGACGCTCCGGCTCGGTCAGCGCGCCGATGAAGGGGATCACCGCGCCGAGGCTCGCAATCTCCGCGAATGCGCTCAACGTCGTCAGCGCCATGACCCACATGAATTGACGGCGCCGCCGGGCACTCAAATGCCCCCAGAGGCGGGCCAGGAGCGCGCCGCGAGCCTTCGGTTGCGAAGCGAGCTTCGCCACGACTCAGGTCGTCGCGATGGGCGCGCGCCGGCGCAGGGTCTTGCGAGCCCACGCAATGAACGCTCCGCAGACCCCGCCGATGACGAGTCCAGATATCACCATCAGCGCCCGGCGCGGGCTGACCCGAACCTCGGGAGGGACGGCCGGGTCGACGATCGTGAACGCATATTCCACACGGCCGTGAGCCAACATGAGCGATTTGGTCTCGCCCTCGATCAAACGGTATATGGCTTGCTGAATCTCCACGACGTTGGTCTGCGCGAGCTGCTGGTTCAAGAACTCGAGGTTGCGCGTCGACTCATCGATCGCCCGCCCGCGGAGCAGCTCATTCGCCAATCCCACGAAATCATTGGCCCAACGCGCAGCCACGGCCGGATCGCGCCAATCCATGGTGATCGTCGTCGTGCCCTTGATCTTGTCGTCGATCAATGCGACCACGCTTTTGCGAAAGCGCTCCACCGCGACCCATTCCGATGACGGGCCCTTGGCGTTGCGGTTGATCAGCGGAGCCAGATTGTAGCGCTTCACAAACGCAGCAACCAAGCCGCGTGACGCCAGTACGGCCGGGCGCTCGGCATTCGGGCCGGACTCGCCCAGATTCAAGCCGGCGATGCTCGCCAGGCCGCCGATTTGACCCATCAACGATCCCGCACCGCCCATTCCCGTATCACGAACTTCGGTGACCACGACCTGGGCGCGGTACAGGGGAATCGCCGTCAGCGCGAGATAGGTCGCGATCACCCCGCCGAGCAGGGAGATCGCAAGCACCAGATATTTCTGATCCCAGACGAGCCACCACAAGGACATAACGTCGATTTCGTTTTCCTTGCTCATGGGTTCATCGAATGCAGTTGCGCCGCTTCAGGATGGTAGTACGAACGATACCACTCGACGAATCGATTCACACCCACTTCGACGGGAGTGCTTGGACGATACCCGACATCGCGCGTCAAGGCTTCCACATCCGCCAGTGTGTCGGGCACATCGCCCGGCTGCAGCGGCAACAGGTTCAGCTCGGCCTTGCGGCCCAGACATTGCTCGAGCACCTCGATGTAGCGAAGCAGCTCCACGGAGCGCTGATTGCCGATGTTGTACAGCCGGTAAGGCGCGCTGCTGGTGCTCGGATTCGGCGCATCGGAGTTCCAGCCTTCGTCCGGCCTCGCGACGTGGTCCACGGCGGCGATCACGCCGGCGGCGATGTCCTCCACATAGGTGAAGTCGCGCTTGTGTCTGCCGTGGTTGAAGACATCGATCGGCTTGCCGGCGAGGATGTTGGCGGTGAACAGGAACAAGGCCATGTCCGGCCGGCCCCAGGGTCCGTAGACGGTGAAGAAACGCAGCCCCGTGGTCGGCAGTCCGTATAGCGAGGAATAACAATGCGCGATCAGCTCGTTCGCCTTCTTGGTGGCTGCATACAGGGTGAGCGGATGATCGGCATTCTGATCGACGGAGAATGGCAAATGCGTATTCGCCCCGTACACCGAGCTCGTGGACGCATAGACAAGATGCTCGACGCTGTTGTGACGGCACCCTTCGATGATGTGCAGGAATCCGGTCACGTTGCTATCGACGTATATGTGCGGATTTTCGATCGAATTGCGCACCCCGGCCTGGGCGGCGAGATGGATCACCCGGTTGAATTTCTCGGCCGCGAACACCTTTTCGATGCCGCCGCGGTCTTTGAGATCCATCTTTATGAAGCGAAAATTCTTTTGCTGCTGCAACAGGTGCAGCCGCGCGGCTTTCAGGCGCGGATCGTAGTAGTCGTTCAGGTTATCGAGCCCCACAATCTCCTCGCCGCGCGCAAGCAACGCTTGCGCGACGAAAAATCCGATGAAACCTGCGGCGCCCGTGACTAGGATCTTCATGTTGACCTACAGCCGCCCATCGGTCTGGTCGGCGGCAAACAGGTATTTTACGTCGTACAGCACGTTCGCCTTCCTGGCCCATCGGCGTATCTTTCGCGCGCCCATGGCCTTGAACTCGTCGTGGCCGACGGCAAGCACGATGGCGTCGTAGCTCGCGGGCTTCGGCGCTTTGATGAGGCGAAGTCCATATTCATGATGTGCCGCAGCGGCGTCGACCCATGGATCGTAAACATCGACTTCGGCATCGAAGCGTTTCAACTCGTTCACGACGTCCACAACCTTGCTGTTGCGCAGGTCCGGACAGTTCTCCTTGAAGGCAAGCCCGAGGATGAGGATCCTCGAATCACCCACCATGATGCGCCGTTCGGTCATGAGCCTGACGACTTCCTGTGCGACGTACGCCCCCATGCCATCATTGATCCTGCGGCCCGCGAGGATCATTTCCGGGTGGTAGCCGATCTCGGTCGCCTTGTGCGTCAGGTAATAGGGATCCACACCGATGCAATGGCCGCCCACCAGTCCCGGACGGAAGGGCAGGAAGTTCCATTTCGTGCCCGCGGCCCGCAGCACCTCCTCGGTGTCGATGCCGATCCGTTTGAAAATCAACGCAAGCTCGTTGATGAGGGCGATATTCACGTCGCGTTGGGTGTTCTCGATCACCTTGGCGGCCTCCGCCACTTTGATGCTCGAAGCCTGGTGGGTTCCTGCGGTGACGATCGAAGCGTACAGCGCATTCACGAGGTCGGCGATTTGCGGCATCGAACCGGATGTCACCTTCTTGATGGTCGGCAGACGGTGGCTCTTGTCGCCCGGATTGATGCGCTCCGGACTGTAGCCGCAATAGAATTCCTTGTTGAACCGCAGCGATGAAAACCGCTCCAAGACTGGCACGCACATTTCCTCCGTACAGCCGGGATAGACGGTGGATTCGTAGATGACGATGTCGCCCTTCTTCAGGACGCGGCCGACCGTTTCGCTGGCGTTGAGCAGCGGCGTCAGATCGGGGCGCTTGTAGCGATCGATCGGTGTCGGCACCGTGACGATGAAGACATTGCTGGATTTAAGATCCTTGGTCTGCGATGAAAAGCGCAGCTTGGCCGCCGCCTTGAGCTCCGGGCCCGTGGTTTCCCGGGTGACGTCGCGCCCGGCCTTCAACTCCTTGATGCGCCCGGCGTTGATGTCGAAGCCAACGGTCCGATATTTCTTCCCGAATTCCACCGCCAGGGGTAATCCGACGTATCCGAGACCAATGACGGCGATCTTGTGCCTGCTCAACCCTTGCATCGCTACTCCGTGCCAAAGCGCGCAGTGTAAACGATGACGCGCGAACATTGACGCTGCTACAGATATTGATGAACCAGGATGAATCCAATGGCCAGGTTGTAGATGATCGTGGTCACGGCCTGCCAGAGAGGGAGTGCCGGGACGCGCTCCGTATCGAGCGGCACGACGATCGTGTCCCCCGGGAGCATCGTCGTCGACTGCGTGCGCCTGAACCAACCCGAACGCCCGCCCGCAACCACATCGCCATTGGCACGGACGGTATAAATGTGCTTTTTGTCGGCTTTTTTCGTCACACCACCGCTCTTGGCGATGTACTCATCGCGCGTCAGCCCGGGCTCGAACACATGCGAGGTGGGGCTTTGGACCTCGCCGAGGATGGTGATCTCCTGGGTTTTCTTCGGGACGATCAGTTTGTCCCCGTCTTTCAGCAGCACATCTCCCGTTCTACCTACAGGGCCCTTCAATACCGCGGTGAGGTCGATGACCAGCCGCCCCACGGGCTTCGTATTGCGCAGCTGCTCCAGCAATTGAGATCCGATCGCGAGACCCTGAGTGGCGGCTGCGGCGCCGGAAGCGGAGGCTGATACGCTGCTGGTGGCTACCGCCTGCAGCGACAAGGCCGCCAGATCGCTCTGCATTCGGGTGGCCAGCATTTCGAGCTGTTCCTTTTCGCGCTTCTTCAGCTCCTCGCGGGTGAAAACCGCCCCAAAGCCAAACGCAACGTCGGTCAGACCGCCGGCGCGCTGCAGCACGGAATACAAGGTCTCACCCTGATGAATCGGGTATTTGCCCGGAAATCGCACTTCGCCGAGAAGCTCGATGGTGCCCGGCTCCTGCCACTGCGCGATCGGCTTGATGACGAGCACGTCGAATGGCTTCAAGACCAAGTCGGCGTGTGCATCCCCTCGTCGAATCGCGGTAAGGTCGACCTGCAGCAAATCCGACTTCCGAACGAGGCCATCGACGACCTCATAGCGGGTCAATTCAGCGTCGCCCCGATAGGCGGAGTCGTCCAGACTGCCGCCCGCCCGAATGAGATCGCTCACGTGCATCGTCGGCTCGAGCGGATAGCGTCCCGGTGCCTTCACCCGTCCGTCGATGCTGACGATTTGTTCAGGCTTGTCCGGAGTTGCCTGCAGCTCGAGATCCCGCAGTATGGGCTCCATGAAGCGATCGCGGCTCGCCGACAGGTCGAACACCGTGATCTCATCGCGCGGGCGAAGCTCCGGATCCGCGCGCGTCCCGCGCCCCTTGAGTGCCCGCGCCAGGTCCGCGGAAAGGACTTCGGTCTGCTCCAAGGGAGGCAGCACGCGCCGGATCATGATGTAATGCGCATCGGCCTCGGGGCGCACTTCGTCGAAGTCCCCCAAAATATCCGAAAGCCTCATTCCTGGGTGATATTCGAACTTACCGGGGCGAAACACGTGACCCGATAGAGTCACGGAATTCTCGAGCGTCGGCCGGATCTGACGCACCGACAGCTTGTCGCCGTTGGCGAGATCGGTGGACCGGCCGAGCGCCTGACGCAAATCGACGTTATGCATCTCACGCTGCCCCGAGGGCGTGATGCGCTCGATCTGCACCAGCTTCGGGTCCGCATCGGGCAACAGCCCACCCGCGATATCGATCGCCTGTCCGACGGTTTTTTCCCCTTTCAACTCGTATATGGCGGGGCGGCGGACCGAGCCGGCGACGCCCACCGTATTACCGACGGGCGGGATGAAGATCACGTCACCCGGCAGCAGCTCGCGATCGCCGCTGGTATCGCCATGAAGCAGCAAATCGTACAAATCGAGCACGCTCACCAAATGCCCGTCGCGCTTGAGTTGGATGTTGCGCAGCGAGCCGATTTTCTTGACCCCGCCGCTGACGAACAGTGCATTCGTCATGGTGGAGAGGCCGCTCACGCTGTACGAGCCGGGCTTTTCCGCCTCTCCCAGCACGAAAATCCGGATGGAGCGCAGATCCCCCATGCTGATGCTGACCCGCGAGCCGAGCAGCTGCCGCCCAACCCGCTCTTCGATCGCCGTGCGAGCTTCGGAGAAAGGCAGCCCGCCGACGACGATCGGCCCGAGTTTCGGGAACAGGATGCGGCCATCTCGTTCCACCGTAAGCTTGTAGGTGGCCGGCTCATTGCCATACAGCTGAACATCCAGCCTGTCGCCCGGGCCCACCACGTAGTCGAGCGGCACCTGGATATCCTGCACCGGGGCAAAGGTGCTCGGCGCGCCCTCGAAAAGATCATAACCGAAGGGCTTCAACGCCTCCTCGCCGAATGGCTCCAGACGCAGCAGGCTCACCTTGACGTTGTAGTCGCCGAGATCAGGATCCGCGTTCAAGCGTTGCGTCGCTTCCATGGCGGTCAAGCCCGCCAGCGGGATGGACGGTAGGCCCGGAATCTCCAGGACGCCGAAACGATTGAGCCGGTAAGGATTGTTGCTCAAGATCCGCTTGCGGAATTTCTCGGCCTTGTCCCTCTCGTCATCGGACTTAGGTTTCCCGGTGTACACCTTGCGCGTCGGCTGTTGGTTATTTTGATTATTGCCGTTTCGCAGATTGTTGACGGCATTGGCCGCAGCGCCGTTCAAGGAGCCGCCGTTTGCCAGAGCGCTGAGATCGACCCCGTTGGTGTTGAAATTCTGGTTGTTGCCGCTATTTCCGTTGTTGTTGTTGTTGGTGTTGTTATTGTTGTTGGAATTGTTGTTGTCTTGGGCGTTCGACGGGTTGCCGAACTCCAGTGGATAGAGCGGCGTCAGCTCGATCAGCACCGTATCGTCGGCACGCAACTGCGGGTCTTCGTTCGGGATGCGCAGGGTGCGCCCGTCGGCGGTCTTTCGCGGCTTGTTGAGCAGGTCGTAACCGGTCCGGTCGCCCTCGCGCGGCAGCACCGTGTTCGGCATGTTCAAGCGCTGATCGCTTTTGGTGGTCGAAGTGTCGCCGCCCATGACCCCTTGCAGAATCGACTGCTGCTGGTCTGGACTGATCATCTGTTTCAGCGCATCGATCTGATCCTGTGAGGGAGTTTGAGCAACTACCGATGCACCCAATAGCACGCACAGAGACGCAACTAGGGACTTAAATTTCATGTAACCAAATCATCGGCCAGCCTCTGTGTCGATTCATGCCTTCGCGGCCGGGGATTGTAGAGTCGGCGCTTCACGTGGGCAACTCGACATTATGCGTCGAACCGCGCGCATCTGGGTCTATGTGCTCCCTCATCAAGTGAAATCTCCGGTTGTTCCCGCCGGACATCATATACTCTGCGGCGCAGAGGGCAACTCCCCCCCGGCCGCTCAGCATCCGACCGGATGCCTATTGGCGCTGGTAATTCTTCTCGACCCACGCCGTATAGTCGCGCCCCAATAATGCTTCCCACCAGTGGCGATTGCTCAAATACCACTGCAGTGTCTCGCGCAGGCCTCTCACCAGATCCCGGGTGGGCGCATAGCCAAGCTCGCTCTGCGCCTTGCGGTAATCGATGGCGTAGCGCCGGTCGTGCCCGGGGCGATCCCGGACATGCTCGATCAATTGCGCGGCCGATCGTCCGCGGGCGCCGGGCGAGTCGGGGTAGGCGGACTTGAGCTCCGCGCCGCCCGAGAGTAGTTCATCAGCCAGCGCGCACAACGTACTCACGACCTTCAAATTGGTGGTCTCGCTATTGCCGCCGATGTTGTAGACCTCGCCGGGCCGCCCCTTCGTCAGACACGAAGCGATCGCCTCGCAGTGATCGGCCACGTGCAGCCAGTCGCGCACCTGCAACCCGTCACCGTACACCGGCAGCTTCCTGCCGCGCAGTATGTTGATGATCGTGAGCGGAATCAGCTTCTCGGGAAACTGGTAGGGCCCGTAGTTGTTCGAGCAATTGGTGACGGTGGTCTCGAGCCCGTAGGTCTCGTGATAGGCGCGCACCAGATGATCGGAACCCGCCTTGCTGGCGGAAAAGGGCAAATTCGGGGCGAACGGCGTCGATTCCCGGAACGGCGCATCGTCCGGGCCGAGCGAGCCGTAGACCTCGTCCGTGGTAACGTGATGGAAACGATGCC
>Ga0182030_10001079_pt1 | contig 54866 bp, 44 predicted proteins | sample 812S3MmetaG_FD_121299 | JGI IMG/M metagenome (GOLD analysis project Ga0182030, IMG submission 121299) | Permafrost microbial communities from Stordalen Mire, Sweden - 812S3M metaG (Illumina Assembly) | ecosystem: Environmental > Terrestrial > Soil > Wetlands > Permafrost | place: Sweden...
CACATCGTCTCGAAGGACCTGCCGCAGTGGTTCTGGGCGACTTTCGAGCACATCGACAACCCTGGGTTGCCTGATGCTGACAGGTGGCAGTTGCCCTCGAGCGATCATTTCGCCTGCCGTGGTGAAGGCGCGGATTGCAATCGCATGCCCCGCGGGATCGGGCTCGAGGAGACCGTGTGGCAATACTACCGGCTGCGCGGTACGCTCACTCGATACGCCGATGATGAAAGCCGGCCGTTACGTCTGGCTAATTCTGAGCTCGAGGCCGGCCTGCAGCAGACCTCGTCCTGCGTCACCTGTCACTCGCGCTCCGCAATCGGCATCGTGGCGGGCACGCCAACGCGTCTGCCGATCTTCGATGCAGCGCCGGTCGCAGGCGCTCAAGACGCGCTCGAGCGTCGCGGCTATGTCGGCTTGCCGCGCGCGGAGTGGTTCACAGGTCCCGGTGGCGGTGCGCAGATGGCGTTTCGACCGCTCGATTTCGTGTGGTCGTTGTCGAAGGCCCAGCCGAGGAGAGGTTCGTGAAGAAGCAGCCAATGATGGTGCTCGCTTTATTGAGCGCGGCCGCGGGTGCTGCGGATGCCCCTGCGCAGACCCCGCCGCCCAAAAGTCCTGCGCTCGCGAGTGCGCCGATGCCGGCGAATGCCATCGCCGCGCCGACGCCTGCCACGAGGCCGAGACAGGCGGCGCCAATCGCCACGGCTGCTTCCGAGATGTCCCCCGATCAAACGTCTGCGGAAAAGAATGCGCCGAAATTCATCAGCGAGGCGAAATGGCTGCTCGCCGGCTACAACAATAACGAGGTCGTGTACACCATACTCGTGACGAATCAGGACTCCCGGACCATTCGCTGCACGACGCAAGTGCAGGGTTTCTACCTGCAGAACGGCCAAAAAACCAGCATTTCCGATCGACAGATCACGACCGTATTCCCGAACGAGCCGACCCAGGTCGGCAATTGGATGGACCTCGATCAACCCTCCGGCGCCACGTACTCGGTCAAGTGTCATCCGGTCTGACAAGCCGTTGCCGCAACACCGCAGTGAATCTGTCATATGCGTGAGACCTTCTCTCGCTAACGTTCGATACACTCGCAGCGCCAGCCAGGTTGCGAAGAAGAAGATCATCGGAATAAACGCAGCCGCTTTGAGGGATCTTTCATGCGATACGAGAATCTGCACCGCCAGAGTCGGCGCCGCGCCTGCAAGTTGTTAGCCGCCGGTATCGCCTCCGCCGCTCTTGCCGGGATCGCAGGCGCGCAGACCAACGATCCGGTCATCTTCAGCTTCGCGACCGTGGGCGACAGCCGCACCGATCCCGGCAAGCCGGACGCAACGACTTTGTTGGCGAACCCAAATCCGACGAGCGCAGGAGGCATACTGAGTTTGACCGGCACCATCCTGCCGCAGGACAACGAATGGGTGACGAATACCGCCGCGTTCGCGGCGATTTTGAGCGGCATCCAGGCGCAGAATCCCAACCTGCTCTTCTTCAACGGCGATATGATTTTTGGTTATGGCCGGCCGATCCTGCCGACGGCCTGGGCGAACGGCAAGCCCAATAGCTGGACCACCGCGCAAACAGTTAGCCCGGATAGCATCTTCGAGATCGCGCAATACGCCTACTGGCGCGGCATGGTGGCGAACCTATTTCAGACCGGCACCTACGTGATCCCGGTGCCCGGCAACCACGAAACGCAGTGCAGCTACAGCGCCGAACCGTACAGCGCCTCGAATCCGAATCCGAATTGCAACACGGCACTTCAAGGCAACCTCACCGGCAAGACGGCTTATGCGGACAACGAGAACATGTTCCGTTTCAACATGGGCGACCTGATTCAGGATTTGGTGTCGAACATTCGTTTCTCGAACGTCACTGGCTATTTCGCGATGAATGTGGGCGGTGTGACCGGCACTGCCGAGGCCCCGCCGGTGGCGAGCGCGAACAACGGGCCGATCACCGGCACCCAGACCGACTTGAGCTATTCCTTCGACATTCAGGCTGAGCAGGGTCTACTGCTGCATTTCGTGGTGATCAATACCGACCCGTCCGGCGCCGACTCGACGGCGCCCACCGATTGGCTCGCGAGCGATCTGGCGGCCGCCAAAGCCCGCGGCGCCTCCAAGTATTTCGTCTTCGGCCATAAGCCGGCGTTCACCTACAACTATGCGGCGGCAACCGGCGGCAACATCAACCCGCCGAGCACCAACAGCCCGGGTCCGGGCGGCCTCGACGCCAACTATGTTGCCACTCCGGCTGGGTGTACCGGTGCCGCTTGCACCTATACGGAGCCATACCGCAACGCGTTCTGGAGCGTGATTGCCGAGTATGGGGCCACGTATTTCTCGGGACACGAGCATACGGTCAACGTGTCGCAGAATGCTGACCCCACGGGCACGTACCCGGGAACGCCGTATCAAGTCATCGTAGGCTCGGGCGGCTCGCCGTTCGATGACAAGCTGGTCGGCACGTGCTCCGCAGCCTCCCCCCAGCCCGCGAACGGATGCAAGGAACCGACGCTCACGAATGCCTACGACCGCTACTACGCATGGGCGCTCGTGTCGGTGCACGCGAGCGGCAATGTGTCGCTGCAGGTGAGCGGTTTCGGTGATGCCTATAGCGGCAATAGCCCCACCCCAGTAACGCCCGGCTATGGCCCGGTGCAAGATCTCACTATCTACGACGTCGCATCGCTGCAGTAACCGGCGGAATCACGGAGACAACGGGTGAACAAGAAATCATTGGCATTGGTGGGCGCGATTGCGGCGGTGGCGCTGTTGCCCGGCATCGCGAGCGCGAGTTTCATTCTGGATACCGGCACACCCACGGGGACCGGCGCGCCGGTTCTGCTCAACACCTCGCAATGGTTGGCCGGCGAGTTCGACGTGACGGCGGGCGAGACCGGCCAGGCCTACGCGCTGTCGGCCTACTTGACTCAAGGCGTGGGTGAGCCCGGTGATACATTTACCTTTGACATCTACGCCGCAGGCTCGGGTTTTACGGCGCGAGCGAGTTCGCGCGAGGCGCCGCTCTACACCGGGACGGGGACCTTTAAGGCCAATGGCTGGAATTTCTCGAGCACGGACTGGACACCGAGCACGGCCGGCGACTACTGGTTGGCGCTGCAGGTGAGTTCGACGACGGAGACCAAAGGGCTGGACGCACCGGTCGAGACTTCCTCCTCGACCGGCACGGTTCCGGCCATTGCGTTCGCGTATGCCCCATCGAGTGGTCAATACACGCTCACGGGCGCACCCGACATCGGACTCGAGGTCACCGCGGTGCCGCTGCCCGCCGCCTTCTGGCTGCTCGGCAGCGGAATGATAGGTTTAGGCGCGATGGCGCGGCGGCGGTCAGCGGCGCGTGCCGCGAAATCGCCGGGCGCGTAGCGGACGAGGTTCTCAGTCGTCGTCGAGCTCCTGGCCCGGAAACAGCACGTCGGTGAAGCCGAATTGGGTCAGATCGCGGATGCGCCGCGGATAGAGAATGCCGTCTAGGTGATCCACCTCATGCTGGACCACGCGGGCATGAAAATCGTGCACCGTGCGGTCGATCGGGCGCCCGGAGGGGTCGAGCCCCGTATAGCGAAGCTCGCGATAGCGGGGTACGAGCCCGCGCATGCCCGGCACCGAGAGACAGCCTTCCCAACCCTCCTCCATCTCCTCCCCGATCGGCATGAGCTGTGGATTGATGAGCACGGTATAGGGCACGGGTTCCGCGTCCGGGTAGCGCGGATTGGCCTCGATGCCGAAAATCACCACCCGCAGGCCCACTCCGATTTGCGGTGCCGCAAGACCTGCGCCATTCTGCTCGCGCATGGTATCGCGCATGTCGGCGAGAAGCGCCTCGAGTTCGGGCGTGCCGAACGAAGCGATCGGTTCTGCGACCCTGAGTAGGCGCGGGTCACCCATCTTGAGAACTTCGCGTATGGCCATACTTCCGGGTATCTTAACGGCCTTTCGACGGAGAGCCTACCCGAACGACATGCCCGGCCTGGTTTACATAAAGACATTCGGTTGTCAGATGAACGAGTACGATTCCGGCAAGATGCGGGATTTGCTCGTGAGCGCACGGGGCATGGTTCCCACCGACAATCCCGCCGAGGCGGACGTCCTTTTGGTCAACACCTGCTCGGTGCGCGAGAAGGCGCAGGAGAAGGTCTTCTCGCTGCTCGGGGAGTGGCGCGAGCTCAAGCGCGAGCGGCCGCACGTCGTGATCGGGGTCGGCGGCTGCGTCGCGAGCCAGGAAGGGGACGGCATCACCGAGCGGGCGCCCTGCGTCGATCTCGTGTTCGGGCCGCAGACCCTGCATCGCCTGCCCGCCATGCTCGAGAACCTCGAACGCAGCGGTCGGCCGCAAATCGACGTGAGTTTTCCGGAAATCGAGAAGTTCGATCGTCTGCCGGAACCACGTGCCGACGGCGCCACGGCGTTCGTCTCGATCATGGAGGGCTGCAGCAAGTACTGCGCTTTCTGCGTAGTACCGTACACGCGCGGCGAGGAGATCAGCCGGCCGTTCGAGCAGGTGTTGCGAGAGATCCGGCTGCTGGCGGAGCGCGGCGTACGCGAGGTGACGCTTCTCGGGCAGAACGTCAACGCGTACGCGGGCCCGCGCGACGACGGCGGCGTCGCGGATCTCTCGACCGTGATTCACTACGCCGCGGCGGTCCCCGGGGTCGAGCGCATTCGCTTCACCACCTCGCATCCGCTCGAGTTCAACGAGAGTCTGATCGAGGCGTACGCGAGCGTTCCGAAGCTCAACAATCTGCTGCACCTGCCGGTTCAGAGCGGCTCGGATCGAGTGCTCGCAGCCATGAAGCGCGGCCACACCGTGCTCGAGTACAAGCAGAAGCTGCGCAAACTTCGCGCGGTACGCCCCGATATCTCGATCTCGACCGACATCATCGTCGGTTTTCCGGGCGAGACCGACGGGGATTTCGCAGCGACTTTGAAGCTCATCGAGGAGGTCGGGTTCGACCAATCCTTCAGTTTCCTCTACAGCCGCCGCCCCGGCACGCCGGCCGCATCCCTTCCCGACGAGGTACCGCAGGAGGTCAAGCAGCGCCGGCTCGAGCTCGTGCAGCAGCGCTTCAACGAGCAGGCGCGGAAGATTTCCGAGCGCATGGTGGGAAGCCGCCAGAGGGTTCTGGTCGAACGGCCCGCCAAGCGGAACAAACTGGAGCTCGCCGGGCGCACGGACAATAATCGCTGGGTCAATTTTGCCGGGCCGGGGGGTCTCATCAACCGGTTTGCCGACGTCGATATCACCGAGGCGAGGCCCAATTCACTGCGCGGGCGTCTTGTGGTGGAAAGCGCAGCGTGAGTTCCGTCTCCGTGACGCGGGATCTCTCGTTCGCACCGGCCGACAACGTGAGGCTGGTGGAGCTCTGCGGTCCGCTCGATGCGCATCTGCACCAGATCGAGGCGCGGCTCGGCGTCGAGGTGCGCCGGCGCGGCAACCGCTTCCAGATCATCGGGCTGGCCGGCGCGACCGCCCGGGCCGAAGCGGTGCTACGGAATCTCTACACCCGCGCGCGGCGCGAGCCCGTCGATCCGGAGCGCGTGCACATCGCACTCCAAGAGCTGGATATGGACGGGAACGACGCCGACACGAACGCGAGCGAGGCGCCGGACGAGCTCAAGGTGCGCACGACACGCGGCGCGGTGCGCGCGCGCGGCGCCAATCAGACCGAGTATCTCACCAACATCCGCACGCACGATCTGACTTTCGGAATCGGCCCGGCGGGAACCGGTAAGACCTATCTCGCGGTGGCGTGCGCGGTCGAGGCACTGCAATCGGAACGAGTCCGGCGCATCGTGCTGGTGCGTCCCGCGGTCGAGGCGGGCGAGCGGCTCGGGTTTCTACCGGGCGATCTCACGCAGAAGGTGGATCCTTATCTGCGTCCGATGTATGACGCGCTCTACGAGATGATGGGCTTCGAGCGCGTGGCCAAATCGATCGAGCGCAACATCATCGAGATCGCTCCGCTCGCTTTCATGCGCGGCCGATCGCTCAACGATTCCTTCGTGATTCTCGACGAGGCGCAGAACACTACCAACGAACAGATGAAGATGTTCCTGACGCGTATCGGGTTCGGCTCCAAGGCCGTGGTGACCGGCGACATCACGCAAATCGATCTGCCTAATTCCAAGCAATCGGGTCTGCGCACCGTGATCGACATCTTGCGCGGCGTGCACGGGATCGCGTTCACCATGTTCAGCTCGCGCGATGTCGTGCGCCATCCCCTGGTGCAGCGAATCGTCCAGGCGTACGAAGCGAAATCCCCCGACGACGGCGGCAAGCCGGGCGCTTGAGCGCAATGCTCCCGCCGCTCGAGCTCGATGTGACCTACGCTGCCAGGCGTCCATGGGCGCCGCGGCGCGGGGAGTTCCTGCGCTGGGCGCGCGGGGCGCTTGCGGGTGGCCTCGAGACACCCCGCCCCCGCACCCGAGCCGGAGCCACCAAGCCACGCGGGCGGAGCGCTGCCGCCCCCATCGCGCTCTCCGTCCGCATCGTCGGCGCGGCGCGCGGCCGCGCCTTGAACGCGCGCTACCGGCGCAAGGATCGGCCGACGAACGTACTGTCCTTCGCGGGCGCCGGCCGACTGCCCGACGGACGAACTTTTCTGGGGGAGCTCGTGATTTGCGCGCCGGTTGTCGCGCGCGAGGCGCGCTCGCAGGGCAAGAGACCGCCGGCGCACTGGGCGCACATGACGGTCCATGGCGTGCTGCATCTACTGGGTTTCGACCATGAGCGCAGCGCCGAGGCGAGAAAAATGGCCGCCAGGGAGATTCAAATCCTTGATCGGCTTGGGTTTTCAAACCCGTATGCCTGATCGAGTATCCTGATCGCCCATGTCCGACCAACCCACTGGCAACACCGGCCGCTGGCTAAAGCGGATCACGCAGTCGATGTCGGGCGAGCCGCGCGATCTCGCCGAGCTCATCGAGGATTTGCGCGAGGCGAGCGAGCGTGGGCTCTTCAACGGCGATGCGCTGGTGATGCTCGAGGGCGTGCTGGCGGTGGCCGACATGCAGGTGCGCGACATCATGGTGCCGCGCTCGCAGATGGTGTTCGTCGAGCGCGACGAGTCGCCCGAAAAACTCGTTCAGTTGATGGTCGAATCCGGCCACTCGCGCTTCCCGGTCATCGGTGAGGATCGCGATCAGATTCTCGGGATTCTGCTCGCCAAGGACTTGCTGCGATTGCAGATCGAGGGCGGCGAGCATTTCGAGATCCGCGAATACATGCGGCCGGTGGTGTTCGTGCCCGAAAGCAAGCGCCTCAACGTGCTGCTCAAAGAGTTTCGCCTGAGCCACAACCATCTGGCGATGGTCGTCGATGAGTACGGCGGCGTTTGCGGCCTGGTGACGATCGAGGATGTGATCGAGCAGATCGTGGGTGAGATCGACGATGAGCACGACGTCGAGGACGACCAGACCATCCGCCGCGAGAGCGACCGGGAATTCTCGGTGCGCGCGCTCACACCCATTGCGGAATTCAACGAATATTTCGGCACGGCGTTCTCCGACGAGGAGTACGACACGATCGGCGGGCTCTTGATGCAGGAATTCGGGCGCTTGCCGCGGCGTGGAGAGACCATCCAGATCGGCGAGCTCGAGTTTCGGATCCTGCGCGCCGATCGGCGCCGCATCGATTTGCTGAGGGTCATAGCCCCACGCGCGATAGAGCTGCCCTCGGAAGGCAAATCGGATCGATAGGGCGGCCCGCGCAGGGCGGCCCGCGTGGGCGCGCGCGCATGGCGACCCACGCAGGGGCGGCTCAGTCGGCGCTGCGCCGCGCGGCCCACTCCTCGATCATCGCCCGATAGTCGGCCAAGACCGCGGTCTCGAGGCCCGCGACCTTGCCGCGGTCGTCGCAGCGCCGCACCAGCACGGCCTCCCGGTGAAACCGCTCGGTCTCGAACTGCGCCACCTCGGCGGCGGACATCGGGCCGCCTTGCAGCTTCAGCGTGACGACCGATGCGGGGCTCAGGTTCGCAAAGTACGCGGGATCCGTGGCGAGCAGATAGCGCTTTGCGGGAACGTGCAGGCGCACCGGCTCGGACACCTGCGGCGGAAACCGGCGTGCGAGCCATTGCGCGCCGATCTGCTCGTGACCCGCATCCGTGGTCCACTCGGCGAGATCGTCCGGCACTTCCTCTACGAGGTGACCGACGTCGTGCAGGAGCGCGCCCAGGATCAGCGCGTCGGGCGCTCCCGCCGTCCGGGCGAAGAGTGCGGCTTGCAAACCGTGCTCGATCATCGAAACGCTCTCGCCGAAATAGGCGCCGCGGCCCCGATTCTCATAGAGCTGCACGATCTCCTCGAGCACGGTCATCGCGCATCTCCCAATTGACCGCGGCAGAGGAGCGCCGCAGTGCTGTAGACGCTATCGCGGGTCAGGTAGCAGCCGCGTAAATGGCGTGCACGCCGCGCGGAGGCGAAGGCTGTGCGCCCGTGCAGTATCCGCTGGTTGTCGAAGACCACGAGCTCGCCGTCGGCAAGCCGAAACTTGAGCTGGTAGCGCGGATCGCGCAAGAGAGCCGCAAAACGCCGATAGGCGGCGTAGAACGCCGTGGCTGCGCGTGCCGACAGATCGAGGAGCGGTGCGATCGACCGGCTGTTGTAGTGAACAGCGGTCACGGCCCCGCGGCACGATAACTGTATCAGCGGCCGCTCGGCATACAGATCCGCGCTCCGGGATCGGTAGTGAAAAGGCACCGGTGTTTGGGTGAGCAGCAGGAATCCTGCGGGGTCGGTGCTGCGTATGTGCTCGGCGAGCGCAAACCCATCGGCAAACAAGCTGTCGCCGCCATCGGGCGATGCGATCAGGGCGTGCAGCGCCTGGAAACCCGGGACCGGCTCCCGATAGGGATTGTCGGTGTGCAGGCCGAGCCCCAAATCCGAGTATGCGAGGTTCTCGGGCTCAGCCACCGAGCGCACGTCGAATACCAGGCCGTAGTTGGTCTCGGCCACCTGGCCGATCAGCTGCATCGCCTCGAGGATCGCTTCCTCGGTCGCGGGCACGTTGCGCAGGAATGCGACGCCGTCCTTGATCAGGCGCATCAGCCAGGAGCGGCGCAGCGCGCGATCCTCGCGCGCCTCTGCGAAGCTCGCCCAGGCGAAATCGCGCGCAGCCTCGAGCGCCGACCCCACCAGCCAACGGCGCGCCGCCGTCTCGGGACGCCGCTCGCTTCGCCCCTGAGCGGCGAGCCAATCTAGGGCGAAGGACGCGGTCTCACTCTCGTCCTCCCACTCGACGAGCACCGATCCTTCGCCCGCCGAGGCCCGGCGAATGCGCGGCCGCTCGGGCAGATCCGCGATGTCGACCAGGCGCTGCCCGCTATGCGGGTCGCGATGCTCCGGCAGATTGTCGCGCAGCCAGATGCTCGCAAACTCGCCGCGAGAGCCGTCGGCCCACTCGACCGTCAGCCCTTCGGGCGTCGCAAAGACTTTGCAGGCGACGGCGTGCGCGCTCATGGCAGATGTCTCCCCGCTCTCGATGCTTTCGCGCTCAGGTAGCACAGATACGCCGCGCCGATCGCCGCTATCGCGCTCACCACGGATAGCGCGATGAAAACGCCCTGCCAGCCGACTGCGACCGAGATCCGCGCCACGCTGTCCCCCGCCGCCACCGCACCCAAATAGCCGATTCCGTCGATGATACCGGAGGAGGCCGCCGAGGCTTGCCTGCCTCCGAAATCGAGCGCAAATGCGCCGCCGAGGTAGGAATAGGGACCGAGCAGGCAAAAGGCGATGGCGCCGATGCCGAGCAGCGGAAGGGGCGAGCTCGAGGCGCCCGCGCGCACCGACATCAGGGAGAGAAGCGCCGCGACCGTCGCGGACAAACCGACGAACAACATGATCGAGCGGCCGTTCGCGCCGAGCCGATCGCTGAGCCAGCCGCTCACGAGCACCGATACGGCGCCGACGCCCGGGAAGACCGCGCTCATGCCGGCCGCTTTGCTGGTCGAGTAGCCCAAGTAGTCCTTCAGGTAGAGGGGAGTCCAGATGTTGAAGGTCTCGCGGATTATCGTGCAACCGAGCGAAAGCGCGCAAACGATGAGGAAGGCGCGGCTGCGCAGCAGCGGATATAGCAGGGCGCCGATGCTCGAGGGCGGGGACTCGGCCTCGGCAAACAGATTCAAGGGGTTCGGCCTCGCCTCGGTGTATCCGGCCGCGGTACGCGACTCGCGCAGGAATACGAGGTTCGCGGCAAAGATCAGACCCGTCACGGCCGCCGCGAAACAGAAGAGCACCTGCCAGCTGAAACCGCGCTCGATGAGCGCCCCCATCGACTGACGCGCCGCGGCGTCGCCGACCAGATAGCTGATGCTCAGAATCCCGATGATGGTTCCATAGGATGAATAGTCGAACCATTTGGAGGAAACTTTGATCAGCCCGGCCCACGCAATCGACTGGGTGAGCCGGTTTCCGAACCAAGCGACGGTGAAGATGGAGACCTCGCCCGCGGACGCGAACAGCAGCGTGAAGGCTGTCGCCCCGGCGAGCCCGATGAGGAAACTCACGCGGCCGCCCCAGAAATCGCCGAGGCCGCCGAGAAAGAGTTTGCCGAGCGCGTAAGCGAGCACGCCCAAGGAGGCGATCGTGCCGAGCCGCACGATTGCCTGGTCCCGGCTCACTCCGTGCCTGGTCAACTCATCGACGATCAGCGGCGTGCCCACCGATAGATCGGCGCGGCAGAAGTACAGCGCGCCGTACCCCGCGAACAAGAGCGCGATGATCTCGAGTTGCCGGTAGCGCAGCGAGCGCATGAATGATCCTCGAGCCGAAACGCATGCTTCGGGAGAATCATCCCATCAGATCCGCGCGCGGACCACCGTGGTGCGCGCGCGGGCGGCGCCTCGGGCCGCCGCGGCTCAGGCTGTGGTGTTGACGCTCGTACCCAACGTGCTCACGGAGCTCGCACCGCCGCTCTGGAGATTCTGCAGAAAGCTGGTGAGAAAAGATTGCAGAGCCGAGGTCGAGCTCGAGGAGCCGCCGGTGCTGCCGCCGAGATCGCCGATGAGCTTCTCGAATGCGGTATTGAGGGTTGACAGCGTGCTCGACGACAGGCTCGACGAAGGATCGGTGTTGCTGATCTCCTGGCTGTTGGCCGTCTGCTGGACCAGCGCCTGGAGCGCGGAGATGATGTCCTGGGGTCCGTACGACGCAGCTGCGGCGGCGCCCGCGGCGCTCGACGCCCCTGCAGTCGCGGCAGTGGAGTCCGCCGAGGAAGTAACCGGCGCGGTCGACGCCGCCGGGGTTAGGGCGGCCGTCGATGCGGTCGGCGTTGACCCAGATGTCGTTGCGGCCGTGGTTGCCGGAGCGGAGGTTGCTGGAGCGGAGGAGGTCGCTGTGGACGACGACTCGCTGGAGCTACCGCGGGCGCCCCCTCCGTGATGGCCGCGGACGCCCGAGCGCCCGGCCTGGCGCAGCGCGCTCGAAAGGTCATGCAGGAATGAACGCAGATCCTGTCCCAAGTTGTCGCTCGAGGCTGCGGTGGTGCCGCTCGTCGAGGTGCTCGCTGCAGTGCCAGAGCTCGGCGCTGCGGAGGATGTGCCGGCCGCGGCGCTCGTTGCGGAGGATGTGCTGGCCGCGGCGCTCGCCGCGGAGCCTGCCGCAGAGCCGCTAGACGCGGCCGTAGCGCCCGAGGCGCCGGGCTGCGCCGTGACCGCCTGCGTCAGCGCCTGCAGAAGGCTCGAGAAGAGGTTCACGCCTTGCGAAGACGGGGCGGAGCTTGAGCTGTTGCCGCCTGCGGAATTAACGGATGTTCCAGGGGTAAGGTGCGGCGGCGCGTATAGGCCGATATTGTAGTTGAAGCCCGGAATCGCGTTAGTTGACATAATCGGTCCTTCGCCAGGGATTGATCCCATGATGTCGGCCCCGTCCGGCAAATCTTTAGCGCCGCAGCGTGCGATTGGCACAGAAGCTGCTTAGCCCTTGGAGGGCAGTGCCAGGGCACTGCAACTTTCACGGGACGGCAATGGCAAATTCGCAGAATTTGGTCTTCAACGCTGCCAAAACCGGCAACGAGCGGCAAGCATGAGCCGCTGTGGCCGTGATGCAGCGGCAAAGCGTTGCCGCCTGTTCGGGTGTAACTCTTCAACTTAGGAACCACTATGAGTCTGAACGCCATTTCGACATCTGTTTCGGCGGCGCCGGCGGCGCTGACCCTCCAAGCACACGGCCACGGTCGCGGCCATGGCCACAAGAAAGACGCCCTCGAAACCGGGAGCACCGACGACAGCACCAGCAGCGCGAGCATCACCGGCGGCAGCGAAATCGGCCAACTGCCCGTCGGCGTCTCGAGTGCTCTATTCGGCAGCCTGCTGCAATCGCTCGGACAAACGATCGGCACCCAGGCGAGCGCTACGCCGGCGACTGGCGCGGTCAGCACCACCAGCGGCGTCACCGCCGGCACCACGACCGCCGCCGCGGCCAGCGCCGGGAGCTCGAGCATCCCCGCCGCGAGCAGCGCAGCGGCACCGGCACACTCGCAAAAAGTGCAAGCGTTCATGCATTCGCTCTTCCAAGCGCTGAAACAAGATGGGCTGAACTCGAAAGCAGGCGTATCGTCGCCGTCGGCGACGGCCGCTCCCGCCGCTGCGGGCGGCACTGCACTCGCGACGCCCGCCTCCTACACGGGAACTCTCACCGGCTCGCTGCAGACGCTCATCCAGCAAATCGGCGCCGGCGGCACGGCGAACGCTGCGACCCAGAATCTGAGCTCGGCGTTTCAGCAACTCTCCAATGCATCGAGCGGCGTAGCGAGCGCGTCGGCGGCGACGCCGGCCAACTCGGCTTCGAGTCAATCATCGAACGAGGGCTTGCAGAACTTTCTGAACAATTTTCTAGCGAGCTTGCAAGGCAGCGCGGCACCCGCGCTGAACGCGCTCGGCAACCACGTGAACGCGAACGTGTGACGCCGTGAGGATACAATTGACGTTGGTAATGGCCCCGGCTAGGCTCAGGCTGAACTCAGCCCCGCCGAAAGCTTCGATTCGTGGACGCCATCAAACGACTGCCGACGTTATTCATCCCGCACGGCGGTGGGCCCTGTTTTTTCATGGACCCGCCGCCGAATGATCCGCACATGTGGGATGGATTGGCGCTGTACTTGCGCGGCATCGATGCGAGCCTCGGGACTCGGCCGCGGGCCGTGCTCGTCATCTCCGGTCACTGGGAGATGGAGCAACCGACGGTCAATATTGCGGAACGGCCGAAACTCCTGTTCGACTACTACGGGTTTCCCGAGCACACGTATCGGCTGAAGTACCCCGTCATGGGAGCCCCCGATCTCGAGCCGCGCGTGCGCTCGCTTCTCGTCGAGGCGGGCTTCGAGCTCGGCGTCGAGTCCAAGCGCGGATTGGATCACGGAGTGTTCGTGCCGTTCCTGTTGATTTATCCGCAGGCCGATGTGCCGATCATGCAGCTCTCGCTCCAGCAAAGTCTCGACCCCTCCCTGCATATCGCACTCGGCCGCGCGCTCGCACCGCTGCGCGAGCGCGGGGTGCTCATCGTGGGCAGCGGGATGAGCTATCACAACCTGGCTGCCATGTTCTCCGGGCGCGGCGCGGAAGCGGCGGCGGCGTTCGATGCGTGGCTCGGCGAGGCGGTGCAAGATCCCGCGAGCCGCGATGAGCGGCTCGCGGAGTGGCGCAGCGCCCCGGGCGGGCGCGAATCGCACCCGCGCGCTGAGCACCTGATTCCGCTGATGGTCGCCGCCGGCGCTGCCGACGGCGATCGCGGCGTCCGCACCTTCAGCGAAACGATCGCCGGTAAAGCGATCTCGGGATTTCAATTCGGCTGAGAGTGCCGCACCCCCGCCTCGTTTGTCCTACATCTGAATTGCGCGCCTACCGATAGGCGCTGCTTGCGCTGCTGCCGAGAATCCACACGATCGCGATTTCGCGGGGGCGGTGGAACCATGCTAACGGCGGTTGTCTCGGGACATCGGTATTGGCGGCGGCTCACCACCGATGATCCCGCGCGACCTGCGCAGACGTGGCCGATGCAAACATCCACGGCGCAGACGCGGCCGGCAGAGGCGTGGTCGCCCCGGGAAGGCCCGCTTCTGGTCGTAGCGCCCCACCCCGACGATGAGATCTTGGGCGCGGGGGGACTCATCCGAACGTGGACGGCGCGCGGACAAGAAGTCAGCGTTCTCAGCGTTTCCGATGGGGAGGCCGCCGAGCCCGCCCGCCTTGGGTGCGGTACGGAGCGGCGGGAGGAGTTGACGCAGGCACTGCGCAGGCTCTGTCCGACTCACGTATCGGTCACGCGCTTGGGGCTGCCCGACGGCAGAGTTTCTTGCTACGTGAATCGGCTGCGCAATGCACTTCTCTCGCTTGCCCGCGGCAAACCGACGCTCATCGCACCTTATGAACGCGACCGCCATCCCGATCGCGAGGCCGTAGGCGAGGTTTGCATGAAATTCGCGCGGTCCCAGCAGATTCCCATCGCCCGATACGCCATTCGGACTGGGCCGCGTGCCGCAGCCGCCGGATCGGGAGAGACACGCTTTAGAAAATTCCTGCTCACCGACGATGCCCGGCGCGCCAAGGCGCGCGCGCTGGGATGCTTCCGCTCGCAGCTCGACGGCGCCGATGTCGGGGTGCTCACGGAGCCGTACGAGGCCTTTCTCCTGTGATGAGAGCTTTGGGCTATGAGGCTCGCGGCCCTCGGCGCGAGCAGCGTGTGCGCGCGATGCAGAATTGAGCTGCCTAGTCCATAGTGGCGGGCGGTGACATTCACGGACGCTTGATGGCCAAGAAAGCACTCGCCGCCTACCGCAAGAAGCGCGACTTCTCCAAGACCGCCGAGCCGAGCGGTGAAAGCAAGGTTGCCGCGTCGAGCCGCCGCCGCTTCGTGGTGCAAAAGCACGCGGCCCGGCGGCTTCACTACGACCTGCGGCTGGAGCTCGACGGGGTGTTCAAGTCCTGGGCCGTGACTCGAGGTCCCTCCAATGATCCGGCCGACAAGCGATTGGCGGTCGAAGTAGAGGATCACCCGCTCGACTATGGGGATTTCGAAGGCACGATTCCGGCGGGCGAATATGGCGGAGGGACGGTGCAGTTGTGGGATCGGGGCTACTGGGTTCCCGAGGGCGCAAAGACGCCGGAGGAAGCGTTGCGTTCCGGGGACCTCAAGTTCGCACTGGACGGCCGGCGTCTGCACGGCTCATGGGTCCTCGTGCGCATGAGGAACGATCGGACCCAAGGCAAACGCACCAATTGGCTGCTGATCAAGCATCGTGACGCGAGCGCGCGGTCGGACGGCGGGGCGGCGCTTCTCGCGGACGATCGTTCGGTCGCCTCGGGCCGTACCCTCGAACAGATCGCGGCCGGGAGGGGGCGTGCGCCGAGGCCCTTCATGATGGCTGCCGGCAAGGGCGCACGAGCGAACGCCGTGTGGCATTCGAAGGAGAGCACGAACCCGGAGCTTGGCGCGATCCCCGCGAAGAGCGCGGCCGCACCCGAAAAAGCTCGGTCCTTGCGCGCGCCGGGTGTGCGCGTGAGGCTCATTCCCGATTTCGTCGAGCCGGAGCTCGCCCGGCTGACCGAGCAACCGCCCAACGGGCCCGGGTGGGGCCACGAAGTGAAGCTCGACGGTTACCGGCTGCAGCTGCGGGCCGTCAAAGGCAAAGTAACCTTGCGTACGCGCAACTCACTCGATTGGACGGCGCGCTTCTCTGCAATTGCCGCAGAGGCAAAAAGGCTCCCCGACTGCTTGATCGACGGCGAGGTGGTGGCGCTCGACGAGCACCGCGTACCGAGCTTCTCCGCGCTGCAAGCGGCTCTTTCCGAGGAAAAATCCGACACGCTGGTCTTTTTCGCGTTCGATCTCCTATTCGAGAAGGACAGAGATCTGCGGGAGTTGCCGCTTGCGGAGCGCAAGGCACGCCTCGAGCGATTGCTCGAGCCCGGAGGGGACGAGCACATTCGTTTCGTGCGGCACCTCGAATCGCGCGGCGACACGGTGCTCGCGTCGGCTTGCAAGATGGGTCTGGAGGGCATCGTGTCGAAAAAACTGGACGCACCTTATCGCTCCGGCCGCGGCGAGACGTGGCGGAAAGCCAAATGCCGGGCCGGCCACGAGGTCGTTCTCGGCGGCTGGACCCACGAGTCGGGCACGCTGCGATCGCTGCTCGCGGGCGTGAACCGCGACGGGTATTTGGCTTATGTCGGACGCATCGGAACGGGGTACACCCGCAGGATCGCCGAGGAGCTCGTGCCGCAGCTCACCGCGCTGACCACGGATAAGAGTCCGTTCGGAGGCGACAATGCGCCGAAGAAGGAAAAGAACGTGCGCTGGCTCAAGCCGAAGCTCGTGGCCGAGATCGAGCTCGCCGGCTGGACGGGATCCGGCATGATCCGCCAAGCCGCGTTCAAGGGTTTGCGTCAGGACAAACCCGCGGAGGAAGTCGTCGCGGAGCTGCCGGACCCGCCGGGCGAGGACGCCGCCGCGCCGACCGAGGTGCCCCCGGCGGGCGCGACGAGGACGCAGCGTTCGAGCCGCGGGGCCCCTCGAACGGGTGCTGTCATGGGCGTCACCATCTCGAAGCCCGACAAGCCGCTCTGGCCCGATGCGGGCGACTCGCGGCCGGTCACGAAGCTCGACCTCGCATATTATTTCGAGAAGGTCGGGCGCTGGATGCTGCCGCACCTCGAGGGGCGGCCTTGCTCGCTGGTGCGCGCGCCCGACGGGATCGGCGGCCAGCAGTTCTTTCAGCGTCATGCGATGGCCGGCATCTCGGACTTATTCGAGCTCGTCAAGGTGAAGGGCGATCGAGAGCCTTACGTAGAGATCGATCGGGTCGAAGCGCTCGCAGCCGCCGCGCAAATCGGGGCGCTGGAGCTGCACCCGTGGAACTGCGCGCCGCACCAACCGGAGGTGGCGGGGCGCTTGGTCTTCGATCTGGACCCCGCGCCGGACGTGAAGTTCGGTGCAGTGATCGAGGCCGCGCTCGAGCTGCACGAGCGGCTCACGGCCTTGGGTCTCGAAGCGCATTGCAAGACCACCGGCGGTAAAGGGTTGCACGTGGTGACCGCGCTCTTGAGCGCCCGCTCGCATGCGATCGATTGGCCGGCTGCGAAGAATTTCTCACACGTCGTGTGCGCGCAGATGGCCGCGGATAGCCCGAAGAAATATCTGGACACGATGTCGAAGAGCCAGCGGGTAGGGCGCATATTTCTCGACTACCTGCGGAACGATCGGCTCTCCACTGCGGTCGCGCCGCTCTCGCCGCGCGCCCGCGCGGGGGCTCGCGTTTCCATGCCGCTCACCTGGGCGCAGGTGAAGGCGGGGTTGGATCCCGAGGCCTTCACGGTCAGAACCGCGCCTGCGCTCCTGCAGAAGAGCGGCGCTTGGAAGGGCTATGCGGAATCTGCCCGCTCCCTCAAAGAGGCGATCCGCAAGCTCACGCGAGCTCCGGGCCGCAAGGGTTAAGGGGCGCGTCATGCGGCGCTGCGGCGGCGGGATAGACTAAACTACGCGGATATTGACCGCGCCCGAAGTGACAGAGCCCGATAACCGCACAGAGCGCCTGAACACCAGGGCGGCGGGCGTCATCGGCTTGGCTGTGATGTGCAGCCGATTGCTGGGGTTGGCTCGCGAGCAGATCTGCGCGGCGCTGTTCGGCGGCGGCGGCGCGATGGACGCGTTCACGGCCGCGTTCCGTATCCCCAACTTGTTGCGCGACCTGTTCGCCGAGGGCGCCTTGTCGACCGCGTTCGTGACGACGTTCAGCAAGACCATCGCGCGCGAAGGGGACGGCGCCGCGTGGCGGCTCGCGAACAAAGTGGCCACGCTGACGGTGCTCGTGCTCGGGGCACTCTGTGCGCTCGGCATCATATTCTCGCGCCAGCTCGTTGCGCTGCTCGCGCCGGGGTTCGATGCGCCAAAGGCGGCGTTGACGGCGTTACTCACGCGGATCATGTTTCCGTTCATCCTGCTGGTATCGCTGGCGGCGCTGGTCATGGGAATGCTGAACGCCAAAAGCGTCTTCGGCCGACCCGCCATGGCCTCGAGCTTTTTCAATCTGGGCTCGATCGTCGTCGGCGTCGCGCTCGGCTATGCGATCGATCCCGGCTTCGGTCCCCGCGCGCTGATCGGCCTTGCCGTGGGCACCCTAATCGGGGGTGGACTGCAGCTCGCGGTGCAATTGCCGCCGCTCGGCGCGCTCGGCTATCACTATCGGCCCGATCTCAAGTGGCGCGATCCCGGCGTCACCGCCATCCTCGCTCTGATGGGGCCCGCGGTCATCGCGGCGAGCACGACTCAGGTCAACGTGCTGGTCAACTCCATGTTCGCATCGACGCTCGGCGACGGCGCGATCTTCTGGCTCGCGATCGCCTTTCGCTTGATGCAGCTGCCGCTCGGATTGTTCGGCGTTGCGCTCGGCACGGTGACGCTGCCGCTGCTCGCGCGCCTGGTGGTCGCCGGTCAAATGGGCGCGTTTCGCGCCGAGCTCGCGCGCGCCATGCGCATCATGTTCCTATTGACCATTCCCTCGACTATCGGACTCATGATGCTCGCCGAGCCGATCATCTCGGTGCTCTACCAGCACGGCAAGTTCGATGCCCATGAGGCCGCCGAGGCGGCGGGAGCGCTGCGCTTCTACGCGATCGGGCTCGCTGGCTACGCGGCGCTCAAGGTGCTGGTGAACGCGTTCTACGCGCTCGACCGGCGCAAGACGCCGATGCTGGTGAGCTTCTGCGCGGTGGCGCTCAACTTGGCGTTCAATTGGATCTTCACGTTTCGCCTGGGATGGGGACACCGCGGGCTCGCGTTCTCGACGGGCTGCGTCGCGACCAGCAATTTCTTGTTGCTTTACGCCTTGATGCAGCGCCGGCTCGGCAGTCTCGAATCGCGCAAAATGTTCTCGAGCTTGATCAAGATCGCGGCGGCCGGCGCGCTGCTCGCCGCGGTGTGCGCGGCCTCGATGCGCTGGCTGCTCGCCGATTGGGCCACGCAGGCGTTCTGGAGCAAGACCCTGGCCTTGTTCGGCACGATTCTGGCCGGCGGCGGGGTGTTCGTGATCTGCGCGGTCTTGCTCAAGGTCGAAGAGCTCGCGCCCGTGGTTGCGAGCGTGCGGCGTCGGTTCGGGCGTAGATCCTGAAGGTCAGGTCCGGCATGCCTTTGCAAAACTTCACCCGCGGGATCCATATCTTTGCGGGCGGGTGGTTGCATTACCTGCGCCGCGCGTCGATCATTCGCCATACGATGCGAGTTCGGTTCATAATCAGCGTGCTCTTCCTGCTGTGCTCCGCGAGTGCCATGGCGGCGGGCGACAGCCGACCGGAAACCTTCGTGATCCAGGCGAGCCGGGACGGCCGTGAAGCGACCATCAAGATACCGATCGGCGCCGTGTCAGCGTTTTCGGCAAACCGTGCCGAAGCGCTCAATTATGGCGACAGCGAGGTCGAGGCCATGCGGCTGCGCGGCAACGTGCGAATCGAGGTCATCGGCACCCCTCAGCCGATTCAAATCCGTGCCGACCACGTGGTGCTCGAGCTGACCGCGGATGAAGTACCGCACCGGTTTAGCTTGTTCCGCCCGGTCCGCAAGTTGCACTCGACGGAAATCATCGTTGACGCCAATGATACTCAGACGTTCGTCGGCAACGTCTCATTCACGGTGCCGACCTCGGCCGGCTCCATGCAGATAACCGCCGACCGGGTCGAGCACTCCGCGGCAGCGGCGGCCCTTAACCCATGATTGAAGGCGGCTGCTTCTGCGGCGCCGTGCGTTATCGTATGACTGACTCGCCCCACTCCTCGACGATTTGCCATTGCGAGAGCTGCCGGCGCGCGAGCGGCGCGCCGAGTGTGGCCTGGGTGACCACCGACCGCGAGAAGTTCGAGATCGTCAAGGGTACACCGGCCGCTTATCTGTCCTCGCCCGGCGTCGTGCGCCGGTTCTGTGGGCGCTGCGGAAGCGCGCTCACGTACGAAAACACGAAGAATTCCGGCACCATCGACATCACCACGATCACTCTGGATGATCCTTGCGGTTTTCCGCCGACGTCGGAGGTGTGGCTCGAGGACCAGGTCTCGTGGCAGCCCACAGGCGCTGGTCTCAAGCAGTATCAGGGCTCGTCGCTCGATTGACCCGAGCCGCTTGGGCCCGCCCCGCGAGCACACCTAGGACCGCGAGGCCCGCGATGCAGAGGTAGGGAAACCAGTTTCCGTAAGTCACATAGACCGTGTCTCCCCCCAGCATACGCGGCGCATCGACCACGATACCGTCCGCCGGGAGCGGATGACGGTAAGGATCTTCCGCACGGGTTTTCGCGAGCAGCCGGCCGTTTGGATCGATGAGCGCGGACACGCCGGAGTTCACTGCGCGAACCATCGCGACGCGCATCTCGACGGTCGCGAACACCGACAGTGCGAGGTGCTCCCAGGGCTCGGAATTCGCCCCGAACCAGGAATCGCTGGTGAGATTGACGAGCAGATTGGGATGCAGGGCGGCCACGCGGCGCAGGAAGCCGGGCAGGATGTCCTCGTAGCAGATGACGGGTCCGAGCGACCAGGTCTCGCCCTTAGGCCCGGCAAGCGGCAAAAGCGCAGGCCCCGTGCCGGCGGTGAATCGTCCCGCGCCTGCCGGCAGCAAGCTGCGCAAGGAAGGAAAGTATTCGATTCCGGGCACGTATTCGCCGAACGCGAGCAGCCGGACCTTGTCATAGCGGCCGGTGACGTTGCCTGCGGCGTCGAGCAGTATGGCTGAATTGAATGCGTCGTCGTGCGCTTCCTCGTAGGTGATCGCGCCGATCACCAGAGGCGTCGAGATGCCGCGGCGGATCATGGCCGCCGAATCAGGGGGAAGGTCGGCGTTGAAGTCGCGCGGCAGCGCGACCGGATAGCTTCCCTCGCTCCATACAATGAGCTCGGCGCCGTCGTGCTGAAGCCGTCGGGTCTGGCCCTGCAGAACCGTGAGCTCGCGCGCCGCCTCCTCGCCCGAGAATTCGCCGTCGACGGTGTACGGAATGTTGGGTTGTACCAGCCCGACCTTGAGGTGCGGCGCATGCGCCACGATCGCATCGATCTGGCGCATGCGCACGGCCCCGAAAATGAGCGCGGCGCCGAGCAGCGCGGCCGCCGCCATCAGCGGTACGCGCGCTCTTCGCGGCGCATCGAGAAGGTCGTAGAGGGCGCCATTCACCGTCATCAGGAGCGCGGTGACGCCCAAGGGTCCGGTGAGCTCGGTGATTTGGATGACGAGCGGATGCCAGGCTTGCGTGATCCATTGCCCGCACGGGAAGATCTGCGGAACGATGAGCTCGCATACGGCCATTGCCGGGGGCGCGATGAGCACCATCGGGATCTTGAGCCGTCTGCGCAGGGCACATACGATCGCGGTGAACAGCAGGAAGATGAGCGCGCGCGCCGCGCAGAAGACAAAAAATACCAGGGCAGCCGCGATCCATGGGAAGTTGGCGAACCGCTGCATCACGTCGATGAGCCAGTAAAATCCGCCGCCGGTCTCGACCACGCCCGCCCACCATCCGAGCAACAGCGCCCGGCGAAAGTCCGGCGCCCGATCGACGGCCGCGAGCATGGGTACGGCGGCAATCCACGCGGCGGCGGACAGATCGAACGGCGCGCAGGCCAAAAACCACAGGCAACCGCTGATGGTGACCAGCCCCAGGCCGACATAGAAATTCGATACGCGCATGAGCTTAAGCGGTCACTACAGTTCGCGGCAACCCAGCATCTTAAGGTATTCTGAACTCGAGCTATGCAAGAAAGATACGAGCCGGCCGTGGTGGAGGCGCAGGCACAAGGATACTGGAACGAGCATCGCAGCTTCGAGGTCTCGGAGGACCCGCGGCGCGAGAAATATTACTGCCTGTCCATGTTTCCGTATCCGAGCGGGCGGCTGCACATGGGCCATGTGCGTAACTACACCATCGGCGATGTGCTGGCGCGCTTCATGCGCATGAACGGCAAGAACGTGCTCCAGCCCATGGGATGGGACGCGTTCGGCCTGCCGGCGGAGAACGCGGCGATGGATAACGGCGTGCCGCCGGCCAGGTGGACCTTCGAAAACATCGCTCACATGAAAAAGCAGCTCCAATCTTTGGGATTCGCCCTCGATTGGAGCCGCGAGCTGGCCACGTGCCGGCCCGAGTACTATCGCTGGAACCAGTGGCTGTTCTTGCGCATGCTGGAGAAGGGGATCGCCTATCTTAAGACAGGGACGGTGAACTGGGATCCAGTCGACAAGACCGTGCTTGCAAACGAGCAAGTGATCGACGGTCGCGGCTGGCGCACGGGTGCACCGGTCGAGCGGCGCGAGATCCCCATGTACTACCTCAAGATCACCGCCTACGCTGAAGATCTGCTCGATGCCTTGAGCGCCATGCACGGCTGGCCCGAGCGGGTGCGCGCCATGCAGGCCAATTGGATCGGCAAGAGCGAGGGCGTGCGGATCGGATTTCCGTACGACATCGACGGCGCGCCGGGAGTGATGTACGCCTTTACCACGCGCGCCGACACCGTGATGGGCGTGACTTTCTGCGCAGTCGCCGCCGAGCATCCGCTCGCGGAACACGCAGCGAAGGGCAACCCGCACCTCGGCGCCTTCCTGGAGGAATGCAGGCGCGGTCCGGCGATCGAGGCGGAGCTCGCCACGCAAGAGAAAAAGGGCATGCCGACGGGCCTCTTCGTCCGCCATCCGCTCCGCGGCGACGCAGTCCCCGTCTGGGTCGCCAACTACGTTCTCATGAGCTACGGCGAAGGCGCCGTGATGGGCGTGCCGGCGCACGATGAGCGGGATTTCGAGTTCGCGAAGAAATATCACCTGCCGATCAAGCAGGTCATCGACGTCGCCGGGCGCGAATACTCCGCGCACGCCTGGCAGTCGTGGTATAGCGAGCGCGGCCGCTGCGTCAACTCCGGAAAATTCGACGGGCTCGAGTTCGATGCGTCGACCGCCGCAGTGGCAGCCGACCTCGCGCGCCTCGGACTCGGCGGCACGCAAACGACGTGGCGGCTGCGCGATTGGGGTATCTCGCGCCAGCGCTACTGGGGCTGCCCGATCCCGATGATTCATTGTGCCGCCTGCGGTACCGTGCCCGTGCCGGACGAACAATTGCCGGTGCTGTTGCCCGAGAACCTGGTACCGGACGGCAGCGGCAATCCGTTGTTGAAGGACGAGGCCTTTCTCGCCTGCACGTGTCCGCGCTGCGGCGGCCCGGCGCGGCGCGAGACCGACACGATGGATACCTTCGTGGATTCGTCCTGGTACTTCCTGCGCTATGCGTGCAACGACAACCACGGCTCGATGCTCGACTCACGCGTAGACTACTGGCTGCCGGTGGACCAGTACATCGGCGGCATCGAGCACGCGATACTGCACCTCTTGTATTCGCGCTTCTGGACGCGCGTGCTGCATGAATTCGGCTCCGTGGCATTCAAAGAGCCGTTTGCCAATCTGTTCACACAAGGCATGGTGTTGAACGAAGCGTTCCTGCGCAAAACCGAGTCCGGCCGCACCGAATACATAAGTCCCGCGGAGGTCGAGATCAAACTCGACGACCACTTGCACCCCATCGCCGTGTCGCGCCTGGACGGGTACGAGGTGGAGTCGGGCGGTGTGGTCACCATGTCGAAGTCGAAGAAAAACGGCGTCGACCCGCAGGCCTTGGTGGATGAGTTCGGCGCCGATACGGCGCGTTTGTTCACCATGTTTGCGGCGCCGCCCGAGCAGACTCTCGAGTGGTCGGATGAGGGTGTGCAGGGCGCCTTCCGCTTCATCAAGCGTCTGTGGAAAATCGTGCACGAGCACGTCGCGCGCGGACCGGCGGCGGCGCTCGAGAAAAGCGCGCTCACCGAGCCGCAGCGCGCGATCCGGCGCCAGGCGCATCACACGCTCGCCAAAGTAACCGACGATATCGGCCGCCGCCGCACTTTCAACACGGCGATCGCGGCGGTGATGGAGCTGCTCAACTCGCTGTCCAAGTTCACGCAGAGCGCGCCGCAGGATCGCGCCGTGATGCACGAGGCGCTGGAAATCGCCGTGATCGCGCTCTCGCCCATCATCCCGCACGCGACTCACGCGATGTGGCACGGGCTCGGGCACTCGAGGGCGCTCATCGACGAGCCGTGGCCGGAGGTGGACGCAGCGGCGCTCGAGCAACCGACGGTGGAGATCGTCGTGCAGGTGAACGGCAAGTTGCGCGCGCGGATCACCGTCGCCGCCGGCGCGGGCGAGACGGAAGTGCGCGCCGCCGCGCTGGCCGATCCGCACGTGCAGAAATTCGTCGGCGCAGCCGCCGTGCGCAAGGTGATCGTCGTGCCCGGCAAGCTCGTCAACGTGGTCGTGTAGGAGCCTGTCTGAGTATTCCGCGTGGCCGCGACCGTGACAGATTTCGCTTCAGCCGAGGCGGAGCCGACGCGGTTGGGTCAGCACCCAATAAGGAGGCGACAACGATGAAGGACAACGAGGAGCGAATCCGGTCCCGAAGGGTTGGCCGGGAGAGGGGCGTCTGCGGTGTTGCGCGGCTTGACCGTGGTGTCCGCCACGGCCCGCGCCGCGCGCCTTGCATCCGCTCCCTCTCCTGGCCAACGCGGCTCACGTGGAATACTCAGACAGGCTCCTAGCCATGCACGTGCGCACGACGGCTGCTACGGCCCGAGCTCTCGCCGCCGCGGCTCTCGCGGCCGGCGCAATGCTCGCTCTCGGTGCGTGCGGATTCCGCCTCGCGGGCAGCGAGAAGCTGCCGCCGATCCTCAAGCGTCCGTATCTGTCCGTGAAAGATCCCTATACGGATTTCGCGCGCGAGTTCGAGCATCAGCTGAAAAGTCAGGGCGCTCTCCTGCAGGGGGGGCGGCAGGACGCGACCGCGACCATCGAAGTCACCAAGGACTTCGTCGAGCAGCGCACGCTCGCGGTGTCGGCGCGAAACATTCCAACGGACTACGAGCTAAGGTACACCGTGGTGTTCGAGGTGAAGGGCCCCGATTCGCAGTTGCTGGCTCCGCAGGAGATCACCGTGTCAAAGGACTACAGTTTCGAGGAGAATGTCTTGCTCGCGAAGGAACATGAAGCGGACATTTTGCGCGAGCAGATGGCTCGGGATCTCGCGACCATGGCGATGCACCGGCTCACGCGCCTCAAATAGGGGCTGCGAGCACTCGTGTGCAGCTTCTCAATGCCATCGGCCGCGTCGAGCTCCTGCTGCTCTTGGAGCGGTACGGGATGGATCTCGTCCTGGTGGCGCCCGATCAAGTGATCCCCGGCTCATATTGGGGCGAACGCGAGGCCGGCTTGATCGGCTCGAAAATCTACGCCCGCCTGGATACGCCGCTGCATTCCGTACTACATGAGGGCGCCCACTTCGTCTGTATGACCCCCGAGCGCCGCGCCGGACTCGACACCGATGCCGGCGGCGACGACGCGGAAGAGAGCGCCGTCTGCTTTCTGCAGATCCTGATGGCGGAGTCGCTCGTCGAGGCCGGCGCGGCGCGCCTGTGCCGCGACATGGACGACTGGGGCTACAGCTTCCGGCTGGGAAGCGCCGCGAAGTGGTTCGCCGAGGATGCCCTGGATTCGCGGCGCTGGCTCGAGGAGCGCGGCCTCATCGACGCCGCAGGCCGCATCACCCATGCCCTGAGGCAATAGTGGGCTCATTGGTCCGCGCGGTGCCGGGGCGCAATTGAGGAAGCGGGCGGCGACCTAAGGTTTCCTCAAGCTCGTCTTCGCGGCGGCCAATACGCCCGCCCTCTTCGGTCCCTACCGGCGGCGTACGGACTTGGCTTACGGAGCCGACCCGAGGCATCGGCTCGATGTCTACTTGCCCGATAAGCCGGCGTCGTCGCCCATGCCGCTGGTCGTGTTCTGGCACGGCGGGCGATGGAGCTCGGGCGATAAAGTCGAGTACCGATTCGTCGGATCGGCGCTGGCGGAACTCGGATACGCGACGATGATCGTCAACTACCGGCGCTACCCGCAAGTAAAGATGGCGAGCTTCATGGACGATGCGGCGCGCGCCGCTCTATGGGCCGCGGAACATGCGGCTGATTTCGAGGCGGATCCCGGCCGGCTATACCTCATGGGACATTCGGCGGGCGCGCACATCGCCGCGCTGCTGACGCTGCGGGAGGCGGACGTTCAGGACATGTTCGGACCGCCCGAGCTCTATCGGCAATCCCAGCCCATCAACTTCGTGCGTCGCGGCGCGCCGCCGATGCTCCTGATCCATGGCGCGATGGACGCTCTAGTATCGCCGTGGAATTCGCGCAATCTCGCCGGCGCGCTCGGCGCGCTCGGCGTGCCGGTGATCCTGAAGCTGTACTCCGGGATCGGCCACGGCGACACCGTCGGTGCGCTTAGCCTGCCGGCGCGCAGGCGTGCGGCGACGCTCTCGGACATCGCCGATTTCGTCAAAGCGCACCAGGCTCAGGCGGCGTTCGATGCCGCCACGGAAGGAATTGCGTAGCAGCGGCCGAATCGATTGGCGAGAAACGGCGCGAGGCCGATTTCTTCCTGTCGGATGAGGCCGGATTGCGGCAGTTGCCCGAGCCGCAGCAGGTCGAGCACGGCGCAAATGCCGCCCGCCGTCGTGATTTGAATGGCGCTGCGCACGCGGCCGCCCACCGGGGCCGAGTAGACCTTGTTGGCGTAGGTTTCCTGGACGAGCTGCCCACCGCGCATGCCGCTCACGGTCACGAAGATGATGACCACGTCCTGCAGAGTGACTGGGACCGCATTCTCGAGGATATCCTTGAGCAGCTCGCGGCGATCACGCAGCCGCAGATCGTTGAGCAACGCTTTCATGATGGCCGCATGCCCGGGATAGCGGATGGTGCGGTAATTGAGATTCCGCACCCGGCCCGCCAAAGTCTCGCACAAGGTGCCGAGGCCACCGGACGTGTTGAAGGCCTCGTAGAGCACCCCGTCGAGCGAGAACTCCTCGAGCTCCTCGAGCGCTTGCGTCTCGCGCAGTTGGCCATTGACGATGGCTTCGCAAGGCTCGCAATACTCGTTGATGACGCCGTCCGTGCTCCAAGTCAGGTTGTAGTTGAGCGCGTTGGAGGGAAACTTGGGCAAAGCGCCGACGCGCATGCGCACGTCTTGCAGCTCGTCGAAGTGAGAGGCCAGATCGCTCGCGACTATGGTGATGAAGCCCGGGGCGAGACCGCATTGGGGGATGAACGCCGTGCGGGCGCCCGCGGCGAGCTGCTTCACCACGCGTGTGCTCGCCACATCTTCGGTCAAATCGAGGTAGTGGGCGCCGGCGGCCTTGGCCGCCTCGGCGATCAAGCGCGTGGCGTGATAAGGCGCCGCGCTCAGCACCGCGTACTTGCCGGCGAGGATCTTCTGCAGGGCATCCCGATTGGTGATATCAGCGGCTACTTTGGTCACTGCCGCCGCCGTCTCGAGCCGGTCGAGCTGCCGTTGCGAGCGGTCGACCACGGTCACCGCATAGTCGCGCGAGCTCGCCAAAAGCTCCGCGATCATCGAGCCGATTTTTCCTGCGCCGACGATGGCTACCGAGTACATATACATCCCTCAGAGCAAGTCTTGATCGCAGTATTCTCCGCCATCTGCCCTGCAGAAGGCAGGGTCTATTTAGTGGATTTTACGGTATATTCTCGTCAATACGCAGGCCAAGATAGGCGAATCGTATGGATGGCATCGACCAACGGCTGATTTCCGCCCTGCGCGAGAACGGGCGCGCATCCACGGCTGAGCTCGCGCGGCTGGTCGGCCGGTCTCGCACCAGCGTGCAAAGCCGTATCGAGCGGCTGGAGAAGCAGGGCGTGATCACCGGCTATGGGGTGCGGTTGGCGCCGGAGCATGATCTGGGAGCGGTGCGGGCGCACGTGATGATCAAGGTGGGGCCCAAAGAGGCGCGCGCCGTCATTGCGGAATTGCAGGCCATCGCGCAGGTGCGCGTGCTGCACTCGGTGAGCGGCGATGCCGACTTGATCGCGATAGCGGCCGCCGCTTCGGTGGCCGAAATGGACACCGTAATCGATCGAATCGGTGTTCTCGGCGGCGTCGAGCGCACCACCTCCTCGATCATTCTCTCGACGAAATTCGAGCGCTGACCGGGCATTCGCACCGGCCGTTCTGCCCCTCAGGGCTGCGCGGCGATCACCGCGATCTCGACCTTGTATTCGGACGATGCGAGCTTGGCGCTCTCGACTGTGGCGCGCGCCGGCGTCGCGCCCGGCACGACCCAGTCGTCCCAGGCTTTGTTCATTTCTGCAAAGGTTGCCATGTCGCTCAGCCAGATCGTGGCCGATAGCACCCGGCTCTTGTCGGTCTCTGCCTCTTTGAGGAGCGCATCGAGCGTGGCGAGTATCTCCTGCGTTTGCTCGGTGACATTCTTGCCGCGAGCCTTGCCGGCCACCTGGCCGGCGAGATAGACGATCTTGTTGTGGATCACGACCTGAGACATTCGCGGCCCCACATGCAGGCGTTCGATCGTCATGAGCAACTCCTTTTCATGGTGGATTCATTCATAGACCGCGCGGCGCCGTAGAAATTACAAGGCGAAGGTCTCGCGCATAAAAAACGGCGTGGGCCTTTATGAGGTGCCCACGCCGCCGGATATCGCACCGACGGGGGAGTTGGCTGGCTTGCCGGCGCGAGATTCTCCTAAACCTTCAGCCGGCGGAGCCACCGCGGGCCGTAACTCATAGTGCCAAAAAGTACCCGATGCACAGCGTACACTTTGTGATCCATCGTCAAATTCTTATCACTTGACGATGAGGTGTTCCCCTGCTAGGGAGAGTCCACCGCAATCACCTCCAGGCGCCCATATTCGCCGCGGTAGGGCCCGGAGGGAAATGCTTTCTCGTCTTAAGCTGATTCATCGCAGTTCTGTGCACTGCAAAATGAATCAGTAAAACCTTAAGTAACGGAATAGGGCGCGTCGCGCGGCTGCCGCAGGCGCTTGACGATGGCGAACGCCATCACCGCGACGATGAGCGTGATCAGGCTCGCCTTGAAGTCTTGCTGCAGGGCGGGGGTGAACGCCATGGCGATGAGCACCGCGCCCATGGCAGCGATTGCCGCGTAGGAGAGCCAGGGGAAGAGCCACATCTGCACCGGCGGGGGATTCTGGTGGGAGCGCTCCCGCCGCCTGCGCAAATTGATCTGCGCGACCGCGATGGTCATGTAGACATAAACGATGAGAGCGCCGGAGGAGCTCACCAGGAAATCGAACACCTTTTGCGGCGCCTGCGTGGCGGCGATGATCCCCAGGAATCCCGCGGCCGCACCCATGAGCACCGAGCCCACCGGCACGCGCCGGGCGTTGAGTTTGACCAGCATTTGCGGAGCGTCGCCGCGGTCGGCCAGGATGAACAGCACCCGCGAGCTCACATAGAACGCCGAATTCAAGCAGGAGAGCACGGCCGTGAGGATGATCACGGTCATGATCTCGGGGGCCCAAGGCACGTGCATCGTATCGAGCGCGAGGGTGAACGGCGACTCGCCCGAGCGCACCGTGTCCCAGGGGGTCACCGATACGATGAAGAACACCGAGCCCACATAGAAGACCAGGATCCGCCAGATCACGGCCGCACCCATCCGCGCCACGGCGCGCCCGGGCTGCGCCGATTCCGCCGCTGCGATGGTGGTGATTTCCGCGCCGGTCATCGCGAAGAACACGGTGGGTACGGCGGCGAGCACCGCGATCCAGCCGTGCGGGGTGAAGCCCCCATGATCGACGAGATTCCCGAACGTGGATCCATGCGGGGCCGTCCAGCCGAAAGCGAAGGAGGCCGCGATCACGATGAACACGATAATGGCGGCCACCTTGATGGAGGCGAACCAGAACTCGAATTCGGCATAAGAGCGCGCCGACATGAGATTGACGCCGGTCATGACCGCCATCAATGCGAGCCCGATCTCGAGCGGGGAGAGAAAAGGCAGCCAGAGCTTGAGGATCTTCGCGCCGGCGATCGCCTCGACGGGAACGACGAGCACCCAGAAGTACCAGTAGAGCCAGCCTACGACGAACCCTGCTCCATCTCCCAAACCGGCGCGCGCAAACTCGGTGAACGATCGCACTTGGGGCAAAGCCGTCGCCATCTCTCCGAGCATGCGCATGACCATCAGAATGAGCAGGCCGCAGATCGCGTAGCTCAAGAAGCTCGCGGGTCCGCCCGCGATGATCGAGGTGCTGCTGCTCACGAAGAGGCCGGCCCCGATGATGCCGCCGACCGAGATCATCGTGAGGTGGCGACCTTTGAGGGATTTACTAAGCTCGTTCTTGCCCGGGGTCGCCGTCGTCGGATTCGTCTGCACCATTCGCTGACACCTTCGTGTTGAAACTACCCGGCCTAGACGTTCACGCGCGCATCGCCCAATCTGGGCACCGTATCGCTTCCCCAGAGCTGCCGCTCGCGAATCCACGGTAGCGGATAAGCCGGGTGGGGGCTATCGAATTCGCGCGCCAGGCGATGTGCGTCCCACATGGCCTGATTGAGCTGGACGGGCGCCTTGCAATCGCCGACCCGCAATATGTCCTTTATATCGTTTCCCGCCCACTCGGCCTCGCGCGTTTTGAGCTCCCGCCAGAGTCGATTCTCGGAATAGCGCGCGGTCACGAGTATCACCGCATCGACTTCGAGATCGAACTCGCCTTCGTTATCGCGCCGTGGCACGCGGCCCGAGCTCGGACTCAAGAGCTCCGGTCCGTACTTGTAGAGGTACGTGATGCGCGCCTTCCCGGGCTCGATGCGCTCGACCCAATGGTTGCAGTAGGTCTTGATACCCTTCTCGAACAGCATGCGCTTGTTGTTCGCCGACTCCATGGTGAAGACACCGTATTCCGCGACGTCGGATGCATCGCAAACATAGGTGACTTGCTTGCCCTGGTTGGCGAGCAATTCGGCCAGCGCGATGCCCATGAAGTGGCCGTCGCCGTCAAGGACGAGCGCGCTCTTGCCCGGCACCGCCTTGCCGCGCATCACCTGGGTAGGTGTGAGGACGTGCGGCAGCGAATCGTCGGCTCCCGGGATCGGACCGTAGTTCGCGCCGCGGCCGTCATTGCACCAGTGATAGCCGGTCGCGAGCACCACGCGGTCGGCGCCGTAGCGCAGCACCTCATCGGCCGTCATGGCGCCGACGCCTCGGTGCGTTTGCACCTGCTTCTTGAGCTTGCGCAATTGGTTCTCGCGATAGGCGATGACCCGCGCCCACTCGGCGAGGCGCGGAAGCGTTGCGATGAATCTCCAGTGCCCGCCGAGCTCAGTCTCGGCTTCGCGCAGGTGGACCGTGTAGCCGCGCTCGCCCAGCACGCGCGCGCATTCCATGCCCGCGGGACCCCCGCCAACCACGAGCACACTGCACGGGCTCTTGGCCGCGGTGAACTGCTCGGGATGCCAGCCGCGCCGGTACTCCTCGCCCACGGTCACATTCTGAGTGCACATGATCTGCCCGCCTTGCTGAAACTTGGACACACAGATGTTGCAGCCGATGCACTCGCGGATATCTTCCAAGCGGCCCTCGGAGATCTTGGTCGGAAGGAACGGGTCGGCGATCGAGGGGCGGGCGGCGCCGATGATGTCGAGCACGCCTGCGCGGATCAGGGCCACCATGTCATCGGGACTGGTCACGCGCCCGTTGCCGACCACCGGAATGTTCGCACCCAAAACGGACTTGCCCTGCTTGATGAAAGGAGTCATCCAGCCCGACTTGCGGTAGCGCGATGCGCCTGCGTCCTCGCCCCACTCCGCGTAGTCTCCGATCTTGAGCGCCACCAGATCCACCACGCCCTCGCGCCGCAACAGCTCGAGCACCCGCACGCCGTCCTCGTGCGCCTCGACGCCTTCGGGTCCGTGCAGGGTGTCCATCTCGAATCGCGTCGTGATCGCGCAGCGATCCCCGAGATTCCGCTTCAGAGCATGCAGCAGCTCGATGTAGAAGCGCGAGCGGTTTTCAAAACCGCCGCCGTAGCGGTCGGTGCGCCGATTGAAGCGCGGTTCCAGGAACTGCATCGGCAGGGTGTCGTCGCCCGCGGAGACCTCGAGCAGATCGAACCCGGCCTGCTCGGCGCGCTTGCCGGCCTCGACGTACATGTTGATGACGCTCTTGATGTCCGACTCGTCCATCTCGCAGCCGTATATCGAGCGCGTCGCGAACAGCGGGGAGAGCCATTGGCTGGGACTGCGTCCGGTCTCGCGCGACTCGAGGCCCGGGGCGTTGCCCCCGCTGTACCAGAGCTGGATGCCGGCGAGACTCTTGTGCCGATGCGCGATCTCGCACATGTAGCCGAGGTTCTGCACGTCGCCCTGATCCCAGATGCGCGCGGACGTGAACGGGTACTCGTCGGACTCCGGATGAATGGAGCAAAACTCCGTGAACACGACCCCCCAGCCTCCCTCGGCCTTCATGCCGCGGAAGTGCGCTTGTGAGCCGGGCCGCTCCGAGCCCGGGCCTGCGCAATGCGATGTTTGCCAGAACCGGTTGCGCATCTCTTTGGGGCCGATCTTCACCGCTTCGAACAGCACATCATGCTTTGGATCTCGAGCCATGGCTTATCCCCTATACTCGGTGCCGCGGGGCGCGGACCCGCTTAAGGCGGCGGAGTGCGCCGAGATGAGCTTTGCGAAAAAAGTAGTGTTGGTGACCGGATCGACCAGCGGGATCGGCGAGGCGTGCGCGCGCGTGTTCGCCGAGTCGGGCGCCGCGGTGATGGTAAGCGGCCGCGACCGCGACCGCGGCCAGCGAGTGGTCGCCGCCATCGAGGCCGCGGGTGGTCGCGCGCAGTTCCTCCCCGCGGATCTGCGCGCCGAGGGCGCGTGCGAGCGTCTCATCGGCGATACCGTCGAGCGGCTCGGTGGACTCCACGTGCTGGTGAACAATGCGGGTGTTCTGTACACGGCCAGCGCACCGGATACCTCGGACGCGCAGTGGCTCGACACGATGGCGGTCAACGTCAACGCGCTGTTCTATCTGAGCCGCGCGGCGGTCAGGCACATGAAGTCCTCAGGTGGTGGGGTCATCGTGAACGTGGCTTCGGAATGGGGGCTCAACGGGGAGCCCAGGCACGTGGCCTACTGCGCGAGCAAGGGCGCGGTCATCCAGATCACCCGCTGCATGGCGCTCGATCACGCCGCCGACAACATCCGGGTGAACTCGGTGTGCCCGGGCGAGATCCACACGCGCATGGTGGACGAGATCCTGGCGACCCGTGGAGGCGAGGCCGCGGCAAACTTGCGCGGGCTCGCGGCCGGGATCCCCATGCGGCGCTTGGCACAGCCCGTGGAGGTCGCGCGTTGCGTGCATTTCCTGGCCTCGGACCATGCGAGCTATGTCACCGGCACTAACTTAAGCGTCGATGGGGGCAACGACGCCACTGCCGGTCCCTACCCCTAACCGGTGTGCATCGCCCGCGGGTGCGTTGCCGCGCTCGTAGGGCCGGGCGAGAATCATGTACACGCCTCCCAGCACGACGATTCCGAACGTCGTCGCGAGCATTCCGTAGGCGACGTACCAGGGGTCGCCGGGCGCCGAGCGCGGCCAGAGGATGTTGGTGATGGCGCCGATCCCGAACACGAGCGCGAGCAGGTTCACTATCCAGCCCCAACCTTGGAGCTTGAAGGGGCCCGCCGGCCTCCAGCCCTGCGCTCGCGCCAGCAGGGCTGCTAGCACGATCATCTGGAAGGCGATGTAAATGCCCACCGAGGCGAAGCTGATGATGGTGGCGATTGCATTCTGGAGCCCGAGCGCGGAAAGCGCGATCAACGCCGGGATCGCGCCCATGGTCCAGAGGGCGTTCGAGGGGACGTGATGACCCGGCGACATACGGCTGAAGAAGGCGCTCGCGAAGATCATCTGATCGCGCGCATACGCGTAAATCAGGCGGCTCGCCGCCGCCTGTAAGCTGAGCAGGCAGGAGATGAAAGAGATCAGCACCACCGCGATCACGGCGCGAAAGCCGAGCTCGCCCATCGACGCCTTGAGCAGCGTCACGATGGGATCGGTGTCCTTGCCCGACATCACCGCGCCGATATCGGAGATCGAGAGCACGAACGCAAGACACACCCAGATGGCGGCCGCGCCGCCGATGTAGATGGTCATGCGCATGGCTTTGGGTATCATGCGGCTCGGATCGGGCGTCTCCTCCGCGACGTCGCCACAGGCCTCGAAGCCGTAGTAGCAGAACATCGCGGCGAGCGAGGAGGCGAGAAACGCAGGCCAGTACGGCCCGCCCTTGGTGTCCACGAAGCTCGTGTTCAAGAGAACGCTGAGCGGTTGATGACGGGCGAAGAGGAGGAGGTAGCCTCCCACCACGAGCGCACCGACCAGCTCGCAGATGAATCCGAACATCGCGACGCGCGCGAGCAGCCGCGTGCCGCTCAAGTTGAGGGCCGTGCTGAGCGCGATCAGCGTGAGGGCGATCGCCGTGGTCGCCACCGGCGTCGTCTGCAAGCCGAAGAGCTGCGCGAGGAACGGTGCGATGCCGGTGGCGACGCCCGCCAACGTGCAACAAAGCGACCAGCCGTAAATCCACCCGGCCATCCAGGCCCAGCGCTTGCCCATCAAGCGCCTCGCCCAGGGGTACAGGCCGCCTGAAATGGGGAACTGCGAGACGATCTCGCCGAAGACGAGGCACACCATGAGCTGCCCGAGCCCGACCAGGATGTAGTTCCACCACATCGGCGGACCCCCCGCGAGGAACGCGGTGGCGAAGATGGTGTAAACCCCGACGACCGGCGAGAGATAGGTGAACCCCAGGGAAAAGTTCTCCCACTTCGACATGGTACGGTCGAAGTGGGAGACATACCCCAGGGCTTTGAGCTGCTCGGCATCCCGATCGATGCCCTTACCGGGATCAGCGGTCATTCGGTTTGTGTTTCTTAGAACTTCGTTTCGAACCCGAGCCCGATGGTGCGCGGCTGGTTGGTGGAAACGCGCGTGATCGTGGGCTGCTGCCAGGCGAATACCGTATTGTCGATGGTGAGCCCGGCATGCTTGTTGGTGAGGTTGGTGCCGAACACGGACGCTATCCACCGCTCCTTGCCGAGGCCGAGCCTGAAGTCCATGAGGCCGTACGATCCCAAGGTCTCGGCGTAATAAGCGGTGTCATAAACCGGGCCGACGTAGGATTCTGCGACCCGACCCGTGAACTTGTACTCGGCGGTCACCATCGTTTCATAGCTCACGGCCAGGTTGCCCGTGTATTTCGGAATGCTGGTCACACGGGTGCCGGCAAAGACCGGAAGTCCCGGCGTGTCTTTCGGAGCGCTGATGTAGGCCTGGGTGTAGGCGCCGGTGAGATCGACCGTGATGGCATCGGTGACTTTCGCCGCCATTTCGAGCTCCGGACCGTAGGTCTTGGCATCGCCCACGTTGGTATTGTAGGGATAGCCGCAGGAGAGCACGACCAACTGCTGGATGTTGTGCCATTTGACGTAGTAAACGTCCGCATTGACCGTGAAGCGCCGATCCGCGAACCGCGACTTCTCGCCCACTTCAAGACTCCAGATGTCGTCCGGCGCGTAGTAAGAGGGCTGGCTCGTAAGGTAGCTGGGTCCGGTGCCCGCGCCGCAATAATAAAAAGCGCCCTGGCTGAACGGAACCAGCGGGATCGGCAGATTGACGCCGCCGGGGCGGGATCCCTTGGAGAGTGTGCTGTAAACCGTAAGATCGGGGGTGGGCTCGTAGGAGAGGTTCACCTTCGGCAAAAGACTGGTGTTTGTTCCGGATGCGCTGTCGATCGTTGGTGTGGCATCTCCCGATGCCGTGCCGAGACCGCGCTGATTGGCCATGTTGCTAATGTCGAATTTGTAGAAGCGCAGGCCAGCCGTGAGCTTCAGGGTGGGCGTCAGCTTGTAGCTCGCCTCGCCGAAGATCGCTTTCTGCTTGAGGATGTTCGGATTATTGTCGTTGAACATGATGCCATCGGGATTCGCTCCCGTCAGGGGCGGCGCGTAGAGGTAGGTGGTACCCGCCGCGCAGTGACCGCCCAAGTTGGGATAGCCTCCCGCCCCCGGCAATGAACAGACAGGCGTCGTCACAAACCCGACGCTCTGATTCTTCGTGATGTAGCCCGAGTGCAGATTTGAATAGTACAGGCCGCCCACCCACTGCAAGTCACCATCACCCCGCGACGTGAGGCGCAGTTCCTGCGCAAGCTGCCATGTCGTATCGTTATCCTCGTAGAGGTTCGGGACGAATTCCGTGTAGTTGAATATGTTCTGTAGGGCTTCGGTCGAATCCGTCGATTGATATACATCGCGTTTCCAATAGGACGATGCCGAGGTCAGGTTCGCGAACGACATGTCGTAGCTCACCTTCAGACTCCACAGATGAAAGGAGTCGTAGTACGGCTCTTGGATGTTGTAAGGCTGATAGATCGCCTCGTTGTTCGGCGGTGCCTGAAAGTTGTTGTAGCCGTCGGCATCGATGCGCTGGTACATGAAGTTGCCGGTGATGGAAAGATTATCGGCGGGTTGGACCAGCAATGACGCGCGCGAAGAAATGAAGCGCTCGATGTTCGAGTTCGCGTGATCCTGGGCTATCGGCGCGGCTTCAACATCGCCGCGAGTACAGTAGTAAACGCCGCAATTGCCATAGTTCGTTGGGAACGGAAATTGACCAGGCGCAATCACGTAGCGGTGGATAAAGCCGCTGATGTACTTATCCGTGGTGACGAAGCGCAGCGCCGCGATGTCGCCGATTGGAAAATTGAGCATCAAGCTGCCGTGGCCGTTAGTGCTGCCGCCGGTGGTCTGGGAAGCGTCCGCTTCGGCCGACCCCAACAAGTTATGAAGCTCGGGCGGATTGGTAACCAGCTTGATCGTGCCGCCCATCGACCCTGCACCGTACAGCGTTCCCTGAGGTCCACGCAGCACCTCGGTGCGGTTGAGATCATAGAGGTCGGCATCGATGACCGTGCGGCCGTTCAGCGCCACTGCGGACGCCGACAAGGGCGTCTCATCCAAATAGAAACCTACCGTGGCCACGGAACCGCCGGAGGAGGCCAAGCCGCGCATTTCATACTCGGTCTGGCCCGGACCCGCCGTGCGCAGCGATATGCCGGGGATGGCTCCGACGAGGTCCTGTATCGATTCGATGTTCTCCTGGGCGAGATCGCTCGAGCTCAAAGCCGTCATCGCGATCGGAGTCGCCTGCACGGTCGATTCGCGCTTCTCGGCCGTGACGATGATCTCTTCCAGTTCACCGCCTTTCGCCGGAGCTTCGCCCGGGGCTGCGGGGCCGGCGGCGGCCGGGTCCGCCATGGCGGACCCGCTCAGCATGACGGCCGCGATCAGTGCGGCGCTCACAGAGGCGAGCAGTGGATTTGGACACATGATTGCGACCGCTTTCGCGGCGCACGACTTTCTATTCATTCGCTTTGTTCTCCCTCAAGAACTACCCGATCGGCGCACGCTTACAGAGAGCTTGCGTCTCGCGCCGCGCTGCTTCATCCCGCGGTGCGATCAGGATCCCCTTGTGATCCCCACCCTCAATTCGTAACATAGCACTTACTGCCAAGCAAGGTTTTTGCGCAACAGTTACCTGTCGCAGAAGGCGGCTGGTTTGCTTGAGTTGCCCGATTGTGTGACGAAGCTGCAACAATGGGCGATAGTGGGTGAGGATTCGCACGATTGCGGGGCGCCCGCAGCAACCCATGCGCAGGAACCGGGCATCTGATACACGATTCCAGACGTTTGACGCTGGCCGCCGTACTCTTGAGCAGCCTGGGCGTCGGATTGACCTTCGGCTTTCAGCCGCCGCTCATCGCGCTGGTCCTCTCGAGAGCCGGCAACTCGAGCGCCGCCATCGGCGCGGTGACCGCGGCGAGTCTCGTCGCCATCATCCTGCTCGGACCCATCTACCCGCACATCATCGCGCGCCTGGGGCTGAAACGGAGCGTGGTCGCGGGAATCGTCGGCGCCGCGCTCATCCTGCCGTGCATGCTGCTCACGCAGAGCCTTCCCGTCTGGTTCGGCTTGAGATTCTTCACCGGTTGCGCCCTCGGGTTGAGCTGGATTGCGAGCGAGATCTGGCTCAACACGGTGAGCGGAAACGACGCGCGCGGCACGGTCATGGGCGTCTACGGCACGGTATTCTCCATCGGGATCGTGGCGGGACCCTCGCTGCTCGAATTCACCGGCACGCGCGGGTGGCAGCCGTTCGCGGCCGGCGCAGTGGGCTTGATCGTGACCCTGGTGCCGCTCGCGCTGCTTCCCAACTCCTCGAGCGGTTCCGAAGGCTTCGCCTCGCTGCGCAAGCTATCGGCCGCGATCACGGCCGCGCCGCTGGTCATGCTCGCAGCCTGGGTGGCAGGCTTGGTGGAGTCGGCGGATTTGACCTTGCTGCCGCTGTTCGGAATGCGCGCGGGGTTCGGAGAGCAGACTGCGTTGCTCATGCTCGCGGTGTTCATGGCGGGCAATGTGGTCCTGCAAGTGCCGATCGGCTTGCTGGCCGACCGCTTCGGACGGCGGCGCTTGCTCGGGATCTGTGCGCTCTCGAGCGCTCTGGGGCCGCTCCTGCTGCAGCCGTTCTTCGCGACGCCGGTGCTGCTCTGGCCTTTGCTCTTTCTGTGGGGCGGGACGCTTTACGCCTTTTACAGTCAAGGTGTTGCTCTCCTCGGCGCGGAATTTCCCGCCGCCGATCTGCCGACGGCGAATACGGTATTTGTTATGGTGTACTGCCTGGGGGGCGTCATCGGCCCGAGCGCCGGCGGCTTCGCGCTCGATCGTTGGCCGCATTGGGGGTTGCCCGTGCTGCTCTGCGCGGCGCCGCTCATTCTCCTGGCGGGATTTAAGTTGCCGGCTCGATCCGCCGGCCAAGGTAACTGGGGCTGCGCGCGATGATGGTAGGACGATGATCTCGGCACGTTTGCAAACCCTGATCGCAGGGCGCCGGCGGGGTCACGCGCTGGCGCGCGAGTTCTATACGGATCCCGCCATCTTCGAGGCTGACATCGAGCGCATGCTGCTCAAGCATTGGTTCTGCGCCGGCCACGAAAGCAGCATCGCGCGGAGCGGCGATTACTTGGTCGTCGACCTCGGCGCCGAGTCGGTCATCCTGATGCGCACGACCGCAGGGGACATACGGGCTCTCCTCAACGTCTGCCGACATCGCGGCTCGCGGCTTCTGGGCGAGCGTTGCGGGCATGTGGCCTCCGGCAGACTCACCTGTCCGTACCACGCATGGAGTTACGGCCTCGATGGACAGCTACTCGCGGCGCGCCAAATGCCGGCCTCGTTCCGGTCCGCCGATATGGCCCTCAAGGCGTTGCCGGTGCGGATCGTCGAGGGACTGATCTTCACGACCTTCGCCGCCCGGCCGCTCGACTTCGCGGCGGCCGCGGAGGCGTTGCGGCGCTCTGCGGGTGTCTACGGCTGGGGCCGCGCCAAGGTGGCTCATCGGGAACTGTACTCGATCGCCGCCAATTGGAAGCTCGCGGTCGAGAACTACATGGAGTGCTATCACTGCCAACCCGCGCATCCTGAATTCTCCCGGCGCCATGTCTATGCGCGGCCCACGGAGCAGCGCGAGGAGCTCGAGCGGGCGGGGCAGCGGCGCGCGGAGGCACTCGGTGTCGCGGTACCCACGATAGACCGCTACGGCTGCGCGGCGGCTCCGGGCGAGGAGTCGGCCGATGTCATGCCGAGCGCGCTCTTCGAGGGGTTCTCGAGCGCGACGCCCGACGGACGCCCCAGCCGGCGGTTGATGGGATCTTTTGCGGCATCCGACGGCAACTCCACCTACTTCGACATCGGTCCGCTGAGCGATTTTCTGGCATATCCCGATCATGGCGTGGTCTATCGCTTCATTCCGCGCAGTGTGAATCACACCGAGATGGAGCTGATCTGGCTGGTCGATGCCGACGCGGTGGAAGGCGAGGATTACGATCTCGAGCAGCTCACCTGGCTATGGCGCATCACCAGTCTCGAGGACAAGAAAATCGTCGAGATGAACCAGGCGGGCATCAACTCGCGTTACTTCGAGCCGGGTCCCTACTCGATGCAGGAGACCCACGCGGATCGCTTCGTCGAGTGGTATCTGGCGGAGCTCGCGATCGAAAAACATCCTTGACGAATCCGCGACGCCGGCATCGTCAGCCCACGGCGGTGCGCTTTTTCTTCTCCGGGTCGTCGAACGGCAGCGTATGGGCGATAGCCTGCGCCTTGACGTTCTTGCCGCGAACCTCAAGCTTCGTGCCGTGGACCGCAACGGGCAGGTCGAGGCGCGCGATCGCCATCGATTTGCCCGTCAGGCTCGAGAACATCGCGCAGGTGATGACGCCGACCTTCTTGTCCCCGGAGTAAACCGCATCGCCCATGTCCGCGGCCTTGTTGCCGTCGATCAACAGTCCGAAGATCTTGAAGCGCTCCTTGCCTTGGAGCCGCGCGTGCGCATCCGCACCGCGAAAGTCGTTCTTGCCCGGGCTGACGGTGAACTCGAGTCCCAACTCCCAGAGGCTGTCGCCCGGCTTGTCGTGCTCGAAGGGATACATCTGGGACATGTCGTACGGGTAGAACAGGAGGTAGCTCTCGACCCGCAGCCAGTCGAGCGTGGTGAAGCACGCGGGCATGATTCCCATCGGCTTGCCCTCGGCAAGGATGGTGTCCCAGATGTGCGGGGCGTCCTCGCCCTTGCAGAAGATCTCATAACCTCGTTCGCCGGTGTAACCGGTACGCGAAATGGTCACCGGGCGCTTGAACAGCGTTGCCGGCATGTGATTGAAATAAGCCAGATTGCGAATTCCCGGCACGTGCTTGGAGAGGAACTCAACGGCGAGCGGGCCCTGCAGCGAAAGATCGTGCAGATCGTCGTCGACTATCATGACGGCGTTGCGGCCGGTGACGTACGCGGTGAGGGTCTCGTGACCTGCCCCGCTGCCATGCACGACCATCCAGGAATTGGGACCGGTGCGGTAGAGCACGCAGTCCTCGATGAAGTGGCCATCCTCGTTCAGCATGCAGGCATAGCGGCACTGACCGGGAAAAATCTTCGACACGTCGCGCGTCGTGGCGTAGTTCAAGATCGCGGACGCATGCGGGCCCGTGAGGTGCAGTTTCTTGAGACCCGAGACATCCATCAGGGCTGCCTTGGTGCGGATCGCGACGTGATCCAGGGCGACGTCCTTCGCGTACGTCCATGCCGTGCCCATGCCGTTCCAGTCCTCGAGCTTCGACCCGAGGGCGCGGTGCCGATCCGCGAGTACCGTGTGTCGCCAAGTGAGTGCCATACCTTGTCTCCAGAGGTTGCTTGCCGGTCTTCGCTCGGGGCGCGGAGAGCCTAGTACACCGCGAGGTGATGCGTGATCGCGACCACGGCGATGCCCGCGGCGAGAACCACGTAAGGCCAGATTCCGGCACGGTGGACCATGCGCTCCCCGCCGACCATCTCGAGATCGCTGGCCATCTCCGGCGGGAAGACCCCTTTGTCCTGAACGTAATGGCGATAGAAGAACACCGGGATGATGAGCGCAGCGAACAAGAGGCCGATCAGGAGCGTGCCCGCCCCGTAGGAATCGGCGCCGAATCCCATGAAGGCGAGATTCGCGAAGGAAAGCACGGTGCCCGCCGCGAGGATCCACGTGGGCGCCCGCCAGGGCCGCTCCTGACGCGGACGGTCCATCCGATGGATCCAGCCGGCGTTCAAGGTGAGGAAGTTGTAAATCAAGTAACCGATGTTGGCCGCGCCGATGACGAACACGATATCGGACAGCAGCAGCAGCGCGAGATTGAATCCTAAGTTGGTCAGCATGGCGTTGGTGGGCGCGCCGCGCGAGTTGACCTTGGCGAGGTACTTAGGCAGCCAGCCGTCGAGCGATGCCTGATAGAGCGTGCGCGAGGAGCCCGCCATGGACGTCATGAGGGACAGTACCAGCGCCAGGATCAGCATGATGACCACGATCGACCCCACCAAACGACCGGCGTGCACCATCTTCGCCATCACCGCGGCGACCCCGGTGCCCGAATAGATGTCGGGCGCCAGCATGCCGCCGTACTCGGCCGGCGCGGTCACGTGTCCGGCGGCATCGAGCACCGCGGGATGGAGCAGCGTTCCCATACCGAGGAATCCCTGGAAGGCGAATGGCACGAGCGAATACACCACCACGCACAAGAGTCCGGAATAGAAAATCGCCTTGAAGGTGTCGGTCTTCGGGTTCTTGAATTCGCCGGTGTAGCACACCGCGGTCTCGAACCCGTAGGTCGACCAGGCGGCCAGGAACATGCCGGCGGCGAACAGGGTGACACCCGCCATGTTCCAGGAGCCGACGCCGACGAGGCCCGCGGCGTCGCGCGCAAGGGGCGCCAAGGGGAACAGATTGTCCTTGACGATGTCGCCGGTGAGGATCGGGACGATGCCGATGAGGAGCAGCGGGATCATCGCGGAGATGCCGAGGATCTTGGTCGTGTTCGCCGATCGCAAGATCCCTCCGTCCTGGATGAACTTGACCGCGAGCAGAATGAGCGCCCCCAGGACGAAGGTCGAGTTGACGCGCAGACTCAACCCTTGCTTGATGAAGGACAGGTCGAGGAGCGTCCACTGCCAGCTGTTCACCAGCGAGTCGGGTGCGAACAGGGCGGTCAAAATGTAGCCGGCCGCGAGCGCGGAGCCGGTGGCCTGCACCGGCGACCAGGCGAACCAGTTGCACCACACGGAAATGGGTGCGATCAGCTTGCCGTAACGTACCCAGGCGATCGCCCCGTAAATCGAGGTGCCGCCGGCCTTGTTCGGGAAGAGCCCGGCGATCTCGGCATAGGTGAAGGACTGAATGAACCCCATGGCGATCGAGGCGATCCAGATGACCCACGAGAGCTTCCCCACCGTCGCCGCCACGCCGCCGATGGAGAACAGCACGAGCGGAGGCACGCCGCTCGCCACCCAGAAAGCGCCGGTCCAGTCGATGCCGCGCTCGAGCCCCGCGCCCTTGGCCTCCGCGGCCGCCTCAGCCGCAGTGGAGCTCATGCCGCGTCCTTGGTTCGCACCGCTTCAAAAGCACCGTCGCAATTCTTCCGAGATCTCAAAGATATCTCCCACGATTCCATATTTCGCGACCCCGAATATCGATGCCTCGGCATCACTGTTCACTGCGACGATGGTCGCCACGTGTTTCATCCCCGCAAGATGCTGAATGGCGCCGGAAACACCCATGGCGATGTAGAGCTTGCATGCGCTTGCCGTCTTGCCGGATTGTCCGACCTGGCGGCTCTTCGGGAGCCATCCGGCATCCGCGATCGGCCGTGAACAGCCGAGCGTGGCGCCGATTGCGTCGGCGAGCTCCTTGAATTGCGCAACCTTGGCCTCCTCGCCGATGCCGCGGCCGATGGTCAATATGAATTCGGCCGCGGTCATATCGACATCGTCCGTCGCCGCGAGCTCGACGAACTCGCGTCCCGTCGAGCGGCTCGATACGGGCGGCGCGGAAAATTCGGTGACCAGCGGCGAGCCTCGCTGTTCGGGCGGCTTGAACACGTTGCCGCGGAGGGCAAGCAGCACCGTGGTGCGTCCGGGGAAATCGACCTCGACGTTGACCTTCTGGCCATAGCCGCCGCGGGTCGCGACCAGCTCGCCGTCCTGACGCTCCACCTTGAATACGTCGGTGGCGAATCCGAGCCCGAGCTTGGCCGCGAGCGCCGCCGCAAAGCCGAAGGAGTCGACGCTGTGCGCGACGAGAACGACGTCCGGCTTGCGCTCGGCGATCAAGGCGCTTACCGCCGACTCGAACGTATCGGGATCGAACTCAGAGGCCGCTACCTTGACCGCGACGATCTCATCGACGCCGGCAAGCTTCAGCGGCTCGATCAGCGTGCCGGGGGAGGGGGCTAGCAGGGCAACGGCCACGCTATCGCCGTCGCGGCGCAGGCTCTCTGCGGCGCCGATGAGCTCGAGGGACACGGGTCGCAGCTCGCCGCGACGCTGTTCGGCAATCACCAAAACGCCGCTCACGCTGCATCTCCCTTGAATTCGCGGATGATCTGTGCGAGGCGCTGGGCTTGCTGTGCCGGGTCACCCTCGATGAGCTCTGCGCGGCTCTTGTCGGGAATGTACATGCGCCGCACGCGCGAGTGAGAGCCGCTCGCGCCGACGTCTCCTTTGCCGAGCGAGAGGTCGCTCAGCGTTTTGACCTCGATCGGCTTTGCCGCCGCCTGCTTGATGCTCCGCAACGAGGCGTAGCGCGGCGTGTTGATGCCGAGCTGAATGGTCAAGACGGCCGGGCATTGAATCTCGACCTCGTGCAGCAAGCCGCCTTCGAGCTCGCGCCGAAACACGGCGCTCTTCGATCCGGGTGAATAGTCGAGCGCGCTCACCACGGCGGCATGCGGCCAACCGAGAAGCGCTCCGGTCGCGATGCCGGTGGATGCAAACGAGTGATCCGAGGACTGTACGCCCGCGAACACCAGGTCGACCGATTCGGCTTTGGCGACGGCCGCAAGGATGCGGGCGATCGCGATCGAGTCGGAGCCTTGTGCGCTCTCGTCCCAGACCCGCAGCGCGCGGTCGGCGCCCTTGGCCAGGCATTTCCGCAACGCCTCGTCGGCGCTCTCCGGGGCGACCGTCACAGCGATCACCTCGACGGCTTGCGCGGAGGCCTCCTTGATCTTCACCGCTTCCTCGAGCGAGAAGTCGTCCCATTCATTGAGGTCCCGGATCAGGAAATCCTCGCTCACGTCGCGCCCGTCCTCGCCGATCTCGAAATCCTCGTCGAGCGCCGCGACTTGCTTGACGGCGACCATGATCTTCATGCGAGCGCCGCCTCGGCACGCGGCGCGGGCACCGCCTCGCGGATCAACTCGATCAACTCTTTCACCACGAATTTCCCCTCATTGCCGGTGGTCTTGAGCGCATCCTCGAACATCGTCAGGTCCTTCGGGCAGCTCACCACGTAGACCTCGAGGCCCGGAATCGCCGCGGCTTCGCGGATACGATTCTGGGCCGGCTTCTCCGTCCCCACAGGGTCCGGGATCCAGATTCTGCCGCCGCCTGCGCCGCAGCAGAACGAATTGTCGCGGCATCGGCCCATCTCGACGAGCTCGCAGCCTAGCAGCTTCAAAAGCTCCCGCGGTGCCTCATACCCCTTGTTGAAGCGCCCGAGATGACAGGGGTCATGAAAGGTCGCGCGCCGCTTGACGGGCTGTTCGACCTTGAGCTTGCCCGCGGCGAACAGCTGCTTCAAGAAGCTCGTGTAGTGCTGGATCTCATACTTGCCGCCGAAATCCGGGTACTCGTTGCGAATCGTGTTGTACGAGTGCGGGTCGGTGGTGACGATGGTCTTGAACGACGCGCCCTCGAGCGCGGCGATGTTCGCGCCCGCGAGCACCTCATAGAGCCCCTCCTCGCCGACCCGGCGCACATCGTTTCCCGCATTCGACTCGCCGTCGTAGAGGATGCCGAAGTCGACCCCTGCCTCGTGCAGGAGAGTCGCGAAGGTCTGTGTCACCTTCTGGTTGCGCGGGTCGAAAGAGGCATAGTCGCCCACGAACCACAACACCTCCACCGGCTCCTTGCGCGCATCCTTGATCTTGAACGGCAGCGACTTGCTCCAAGCGCCGCGCTTGCGCTTCGACTCGCCGAAGGAATTGCCGGTCTTATGAATGGTCTGCAGCGTCTTGGTGAGGATGGGATCCATGGCGCCGTCCTCCACGAGCTTGCGCCGCATCTGCACGATGATCGGTACGTGCTCGACCGCCACCGGACAGATCTCGACGCAGGCCATGCAAGTGCGGCACGACCACAGCGTCTCCTGCGCGACCTGCCCCGAGGACTTGCCGTGCACGTCGAGCTCGGCGGCTTCGGGGAGCTTGCCCGACTGGAGGCTCGCGTTCGCGAATTCACGCAAGGACAGGATCACATCGCGCGGCGACAGCGGAGCCCCGACGGCGCGCGCGGGGCACGCCTCGTGACAGCGCCCGCATTTCGTGCAGGCATCGAGATTCAGGAGCTGTTTCCAGTTGAAGTCCGTGATCTTCGCGACGCCGGGCGCCGCTTGATTCTCGGGAACGCGCGGCAAGCGCTGCGCGGCGAGCGGATCGCGCACCATGAGCGACGCGGCGGCCGTGAAGATGTGCTTCACCTTGGTGAACGGGATGAGCGCGATGAATACGAGCGCGAGGATGCCATGGAACCACCAGAGCGAAAGGCGCAGCACGCCGCCGCCGTGTGCATCGAGGCCGAGCCTCTGGAGGCCCTCGGCGATGAGCGCCCCGACAGGCGACCACCAGCGCGTATCCCAGACGTCCGGCCGTGCCTCGAGCCACACCAGTCGGGCGGCTTCGAGCAAGTAGCCGGTCGCGCCGATCACCACCAGCGTCCACAAGAATGCCCAGTCTTCGCGGCGGTATTGTGGACGCTCGAAATCCGCGTCGCCCGCCGCACGGTCCGGCCGCGCGTAGTCGAGTTTCGGAGGCTTGAGCCAGCCGCGCCGGTACATCATGTAGAGCAGCCCCGCGAGCATCGCGATGCCGGCGATGTCGAGCACCAGCGAGAAAATGAGATAGAACTCGCCGTGCCAGAAGCGGATGCCGAACAGAGGCTCGAGGATGTCGTATTGCAGCGTGATCGTCGCGGTGCCGAGGAACAGAAGCACAAAGCCATAGAAGATCAACCGGTGCGCCCCGCCCGCGGCCGCATCGCGCCGCGCGACGGTACGCTGATCGAGCACCTTCACCGTCATGTCGAGCAGGCGCGAGTAGATGCTGCCCTCGAGCTTGAGCGCCGCGCCGCGCCGGTACTTGCGGATCTGCACGTAGACGCCGTACAGGAACACTGCGATCGCGGTGTAGCCGAGTACGTAAAAAAGCCGCACTTCGACCGTCGGGAACGCCTCGAATAGTATCCGAGTGACAGCGTCAGTGCGGCTCACGTTCTCGGCTCACTCGAGGGCGAGTCTTTAGGTCTTATACTCGATCTCGAATTTGCCGCCCGGCATGTGCGGGGTGCCCCAAACCGCGACCTCGCGCCGGTAAGGCAGCGGCAGCTGCGCGTTCGGCTCCTCGATCTCGCGCGCGAGCCGGTGACCCGAAAAGGTCGCATCCGCGATGAGGCGCGGCGCCTCCGCGTCGCCGATGAGATAGACGTTCTTCACGCCATTCTTGTCCCACTCGCCGTGACTAGCTTTGAGCTCGCGATAGAGGCTGTCGTTCGAGTGCCGGCCGGTGACCAGCACGAGCGAATCGAAATCCACCCAGCGGTGGGTCTTGTTCGGTTCACGCGGGATGTGCCCCGCTCCCCGGTAGGTGCGCTTCGACCCGTCGCCCCAGATGTCGTAGACCTGGAGCCGGCCCTTCTCGATCTTGCTGGCGAACGCGTTGTGCGTCTCGTGGATGTGCAGCTCATGCAAGCGGCGCATCATGTTCGGATACTCGAGCGTGAAGTGCATGTAGTTGGCGAGATGCACGCCGGTGACGATGGTCACTTCGTGGCCCGCCAACTTGAGCTTCTCCGCAAGGCTCGGCGCCATGAAATAGGTGTCCGCGTTCAGGATCACCACGCGCTTACCGATCGGCTTCTTGCCCTCGATCACTTGTTCCGGAGTGAGCTGATCGGGCTGTGAAGCGTCCGCGCCCGGAATCGGATCATGCGTCAGGCAATTGACCCCATCCTCGTTCCACGAGGAGCCGGTGGCGATGACGATCTTCTCAGCGCCGTAGGCGAGGGCAGCCTCGGCCGTCATCGGCTTCTGCCCGAGTGCGACCTGCGCTTGCTTGTTCTTCTTGACCAGCTTGCCGATTTGCAGCTCGCGGTAGTCGCGGTGATAACCCCACTCGCCGAGACCGGGTAAAGCGGCGACCGAATTGACGTGTCCGCCGATCTTGGCGGCGGTGTCATACAGGTGCACCGTGTAACCGCGCTCGAGCAGCACGCGCGCGCACTCGGCCCCCGAGGGCCCGGCGCCGACCACCAGCACGGTATCGTCCGAGCCGCGCTTAGGAAACTTCTCCGGATGCCAGCCGCGGCGGTATTCCTCGCCGGCAGTGGCGTTCTGCGTGCAGATCATCGGCGGGCCGCCGATCTCCCAGCGCGAGATGCAGACGTTGCAGCCGATGCAAACGCGAATGTCGTCATAACGGCCCTCCTCGATCTTCTTCGGCAGCCAAGGATCGGAGATCGACGGGCGCGCTGCACCGATGATGTCCGCGATGCCCTTGGTCACGATCTCGGTCATCTTTTCGGGATCGGTGAAGCGGCCGACGCCGAGTACCGGCTTTTTCGCCACTTGCTTGACGAAGCGCGTCCAGGGCACCTGATGCCCCTGTTGGTAGAACCGCGACGGTCCCGCGTCCTCGCCCCACTCGGCGATGTCGCCGACGTCGACGTCCCAAAGGTCGACCAGCGGATCGGCGAGCCCGATGAATTTCATGCCATCGCGCTCGATCTCGACGCCGGAGTCGCCGTACAAGGTGTCGACCGCGAAGCGGGTGGCGATGGAGCAGTCGTTTCCGACCGCACGGCGCACTTTCTCCAAACTCTCGAGCCAAAATCGCGCCCGGTTCTCCAGCGTCCCGCCGTATTTGTCCTTGCGCTTATTGTAGTAAGGAGAGAGAAATTGCACCGGCAAGTACGAATGCGCCCCGTACACATACACTATGTCAAAACCCGCATCGCGCGAGCGCAGCGCCGCATCCACGTAGTACTGCTGCACGCTCGCGATGTCATCGAGGTCCATCTCCTTGCAGTACGTCAAGGTCTCGAACTCCGAGGCGTACTGACTCGGCCCGCGCGGCGTCGCGCGCGACTCCATGTTCGGCGCATGCGAGGCCCCGTACCACAGCTCCACCCCGGCGAGCGCCCCGAACTTATGGATGTGGTCGGTCATCGCGCGCAAGTTGTGCACGTCCCCCGCATCCCAGATGCGCGCCGAGAGCCGGTGCGTGTCATCGGACTCCGGATGAATCGAACAATACTCGGTATTGATCCCCGCCCAGCCCCCTTCGGCCTTGAGCGAGCGGTGGGCCGCCTGAAATCCGGGCCGGTCCGAGCCCGCCCCTATGCAATGCGGCACCTGGTAGAACCGATTGCGCAACGTCTTCGGTCCGATCTTGATCGGCTGAAATAGAATGTCGTGTCTCGGATCGCGCGCCATACTCGGGCCCCTCTTCCAGCTGTGCGGTGTCTCGACATTGTCTCGCGAGGGGCCGAGCCCCCGCATTATCTCGCGAGGGGCCAAGCCCCCCCGCGCGCGGCAAAACATCATATTCGCCTATACGCTCTACTGGCTAGCCCCCTATTATCGGAGTGCAAACCACCTGCGCCCAACACGGTCGGCTCATTGCCGTTTCCGATCAATCGAGCGGACCACCTGCGCCCAGCGTCTCTCGACAGCTTGCCGATGCCTCCGAATGTCTATAAAAGGGCAGTGCCGCGGTGAACAACGACAGCGATCGAGAGGAATCCGATGAAACGATTTCGTGCTGCAGAATTCTTTGCCGGGATCGTGATCGCCGGGCTGGCGGCAAACATGCCGGCACGCGCGGAGTCGGGTTATCGTCCGATCAACGCCGCCATGCTCGACAAGACCGTTACGCTGACGGGTCATGATTTGACCGTCGAGCAGGTGGTCGAGGTCGCACGCTACGGTGCGAAGGTCCAGCTCAGCCCCGCAGCCAGTCAGCGCCAAGCAGACAACTACGGGCTGCTGCTCGAGGCGGCGGCGGAAGGAGTCGCGGTCTATTGGTTCAACCGCGGGGCCGGCGATCAGCGCGAGACGGTCATGTTTTCGGGCGACCCGCTCTCGCCCCAGAACAAGGCGTATCTCGAGAAATCCCAACTGCAGGAATTCCGGCTGGGCGCGGTCGAGGGCTACGGACCGGAGGTCAACGAGGAAGAAATCGTACGCGCGATGATGGTAGTTCGTGCCAACGCGATGACCTTGAACGCTCCGAGCCCGCAACTCTCGCAGAGGTTGATCGATCTCTTGAACCAGCGGATCACTCCGGTGGTGCAGTCGCGGGGCACGCTCGGCGAGGGCGATCTCGCCCAGCTCGGCAATGTGGGAGCAACCATGGTGGGAGCCGGCGATGCCTACTATCAAGGCACCCGCATGAGCGCCGCCGCGGCGCTCGCCAAGGCGGGCCTGAAACCGATCCAACCGTTTGCCGCCGACACCAATGCCCTGACCTCGAGCGATGCGTACGCCACGGGCATTGCGGCGCTGGCGGTCTACGATGGGCAGCGGGCGCTCGAATGGGCCGATCTCATCTATGCGATGGACCTCAACGGCATGAATTCCAGCATCACGCCGCTCTCCACGGTGGTGCAGCGTGATCGGCCCTTCAAGTGGCTCAACTGGGATGCAGCTCGCGTTCGCGACATGATCAAGGGCAGCTATCTCTTCGGCGACGATCCGCACCGTATCATCCAGGATCCGGAGAGCCTGCGAGCCTCGTCCATTCGCCAAGCGTCGGCATGGCAGGATTGGGGGGCTCTGCGCGACGCCGTGGTTCTGCAAATCAACTCGTCCGACCATAACCCCGCGGTGCACACCGATCTTGCGCCGGAGGATTCCTGGGAGCTATCCACCCCGCAACTGATGAAGTACTACGTGAAGGGCGGGAAGAACAGCAACGGCAAGCACGGCTACATCGTGTCGAACGCCAACTGGGACCCCTACCCCATGGCGAACAAGCTCGAGGACTTCGTCATCGGTTTGGCGAACCTGGATATCGCGGTGTCCCTGCGCATCGATCGATTCTTCAATCCCTTCTTCACCATGGCCGATCCCGCGCAGGTGTTGCACATCGGGCCGGGAAACGGGTTCGCGATTTACATGGCCGGAGGCGGGGGATTCACGCCCGTGGACCTGGAGCAGGAGATACAGAGCCTTACCAACCCGATCGCCCCCTCCGGTCAGGCGATCGTCGGCACGGTCGAAGACCTGCAGGCGCAGACGCGCATCAAAGCCTACCGCGCCCGCCAGGCGGTGAGCACGACCTTCGATCTTCTGGGGCAGGATCTCCTCACCGCGAGCCTGTGGCTGGATGTGCGCAAAGCACAAGACCCCGCCAGAAAATTCGGAGACGCTCCCACGGCGGCGTGGACGGCATTTCGCAAAGTCGTGCCGTTGCTGCCCACCCTGGAGGGGGTTCCGTCGCAATCGAGACCGATGGCGGCCGCAGCGTTCCTCTCGAGCACGCCGGCCGGCAATTTCTACACCGGTGCGGAGCCCATGCCGCGCTCGGCGGAGAGCACCTCGGAATGAGGCGAGTTCGCGGAGCGCACCTTCCCGGGGCGCTTTGGGCGCTCCTCGGCGTTCTGCCGCTGACGCAAGCGCCGGCGCAAACCTCGTACCGGCCGATCGTTCCCAGCCGCTCGGGCGAGACGGTCGTGCTGACCGGCCACGATCTCACCATCGACCAGTTGATCGCGATCGCCCGATATGGCGCCAAGGCGGCTTTGAGCCCGGAGGCGAAGCAACGGCAAGCGGATGCTTATGGACTGCTGCTCGAGGCCTCCGCGGAGGGGATTGCAATCTATGGTTTCAATCGCGGCGCGGGCGCCGGACGCGAAGTGGCGCTGTTCAAGGGAGATCCGCTCGCCCTGGAAAACAAGGCGTTCTTGTCGGAGCGGGTGGCCTCGCAAATCCAGAATGGTCCTCGCCAGGGAATCGGCCCGGAAGTGGACCAGGAAGAAATCGTGCGCGCGCAAATGGCGGTGCGCGCAAACACGATGAGCTACGAAGCCGCGAGCCCGGCGCTTTCCGCGATACTGATCGAGATGCTGAACCGCCGGGTAACGCCGGTGGTACAAGCGCGCGGCTCGCTCGGCGAGGCGGACCTCGCCGCGATGGCGAACGTGCTGGGAGCGATGGGCGGCGCCGGCGATGCCTACTACCAGGGACGGCGCATGAGCGCCGCCGCGGCGCTCGGCGCGGCCGGCCTCAAGCCTCTACAGCCGTCCGAGGTCGTGTACCCGTCCGCGCTCACCAGCACGAATGCCTATTCGGTCGGACAAACCGCACTCCTGGTGCGTGACGCGAAGCTCGCCCTCGATTGGGCCGACCTCACCCTCGCGATGGATCTCGAAGCGATGAACAGCAGCGTGACGCCGCTCGCGACCCCCGTCCAGGCAAATCGTCCCGTCAAATACTTGAATCTCGAAGCCGCCCGCGTGCTCGACATGCTCAGGGGCAGCTATTTGTTCGAGATCGACCCGAAACGCATCATCCAGGATCCGGAGAGCCAGCGAGCGTCGTTCAGCCGCCAGGGCGCGGCGTGGAAAGCCTGGTCGATTCTTCGAGATACGCTCCTGACGCAGCTCAATTCCTCGGACCATAACCCGGCAGTGAAAGTCGGAGCCGCGCCCGAGGATTCGTGGGAGCTCAATACGCCCCAACTGCGCCAGTATTTCGTGAAGGGAGGGCCCGAAAGTCATGGTCAGCATGGCTTCATTCTCTCGAATGCGAATTGGGACCCCTATCCGATGGCCAATGAGATCGAAGCATTCACCAATGCGCTCGCCAACATGGACGTGGCGGTCGTGCAGCGGATCTATCGGTTCAGCAGCACGTTTTTTACAGTCGTCGCGCCGCAGGACGTGCTCACCCCGGCAGAGCTCGAAGCAAGCATGCAATCCGACGTCGACGGCTACAACCCGACGGCGATTTGGAACGAAATCCTGGCTTCGGCGCACATGCTGACGCCTGAGGGCAATCCGGTGAGCAGCAATGTCGAGGAGCTGCAGGCGCAAACCGTGGCCAAGGTAACCCGTGCGCGACAAACTGTCGACGACACCACGCGGCTTGTGGGTGAAGATTTATTGACCGCCACGTTCTGGCTGGACGTGCGCCGCGTGCAGGAGCCCGGCCGCGACTTTGGACGCGCGCCCACCGCCGCTTGGACAGCCTTCCGCCAAGCGGTTCCTTGGCAGCAGGCGCGAGACGCCCGGCCTCATCAGCCGACCGGAAACGTCATCTATGCTTTCTTGACCGCGCATCCGGCTGCGGAATTTTATCCACCACTCGCCCGAGAGATCGACGCGGACAAGTAACGCCGCACACACATTGAGGATGCCAAGCATGAGAAACCCACGGGCGCGGCTCGGCTGCGCAGCGAGCGCGAGCCTCGCCATCGCGGTCGCCTCGATGTTCGCGCTCCCGGCGCTGGGACAAGGTGATCTCGGCTATCACGCGATCGACCCGACCGAGGCCGGCAAGACGGTCACGCTGACCGGGCACGACTTGACCATCGAGGAAGTGATCGAAGTCGCCCGCGGCGGCGCCGTGGTTCAGCTGAGCCCCAAGGCCAAGCAGCGCGAAATCGATAACTACGGGTTGTTGCTCGAGGCTCCGGCCGAGGGGGTGTCGGTCTACTGGTTCACCCGCGGCGCCGGCGCCGGCCGCGAGGTCAGGCAATTCGAGGGCGATCCCCTCTCGCCGGAGAACAAAGCACTGCTCGAAAAGAAGATGCTCGCAAACTATCGGCGGGGTGCCGCCAATCCGATGGAAGGCCCAGAAATCAACGACGAAGCGCTGGTGCGGGCGGTGATGGTGGTGCGCGCCAACGCCATGACATTCAATGCGCCCAGTCCGCAACTATCGCAGATGCTGATCGACCTGTTGAACAAGCGCGTGACCCCGGTGATGCAGTCTCGCGGTACGGTCGGAGAAGGCGATCTGTCTGTGCTCAACAATATCGGCGCGACGATGGTTGGATCCGGCGATGCCTACTATCGAGGCACGCGCATGTCGGCGGCCGAGGCGTTGAGGGCGGCGGGCTTGGCGCCGCTGCAACCTTTCGCCGCGGACGACAACGCGCTCACCAGCAGCAACGCCTACGCCACCGCGCGTGCCGTGTTCGTGGTGGCCGATGCAAAGCAGGCGCTCGCTTGGGCGGACCTCATTTATGCGATCGATCTGAACGCCATGAACAGCTCCGTCACGCCGCTCAACTATGTAGTGCAGACCGACCGGCCGTTCAAATGGCTGAATTGGGACGGCAACCGGATCAAGGAGATGATCAAGGGGAGCTACTTGTTCGGCGACGATAAGGGCCGGATCATTCAGGATCCGGAGAGCCTGCGCGCCTCCTCGATCCGTCAAGGCGCCGCGTGGGCCATGTGGGCGATGCTCCGCGACGATGTCGTGACCCAGCTCAACTCGTCGGATCACAACCCGGCGATCCGCGTCGACGTCTCACCCCAGGATTCCTGGGAGCTCAACACGCCGGAGATGCTCAAGTATTACGTGAAGGGCGGAAAGAACAGCAACGGCAAGCACGGCTTCATCTTTTCGAACGCCAATTGGGACCCCTACCCACTGTCCAACGACCTCGAGGCCTTTACCATCGCGCTCGCCAACATGGATATCGCAATCATGCTGCGGGCGGAACGATTCGGCAGCGAGTTCTTCACCGGCGAGGGCTCGCAAAAAATCCTGGCGGGTTTCGGCGGGGGGTTTTTCGCCGGCGGCTTCGGCAATCACGAGACTTGGCAGCATGTCCAGGCGCAGATCGTACCCGTGCCGCCCGAAGGTTATGGCGGCAGCTCGGGCGTCGAGGAGCTGGAGGCGCAATCGCTGCTCAAAGCGGTTCGTGCGCAAGCCGCTGTTGACGATACGTTCCGATTGCTGGCGGCCGATCTGATCACCGGCACCCGCTGGCTGGATGTGCGCAAGAAGCAGGACGCGACGCGTGAGTTCGGGCCGGGGCCGACCGCGGCATGGGCCGCGTTTCGCAAAGTCATGCCGCTGCAGGCGGATCCGTCCGCGCCACCGCCCGGACCGGGAGCGGTGGGGATCACAACGCTCACCTTCCTCAAGAGCAATCCCGCCTGGAATTTCTTCCCGATGAGCGAGCCTACGTCGGAGGCGGCGAAGGCCCCGGCCGCCGGACCCAAGAAGAAGTAGCGGGCTCATGGTTGGTGCGTTTGGCTTGGATCACGGTGTCGCCGCGTGCCAGTCGCCGCCGAGCGCTTTCACCAACTGAA